>Ga0307379_10009761_pt1 | contig 12792 bp, 9 predicted proteins | sample UN2MG_FD_202237 | JGI IMG/M metagenome (GOLD analysis project Ga0307379, IMG submission 202237) | Soil microbial communities from Risofladan, Vaasa, Finland - UN-2 | ecosystem: Environmental > Terrestrial > Soil > Coastal area > Acid sulfate soil | place: Finland: Risofladan, Vaasa | collected... | reverse complement strand
GCCGTCGGGTTCCTCCGGGCCCTCGGCCGAGCCGTCTCCAAGATCGGCTGGTACTTCGGCCCCGTCGGGGTGGCCTCGATCCTCGCGTGGATGCTCGTGTGGGCCGTGCTGGCCGCCTGGTCGGCCCGGACGAAGGGCATGGGCCTCTGTCTGGGCACGAGCTTCCTGGCCGGCCTGGCCGTCGTCTACGCCTACAGCATGCCCGAGGTCGGCGACTTCGTGGCCTTCGTCGTCTGGCTGGTCGTCTTCGCCGCCCTGCTGGTGGTCGTGCTCTGGGCGATCCTCGAGAAGGAGATCCCCGTCGCCTTCGCCGCGCTGATCCTTTCGATCGCGGCGTTCGGGCTGGGGATGTGGAACTCCGACAACGTGGCCGGGATCCAACTGGACCGCCGGGCCGCGCTGGCCGCCGCCCGCAGGCGACAGATGGAGGCCCGCCAGCGGGAGGTCCGGAAGCTCAAGAGCAAGGCCGCCGATATCCACTTCGCCGAGGACGACGGCAACGACGCGCTGGACATGGCGGGGCACAAGGAGAAGGACGCCAAGAAGATCGCCGACGCCAACGCCGACGCGCCCGATTACGCCTACCGAAAGAGCGGCAAGAGGACCAGAGACGCCCGCCAGATCGACAAGAACAACGTGCTCGCCAAGGGGATCCAGGACGCGGACGCCGAGAGCACGTCGCTGGGCGGCGGGGCGAAGTTCCTGCCGGGGGCCGATTACATGCTGGCCAACCAACTCGATAAGATCAACCGCTTCGCCGTGCGGCTCACCCTCGTGGTCGCCCTGATCCTCGCGGCCATCGAGTACCTCCGACGGTTCAACCTCACCTTCGGCAGCATCCTGCCCATGCCCATCGCCTGCCGAACCGTCGACTCGCTCTGGCCCAAGGCGCATACCGTGTATCTCCATGCGCCCGCCGGCCGGACCGTCCGAGACTACCTCGAAACCGTCGTTCAGAAGGGCGAATCGTTCCTCTACTTCGCCGCCGCGGACCCCTGGCCCGGCGAGGACGTCTCGCTGGCCCGGCTGCCGATCGGCGGGCTCTGGCCCCTGCGGAAGATCGTCTGCCGGCCGGGCGACGCGGCCTACGGAAGCGGCTTTGTCTTCGAGTCCGCCTGGTTCGGGCGGTACTGCTTCGTGATCCTCGCCGAGGGCCTCGACGAGCCGCTGTCGGCCCTGCTGGGGGATCTGCTCGACAAGCTGCGCATGAGAAGGCACACGCGCGCCACCGCGCCACGGACCGTCAGCCTCGTCTGGGACCTGCCCACGCCCCCGCCCGCCGAGGCGCTGAGGGAGCTGGCCTTCCTCTGCCGGGAAACGAATCTCAAGCTCGTGCTCACTTCGGCGACGCCGCCGGTCCCCGAGGTGCGGGAGCTCTTCGAAGAGGTCCACCCGGCCTGACGCCCGGCGGCGACAGCGGCAGCGAAACCGATCGGGAGCCCCTCATGGCCAAGGCAGAGAAGCTCGACCTCTACAAGAAGCACAAGGCCGACTACGCCGCCGGGAGAAGGCCCGCCCTGGTGACCGTGGGGCAAGGGCAGTACCTGGCGATCTCCGGAGAGGGCGCCCCCGGCGGGGAGGCCTTCACGGCCGCCGTCGGCGTGCTCTACGGGGCGGCCTTCACGCTCAAGATGGCCAGCAAGTCCGCCGGCCGCGACTACAAGGTCTGCCCGCTCGAAGCCCTCTGGTGGGCCGACGACGACAGCGCCGACCTCGCCCGGGTCCCCCGCGACGCGTGGCGCTGGAAGCTGCTCATCCGCACGCCGAGCTTCATCGGGCCCGACGACCTCGACAGCGCCCGGCGGGCCCTGCTGACAAAGGGCAAGGGGCCGGAAGTGACCCGGGTCGAGCTGGAGGCCCTGGAGGAGGGTCCCTGCGTTCAGATGCTCCACGTGGGGCCCTACGCCGAGGAGGCCCGGACGATCGAGGCGATGTCGTCGTTTGCCCGGGACCGCGGCCTCTTCCTGCACGGCCGGCACCACGAGATCTACCTGTCCGACCCGAGGCGCGTCCCGCCGGAGCGTCTGCGAACGATTCTCCGCCACCCGGTGCGCCCCGCCTGACCGCACGCCCGGGACCCCGCCCCCTGCCCCGCCGTTGGGCGCGCGCAGAAAACGGGCGGCCTCGATCTCTCGAGGCCGCCCGGTAATTCGTATCAGGGAGACTGAGGAAAGCGGTCAGGACCGTTTGCGTCGGCGACTGAGGGCGGCCAGGCCGGCGAAGGCCAGCAGGGCCATCGTGCCCGGCTCGGGGACGAACAGATCGGTCGGGTCGGAGGTGCCGATGCCGTCCTTATCGGTGGCCTTCAGGACCACGCCGAACGGGCTGGCCATGGCCTCGTAGTAGTCGTCCGGGAGATCGCCATCGGCTGCCAGCATGGCGATCGTGATCACCTTCGTGTCGCTAGCCCCGGCGTCGACGATCGTGACGGGATGAAGCGGATCGTGCGTATTGGTGATTTCCCACGTGAAGTTGAGGATCGGGTCGCCGTCGGTGGCCGCCGTGGCGCTGCCATCGAGGATGATCTGTCGGAGCGGGTTGTTCCAGCCGCTGGCGCCGCTGGGTCCGCCGGTCCAGTCCGCGAGCTCGTACGGGCCGTCGGCGTCGGCATTCGGCGGGGTGCCCTCCGGCGGGGCGCCGCTGATCCCAACGCCCTCAACTTCGGTGAAGAAGGACGTGTAGTTGTCCGTGTTCGTGGGATCGACCCAGTTGACATAGCTCGACGCAGTACTCACCTCGACATCCAACTCCAGCGCCCCGGCCGCCGTCTTGTTCCATACCTGCGTGGCAACAAGCTGGGGGCCATAGTAGCCGAACGTGTAATACGTCGAAAAGCCCAGCGTGCCAAACAGCATGGCCCTGGCATCCTGTTTCGCGTCGCCATTCATGTCGACCCACGTGGGCACGATTCGGGTGAAGTCGCCGGTGTCCGGACCCCAGGTCGTCTTGACCTTGCCGCTGGCCGGCGGCGGGAACAACTGAACGGCTGCGGAAAGGCCGCCGACGGAGGTCACGTCGATGCTGGTCGTATGGAGACCGTGCTCGTAGGTGGCCACGCCGCCCGTGCCGGAGACCTCGGCAAAGATGCGCAGATCGAACTCGCCTACAAAGCCCGGCTCAAGGACCCCTGGGTCGACGTCCAGCGTGATCTTCAACATGGACGCACTTGCCGGTGCCGACAGCCCCGCTATGATAACAGCGATAGCCGCCACGCTCCAAAACGTCTTCCTGCTATGCATGATCATGTATCTCCCTGCAATTCTCACTTTTAGCCCTCTTCCTGTCAGGATCTCTTCCCTCTTCCAAGATCCAGCTTATCTCTTCGTGCGCCGGCGACACATAACAAGCGAAGCCCCGACGGCGAGAAGCACCATCGTAGCGGGCTCCGGGGTGAAGTACTGGTCCCAGTTCGTGGACAAGGCATTGAAGTCGTTGATGTCGACGTACGCATCCCCGGTGAAGTCCCCGTTATCCCACTTTCCGGGCTTGTCCCAACCGGACGACAAGGCATTGAAGTCGTCGATCTCGACGTGCCCATCGCAGTCGGCATCGCCCATTCTGGTCAGGCGCATCACGACCATGGGGTCGCCGTTCTCGTCGGTCTGCTGGTCGGTGACGCCGATGGCGGAGTTGGTGTGGCCCGCCATGCCGGAGTCGAAGATGCCGTCTTCGGTGCCGGTGCCGGCCGCGTTGGCGATGGCGGCGAGCAAGTCGGTCTCGATGGCCGCCCGCGCCGGGGCGTCGACGCCGCCGTAGATGCGAACGGCGTTGTGCTCGCCGGTGCCGGAGCCACTGTTGAGGTCCAGGCTCTGCAGGCCCACGGCGGCGTAATCGACGGTCAGGCTGAGCAGGTCCTGGTTCGAGTCCAGCGCGAGCTTGGAGGCCGCCGAGGCGGGGTTGTCGTAGGAAAGGTATCGCTGGACGACGGCGGCGTTGACGTAGGGGACGGCGGGGGTGCCGAGGGTGGCCGAGGTCCCCGTGTTGCCTCGCATGTTGTACGTGCCGTCCTCAACGGTCAGGTCGGTTTCGGTGTAGTAGGCACCCTCGCCCCCGTTGTTGCCCGTCCCGCCGGTCATGACCTGCGTGACGACGCCGGTGACCCAGGGCTTCTGATCGTTTCGGGGCCCGTCCCAGACGCCATCGGCCGGGGCGTCGTCCACGAGGACGGAGAAGGAGATCTTGCCGTTGGTGATGAGGGCCAGGCCGCCCGCGGGGCCGGAATACGTGCCCGTGGCGATCTTGGTATCGGCGTCCCAGATGACGGGGGGGCCGGCCTTGAGGGCGACTTCCTCATCGGGAAACCAGCCCGGCATGGGCGTAGCCGTCACGCCGATTCCAGTTATGACGGCCTCGTGCATGAACGGATCGATCGGGGCTCCGGTGACGTCGTAGCCGACGCGCTGGGTGGCCATGATGCCGTGTCCGAACACGCCGTTGTGGTCTTCCCTGAGCAGGCAGAAGCCCGCCTGGACCTCCCGGGTGCTCCCGACTTCGGAAATCTGGGATTGAGGCAAGACGTTCAAGGAGTCGGTCACGCTGGTTGTCCCCGTGCCGGCGACCTCGTAGAGAACCGCGTCCATCAAGCCCGGACTGTTCGGTGCGATTCCCGCCCCGGCCTGATCCCACACCTTCACCCTCGCCTCCCAGGCACCGGCGCCGTTGTCGATGAGCGTGATGACCGCGACCTCGCCGTGCGGCTGGGCAAAAGCGACTGTGGCAAGACCGAGGGCTACCCCCACAACGGCCATGCTCCAAAGTCGTTTATTACGCATGGGCTTCTTCTCCTATTCCCTTCTCCGAGAGGTGCCGCGCTCTTCACAAGCTGTCTAAGACATGGACGGAGTGATAACAGAACTGCCTCCTGCGATGCGGCAGAGGACACAGGCAGTCCCACCTCGCTATCTACTCTCCTGTTTCAGTCAACTCCTTATGATTGTCTATTCTACTGCGCATTGCCGTTCTGTCAAGCCATTAACGAAGGTTTTATCGCCCAAACGGGGTATTTTTTTGGTGCCAGCCGTGCCACGGGGGGCCCCCGCGTGGGTCTTTCGATGCCCGGGAGGACGGCCTGTCGGCCGCACCGGAATCGAGGGGCGAAAGCGGCGCCGAAGGGCCGGCGAGGGGTCCCTTCGGGACTCTCCGGCCCCCGCGGCGCGGGGGGCAAACGCCGCAGGCTCGCGCGGAACGGTCCGGCCTGCCGGGTGCGGCCCAGGCAGGGGAAAAGGGTCCCCGCGGGGAGAGCCCGGATCCCTCGCGCGGACCTCGCCGAGCCCCCATAGGTCCCTCTTGCAGAACAACCTACACCAAGAGTTGGTCTCTTCGGGAGGAACGCTGTGTCGATCCCCCTTCTCTCTTCTCTGCTTACCCGGCCTGAGAGTTCCGCACGAGTCTTCCCTGCAGGCGTTTCTCTTTGCGGCGATCTCCGCGGGCTCCGCGGGAGGCGAAATGCGGGATCGTTCCTCCGCGGGCCAAGAAATCTCTTGGCGTTCGGCCCCGGAGATGTAGAATCTCTCTGGTCCCGACCCGCCGGGCCGGCACGGTAGAGTCCAAGGAGAAGAGCGCCAGGACCATGAGTTGTAAGACGATCCACCGGAGCGGGGCGGCCACGCTGTACGTGACGGCCGTGTCCAAGACCTCGGCGTATGTAACCGCCGTTCTCGACGAGACCTCCTCCCCCCGCCAAGCGGCGCGGGACGCCTACGGCAAGCTGGCGGAGATCCTCTCCGACGGCGAGATGGAGATCGTCCACGAACGCGCATTCGGATCGCTGGATGCCCACGAGGCGGCCCTTCACGGCCGCGCCGAGGCCCTGGGCGAGCGGGCCGCCGGGGGCGAGCCGGTGACGTACCTTCAGGGCCGGCCGCTGTGGGGCGAGGGGCTGGCGGGGATGAGCGTCCTGGCCGTCCGCCCCGCCGACCCGGGCGACGTCTGGACCCTCCAGGACGAGGCGGGCGTCTCCCGCGGGCGGGCGTGGAGATGCCACGGCGCGACGTTCCTGTTCCTTCAGGGCCTTCACGGCCACCGGGACGAGCCCGGCGCGGACAACACGCGTTGCGCCCAGGCCGACCGCATGTTCGACTGCGCCGAGAAGCTCCTGCGGAGCCAGCAGACCGACTACCGCACCGTCACGCGGACGTGGATTTACCTCTCGAAGATCCTGGACTGGTACGGCGACTTCAACCAGGTTCGCAGCGCCAAGTACGACGGCTTCGGGCTCATGCCCCGCCGGGGCGGCTCCAACGGCCACCCCATCCTCCTGCCGGCCAGCACCGGCATCGAGGGCGACGCGCCGAACCGCGCGGCGGCCACCATGGACGTCCTGGCGACGGTGCTCGATCCCGACAGCCGCGTCGAGATCCGGCAGATGACGAACGCCAAGCAGAAGGACGCCTTCCGGTACGGCTCGGCGTTTTCGCGGGGGGCGGCCATCCGCCTGCCGGAGTCCACGTGGATCAGCCTGTCCGGGACGGCTTCCATCGACGAAGAGGGGCGGACCGTTCACGAGGGGGACTTCCGCCGGCAGATGCACGGCACGCTGGACACGGTCGAGGCCCTGATCGCCCAGGAAGGCGCGAGCCTGTCGGACCTCTGCAACGCGACGGTCTTCGTCAAACGCACCGAGGACGTCGAGGCGTATCGCCAGGTCGCGGCGGATCGCGGGCTGTCGGACCTCGCCGGCGTGCCCGTCATCGCGGACGTCTGCCGGGACGACCTGCTCTTCGAGGTGGACGGCGCGGCGGTCGTGCGGAAGCCGTAACGCCCCCCCTCGTGCCGAACCGGCCCCCCGGGGACTCAGCCGGCGTAGACGCGCTGGGCGGCCGCGCCGGCGAGGCCCGTCTCGGCGAGCACGCCTTGCTCGTGGAGGATCCCCTCCAGGGCCTCCAGGGCGGCCAGCACGTGGCGGGGCGTGCAGCTCTCGCCCATCAGGCCGATCCGCCACGCCTTGCCCTTGAACGCGCCCAGCCCGCCGCCGAACTCGATGGCATGGTCGGCCAGCAGGCGCTTGCGGACAGCCGCCTCGTCCACGCCGGCGGGGGCGGCCACCGCGTTGAGCATCGGCAGTTGATGCGCCGGGTCGGCGAGGTACTCGATCCCCATCGCCTCGAGCCCGGCCTTCAGCGCCCGGTGGTTTCGCCGGTGCCGGTCCCACCGGGCGGGCAGCCCTTCGGCCAGCACGATCCGCAGGGCCTCGTGCAGGGCGTAGTTCATGTTGACCGGCGCGGTGTGGTGATAGAGCCGTTCGCTGCCCCAGTACTTGCGGACCATGTTCATGTCCAGGTACCAGCTCTGCACCTTGGAGGCGCGTTCGGCGATGACCTTCTCGGCGGCGCCGCTGAACGTCACGGGCGCCAGGCCCGGCGGGCAGGAGAGGCACTTCTGCGTGCCGCTGTAGCACGCGTCGATCCGCCAGGCGTCCACGTCCACCTCCATCCCGCCGAGGCTCGTGACGGTGTCCACCAGCAGCAGGCCCCCGGCGTCGTGGACGGCCCGGCTGATGGCCTCGATGGGCTGGTCCGCGCCGGTGGACGTCTCGGCCTGCACGATGCCGACGACCTTGAAGGGCCCCTGCCGGCGAATCGCCTCGGCGACGCTCTCGGCGCTGAACACCTGCCCCCAGGGCACCTCGATGGTGCGCACGAGGGCCCCGGCTCGCTGGGCGACGTCGGTCATCCGCTGGCCGAACACCCCCGCCACGCACACGAGCATCCTGTCGCCCGGCTCGATCAGGTTCACCACGCACGTTTCCATGCCCGCCGAGCCGGTGCCGCTGACGGCAAGGGTAAGCGGGTTGTCCGTCTGGAAGACGGCCTGGAGCATCTCGCGGATGTCGTTGAGGACCTCGAGGAACTGCCCGTCCAGGTGCCCGATGGTCGGGCGGGACAGGGCCTCCAGGACGCGGGGGTTCACGTCGGAGGGGCCCGGTCCCATCAGCATGCGGGGTCGGATGCGGTGGATATCGGCCATCGTCGGCTTGCTCCTTGTTCGCTTGCGGCCGGGAAGCGTTCGCGAGGGGTCTGGCCGCCCGCCCGCCTCACGAACGGGAACGATACCGGTCGGGCCCCCGAACCGCAAGGCGGCATTCCCGGCGGAACGGGGGAAGGGGAGGCGGGCCCGGAATCGCGCGGCGGCCGACAGGCGCCGCTCAGCCGACCGGGGTCAGCTCTTTGCTGGGCGCCTCGGCGGGGGTTTCGTCGGCCGGCGGGCGTTCGGCGCCCGAGGCCTTCGGCAAGGGCACGTCGGTGAGCTTCTCGCCGAGCTTGCTGGCCCCGGCGACAAACGCTTCGACCATGTCCGGGTCGAACTGCTTTCCCGCATGCCTTCGGAGTTCCTCGAAGGCCTCCTGGATGGACATCTTGTCCCGAAAGGGCCTCTGGGAGGTCATGGCGTTGAAGGCGTCGGCGACGGCCACGATGCGGCAGATCGGCGGGATGCCCAGCCCCGAGAGCCCGTCGGGATAGCCCGTGCTGTCGAACCACTCGTGATGGAACCGCGCGACGGGGACCGCCTGTTCGAGGAACTCCGTTCCGTCCAGGATCTTCGCGCCGACCAGGGTGTGCCGCCTCATGGCCTCGGTCTGCTCTTCGCTGAGCCTGCCCTGGCAGAGAGCCACGGAGTCCGGCAGCGCCAGCATGCCGATGTCGTGCACCAGGCTGGCCAGCTCGATCTGCTTGATCAGGTCCTCCGAGAGGTTCAACTGGCGCCCGATCAGCGAGGCGTAGTGCTGCACCTTCCGCGCGCGGTCGGCCATCGTCGGGTCACGCCCCTCCATGACCTGGACGATCTCCTGGAGCGCCCGGACAAAGAGGCTCTTGAACTGGGTGTCCAGGCCGGCCAGCTTGTTCCGAAGCATCTCGACCCGGTCGCCCTCCTCGCCGCCGGCGACCCACTCGTCCTGCTCGATCTCGTGGGCCTGGACGAACCGGTTTCGGCCGAGCTGCTTGGCCGCGTACAGCGCCTCGTCGGCCAGGGCGACCAGGTCCTCGGGCGTCTCGGTCCGGCCGGCCTCCAGGTCCGCGATGCCGATCGAGACGGTCATGGCCACTTCCGACCCGTGGATCAGGATCGTTCGGTCGAAGACGGTCTTCCGGATCCGCTCGGCCACCACGGCGGCGGCCGCGGTCGTCGTCTCCGGCAGGAGCACGGCGAACTCGTCGCCCCCCGGACGGGCCGGCAGGTCCGACTGGCGGCAGCACCGTTTGATGATGTTCGCGACGACCTTGATGACCTCGTCCCCCGCCTGGTGCCCCTTGGTGTCGTTGATGGCCTTGAACAGGTCGATGTCCATCACCATGACCGACAGCGGCCGACCGTGTCGCCTGGCCTGGTGGAACGCCCGGTGCAGCCCCTCGTCGAACTGCCTGCGGTTCGCCAGGCCGGTCATCTCGTCCGTCTTCGAGAGCTGGCTCATGGCCATCAGCGCCGACTGGAGCTTCGTCGCCAGAAGCAGCGGCTCGCCGCGCAGGCCCCGCGTCATGTCCTCGATCGCGAACGTGCCGGACTCCACCCGCTGGAGGCGCCGCACGAGCCGAGACATCGGGCCGGCAAGAAAGACGCTGGCGCCCAGGATGATCAGCAGCATGGTGACGGCCGACAGCGAGAGAACTATCAGAATCGTCCGCCGCGTGCTCGAGGCGTGGGCCAGGATCCGCGAGGCCGCAATGTGAGCGGAGAAATACCCCAGGTCCCGGCCCCAGGTGTCCCTGGCGGGCCAGGCGGCGCCCAGCCGGCCGTTCGGCAGCAACCAGATGGCCGGCTGGCTGGGATCGCTGCCCAGGATGCCTTTGGGTTGCTCGGCGCTGCGGACCAGGATCAGCTCCCCGGGGATCACCGAGCCGATCTTCGCCAACAGGTCGGGGCCCAGCCGGCGGGCGAGGTACAGTTGCGTCGCCGTCTGGGAGCCGCCCTCCCATCCGATGGTCGAACGGGCAAAGAGGACCACCTCGCCGCCCAGGAACAGGAGCCCCGACGCGGGCGCCTCGTGGGGGATCTCGACGGAGGTGTCGTCGGACACCGGACGCGTCAAGGATCGACGGACCACGGCGGGCAAGAGCTTCTGCCCCCCTCGGCGCCAGGTGCCCAGGACACGTCCGGCGCCGTCCGTCATCCAGGCTGCGTCCACGTCGGCAAGGCCGGCGGCGCAACGAGACAGGTTATCGTGGTCCAGGCGGGTGCCGGCCTCCTCTCGGCGGGCGAGCATCCGGCACATCGTCAGCAGACGGTTCTCCTCAGCTCGAAGGATCGACGTGGCCGCCCCCGCAGCCCGGGTGGCCTGCTCCTGAAGCGCAAGGGTCTTCTGGCTGACCGCACGCGGCTCCAGCACGTACAGGTCCAGCAAGTAGATCCCTCCCGCCGTGACCGCCGCGGCAATCAGCAGCACACCCGGAGATGAGAGCTTTGACTGTGTCATGTAAGCATTTGCCCTGTGGAGCCCTGCACGCCCGACATTTCCCTGACAGCACACACCCAGTACCGTGAACACAGAATCTCATCGGCAATCTGAGCCGCAACTTTAGCGCGGATAAGCAATACTCAATGCACCGATCGGGCTCCTGACGAGCCGGCGGCGCCCGCCGACGGGCCGCCAACCGACCCCGCCGCCCAGGCGAAACAGGAGGGTTTTCTCCCGCCCACATCCAGCTTGCGCAGTCTCCGTATCTTACGTTGCCTGGAGACCCAGCTCCCTGGCGGAACCAAAGGAGGAAGACCCATGGCTTCTCGCCGATCTCGGGCACTGCGCGATGCCCTTCTTGCCGGCCTGCTCGTCCTGCTGTTGACCGGCTGTGAGAGCCAACTGGTCCTGCGATCGGAGGACCTCGACCGGGGGCTGGTGATCGTGCTGCCGGGCATCGACGGCCGCATGCCGTACAACGAGGCCGCCTGCCGAAGTCTGTCGGAAGACGGCCTCTCGGCGACGGTGGAGCTTCGCGACTGGACGGCCCCGCTGGGCCCGCTGTACAACCAGGCCGCCGTCTCGCGGAATCGCGAGGCGGCGCGGTTCGTGGCGGCACGGATCGAGGCCTACCAGCGGGCCCATCCCGGCGGCAGCGTGTTCCTGATCGGCCACAGCGGCGGCACGGCCATCGCCGTCTGGGCCGCCGAGGCCCTGCCGCTCGGCAACGAGGTCGAGGGGATCATCCTGCTGGGATCGAGCCTCTCGCCGGGCTACGACCTCTCGCGGGCCCTGGCCCGAAGCCGCGGAGGGATCGTGAGCTTCCATTCGGCGCTGGACGGCGGCCTGCTGGGGGTCGGCACGGTCCTGCTGGGCACGATGGACGGGCTGCACAGCGAATCGGCCGGCAAGGTGGGCTTCCGCCCGCCGCCGGGGGAGGCCGCGTCCGCCGAGTACGCCAAGCTCCACCAGATCCCCTGGCAGGCGGCCATGCTCAAGGACGGGCACGGCGGGGGGCACTTCGACTACATGGGCGCGGCGTTCCTGTCCGCGCGCGTCGGCCCGCTGCTGAAGAACCCCGCCTGGGACCCCCGCCTTCTGGCGAGCGTCCGCTAGAACGTATCTCCCGTCTGGGCCTACACGTACTCCCAGTCCCGGAGCCATTCGTAGTCCGCCGGGAGCCCCGCCCACATCTCCCGGGCGGCCCGCCGGAGCTCGGCCTTCTCCTTCAGGTCCAGTTCGCGGCGCTCCTTGACGGCCAGGGCCATGTTGTCCACTTCCTTCGCGCTGGCCAGCCCCGGAATCGGCGCGGTCATCGCGGGGTTGGCCAGGATGTTCCGGATGGCCAGCCGCGCCCGCTTGAGCTTCTCCTCGGCCGTCTTGGCGCCGCTGAACAGCGAGCCGCCGCCGAACGGCTTGATGCCGAACGTGCCGACGTCGTGCTTGCGAACCGCATCGAAGAGGCTGTCCTTCGGCAGGACCTTGGAGTCGGCCGTGTAGGGGAACAGAAGGACCTGGAAATGCTCGGGATGGCTCTCGGCAAGCCGCTTGAGCCACGGCCGCCCATGGCTCGAGACGCCCGTGAAGCGGGCCTTGCCCTGCTTCTTGGCCTTCTCGAAGGCCTCGACGAACTCCTTCTCGTCGGCCTCGCTGTGCTTGCCCGGCGTGCTGGCCACGAGGCGCCAGACGTCCACGTAGTCCAGCTCGGCGAGCTTCATGCCCTCCTCCAGCGTCTTCAGCAGCGCGTCGGCCTTGCACCATTTCTTGCTGCGCGGGCATTCCGGCCACATCGCGAAGCCCAGGTACATCTTGTCGCGCCGCCCCTTCAGCGCCGGGCCGTACACCGAAACCTCCCCCTTCGTGCAAGCGTCCACGTAGTTGATGCCGACCTCCATGCACCGGGTCAGCACGTCGTAGCGGTTCTTGCGGAGGGCCTCGCCGCCGGGTCCCTTGGCCGGCGCGGCGTACGCCCCGACGTTGTGGCCGATCACCTCGCTGACGCGCTTCCAGTGCCCGCCCATGCAGACCGCCGAGACCCACAGGCCCGTCTTGCCCAGCCGGCGGTACTCCATGTTCGGGTTGTAGCTGCGGGTCTTCCGGATCTCATCCAGCGGCTGGGCCGCCTCCGCCCCGGTCGCCTGCTGGCCCGCGGTGAGCCCGACGGCCGTAGCGCCGGCAAGGGCAACGCCGTCCCGTACAAACTCCCGCCTCGTGGTTCGTCGGTCTGCCATCGGATGGTCCTTCCTTCTTCTTATTAGCGCCGCCGGCCAGCGATCCTGTCGCAGCACCCCGGGCCGTTTGCGGGGGCGCCTTGGTTATTCTAACACGCCAACGCCCCGCGAGGCACGCCCGCAAAGGCAACCGGGAGAGCAGAACCGACCGACCCGACCGCTCGCCCCCTC
>Ga0307379_10009760_pt1 | contig 12795 bp, 9 predicted proteins | sample UN2MG_FD_202237 | JGI IMG/M metagenome (GOLD analysis project Ga0307379, IMG submission 202237) | Soil microbial communities from Risofladan, Vaasa, Finland - UN-2 | ecosystem: Environmental > Terrestrial > Soil > Coastal area > Acid sulfate soil | place: Finland: Risofladan, Vaasa | collected... | reverse complement strand
TTGCCGTTCACAAAGAGCGTAAACTGCTCCTGGTCTTGGTGCACCTCGATCCGGCCGTAACGAGACTCGCTGTAATAAACCAGTTTGCCTTCAGACGGCCTCAGAGATGAGGGTTCCAGTAAAAGGCCGGCAACCAGTATGGCAAACGTCAGCCCGGTCCCAACTAAAACAGCAGGATGATATCGAGAGGACGGGGTAAAAAGGAGATAGGTTGCCGCCAGCAACGGCAGATTTGCCAAAAATACGGCCTTTAATGGGGTAACCAGAAAAACAAGGACAAAGGAAAATAGGGCGCCGCCCGACACATCTCCCAGATTGTCGATAATATAGATACGTGTTCCGGGATAATCCGGGTTCTCCGTCCGGATGGCAAAAAGGCTGTAAGGAAGGACAAAACCGAGCACAAGGCAATAGGGTGCAATGGTCAAGAAAGTATAGGCCAGAGTGGGATAGAATCCCACCGAACTGCCGTGAATGAAAAGAACATCCCGAAGACCGCGAACGGCTAGAATTTGCACGACGGAGAGTCCAGCCAAAACCAGAGAGAGGCCTCCCAGCCGGTTAACAGTGGCCACCCAGAAACGCTGGGTGATCCAGCGGGCCAACAGGGTGCCGATGCCGCCCAGGATCAGCCAGTTGAAGAGAATCAGGGCAATGACGAACTCGTTCCCTTGAAATTGGGCTAAGAATTCACGAATGATCAATAGTTGGGTTACCACGGAAGAAATACCCGTGGCGATGACCACCCGTGTTATGGAACGTTCATTTCGCCGCTTCAAAATATTGAACCTGATAGATCAAAATTTCAAGATGGCTTTTTCTCCAGGTATCGGCGGACAGACCGGCTTTCATGCAAAGATGGGAAAGAAACTCTTCAGGTCGGGGCAATTGCTCCCAGACCTGTGGCAAAAAAGTGGCACTGGCGGTTCCCTTCCGAATAATAACGCCATCCACATTAACACGCAGCTTGGCAAGCAAATCTTTGCTGTCACGGTATTCCAGGGGATACGGATCGGTAAGGATGCTGACCTCGATGTCCACCCGGTCGAGTTCAGCGGCTTTTAAAGGCGGGAAACGGGGATCATGGAAAGCGGCATTAATGGCATTGCGTTTGATCCCGGCCAAGATCGATTCACTGGGGTCCAGATTTCCGATACAACCGCGCAGCTGTTTGTCAATCGTCAGTGTTACAAAGGTGCCCCTGGGGGTCTGAAAAGCGGTGTCCTCCAGATCTTCAGGATCTGCTTTGATAGAAGGTTTGCCAAGCTTTTCTGCGATGGTCTGCCTGGCCAGCCGCACCAGTGCTTGCCCCTGGTGCTTATCTAAAGATTGCGGGGAATCGATACTGTGTTGCATAGATGAACCTCCATAAAAAGCTATGGCCGCATAGCCGACAACCCTTGAACGGTCCCCGGCGGTGTCACCGCTGTTGGAATAATGGAGGAGAACCGGTTTCCAGTCGTATCGGCGGGCCATGTTTATTAAAATTAAAATCGGTATTTTGCCGCAGGCTGCATTCTCACGATACATCAGTTTATCAGCTTCCAGATTCAATATCATCTCGATGGTTTCCCGATCTCTGGCAACGGCATCTTTATACGGCAGATAGTGGGACAAATCGGAACTGGCCACCAGGAGGGTGTTTTGATCCAACATGGAATCAAGAGCGGCTGACACCCTTTTGTCAAGATTCCGGCCCTGCCCGGTCACGATGGGTATGAGCTCGAATCCTATGAGAAAATATTGAAGATATGGAAGGACCACTTCAACGGAGTGCTCGAGCCGGTCGGAAAGGGGAACTGCTTGAAACAAGTTTTTATCCCGGCGCATCCGGACGGCATCGCCATGGATCCGGATCGATCCGAGCGGGGTTTCATAGGCGCTCACATCGCTGATGGCACAGCCCTGAAAGCCGATGCGATGATCCGACCCCATGACGATGACCCGGCTGAATTTATTTTCTTTCAACACCCGTGAAACATGTGCAGCTGTCAACCCGGCGTAACTATAACCGGCATGGGGAATAATAATCGCCTTGAGCGATGTATGAGGGGGCTGATTCACATGGACCGGTTTAACCTGGCTCACAAGCTGTTCGATGGACGCTTTCAACTCAGAACGTGTGGCAGGATAAAACTTTCCGGCATATACCGGTTCCCGGATACCATCGGCATTCGCCGTTTCAACCGGGGTGAGACATGCCAGACAGAACATCAGAAGAATCATCAAAAACGGATTGATATTTTGCTTCATGGCGGAACCCGTTATGTGGTTGGTGCTTGACCGAAAAATTTGTCTTGCCGGTCAAAAATCGAAGCTCCCTGCAGCCCCGCAAGGCGGGATTTCCGCTACGCTCCAACAAACTTGCGGAGAATGCGAGCGCTGTTGCAGTTCAAAACCCGCACGAAGCATCCCCAAGGGATAACCCGAAAATACAATGCGCAGGATATTCTGTCAAACAAAAATAGGTGTCAATTATACAGGAAACTAACTGCCTTTTTGTACTATTTCAGAAGCTTTGACTATAATCGCCCTTTTTTTCAACTCAGGGAGTACGTCACGAAGCACCTCATAGGTCACGGCATGCGGATGTGCGATGCCCACGGCCATGCCGTGGCTGTGGGCTATCTGTACGAGGAGGTATAACTTTCTGCGGATAAAATCAGGGGTCTGTATATGATCGATAAACACATCTTTTTCCGCAAACGGTATCTGAAACAAATGAGCCGAGGGTTTGCACAGCGTATCGGCGGTGGTGCGACTGTCGATAAAAAAGAGGTCTCTTTTTTTTAACACCGAAAAAATTTGATGCAGCTGGCTTGAGACCGTCGTCATTTTTGACCCCATGTGATTGTTTACGCCCTGAATAAAAGGAACGGCGTCCAGATCCTTTTCGAGCTGGCGGATGAGTTGATCCGGTGACATTGAAGTTAAAAGAGCGCCGGGTCCTGGGTTGATCGAGGGATATTCGTGGGGTTCCATCGGCAAATGCAGCATCACATCGAACCCTTTGGAACGGGCGGTCCTGGCAATGCTCTTCCGATACGGGCTGTAAGGAAGTATGGAAAAGGTTAACACCGTGTCAAGCCCGAGGAATTTTTCCGCAATATGTTTATCATAGCCGATGTCATCAACAATAATGGCGATCTTGGGCAATTTTTCGGGTATCGGAATTATGGGTCTCGGTACAGGTTTGCGAGGCGGTATTTCGTGTTTTGGATAAACTTCAAACCTGGGCGTTTTTGTTACATGGGGTTTTGTCACCGGCGCGATGGGATATTTGCGCGATATCAAATGATGCGCCAAAACGCCGGCAACCACAACCAGAAGTATCAGAACGCCAAGCCCGGAAAACGCCTTGATCAGATACGTTTTTCGGATACTGCCCTTACCCCTTTTCTTTCTCGGTTGCTTTGGCCCTCGTATTTTCTTCTTAGCCATGCTTTATTTATTGACATCCTTGAAAATTTCATAGCTCAAAAGAATATCAAGCGCACGCATCACCTGGTTATCTGTCTCCAGTTGTTCGAGGGTAAGTTCTCCGTACATAAATTTGGTTTTTTCGATTTCCCGTTTCTGAAGCCGTTCTTTTTTCTCATCGGCTTCTGGTTGTTCCTTTTGGCTTTCTTCGGGCACGGCTTCGAGATGATTTTGAAGATCTTTTTCCTTTATGAGTCCCTCATCAATATAATCCATTGCTTCTTTATCCATAAACCTTTTTTTTACAATGATGTCCGGTTCAATACCTTTTGCCTGAATCGAGCGCCCGCTGGGTGTGTAATACCTGGCAATGGTCAATTTAAGGCCATAGCCGTCTCTCAGGGTTTCCACCGACTGGACCGAACCTTTCCCAAAGGAGGTTGTTCCCAATATCAGAGCGCGTTTTTGATCCTGGAGTGCACCGGCAACAATTTCCGATGCACTGGCACTTCCGCCGTTAATCAAAGCAACAATCGGATAATTCCGTTTTACTTGGTTTGGCGTTGCTTCGAATTCCTGGTCATCTTTTTTCTGACGCCCTTTGATGGAAAGTATTTTCCCTTTTTCGAGAAAAAGGTCTGAAATCTTAATTGCTTGGTCGAGAAGTCCGCCCGGATCGTCACGAAGATCGAGGATCAGGCCTTTTAGCGGAACTTTTGCTGATTCGTATTTTTTTAACGCTGCAACAAGGTCATCGGTCGTATTATCCCTGAAATTGGTGACCCATACATATCCATATCCGGGTTTTAAAACTATCGATTTAACACTTTCAACAGGAATGACATCTCGAATTAAATCGAAATTTATCGGTTCGTTGCTCTCTTTTCGAACGATGGTAACCACCACTTTAGTCCCTTTGGGTCCCCGTATCATTTTAACAGCCTGCCGCAAGTCCGCTGTCGATTTACCATCAACCTTAACAATTCTATCGCCGGCCTTGATTCCAGATTTATAGGCGGGTGTGCCGACAATGGGCGAAATCACAGTGACAAAACCCTTTCGCATGGTGATACTTACACCGATTCCCGTAAACTCGCCCTGGGTTTCAACTTTCAACTCTTTAAAGTCGTCAGGGGTCAGTAAAGCGGAATGAGGATCGAGGCTGTTCACCATTCCCTGAATCGCCTTGTCGATCAAGTTTTTTGAATCCACCGGATCCACATAGTTTTTTTCAACCAGTTCGATCACGTCGGAAAATAATTTTAGACCTTTATATGTCTCGGATCCTTTGGCAGAAAGATTCCGGTAAAAACCGGATCCCACGATCCAAAAGACCACGGCGATGAACACCACCAGGCACAGTTTAACAGATTGCTTTTTTTTGACAGTCATGTAGTTTCTCCTTTTAACCTGAAGGGCTCATAACGCTGTTCGTTCAACCGATTGAAAAATACAGGCTAACTTTTTTTAATCCATTTCAGCGGGTCTATGGGTTTCCCGTGATGGCGCACTTCAAAATGCAAACTCGGACCGATCATCGATCCCGAGTCTCCAACCGTTGCAACCACTTCCCCCATTTCCACCGTTGCTCCTTTTGATGCAAAAAGGTCTTGCGCATGGGCATAGACCGTGTAGTAATTATTTTTATGGTCGATGATAATCATATTTCCGTATCCCTTAAACCAGCTGGCATACAGAATCTGCCCATCATAAACAGCGCGGATGGGTTCACCCATATCCGCTTTTATCTCAATACCGCTTTGGAAATTGACCGTTTTGAACTCGTTATTTTTATGCGGACCGAAAAACGATACTATTTTACCTTTTACCGGCATATTTAGCAATCCTTTTAAAGAGGAAAAGCTTTTTGATGAAATATCTCTTTTGGGGCCGGTCAGACCAGATTCCGAATTCAAAGATTTTATGGCCTGATCCAGATCGGCCGCCGCTTCTTTTAAGGATTCAAGAGCCGCCAGTTTTAGAGATCTTTTTTTGCGCATATCATCAAGGAGTTTTGAACGTTTTGATCTTTCACGAGACCGCATGGAAATCTGTTTTCTCAAAGCTGTTTGAACGGAGAGTTTCTCCGCCTTTTGAGTTTCCAGCCGATTTAGCAGTTTTTGCAGTCTGGTCTTGCTGTCCAGAAGGCCATGCCAGATATTTTCGTCATACGCCAGAATCTGTTCCATCGCCTTTTTCCGTTGAAAAAGATCATACATGGATTGCGCCGAGGCCAAAACATATATTCTTCCCAGCCAGTTCAGCTTATACAGCGCCACCAAGCGTTCGGATGCATAGTCTTCACTGGTTTTAATTCTTTTTTTAAGGTCTTTGAATGTAATTTGAGTCTTGGCTATTTCTTCTTCAAGTGCGGACAGTTCACCCTTAAGGGACGAGACATTTTTTCTGGCTTTGTCGATGGCCAGATCGACATCGTTTAAACTGTTGACAATGGAGGCTTCCTTTCGGGTAGACTCAAGCACTTCAGCCTTTTCTTTTTCTATCTTCCGATGGATACGCTCCGCTTCATTCTCGTAACTTTCAACGTCGCCCGTGTAATTTCCCTTGATTCTCTTTTCCCCGCTGTTGCCCGCAGATAGGATTCGCACATAATTCTTTAAATTTCGAATATAACCGACCTGATCTTTATACACGATTTTAAGCCATCCATCGTGATGTTCTACAATTTTGACTTTTGTTCCTTTTTTAATATATGTTAAAGGCGGTGTCTTTATCCCCGGCTCGCGCCGAAAATTAAGCTTGTTTACGACAACAATTCCAATTTCATCGGATTGGGCGCCATAAACGTCGGACAATTGCAGTGCCAGTATGACTCCGGCTGCAGTATATAGGATTACCTTGAGAATTGTTTCAAAGAAAGATAACACCCCAACCACCCCACAAACATGCTGCAGACCAATATTCCACAGAAAGCTCCCGGTGAAAGAAATCTAATGGAAAACAGGCCTGCAGTTAAACCCTGCTCTACATTTAATGATACGAGCATAAAAATAACAAATAACGCCGTCAGGCCGATCATTCCGCCCAGTACCCCCTGGATAAGACCTTCTATGTAGAAAGGGGCTTTGATGAATCCGTCGGTCGCCCCGACCAGCCGCATGATCTCAACCTCTTCTCGCCTTGAATAGAGGACCAGACGAATGGTATTGGCGACAATAAAAACAGCCGCTAAAAAGAAGAGGCCCCCCATTGCATATCCGGTTAATCTGAATAGATTGATAATACTCATAAAGCGCCCGAGCCATATCTGGCCATACTCGACGTCTTCCACCTGGACAAGGGAATTCAGCCGTTCAGCCAGCATTTCAACGCTATCCCGGTTTTGAAAAGATTCTGCAAGCCGGATCTCAAATGCATCCGGGAGGGGGTTTTCTTTCAGGTTTTCCAGCAGTGAAGGTTGCCGTTTCATCTGACTTTTCAGCCGTTGAAGCGCTTCATTTTTTGAGATAAACTGAACATCCCGGACACCGTTCATACCCTGAATTCTACGTTTTAACTCCCCAATATTTATCTCAGGGATATCCGGTTTAAGATAGGCCATAACCCTGATACCCTTTTTCCAGGAGTTCATGATATCATTTGCATTCATAAGAAAAAGGGCAACGGCGCCGGCAATGAGGACGGAAACGGCGATGGTAATGATGGTGGTAACACTGAGAAATCTGTGATCGAGAATATCCTTTATGGCCCGTTTAGAATAAATAATCATTAGAAGACGTTTAAAAGCGCTAAACTGTTACGGTTGATGTTGTTTGCAAGCGACCTTGCTTTAGATGGATGGCCCGCCCGCCTGTTTTTCGGATAAGCTCCTTATCGTGGGTTGCAATAACAATCGTAGCACCACGAATATGGAATCTTTTGAGAAGCTCAAAAATGATATCCGCAGAATCTTCGTCCAGATTGCCGGTGGGTTCATCTGCAAGGATGATCTTTGGATCTCCGACCACAGCCCTGGCCACCGCCACTCTTTGTTGTTCGCCACCCGACAGGCTCGGAGGGAGAGAATGGAGGTTATTCTCCATGCCGACGGTTCTCAGCACACTCTTCACCTTTTTTTCGATAAAGCGCCGTTTTTTACCCATGGCTTCAAGGACAAGGGCCACATTTTCAAACACGGTCTTTGTTGCAATCAACTTGTAATCCTGGAATATTATTCCAAATTTTCTTCTGAGAAACGGTATCCGTTTGTGAGAAATTCTAGACAAATTGATCCCCTCAATCAATACCTGGCCTTCAGATACTGTTTCTCCGAGGTACAAAAGCTTTAGAAGGGTCGTTTTACCGGCCCCGCTCGGGCCGCTGATAAAGAGGAATTCGTTCTTTGAAATGTCAAGGGTGACATCGATGAGCGCTTTCTTGGCGCCGTAATTCTTGTGAACATGGAACATCCGAATTATTGAGCTTTTATTCTGAACCTCATTCATTCATTCACTTCCTGACCCATTGCTCGGTTGAGTGTCGCCTTCGAAATTTTAAATGCGTATAATGCCACACAGGTTTTTGATTGACCCACCAGGGGTTTACTGATATTGGTTTTCTTGAGTTGAAGGAGTGCTGTCACCAGTTTTCCTTACTCAAAGCCTCCACTGATCCCCATTAAATAGTCTTCTTCCATTTCGGTGGAGGCTTTTTTATATCCAATCGACACCTTAAAATCAACAGTTTCGTATCAATTGGGTCCAATAAAAAGGGGATGACCCGCATGCAGGCAATCCGATATGAGATGACAATTTTTGTCATCTCATGGGTGGTTTTTGTCAAAAATTATCGGGAAGCGGATTTTTAGGTGATATATCCTATTAATATAACTATATTCAACATTAAATTGGAGCAACAGGCCCAATTTTTGCATAGATGCATAGAGATGGAAAGGACTGGTACTTTATTTAATTTTTGATGAATTGGAAAAATTTGAATCTTTCGGGTGTTTTATGTTTAACATTTTATGTTTTTTTGAAATATAGACTGGTTTGCCAGCGTGTTAGCTCGCCAATCACTGAACACAAACACCCTTATGAAAAGTTTCTGTTTCTAACTTTCTTTACGAAACCATCAAATTTAGCGAACTGAAAAAAGGACCTGGGGTCCCTTCAGGTGACCCTGACACCTGATGTAAAAATCTGGCAAATAATATCTATGACGGATTAAGACCGCAATGAATTCAGATGATCGTAACAATGCCCTCGTTCAGGACCCGAATATCACTAAAGAGATATCATTAAAAATTTTCATCTCTATTATTTCCGGTGTGATAGGGTTTTGGCTGAGTCTACATCCTTTTGTTTTTTTACTTCCACCTTTTGAATTTAAATTCATAGCCGGGTTGGTATTCCCGCTGGTCATATCTCTTGAATGGGGGTGGCGATACGGTTTGGTCTCCGCCATTATCGGCCTGGGCGCTCAGGTCATGTGGATAAAAGGTGGTTGGGAATCCGTTGTTACGTATTTCCTGTTCGTATTATGGATCGTATGGCATGGATGGAGTGCCGAAAAATTCAAAAAAACCGGAAAAAAAATATGGCATCGCTACGCAGTCGAACTTCCATTTCGTTTATTTAACACCATAATCTTGTTTACGATTTATAGATGGATGTTTCAGCTCAACCCCCCACCCTGGGCTCCGGAGATCACCCAAACATCGGTTTCCCTCCAGTATTTAAATTATCAGGCGTTAGGAGCTGCGTGTAACGGTTATCTCGTTTTATTGTTATCGAATGTTCTGATACTTTTCGGGCCGCTTAGAAAGGTGTTGCGGCCACATGAAGTTATCGAACAGAAAAGATCGAACTATCTTCTGGGTGCCGCTATTTTAATCGGCTGTGTTTTTTGGGTGGTTGATGGTGCCTTTAGTTTAATATTCCGGGACCTTCCGAACTCAATGGCTGCAAAAGGATCGGACAGTCTTCTCGATCTGGTGCTGTTTAACGTCCCCCCATATGCACTGTTCGAACGGCTATCCTTTTTTATCGCCCTTTTAACGGGTGTGCTGTTAGCGTCCAAGTATATTAATAAATATTCCGAAACTGAACAGCTTTTAACAAGAATGGTAGAGCTTTCCCCGTATCCCATTACCGTTGTCGATACTTTTGGACGAGTGGACTACATCAACCCTGAATTTATCGAAAGCTTTGGCTACAAATTGGAAGACATCCCCACCGTCCAAGATTGGTATAGCAAGATTTTCCCGAATATTTTCGAGCGGAGAGAATTCATTACCCATTGGAAAGAAGACATACAAAAGGCTGCCAAGTCCAAAACAGAGGCCCGTCCATTTAACGTTACCGCCAAGGATGGAAGTATACAGAATATTATTTTTAGGCAGGTGATCGTTAATGAAGAAAAGGAATATATCATTTGCGAAAATGTCAGCGAGCGGATACGTGCCGAAGAAAAGTTCCGGGCCCTCAATGAGGAGCTTGAGCAACGCGTAAAGAAGCGGACGGCGCAGCTTGAAGCCACCAACAAGGAGTTGGAGTCGTTCTCATATTCGGTTTCACACGATCTTCGGGCACCGCTGCGCAGCATCGACGGCTTCAGTATGGCCTTACTTGAAGAATATAAGGACGAACTGGACGCCGAAGGCCAAGATTATCTCCGGCGGGTGCGTTCAGCAAGCCAACGCATGGGACAGATCATTGACGATCTGCTTTCCCTGTCAAGGATTTCACGTCGGGAGCTTAAGAAACAAGAGGTGAATTTGAGCGAAATCGCACAGAAAATTGTGGAAAAGCTCCAGGAAAGCGATCCGGATCGTCACCTAGATATCGTTATCGGACATCGTGTGACCGCGGATTGCGATCCCAATCTCATTGAAGTTGTGCTGGAGAATCTGTTTGGGAATGCATGGAAGTTTACATCAAAGCAAGATAAGCCGTGGATCATATTCGATACGGTTCTCCAGGATGATGAACTCGTCTACTGTGTCCGCGACAATGGCGCCGGATTTGATATGGCCTATGCCAACAAACTGTTTGGTGCATTTCAGCGCTTGCATAAGGATACGGATTTTCATGGCTACGGCATCGGCCTTGCCACAGTTCAGCGAATTATTCACCGTCACGGAGGACGGATCTGGGCTGAAGGATACGTCGATCGCGGGGCTACTTTTTATTTTGCACTTTAATATTATGGAAAGGAACATATGAATAAAAAAATAATACTCCTGGTTGAAGACAACCCGGATGATGAACTGTTGGCCATTCGCGCACTCAAAAAAAACAATATTATGAACGAGGTGGTGATCGCTAGAGACGGATCCGAAGCTCTCGATTATCTGTTCGGCACCGGAGCCCATGAAGGCCGTAACATGAGCGTGATGCCTCAGGTTATCCTCCTCGATTTGAAGCTCCCGAGAATAGACGGTCTGGAAGTATTGAGGCGTCTTCGCAGCGACGAGCGGACAAAACTGCTTCCGGTAGTTATCCTTACTTCGTCCAAGGAGGAACGGGATTTATCCGAATGCTATCGGTTGGGCGCCAACAGTTATATTCGTAAACCGGTGGACTTTGCCCAATTTACAGAAGCCATCAAACAGCTGGGGCTTTACTGGCTGGTCTTGAACGAATCTCCGCCAACGGGAAAAGGTTAATTATGGATAAACCCATCCGCGTATTGATCGTCGATGACTCGGAAGATGACTGTTTTCTCCTGGTCAGACAGCTGAAGAAAGGAGGCTTCAGGCCGACTTACGAACGCGTCGATGTCGCCGAAACCATGAGCGATGCGCTCGATAACCATCACTGGGATCTCATCCTGTGCGATTATTCCATGCCGGGTTTTAGCGCTTTCTCTGCCTTGGAAATCTATAATCAAAATGGGTTGGACATGCCGTTCATCATTGTGTCCGGCACCATTGCCGATGAAATTGCCGTGGATGCCATGAAAGCCGGCGCACATGATTACATCATGAAAAATAATATGGCGCGACTGAATCCGGCCATTGAACGGGAATTGCGCGAAGCGAAGAATCGACACGAACGTAAACGGGCTGACCAGAAATTGAAACGGAGCGAAGAAAAATATCGTACGCTTTTTGAAGAATCCAGAGACGCAATCTATATGAGTGCCGAACAGGGCGATCTGATCGATTTCAATCAATCAACGCTGAACCTCTTCGGGTATTCAAGAGAAGAAATGTATGGCTTGAGCATCGAAGCCGTCTTTGTGGATATTGATGAATATAAGAGATTTCGGAAGGAGTTGGAACAAAAGGGATCGGCCAGAGATTTTGAAGCCAAGCTTCGCAAAAAAGACGGAACGGAAATGTACTGCCTGATCTCCTCTACCCTCCGTCAAGCAAGAGATCAGAGCATCCCGGGATATCAGGGTATCATCCGGGATATCAGCGAGCTGATTTCAAACCGAAATGCCCTTGAAGAGACGCTCAAAGAGTTGAGAAAAGCTTTGGGGGGAACCATCGAAGCCATGGCTTTGACGGTGGAGACAAGGGACCCTTATACTGCCGGCCACCAGCGCCGCGTCAGCGACCTGGCCCGTTCCATCGCAACAAAAATGGATATTTCAGAAAACCGGGTGCAAGGAATCCGCTTGGCAGGCGTCATCCATGACATCGGAAAAATATCTGTGCCCGGCGAAATTCTCAGTAAACCGGGCAGAATAAGCAAACACGAGTTCGGCATCATCAAAGAACACCCGACCGTAGGCTACAATATATTGAAAACAGTAGATTTCCCTTGGCCGATTGCCCAGATTGTTCTTCAGCATCATGAGCGGTTTGATGGTTCCGGATATCCGAACGGTCTCTCCGGTGAAGACATCTTACTCGAAGCGAGAATCATGGCGGTGGCAGACGTTGTTGAAGCCATGGCATCTCACCGGCCCTACCGCCCATCGCTGGGCACCGACATGGCATTGAAGGAAATCGCAAAGAACCGGGACATTCTCTATGACCCTCAGGTGGTCGATGTCTGCCTAAGGCTTTTTAACGAAGGCTATCGTTTTTAGAAAAAGGGATTGATCCGGCCCCTGTTTTTAATCTTACGGGCAACTTTTCAGGGTATTCCGGATCCCTGAATCTCCTCAAGAGTTTTTTGATATTCAGAACCCAGCGGCCCACCCAACGAAACCGCCTTTTCGGCAGCTTTTATGGCTTCCTGCTTTCGACCCTGCTCAAAAAGAATTACTGCAAGATTGTTATACGCTGAACCCGCTTTGGGATTCAGCCGGATGGTTTCTTTGAATGCTGCTTCAGCCTTTTTTAGTTCTCCAAGAGCATAATAGCAATTGCCAATGCCTGTAAGGGCGGACACACTTCCCGGCCAGCGTTTCAACGCGGTGCCATATCCATCGATTGCAGACCTGAATCGACGGGCTTTTTCAAGCCCCAGCACGGCG
>Ga0307379_10009759_pt1 | contig 12797 bp, 4 predicted proteins | sample UN2MG_FD_202237 | JGI IMG/M metagenome (GOLD analysis project Ga0307379, IMG submission 202237) | Soil microbial communities from Risofladan, Vaasa, Finland - UN-2 | ecosystem: Environmental > Terrestrial > Soil > Coastal area > Acid sulfate soil | place: Finland: Risofladan, Vaasa | collected... | reverse complement strand
AGCCGATGAACGTGTTCAAGGTCCTTATGGGTCAATGGGAGGATGTGGCGGTCATCACCTACGCGCTGCCGACGATGAGCTTCGACTTCTCGTACAAGCGGACGTTCAATGTGTTTGGACCGCTGTCGGCGGGCGTGTTCGGACAGGTGGGCGCCTCGTTGACTCTGGCGGGCGGGTACGACCTGTCGGGCGTCGCGTCGTTCGCCAAGAGCGGCAATTGGCTGGATATCCTCGACGGCCTGTACATCTCCGACACCGCCGACCCCCAGGGCCGCGGGGCCGACGTGCCGGAACTCAGCCTGTACGGCGGACTCGGGCTGATTGCCGAACTGAACGCGGGGGTCGCCTCGGCGGGCGTCATCGGCGGGGTGGAAATCGGCGTCGATTTCGACCTGAACGATCCCGACCGCGATGGGCGCGTCCGCTTCAGCGAGATGTGGTGGAACATCGAGAACAATGACGGCAATCCGCTGGCGATCTTCGATATCTCCGGCTCGGTTAATTTCTTTGCCCGCTTCTACTTCGAAGCGCTGTGGGGGCTTTTCTACAAGGAATGGGAGATCGTCAATGTGACGATCTTCTCCTTCAGCGACAACTTCACCCGACAGAGCCAACTGGGCACCATGCGGCAGGTCGGGGACACATCCACGCTGCTGCTGAACATGGGTCCCAGCGCGCCCAACCGGATCGAGGGCAACATCGAAGACGGCGACGAGCACTTCACCATCCGGATGGATGGCAGCACCGTGGTGCTCGGCTACGCCGGCCAGGAACAGCGATTCGGGGACGTCGACCAGGTCGAGCTGTTTGGTGGGGCGGGGAACGACTGGCTGACCTTCCTCGGTAACGTCACCGTGCCGGTGGTCTTCCATGGCGGCGAGGGCGACGACCGCGTGATCATCGGCAACGGCGTGACCACCACCGGGCCGATCACCTTCTACGGCGAGGCCGGCGATGATCAGGCGACCGGCGGGGACGGTGACGACCACTTCTACGGCGGCGACGGCAACGACACGCTTAGCGGCGGCGGCGGGGCGGACGAGCTGGCCGGCGATGCGGGCAAAGATACGCTAACCGGCGGAGCAGGCGATGACACCCTTTCCGGCGGCGCCGGCCGCGATACCCTTTCCGGCGGGGCCGACAGCGACACCTACGTCTTTACCGCCAACTGGGGTCAAGACGCCCCGATCACCGACACGGGCGGAGATGCCGACACGCTCGATTTCAGCGCCCTGTTCACGCCCATAGGATTCGTGACCAGCGACTCGCCCGAAGCCGGCAAGGAGATCCAGGCCTTTGACATGCTTGGCAATATGGCCTCCGTCGCCGGCTATACCGTGGAGCGGTGGATCGGGTCGCGGGGTGCGGACGTCTATGAATTGCACCGGACGCCCCCCGGCGGGTTCACGCTGGACGGCGGGGACGGGTCCGACCGGTACATCATGCACCCCAAGGCGTTCGAGGGCAGCCCGATCATCCTCGACAGCGGGGCCGATTGGTTTAACGACACGCTGAGCATCATCGGCTATGACGACCGCGACGACCAGATGGGGATTGACCCTGACCATGTCGTGTACGTCGGCGATGTGATCACCGTCCGGATCGAGCACCCCACGGCCGGCCTGGAAGCGATCGGGTTTGAAGGCAAGGGCGGCGCCGATCGGGTGGACCTGCAGGCCACGCCCGCCGGCGTGCAGACCCGCGTGGACACCGGCCTGGGCGACGACGTGGTGCGCGTCGGCGCCGTGGTCGGGACGGACCCGGCCGCGCCGCGCGGGCAACTGGACCTGATCGACGGGCGAAGCCAGTATGAGTGGCCCGTCGAAATCCGTATGGGCATGGCCGGCGCCGACGAGGTGCAGTTCATCGACGTCGACGCCGCTGCCGATCGCCTGGGACGAATCGAGCGCGACGAGGCGGGGTTCATCGTGGTCTCCGGCCTGGGCATGGCCGTGCCCGTCCAGATCGGGGAGATGGAGCAACTGACCGTCAAACTCGGCGGCGGGGACGACATCCTCGGCGTGGATCGCTCGGTGGCCGAGCCGGCCGGCGGGGGGCAGGGCTTGATCGACCTGCCCAAGCTGCAGGTGGCCTTGGACGGCGGCGGGGGCGGGGACGACTACTTCATCGGCCTGGCCCAGGTCGGCAAGAGCCGCATCACCGTGGCCGACACCGGCGCGATCGATGACGGAATCGACAATCTCTACGTGTTCGGCTCGGACGAGCCGGACGTGATCCTCGTGAGGGCCACGTTTGTCGGCATGTTCGATAACCGGAGCGAAGACAGCTACGAGATCGACCTGGATGCCGCATACCAACGCGTGAACTATGACGGCAATATCAACGGCCAGATCGTGATCGAGGGCCGCAACGGCGACGACCAGATCTTCCTGGACGACTCGTCGTCGGTGCTGACGGTCCTGGCGGGCGGCGGCGACGACCGCGTGCAGATCGGGCAGATCTACCAGAACCCGCCGGCGGGCCTGAAGACCATTCCTATCACTCGAGGGCAGTTGAGCCCGGGCGTCAGTCAAGCGGGGGCCGTGTTCGGCGGCGACGGTGACGATACCATGGTGGTGTACCACAACAATGGGGAACTATCCCTGTTCGGCGAGGCGGGCAACGACCTGTTCATCGTCCGGGCTTTTGCCCTGGACGAGAACGCCGCCGCCCAGGATCGAACCAACATCGAAGGCGGCGCGGGCGCGGACAAGATCCTGTACGCCCACAATGCCCCCGTGAACGTCAACGGCGGCGACGGCACCGATGAAGTGGCGGTGATCGGTACGGAATTCCGTGACACCATCATCGTCACCGCCGACAACGTGTACGGCGGCGGCGTGACGGTGCGCCTGACCCAGATCGAGAAGCTGATCATCAATGCCTATCTCGGCGACGACCTGATCTACGTGCTCAGCACCAATCCGGCCGTCATGACGGAGATCCGCGGCGGAGCGGGCAACGATGAGATCTACGTTGGCGGGGACCGCGTGGACGTGGGCTCCCGCAACCCGGTGGGGTTCGGCTCGCTGGTGGTGCACGACATCGACGACGATCTTGTCGGCGACCCCTGGACCCAAGTGCTGGTCGATTCGCTGGAAGTGGCGGTCATCGACGATGAGCGGGCGTCGGTGGAGATCATCGGCCAATCCGTGACGGTCAGCGAGGCGGCGCTGCCCGGCGAAGACTCGGCCAGGATCGCCTCCTACCAGGTGGTGCTCTCGAGGGCACCGGCCAGTAAGGTCGCGGTCAATGTCCTGCCGGCCGCTCTGACCCAGGACCAACTGGAAGCCGGGCAAATGCCTGTGCTGGTTCGCCGGGACGACGAAGACGATTGGCACGATGACCTCCAACTGTTCTTCACGCCGGAGGACTGGTTCCTGCCCCAAACCGTGCAGGTGATGGCGGGCGATGACGAGGTGCGCGAGGGCCGGTGGCAAACCGTCGTGCAGCATTCGGTCCAGCAGATGGACACGGCCGAAGTGACCGACATCCTTGCCCGATTCCCCGACGATCTGGAGGAGTTCCTTCCGGATGATGTCCTGCCGGAAGTGGTTCGCACCTTGATGGCAGGCTTCGACGAGTCGCTCACCGATGATCTGATCGAGGCTTTGCTCGCCGAGCAGGCCAACGGCCGGCCGCCCACGACGCTCCTGACGCGACTCCGCGGCGATGTTCGATCGCTGCTGCTGGCGTTCCACGGGTACTCGCCCGCGTCCGTGCAGGTGGATGTCATCGACGACGATACCCCCACGCTCTGGCTGGAAAGCGTCGGCGGCGAACGGCTGCGGCTGATCGAAGGCGTGCATTCGGACCCCGCGGCCGGCCTGCTGCAGGTGACCGCGCGGCTGACCGGCCCGCTTCTGGCCGGGGACAGCGTCGTCGCCCGGCTGGCCGGGCCGGACTGGCTGGCATTCGACGACGCGCCGATCGTATTCACCGACGGCAACTGGGATCGGGTCGTCACGTTGAACCTGTCCGTAGCCGACGATGACCTGGCGCTCGACCAGATTCGCGGGTTCCTGCACGTGGACATGGCGGCTTCCGAGGCGCCGGCCTACGTGGACCTGGGCGATACGTCCGTCCTGGAGATCGAACGCGTGGACAACGACCTGGCCGGCGTGCTTGTGACGCCGCTGGACGCCATGGTCCTGGCCGAGTCGCCTGATCTGACCGCGTACGCCCAGGCACGCTACCGCATCCAGTTGACCGCCGCGCCCGATGGGCCGGTCACGATTGATCTGGGCGACTGGCACGGCGCGGGCGGGGCTGTGCAGGCCACCAATGACGCCGGCGAGCCGATAGCCTCCGTCACCCTGGACCAGGCGAACTACGCCGCCGGGGTTGTGATTACGCTGAGAGCCAGCGATGACAGCGAGGAGCAGGACCGCAACTGGCGACCGGTGGCGGGGCGATACGCCCTGGACACCATCGCCGGCGCGCTGTTCGTGGAGGGCTACGACGCCGATGACCCGGCCCTGCTGAATCTGTCCGAGCCGGTCTACCCACCCGAGGAGGACTTGGGCGACAACCATATCGAAGACCTGACGCCGGACATTCCGGAATCCGAGGCCGTCGACGTGCTGACGATCTCCAACATCGGCCTGGGCTTCGACAGCGAGTACACGCTGACGACCGACACCTTCACCAGCCCCTTGCTCGGCGGGTCGGGCTACGCGGCCGGGCTGGGGGAGGCCTTCATGCCCATGATCCGGTTCGATGAGATCGAGCGCGTGGATCTGCAGTTGGGTTGGGGCAATGACGCCTTGACGGTCCAGTCCTGGGACCTGGCGGTCGAAACCGATGTGATGGGCAATTTCGGCAACGACCTGGTGTCCCTGGCCGAGGGGCTGCTGACGAATCTGCAGTACTTCGGCGGTGCCGGCGGCGATTGGCTGAGCTACGATCAATGGCACACCGGCGTGGCGGTGGACCTGGACGCGGGCCTGGCCAGCGGCTTGAACCTGGCCAATTCCGACGCGCTGGTGGATGTGGAGAACCTGTTCGGCTCGGCCGGCGACGATCTGCTCATCGGCGACGAGCACGACAACACCATCATCCCGGGCCCCGGTAACGACCGGGTGCTGGGCGGCGCCGGCAACGATCTTCTGGTCGACGGGTCCGGCTCCGACCTGTACGAGGGCCAGGACGGCGATGACCGATATGTGCTCTCGCCCTCGCTGGTGGACGATCCCGGCTGGTGGATCGTCGACCCCAACAACGGCAGCCTGCTGGCGCGAATCCTCGGCGTGCTCGGCGGGCCGGACTCCGTGGGCGCCGAACCGGAGGCCGACCATGACCGGCTGGTGGACACCGGCGGCGTGGACACGATTGAGCTGGTGGACCCCGCGGCGGACGGCACGCGGCTGGACCTCAGCCGCAGCAGAGGACAGCCGCAGACCATCTTTGTCTCCCAGTCGCACACCACCGCCCTGAATGGCGTGTGGGAGAAGGTGATCGGCTCGGCTGGCGATGACGTGATCATCGGCAACAACGCGGACAACGTGTTCGTCGGCGGACCCGGCAACGACACCCTTGACGGCGGCGGCGGCAAGCTCAACTGGGTGGATTACTCCGGCCTGGACGTGGGTGTGCGGGTCGATCTGCAACTGGGAACTGCCTCGGCGGCGGAGATTTCCGATGCGCCGCTGGTGGGCAGCGATACCCTCACGCGCATCACGGGCGTGCTGGGCTCGTCCGCCGATGACACGATCATCGGCAGCAATCGGGCCGAGACGATCGTCCCGAACGCCGGCGCGGATACCGTCCGTGCGGGCAGGGGAAACGATGTGGTGGTCTGGGCGGCCGGCGACGGGCCCGACACGATCGATATGGGCCTGGATAGTCGCGACGTGTTCCAGGCAACGTTGGGCGACGGGGCGGACATCATCTCGCTGACGGGGACGACCGAGGCGCTGCAACTGTCCGTCGGGGCCCAGCAGGTGAACCTGGCGAACGTACGCAATATCCGGATCAGCACCGGCGCGGGCAACGACGAAGTGAATGCCGACGTCCAGGTAACCAAGGGCAAGGCCAAGCTGATCGTCGATCTCGGCGCTGGCGACGATACCTTCACCGCCGCGACGACCAATACGCTTGGCGCGGAGGTGCTCGGCCAATCCGGCGACGATACGTTCATCGGCGGCGCCGGGGGCGATACCTTCATCGGCGGCGACGGGCTCGACACGGCCGACTACTCGACCGCCGGCGCGGGGATCGTCGCCAGGCTGGACGGTTCGGTTTCGCGCGATGGGCTGGGCGGCAGGGACAAGCTGTATGGCGTGGAATCGCTTATCGGCTCGGCCTTTGCCGACGTACTGACGGCCTCGAGCAGCGGGTACTCGACTCTCTGGGGCGGAGATGGCGATGACAAACTGGTCGGCGGCAAGGTCGGCGATGTCCTGCACGGCCAAGCCGGGCAGGACCTGATCTACGGCGGCGGCAAGGGTGTCAGCAGGTTGATCGTCGAAGGCGACGGCAACACCTACAGGGGCGATATCCTTGACGCCTCGCAAGTGGAAAACGTCGGCATTACCTTCGATGCCGCGGAACAGACGATCACCGTCGGCGCCGGCGTGGCGGAATCGTTCCGGAACGTGCAGACTGTGCTGGGCACGTCACAGGCCGACCTGTTCATCGGCGGCAAGAAGTCGCCCCGCGTCGAAGGCGGCGGCGGCGCGGACGTGCTCGTCGGCGGCGCCGGAGCCGACGTGTTCGTCTGGACCCCCGGCGATGGGCTGGATGTCCTGGACGGCGGGGAAGGCAAGAAGGTCGACCGGCTCGTGGTAAAGTTGGATCGGCCGGGCGTCCTGGAGGTGTCGGATTCCATTGTGTTCACCCCCGGCTCCGGCGCGCCGGCCTCGCGGTTGAGCGGCTTGATCCGGTTCGAGGAAATTGAGATTGTCGGCACGGACGGGGTCGATGACGTTCGCATCCTGGACGCGACGCCGGTCGGCAGGGTCCTGGCGAATCTGGGCGGGGGCGCCGACCGGTTCACAGCCTTGACCTCCAACGTGCCGGTGGTGCTGGATGCCGGCGCCGGCGCCGACGTGGCGGTCGGGTCGGATCTGGCCGATGTGCTGAATCTCGGCGCCGACGGCGGAACCGTGGACTACAGCGACCAGACCGCCCCGGTGACCGCTCGCACCAACGCCTGGGCCAGGGTCGGCACGGTCCGCGACAAGCTCGGGAATGTGACCCGCTTCATCGGGGGCGCCGGTGCGGACCACCTGCTGGCGGCCGGAAAGGGCGTCACGCTAATCGGCGGGCCGGGCGAGGACGTCCTGTCCGCGACAAAGGGCAACTGGGTCAGCTACGAGCAGGAGACCCAAGGCGTGCGGATCGATCTGCTGGAAGGCATAGCGATCGCCAGCTCCGGGCGGGATACGCTGACGCGGGTGGCGGGGATCATCGGTTCACCCGGTGACGACCTGATCCAGACCGGAACCGGACACGTCGCGGTGATCACAACGGCCGGACAGGACGAGATTACCACCGGCCGCGGCGGGGCGACGATCCTCCATGCCTACGGCGCGCCGACAGACGGTGTGACCTTCATTGACGCGACCGCCTCCCAAAACGATGTCTTCGTCCTCACCCGCGGCGTCGATGAACCCCCGCCAGTCGGCGGCGAGTCGGAAAGTATCGTGTTCAGCGCGGCCGGGGAGGACGTCTCGATGGAGATCGGCCCCAACCAACCGGTCCGGTTCCGTGGGATCGAGGTGCTGGACCTGCAGCTGGGCGCGCTGGTGTTCGATGGGCTGACCATTGGAGGCGAGGCCGGCTTGGGCCAGCACGTCGCCTTCCAGGGGCTGGATGCCAGTCACCTGCAGCGAATCACCGGCAGCCTTGGGGCCGGCGACGACGCCTTCGACGCCGCCAGCTCATCTGTGCCGGCACGAATCAATGGCGACGCCGGCAATGACGTGCTGCTCGGCTCGACCGTGAAGGATGAACTGACAGGCGGCGACGGCGATGACTATATCCGCGGCAACCAGGGCAATGACCTGCTCGTCGGTTCGGCAGGCGCCGACCGCTACGCGCTGGACGAGTGGGCCGACAGCGACGTGATCGTCGACGACGACGCCCAACCGGATGTGCTGGACTTCTCCGACGCCGGCGTCGGCGTGACGATTAACCTGGGCCTGTGGGACCCGGCCGCAGAGCTGAGCGGCGGCAACGCGGCCCAGGCGGCCGCCCTGCCGCAGACCTATATCCGAACCGATGATCGCGTCGCTCGCCTGACGGTGCGCGGCCAGGTGGAAAACGTGATCGGATCACGCCACGGTGACGTCCTGACAGGATCCAGCCAGGCCAACATCCTGGTCGGCCTGGAAGGGGACGATGTGCTCACAGGCGCCGGCGGGGACGATATACTCGTCGGGGGCTGGGCGGACGTGACCGCGGCGGGGCTGCAGCCTCTGCCGCTGGACGGGACCGGCCACTATACCGGCTGGTCCGCCGCGGAGACCCCTCTTCGCGATGGCCGCATCCTCGACTTGGATACCGGCCGGGATACGCTGGTGGGCGGCGATGGCAACGATGTGCTCATCGGCGGACGAGGCGAGGATGTGCTCGACGGCGGTGCCGGCGATGATGTGCTGCTCGGCGGTTTGGCCTATGTCAGCCCGACGGGGCGCTGGGTCACCGTCCAGTGGCGGGACATGGTCACACCCGCCGGCGAGTTGGTGGTCGCCTACGAGGATGGCGCCGATCAGCTCTTCGATGCAGCCGGGGCCAACTGGTTCGGCGGCGGGTGGGGCGCCGATCGGCTGTTCATCAGCTCCGAGGCGATTGCCTTTGCCGGCGCCGGCGATGATCAGATCGTCACCTACCCGCCGGCCGCGGAGATCTGGGTCCTGGCCGACGTGGGCGATGACGTCATCGCCTCAGGCGCGAGCGGGGCCACCGTGCTGGCGGGGCTGGGCGATGATACCATCATCGTGAACGGCCCCCTGGGACGGTTTGATCTGGGCTTGGGCAAGAACACGCTGTCTGACCCCAACCTTTCCGTTATCCGGGCCCTGCCTAACAGCTGGACGATCAGCTTCACCCCCAAGCCATAGGCATTGCCGCCATCAGGGGCGACACGCCTCGGGTGGCCAAGCAGGCCAGGAAGCGGACCGAGGCCGACGAGGTCGGCGCGGAGCTGTTGGCTCCCTCCTGCATCCCGCTCCACTACAGGGGCACAGCCAGAACAACCAGCTCGGGACCTTCCAGCAGGCCGACAAGGTTCGCCAACTCAAGCGCATCTGATCTCGTCCGAACCGCTTCCCGTTGCGTTTGGATGGCGCCGTCCCGGGCGACGGTGGTACCGACTCCGCTCAGCCCAGCGCAGCCTCCACAACGGCCGGCACACCTGCGCCAGCCACCTGCTGGCCGCGGGATGGCCGTTGCCCCTGGTTCGGGACACCCTCGGCCACGCGGACGTGAGCACCACCAGCGTCTACATCCATGTCGTCGTGGACGATACCGCCCCGCCCGACCCATTCGCCTTCGTCGGGGGGCGAGACGGCTCAGCGGCGGGGGGAGAGACTTCACAGGATAGGGCGCAGTAAACGTTCAGCGGAAGACGCCGGTCCACCCGCATGGGCCGTTGACTCGCCTGCAGCCGGACGACCCGCCGACACGCGTCCACTGGCTGAAGGCCCGCTAGACCTTGCGGTTGAGCCTTTTGCTGTCGGTCGCGAGCTGGAGCCGCGGGCCGGCGCCCACCAGGTCGTTCGCCAGCGTCAGGACGATGCCCCGGGCGATGCTGTTGTTGGCGACCTCATACCGGGCCCGGTTGCGCAGGGTGGCCCGGACGCCCGAGCCGGCCGCCGCCACTGGGCTCAGGGCATCGGCGTTGGCCCAGTGCCGGCGGTTCTCCCCGGTCGTCCTGGCCACGTCGAAGCCCGCACGGATGACGCGGACGATAGGGCGCTTGACGCCTGGTCGCCGGCGGACCCCGGCGGCCAGCCGGGCCAGGGCCCGGGCCGCTTCGTCTACCTTGGTCGCCGTCGCCTGCATCAGATCGCCCCCGGCGGTACCAGTTGCCCGACGCGGACGCCGAATGTCTTGCGGGTCCGGTCCGCCAGGGCGTCCCTGGCCGCGAGGTGGCGGTGCACGGCGATCAGGTCGCGGATCCCGTGCTGCCGAGCGCTCTCGCTGTCGCCGCAGGCCTCGGCCGGCCCCTGGGCGTTGCCGGCTATGTTGCTTGACAGATCCGTCGCCATGCTGCTGGTCCTTCGTGCGACTCGTCACGGCGGAGCGTGGCGTACCCGGGCCGGCCGCAGAGCCCAGCCCAGCCACCGCGGCAGTGGGCATTTCTCGCCTCCAGCGTAGCGCATGCGTAGCGCAGCCGAAATCGCCCGCCATGTACCCAAAACGAAAGCCCCCGCAAGATTCTGTCTTGCAGGGGCTTGGGACGCTGGGGAACTAGGACTCGAACCTAGACTAACTGATCCAGAGTCAGTTGTGCTGCCATTACACTATTCCCCAGTGAGTACCACATTGTATCGGCCCGGGGGTCGGGGGGTTTATGTTATTTCAGGCGGCGGGCAAGTCAAGCGGAAACTGCGGGCCGGGGGCGCGGAAATACGGCCCGCCCGCGGCACCGAACGGGTGTCGTGGGCGGGCCGGTGTGTCCGGGCGCGGCGGCCCGGGCGGCGTTGACCCCTGCGTCGGCCCGATCAAGCGGCCGCGGCAACGCCGGCGTATCCCGCTGCATCCAACGAAACGCGATCGAATTGCAACCCCACCTGGAAGCCCTGTCGGCCCTTCCGGCAGCGGATGACGGTGGAATAAATGTTCCTCCGTCCGCCGTCGGGGTGCAGGGGCAAGCACAGGATGACCCGCTGGCCCGGATACAGCCACCGGTCGACCAGCGCCCCCAGGCCGCTGCGGGAGATGTCCAGCATTCGCAGGGTGTCGTATACGTCCCCGCCGTCCGGATCCAGCCGGACGCCATGGAGCATCATCTTCAGGTGCGTTCGCGGATGCCGCCGTCGTTCTGGCGTAAAGTATCCCGTAAGGCTCATTGGTCCTCTCCGAGCATCTCGACACCATTCGCATCGGCGCCCGGGGCGGTCGTCTTAAGCAGTCTGCGCAGAATTTTGCGCCCTTGCGGGTGGGGGCAGGCCCGCGCGGCCTGGCAGAGAATTCACCCCGCCGCCCCGGCGCACGAGCGCGCGCAGCCCGGGCGTCTCAGGTGAACCGCCGAAACGGGGCGCTCATCGCCACAGGGTGATGGCGATGCTGGCGGCGTTGAACAGGGCGTGGAGGCCGATCGGGGCGATCAGCCGGCCCGTCCGCTCGTAGTTGTAGCCCAGGGCGACCGACAGGATGAACAGGGCAGGCCAGTCCCTGTACAGCCCCAGGTGGCTGAAGGCGAAGATGGCCGAGGTGATCCCGATCGCCCACCAGGGATTGGGGCAATGCCGCCGCAGCAGCGACTGGAGCAGCCCGCGGAACATCACCTCCTCGGCCAGCGGCGCCATCACCACCGCCCCCAGGACGATCAGCAGCCTCCAGCCCGCCGATGCGGACGGCAGGTACACCAGCAGCGCGTGCTCGATGCGCGGCACCGGCAGGCCCATCTGGATCAGCATCTCCATCGCGTACATCGCCCCCCAGCACAGCGGCCAGACGATCAGCAGGCTCACCGCCGCTCGCGCGGCGTCCCACAGCCACCGCCTGCCGCTGAGGCCCAGGCCCCTCCGCAGCCCGCCGGAAAAGGCCCGCGCCGCGACCGCCAGCGCGACCGCCAGCGTCACCGCCCCGGAGACGATCATCGCCAGCGTCTGCCCGGCCGCCCGCCGACGGGCCAGGGCGGCGAAGGCGTCGTCGGCCGCCAGGGCGAAATACCCCGCCGGCGCCGGCCACATGCCCACCTCCGCCGCCACCACCGACGCCACCACCGACGCCCGGGCGGCGGGGTCGGCGGTCGGGCTCGGCTGGACCACCCGCCGGAAGAGCTCGTACGCCCCCAAGCCCGCCGTCACGTTCAGCAGGTAAATCGCCACCACGTGCACGAGGGTCAGGCTGTTGGGCCGGCCGGGCGTGCGGGCCAGGCGCAGGGCGTTCGGGCGGGCGATCCGCACCACCACCCACACCGCCAGCGCCACGATGCCCACCGACAGCAGCCACAGCTCCGCCTCGGTGACCTCCCGCGTCGGGCCCGCCTGCCCATTCGCGCCGCCGGCGGCGCAGAAGGTCTTTGAAATCGCCCGCATTGCCGATAACGTGAAATGCATCGTGGCTGAGACTATATTAGACCGGATCGTCCTTACCAAGCGCAAAGAGGTCGCCCAGCGCCAGGCCGACTGCCCGCTGGAGCAGATGCAGGCCCGCGCCGCCGAGGCCGAACGCGCCAGGAACTTCTTCGCCGCCTGCACCCGCAGGCCCGCCGGGCTGGTCAACGTTATCGCCGAGGTCAAGAAGGCGTCCCCCTCGGCCGGGGTCATCCGGGCGGACTTCGACCCCGCCGAGATCGCCCGCCAGTACCAGGCCGCCGGCGCCGCCGCCATCAGCGTGCTGACCGACGAGCAATACTTCCAGGGCTCGCTGGCCTACCTCACCGAGGTCCGACACGCCGTCTCCCTGCCGGTGCTCCGCAAGGATTTCCTCATCGACCCCTACCAGGTCTACGAGGCCCGGGCGGCCGGGGCGGACGCGGTCCTGCTGATCGCCGAGTGCCTGAAGCCGGGCGAGCTGATGGACCTGATGATCCTGTCGGCGTCGCTGAAGATGACCTCGCTGGTGGAAGTCCACGGGATGGACTCGCTGATGCAGATGCGGTCGCTGATCGGCTTCCCGCA
>Ga0307379_10009757_pt1 | contig 12797 bp, 23 predicted proteins | sample UN2MG_FD_202237 | JGI IMG/M metagenome (GOLD analysis project Ga0307379, IMG submission 202237) | Soil microbial communities from Risofladan, Vaasa, Finland - UN-2 | ecosystem: Environmental > Terrestrial > Soil > Coastal area > Acid sulfate soil | place: Finland: Risofladan, Vaasa | collected... | reverse complement strand
CAAATAAATCTGATATTGTAATTGTGCTACCGTAAAAAGTTAATCTATACGTGTGAGCTTTATTGTCTTTTTTTGTTGCACCCTCTAACTTTATTTTGCCTTTCTTAAATAGTTTATAATTTAAATGTAGTTCGGCATCCTTTTTAAATCTTGCATCGAACCCAACGATATATGGGTCGTGAAAGTGTTTAAAAATTTTGTTATTGTTCTTGGAAGCAGGTACGTTAAAAGTTCTCGAAAAGTCAGTAAATACTTTTTCAATATCCATTACATCTTGAATGGATTGTGTTAAAGTTACCGATTCATCATCAAATAAATCTACTTCCTGACCCTCAACATAAAGCTGTAAATTCAACATTTATCTCACGTTGTTAATTTTATTAAATGCAAAATCAAAATCAATAGTGTAATTTGATAATCTATCGTTAAGACTTGTTTTGAAAGTTAATGACTTTGTTTTGGGTATTATCGGAAGGGTTTGTGATTGGTATCTTATCCAAACGTTTTCAGATAAAAACAATTCCTCAATTACGGAATTACTATCCTCATTTATAAAACCTGTGTTTAATGTGATGCTTTTTCTTGCATTTGTGTTATACCTTTCCTCTTGTCCTTTATAATTAGGGTAAAAACTACCGCCATTAATAGATACCGTATTCCTTTTAAACTTTTCATCCGTTACATTAAATGATTCGGTTGATTTTTTAAAGAAATATAAGTCTTGATAAGCACCGTATTTGTTTACAAATGTTACTTTATAAGGCGTGTATTTAGGTTCGCATACATTATATACCTTTACAGTTCTTAAAAGCGTTGTATCGTCTGTATCATAAACCTGAATCGTGCTACTGTTTGAGGGTATTGTAATGTATTGCAACTTTTGATTTGTATTATCATTGTCTGTAATTTGAGTATCTACACTATCAATAGTTACCTTACCAACACCTTCGGCATAAATAGGCAATTTACCCTCAACGTTTTCAGGCAAATAAATAGTATTAGCGGTCATTAAAAGATTATCACTCAATATAGGGTTTATTTCATCTTCAAAATACCCAAATCCATCTACTGCTAAATAAGTATTGGTAACTGGACTACCGTACGTATAAACAACTCCCGCATCATCAATCAATGTTACTATGGTTGTAACCCAAACGCACTTAGATAAATAATCGTTATTAAATGTAACGTCTATATAATCCCTTACAAGTTCGCCAATTTCAAATGCGACATTTGTGTCCGTTCCGATAACGCTCTTTTGTATTTCGTATTTCAAATCAGTAGATGTATAACTCCCTGATATGCCCGAATAAATATATATTTTTAAGTCTGCCGTTTTAAATGCCATTATGCTAATCTTTGAAAAGTTACCTCCATTAAATTAATTGCCCATACTTCTGTAATCAACCCTGTTGTTTCAATTTTTACCCAATAAGTTACACCACCTGCCGCTTCATCTATTTGGTCTAAAGTTAGATTTCTTGGGAATTGCATTTTACTCACCATTATATAGAATCCTCCTGTTGGGTTTATTTGGTCTGATAATAATGGGAATAAAATAGGTTGTCCTAAGGGGAGTCCTGATGCATAAGTACCAACATTATCAGCAATATTATCACTCACTAAATATAACACAAACATGGGTGGGAGTATTGTTCTGCTTCCGCTATTTAAAATATATTCTAAAACCCTATTATCAAAATTAGGTATATTGCCTCCACCTGCAATACCATTAGGATAAGCCTGATTAAATTGGTCTATTGTTAAGAAAGCAAAATCACCACCAAATTCCCAATGGTTGTAACTATAATACCACAATTTATTCCCTGTTGTTGGTTGAGCAGATGAAGGTTGTATCATCGTTACAGGACAAGATATATTACTACCTCCACTATTTGCATATCCTGATGCTGGGGGAGTTATTTGAAATGTTACCGTTCTTTGTGTATCAACAGAAACTGATGAAAAAGACAAAGGACTAAAAGACGCAATAGTTCCCACGTTTGTTTGACCTACTTTTATTGTGCCATTCTCTGCTATCGCTTGATTGGTTAAAGTTGCAACCTCACAAGTAAACTCTGGTAATGAAGTTGATGATTGTGTGAAAGTCTTAAAACACTCTACCGTTGCCCCTCCGTTGGTATATCCTACACCTGTTGGTACGGTTATATCAAAATACAAAGTTACACTTCTTGCGCTTCCTGTATTGTTTGCGGGATAGCTTGTAATGGTTGTACCTCCTGATGTGTCTTTAACGGCGGTTATAGTACCATTTACAGAAGGATTTGTAATCACTCCCGTATTTGATATACCACCACCTGTCAAGTAAGCATAATTACAATCATAGGTAACATTAGCCGATAATGTTATGGATATTGATTGAGTTGCATTACACGTCAAAGGATTGCCATCGGAAGCCTCTACAAATATATTAATCACCCCTGTTTTATTTAAAGAATATATATTTAGGGTATTATATCCTATTGATGTCGATACAAATGTAGTATAACTGTTAGTAACACTATAACTTGATATTGGGTCTGCTCCTGCGGTAAAATAGATTGAAAGGTCTATACTTACTGAATCCCCTCCCGTGTCTAATGATTGACTTGGAATACTACCATTTAAAGTAACTCCACCTGTACACACGTAAGCAGGTTGGGTAACAGTATCGGAACAGTCGATTGTTTCATTTCCTGAATTACTAAAGTTAGAAGGTATTGATATTGTAAAGGTAATTGTTCTACTTGTGCTTGATACTACTGTGCTGAATTTTCCATCAGCGAAATCAATATCGGTAGATGTATAACTCTTTATGACCCCATAATCAGAGGTCGGCAAAGTTACATTCCCGAATTGGTCTATTTGTAATCCCCTTAAATTAATTAAAGTACAGTCTAATGCAACACTTGGAAGTGCAGGTTCGCTATAATTTAAATAATAAGGACTTCTTATGTTAATTTTTGTCATCTTGTAAACTCTATAAATTCATCAATATCTAATGCAAACTTTTCAATTAGCTCTTCGGGTAGTTTTAAATATGCGTTCTCAAATGGTTTAGTAAAAAAGAATGAAGCTCTTAATCCTTTCTTATAAATACTTCTTGCTATGACATACGTCAAACTATTTATATTCCCCTCTATGCCCTTTCTCTTTATCCATTGTTGTATAGATTTTCTTGCTTCTGCATTTAACGGCATTTTCTTATACTTAAACCGACTGTCTTTACTTTTTGGGTATGTACTCTCCGCTCCCTTAACTCCTTCATCTTGATATATACCATAGTCCGCCATATAAAACTCTAAAGAAAAGCTATTAGGACTTACTTTTAATTCATATCCTAAACTACCATCTAAATCACCACTTGATGAACCTGTAATAAATTTGTTATTACGATGCCTTCTAAGGTTACCCTTTGATTGTTTTATAACAGTATTAGCAAATGCCTCTAGGGCTTGTTTAGTTTGATTAAAAGTCATTAGCAAATGGTCATATCGTTTTGTACTATCACATCAAAGGTTGCAGTCCATCCTGCAAGTTTATTCTCAAACCTATCCACAAACGGTTCACAAGATACATCACCATCTACTTGATAAAGTTCTGTATAACTATCCCCTCTTTGTAATTCGTTTATTATTCTTGTAAGTAATGCTAATTGAGTATTTAAAATATCTTGTTCATTGTCATTTCCTACAAATGCATCGGTTGTTTCTTCTTTGCTTATATCAACCATGTCCATTGCCAATATTGAAATACTAAAGGTTGTAGTCTTAGGACTAACTACTGCATTATTTACGATTATATGCGACAAAGGGAATATACTTTGTTTGTCCAAATCAACATCGTCAATGCTTCCGAATGTAATGGTCTTTACAAATGGCTCTGCATCTAATAATGTTTTTATTTTATTGGTTATGTTATAAAATCCTTTCATCTTTTCTTAATCATTGATTTCTCTAATTCTATTTTTTCTTTTTCAAAAGCTAAATACATAAACGACTGATGTACGTTTAGTTTTGTAACGTTTTCAAATCGAGTAATATCTCCTTTAGCCAATCCGTAGATAGATTGATACCATCCCCATTTTCTACCAAAGTTGCTCGTTGTTGTGTAGTCAGATTCTCTGTCATCTCCTTCGATAAATATTTCAGGGTATTTTTCAACAGTTCGTTTCTTAAACTCCAAAAAAAAACAAGCGAACCCATTACAACATCCAAGGGCATATTTTTCATCCTCTCGTCATTTTCCATTCCCGTGTAATCTTCTATCTGATACCTATGTCCTTTTTGGAACTTAACTGGTCTATACAATACAGACATCGCTTTGTGCATTGTTTCCCAATCCCCTAAAGTGTTATCGAGGTCAATGTATTCCCCTAAAGTAATATCATCAAGCTTTGGTATAAAACCGTAATCAATACCACCCATTTTGAATATTGGTATCAATGAGGTTTTAACATCAAACATTTTATTTATTTCACTTACAATATTATTTACATAAGTGTATTTTATTTTAGCAATATCTTTTAAATCAATATTACAAAATATCTCTACCATCTTATGTAATAAAAAACTCGTGCTCTCGTTTTCGCCAGTATTGATTTTGGCAAACTTTTGATATTGTCCTAAAGTTATATCAGACAATTCTTCGGGTATGTAAATATCTAATTTCATAATGTATATTAATACAATAAAATAAACGCAATTATGTATAAAAAGAAAAGGGCATCATTTCTGACACCCTAATCCCACCTTAAAACAAATCAAATGAAAAAACTTAAAATTCTTTTTTTATATATTCTTTCTTTAAAAAATCGTATGTGTATGATTTATCTTTAAACTTGTGCTTATATCTAAAATAAACCTCAACATATAACTCTCTCATTTTGTCAGACATTATCTCATTATCCTTTTTAGTCTGCTTATAAATAGTCTTTCCGTATTGATATTGGTTTTGATATTCAAGTACCAATACTTGTTTATTGTTGTTCTCAATAGGCTTAGGGTATATCCTTAAACCATTCTCCCAACACCTTACCATCATTTGTTCATCTGTTATCCTCGCCATATCCAAAATGCTATTTTAACAAAAGCATATAAAGATAGGTAAGAACATACAAAAAATATAACTGTACTTAATAATGCTTTCTTTAGTTGCTTTCTGTTTTCTTTAGAACAAATCTCTTTTTTAATAATTATGTAATCATTCATAGTATTATCGTTTTGTGTTTATATTGCTAATATATAACCTTTTTTTTAATTAACAAAAAAAACTAATTATTTTTAATAAATATGATATTCGCCCCTGTTAGCGTTACTCACTACGTCTGTGAGTATATATCGACAGGCATCGATGCAATCAGGGTGTTCGCCTGTTGGTTTAGACAAGGTATCACCATTCTTGTCTTTTGCCCATACGTACCCTTGAAGTTCCCTTTTTAAATTCCTACTTCTACTTGTAACGTATATTTCATTTTGGTTTATTAGATTGATACCAAAGTTTACAGAGTCGCTCCCTTTGGTACAAGGGTATATATTATGTCCATCTCTTCTAAGGGTTTCTATGGACTTGGGTTCTGCTTGGTCAGCGATTATATTGTCTTTTATGTTATTATGTCTTAGAAACAAGCTAACATCCCTTAAAACAGTATTGGACTTGTAAAACACTTCATCAAATATGTAGGCATCATTGTATTTGTATAATGCTATTATTGTTGTGGGGTCAGTATATCCAAAGTCCATTCCGTATCCCAATATCCTCGCTTGGTCTGGTATCTTGTCTATCTCTTTCCAATCGGGAATGCACACACCCTCTAAGCTACCTACCTCACCATCTAAATAAACCCTACACCAATTTGACCAATAGGTTGATGTCTTAGCTTTCTCCCTTGCTTTTAATAATTCTTTTACAATGCTATCAGGCAAACTGTCATTCTCTTTATATGTGAGTGTTACAAAGTCTGTATCGGGTTGCCCTATTAGTTCCTTATCTACCCAAAATAAATTAGTAGGGTTATAGTCCAACCATATTGTGCCTGATGTTCTGATTGCTAATTGTTGGTAAGCATCAAACGGAATATTATTACACTCATTTATAAATAGGTCTGTTCTTCTTGCTCCCCTTAGTTTATCAGGTTGGTCAGTACTAAAAAATTCAATATAGCTCCCATTTGTAAATATGTATTTTAAGGTACTTTTATTGAACTGACTATCCTTATACCTATTAAGACCATTTAGAATGCCTAAGAAGTCCTTTAAAGCACCTCTACGCAAGTGTGGGATGCTTTCAGATACTACGCTTATTTCTTTGTTTGGGTTTTTAATTGCATAATCTATCAGGATTGTAAGTATGCAAATAGTTTTACCTGCTGATGTACCACCTCTAACAATTCTAAGGCGGTTATTCAGTTCTCTTAATGTATCAAGTGCTTTAGTCTTTTTTACCTGCATACTAATCTACAAACAATGGCAAGTCCTCATTGATTGTAATATCTTTAGTTTCTCTTGGTTTACCTGCGTAGTAATTATAAAAGAGTTGTACGTATTTAAAATCCTGCTTTTCTAATCCTTTCATTAGAGCATCAAACGCTAACGGTTCTAATGGTGTAAGCTTTTCTATTAATGCAACTTCATCAGCTTTAGGTTTTCTACCTGCGTTTTTATTCCCTCCGTTAAACTTTCTTCTATCCATAATCAAAAAATTTCATTAATGATTCTAGATATACAATAAAGAAATCTATTCTTTGTTAAACATCAAAGCCACAACTAATGATATTATTGCGGTTAGATAGAAGATAGTTATTGCCTCTGACATTAGTTATCTCATTGATGCGTTAAAACATTCATTAGAACATACGGTCTTGTTTTCAGTCATTTCTTTACCGCACTCCATACATTCGTATAGTTCTTCATCTTCCCAATTCTCGATTTCCCCAATTTTTATTATTGTGTTCATTTAAGTTTTTTAATATTTCTTTTAATTGTTGATTTTGTTTTATTAGACTCCTGTTTAAATGTATTGATTTTATATACTTTGATTTAAAGTAATCTCTTGATTTAAATTTCTTTGCCTCTCTTTTATACAAAGATGCGACCTTTTTATTTATCGTATCATACATTTCTATATAGTTCGGTTCGTGTTTAGAAATCCAATTGTCAAACAGATTTACTCCGTGTACTATTGTAGCGTGGTTTTTATCTACAATATTAGCTATTGATTGAAAAGTTCCTAAATTATAATCTCTGCATACTTTATAAAACATAGCTCTTGCATATACATAATCTGGTATTCTCGAATTGTATGTTATATCAAGTCCTGTTACGTTGTTTACTATTTCTTTAATTTCATTTAAATCCATATTCTAATTCTTTTATCGCTTTTAATATTCCTGCACAAGCCTCATAATCCTCTATTTCCTCATAGAGCTTTAATGTCTTATACATTTCTTTTATTGATACTCCGTTATCAAAGTCTATTAGTGCTAATAGATAAAATTCATTTATTGCTCTTTTATTCAAAACATCCTAAGTTGGGATTTATATTTAATTAGTCTTTTGTCCGCAATATTACAATATTCTTTTGAGATTTCACTTCCTACATAATTTCTGTTTAATAGAATAGAAGCTTTAGCGGTTGTACCTGTTCCCATAAAGGGGTCATAAATTAAATCTCCTTCTTTAGAAAAATAATTTATAAAGTATTTAGGCAACCAATCACCAAACGAAAAGGAATGTCCTTTGTTTTCTTTATCATTATTTACTGGTTTTATGATGCAATTCCTGACATAATCTCCATTGTAGTTACTAAAGTTACAATGTTTAAATGTTGATTTATCGGGATTATCTTTAGAGAAACAAAAAATGTATTCATAACCTCTTGATACACCATTATCATTTATATTACTCGGGGGGTTGGTTTTTGCCCATATAAAAGTTTCTTTAAGTTCTTTGTTAAAATTATTAAGTATGTTTCTTACTACACCTCTATTGCCCTTTACTTCCTGTATATTCCAAAAAATATAGTATTTAGTTACCCTCAACAACTCTTGAATCCATTTGTTTGTTTGTTCAAAATATTCTTCTAATGGTAAATCATCTGAATAAGACTCGTAAGATAGTGATTCTTTTCCACCCCCATTTTTTCTACCATTCCCCATATTATAAGGGGGGGAAGTAACAACTACATCCAAAAAATCATTTGGCATCTTGGACATAGTTGTCATACAATCCTCTTGATATATTTTATTTATATCAATCATTACTAATCAATTTGGCAAACTCAAAGTCATTCATATCATATAGTTCGTGAAGTTTATTTTTTATATTCTCTCTATGTTGTGTAATCATTTGCCTTTTTGATTTCAAATAACTAATATAAGCATCAACCCTACTAACAAAATCCTTTACGTTGTCAGGCGATTGAAATTTGACTGATTTACCAAAACCGACCACTCCCGATAAAGTGTGAGAGGGAAAATTATATTTTAGTCTAAAGTGTTTTGTCAAAAGGTAAGTTGTTTGAGCGAATATCATTTCATTAAAAATTACAGTACCCTTTTTAAATTTAGGCTTATTTTTTACAAATATACTTAGTATTTTATCTAAAGTTAAACCACTTTGTTCCATTCTATTTTGGATAAATTCATAATTCGGATATTGTTCATTATCATACCCAAAATTAATCCACGAATGTAAAAAATCATCAAGAACCCATCCCTTACCAGTGGTGTTGAGTTTAGCAATTAAATCAATAACATCCCTTTTAGTATTACATTTTATTACCGAAACCTCAACCAAATCATTTGATTTCATCAAACTATAAAGAGCAGTTAAAGTGTGTTGCCCATCCCCAATAGCTTTCTTATCGTTATCATATTTTAAGACAACAAGTACAGGGGGTTTTATCAATCCATAGGTTAATAAAGAATCTCTTATCCCATTTGCGTGACTTTCCTTGATTTTTCTATTAAAAGGCAATAGATTTTCCTGTTTTAGAAGTTCGCCCACTTCTTTTTTTGTAATTGTGATTGTTGGTGTTTTGTAATGTTTCATTTTATTAAATTTATGTGTTGCCTACTCTATCAGCTTTTCGGCTACCGCTATTTTGTATAAAGATATTAATTTTTTATTAACTAACAAATTTTATTATAATATTCCCCTCATTACATATTGGTCTATGTCGGTATCACTATCAAAGAAGTATTTATAATTATCGATAGCCTGAATAAACTTTTGCCTACCTCTTTCTATAAATTCTTCACTCGTGTCGAATATTCCAACATCAGTACTTTTTTTGTCTATAACTAAAAAGGTAAACTTCTCCTTATCAAATAATCTTAAATATAAATAGGATTGTAAGTCATACCCATATTTATCAGCACTATATCTAAAGGTGGATAAATCTGCCGTGGTTTTATAATCTACGATAGTATCATCTCTTAATATATCTGCCTTTCCTCTTATAGCATAACCATCAAGCATTTTAATCATAGGCACCTCAAACTCTGCTTTGTTTAATAGTTTGAGTGCTGCTTCATTTCTTAGGATTGCATCGGTTAATCTTTGAGCTTCTTGCTTTTCTTTTTCAAGAAACACCTCATGATGTTTTTCCTTTGCCTGCTTGTAAATCTTTGTGTTCTTAGTACTCGCATCAACAAAGTGAATGTTGTCTATTATATTAGGTTCCAATAGCATCCAATGAGTTAGTTTACCAGTTGATAAAGCAGCAGAATCTTCACTACCGTACTTCATTATATTTCTGTAAGTCTTTGGACTTTTAAGCAATAATTTTAGACTACTACTGCTCAATGCGTGTTTGCCTAAATGACCGTAGTAAAACTCATCGCTATACATTTGGGTAAGAATTTCATCCAATCCCCAAGGCTCTCCGTTTAAAAGTATTATCATAGGTTTATTATTTCAGCTTCTTCTGATAATCTTTTATCAAGTTCTTGTTTACACCTTTCTCGATAGCCATCTAAAACCATCGGATTGTTGATTGCTTTTTCTAATTCCCAATAGGTTAGGGAAGAATAATAATAGTTTTCGTAATTCATCTTTTTTATATTTATGTTTCAAATGTAGTTATTATTTTTTAATTAACAAATCTTTTTTTTCTAATTTTTCAATCCTGCCTAAAATAATTATACAAAACCTTTGGAGTTCTCTCAACTCCTTTTGCATTTTAATTAAATTACTTTCTTTCATTTAAATCTTTTTTTAGTCGTTCTATATAACAAGCACCATCCAATAGTTCCTCTTGTAAGTGTTGTAACCACTCTAAGGTAGATAACTTACTATCATTTAGTGTAGTGTCGTATTTTGTTATTCCAATCTTGCTTCTTAGCGAAAGCATATCTTTCACCTTTTCCACTATTGGGTCATTTATATCTTTTAACCTACGTGTGTTAATTGTTGAGTTTGTTTCCCAATACTTAGTTATTGAATCGCTCATAGACCTAATTGTATTTTGGTTTTTAGTTTATTTATTTCATTTTCCAATTCCAATACTTTTGATTCTGCTTTAGTGGCTCTATCTATTGCCCTAAGTTTATCACTACGGTATTCTGATTGTATTTGCTCGTGATACAATTCGTTTTCATAAATCTCAATCACATAATGATTTATACTAACTATTGATTCTAACATATCATCAAGTTCTTTTATTGGCTTTTTCTTTTTCCAATTTAAAAGATTATTTGTTATAACCTCAAAGTCTGTCAGGTATCTAATATGTTTTAGGTTGTGAAGTTTTTTGTTCATTGTTTTAAAATCTGCATTTCTTACAATTCCATTTCACGCCTAAATTATTAATAAATTCTATAAAATCAAATTCTTTTTGAGGATACTGCCATTGTTTTTCATAATACCAAGCGGTAACCTTACATTCTTTTAAAGGAATATTAATGTCGTCATCTTTAAAATTATGTTCGACTTTTATAGCAATACCAAATTCACCCCAAGCATCACAAATCCTTTCTAATATTAATTTTTGTCCTGTTGGTATTTTGTTGTATTTTCTTTTTACCTCTCCCAATATTAAAATCTTGTTATCAAATTCCAAAACAAAATCAATATCACTTGGGTGCAATTTTCCATTTTGCACTCCTGTAAAATCTACAACTTGTTTTACCTGCTTTGTATTTCTGATTAAACTATCCACCTATTCAGAAATGTATTTATTATATATAGTTTCAAGTTTTTTATAAACCCCACTAACAAAACAAGGTGAGCAGCTGGTGGGTTGTGCATTTTGTTTAAATACCCTATTGTATATTTTTAACATCTCATTTTGCTCTTCTGATTTAATAGTGGTTTTTCTACTTGAAAATGTATCAGCTAAATAATTAAATTCATCTTCATTTAAACATTCAGGTTTTTCATATCTAAATATTTCGTTTAGTTTATTCTTTCTTTCATCACATCCGCAATCTTCTCCCGCTAAAAACTTTACTGCCCTTTTAATTCCTGTGGCGGTTGTTATCTTTTCTATTGTATCCCCAAGCCCTTGGCTTTCTTTCGCGTGGTTTTCTTTCCACTCTTTGTAAGCTTTTGTTCTTTTGTCGCCTTTAAATTTTGTCATAATCTTCGTTTTTAAAATCTTCGTAATCTTCTTTAAATAATTCTTTTAATTCATTTTTACATTTTTTTAAAGTATTAAAAATACTCACCCAACTAATGTTGGTTTCTTTGGCTATTTTTCTAATAGACATATCCGTGTCTGAATACAATTTAAATAATGTCTTATCGTACCAACGCCACTGTTCTATATGTTTATTTATTTTTAAACTCAAATGATTATATCCTATTTGTTCATCCATTTCCGAATAGTCCTGAATTTGGATGTAATTCTCGTCATCATCAAGTCTAACTTTTTGAATTTTATTCTTAGTATTAAGATACTGTAACCAAGTAGTTCGAAGGGTAAAAAACATATATCCCCTACTAACAATATCATCTTTAATAATTTTTTCCTCATTTGCGTATTTGTATAGTATAATGTAAGATTCCTGTACAATGTCCTCTGCAAGGTCATATTCCCCAAATGAATTAACTATTTTAATCCACTCTTTATGCCTTTCGGCTACCTTACTTAACCATTGACCTCCCATATAACCGTAATGCTTATCACACCAATTAAACACTGTAAAGTGTACTCCGTAGATGTATTATCATCTTCAATAAAAGTTTCGTCATTTACTAAAGCACCAATTACAAAACCTTTAATTGGACTTATTAATATCTCCGCTTTGTTTCTATATCCAATGACTATAAATATAAATCCTATAATATATAAAAATATAAAGATTTTAACTACTGGCATTGATAATAAATATGATATGTCCATTTAAAATATTATTGGTTCTTCTTTTTTCGAGTGTAAAATATCAATTCCCATAAATTCAAATCCCACATTATTCCTTGACATTCTTAATTTAATTGGCTCTTCATAAGGAGTACACCTACCTCCTGTTTCGTTTTCCTTAACTTTAAGCACGTGTAAATGACTATACATCCAATCTATTGGACTTGATGTATATCTGTGAATACAAATGACATCATCAGCTCTATTTCCCCATTTACCACCACCCTCGACACCAGCTAAACCCAATGGCAAAGGTAAATTTTCGTATTCGTGTCCTTTTGGATGTGTTCGCCTTAAACTTTCCGTAACACCGTGAGCATTTAAAAATAAAGTTATTTCCTCTTTCTTTGCAAATAATCTTAATTCTGATGCTACTTGATAATCATACTCGTGTCCACCAACTGTCCTTAAAAGCTGATGTTCTTTTGCTAATG
>Ga0307379_10009753_pt1 | contig 12799 bp, 19 predicted proteins | sample UN2MG_FD_202237 | JGI IMG/M metagenome (GOLD analysis project Ga0307379, IMG submission 202237) | Soil microbial communities from Risofladan, Vaasa, Finland - UN-2 | ecosystem: Environmental > Terrestrial > Soil > Coastal area > Acid sulfate soil | place: Finland: Risofladan, Vaasa | collected... | reverse complement strand
ACATGGAAGTGCAAAACGATTAGAGTTAGGTGTAGCGTATGGTGAACGATCAGATGGTGTATATTTTGTCAAAATTCATAATGATAAAATGAACAAATATTTCATAGAAGGAGACAAAATTGTTGCTATTAACGGTGTTAATATTAGCTCTCTATTAGATCTAGTAGATGAATTGTTTCTTAAAGATCCACGTAGTAACCCGATAATTACAGTAGAACGTAATAACGAAATACTTGATATAACTGTGTTAAATAAAGACTTGGTATAAAATCAATTGCTTGAAAGAACCCGACATAATATGTTGGGTTTTTTTGTGGCCAAATAACTCAAAAACCTAATCCTTATAAATAATGAGTAAGGATTATAATTATGGCACAGCAAACAATAAGCGTAGGAATTAATGCAAACGATGGAACAGGTGATCCAATTCGGACATCATTTATTAAAACTAATCAAAATTTTACTGAATTATATGGTACAATCGCTGGATCTGTCCCAGCAGGTCCAACTGGAGCAATCCAATTTAATGATTCTGCTGTTTTTGGTGGCGATGCAAATATAACCACAGATGGAAGTAATTTAACAGTAGCCCAAAGTCTTTTTGTTACTGGACGAGCTGTTATTGGCGATCCAGGAACTGAAGACAGCGGAATCAACATTAACGGTACTACATATGAATCTTCATTTAAAGTGTCAGACATTGATGGCACAAACATAGCACAATCTATTTTCCATAGGCATTCACTTACTCTTGGACCATTACATGTATTTGCTAGGTCAAATTCAAATTCAAATTCCCATGCAACCGTAACGACTGGCCAAGATTTAGGATCTGCTTACGCGGCGGGGTGGACCGGATCAAATTATAAATTATTTGGTGATTGGCGATTTGAGGTTGACGCTGGAACTGTATCTGATACTTCGGCACCAGGAAGATGGATATTGGCAACAACCCCGAACGGAAGTATTGCTCCTGTTGACGCTGTCACCGTACAACAAGATGCGCAGGTTAATCTTATTGCAAGTTTAACAGCTCAGTCTAATACAGCAATTCCAGCTAATGGTACATTAGGTGCTGGGTTAATGGTTAGTTCTACTGCTAACTTTGGAATATTTTTTGGAAGCGGTGCACCAACAATTTCAGCAGCAAAAGGTTCTTTATATCTTCGATCAGATGGTTCTGGAACGGGTGATAGAATGTATGTAGCTACTGATGGTGCAGGTACCTGGACCGCTGTTACAACCGCAGCGTAAACATGACTAGTCAACCTATATGGATAACAAAGAGTGGTAACTTAGGAACAATTCCTGAGCAAAAATTCTATGAATTTACTATTCAAGCAAGTGATAGTGAGTTTGACGATGCTCCTATTCTATTTGAATTGATTGCCGGTGAACCACCTCAAGGTATTCATTTAAATGGTTTCGGTACATTGGCGGGGAGCCCGTTAACCTCATTAAAAATTGTTGGGGTTCCTACTAACGTATCAGCAGCTACAATCAGCACATTTGCGGTAAGGAGCCGTGTAGCCAATCATTTTACTATTGATATAGGCGATGGATCTTCAACGGAATTTATTTTACCTATTACAGTTGATTATGACATTTATAAAATATTAGTTCTCCAAGATAATCAACCTGTTTCAGCAATTTATACTCGAGATGATACGCAAACCAATAATATAACTGTAACTTTAAACAGAGCCCCGATAAATGGTGCCCAGTTGGTGTTTGGAGTTTATTCATTAGACAGCAGAATAGCTGATCGAACATTTGAATTAACCGTTGTAGGAGAAAGTCCTCCAGATATTATTAATCCGGAGACATTAATAGATACTGTAATTGAGGGTGAATATGTAGAATTTCAAATTGATGTAATTGACTTAGATCAAGACGACATTGAATATACTATTGTAAATGGTGTTCTTCCTCCGGGAGTTACAATAGATCCTAATACTGGATTAATTAAAGGTTACGTGACGTTAATCGCGTTTAGTACCGCAAGCACAACCCCATACAAATCATTTAGCTTTGGTGTATTAGCGGATGATGGTAAGTTACAAGATTTACAAACATTTGAAATTAGAGTAGTGCCAAGTCAATTAATGGCTGCTAGTTCAGTTTTAATTACTGCTGATACAGAGTTATACACGGCAGATAGGACAACATTACATTCTCCAATTATTTACAATGATGAAGGTGAGATTGGTCCAGTAAAGCATGATAATTTTTTTATGTATAAATTTAATGGGGTAGATTTAGATAATGACATAATCATATACGAATATGATTTAGGTGTTGGCGTAGGTTATGACCAAGTTGAAGCCCCCTACGATAATGTAGCATATGATACTACAGTAGTTGGATCTGCGACCGAAGGTGAATTTCCGCCGGGATTAGTTCTAGATGAAGATACTGGATGGTTATATGGATATATTCCTGCAGGTAGCGAATTATCTGTTACATATCTATTTTATGTCCGTGCAAGAAAAAAGTTTGTTACAGAACCAGCATATCCAGGAATTGATCCAGCATTATATTATAGCGAACGTAAACCATTTACATTAACAATAACTGGACAAGAATTAGGAACATTAACCTGGCTATCTGATTCATTCTTGGGATCACTAGGAAATGGTGAAATTAGTGAGTTCCAAATTGAAGCTTCAATTGACAATGGTCATACTGTATATTTTGAATTAGTACAAGGAGATTATAACAAACTTCCTGCAGGATTATTGTTATTGAATACTGGAATGATTGTAGGGAGAGCCAGCTTTGCAACATTTAGCCTAGATAGTAATGCTACTACATTTGATAAATTTCATTTATTTGTTGATGCTGAAACAACATTCGATCAAACCTATAGTTTTTCAGTAAGAGCATATGACTTAGAAGGTACTGTTAATACTAGTAGAGTTTTCACAATCTTAATTGATAGGAAAAATTTAATTCCGTATGAAAGTGTATTTTTAGTAGGTAGATTACCATTGGATGAACGAGTTACTCTCAAAAATTTATTAGAAAATAGAAGTATTATTCCTGAAGCTGATGTTTATAGATATGGTGATACATATTTTGGGATTCAAAATGATTTAAGGATGTTAGTAGTAAATGGATTAACCCCAACATTAGCAGCGGATTATGTAGAAGTGATGTCTAAGATGCACTTTACTAAACAATTTAATTTTAATGGTATTAAGACTGCAAAAGTTTTAGACGATGACTTGAATACCTTATATGAAATTGTTTATGTCGAAATAATCGATACTACCGATACAGATGATGGAACAAATGTTAATTCCTCAATTAATGTGGTAGATAGTAACATTCCTGATATAGTTACTGTATATCCAAATAACATTAATAATATGCGTAAATTATTAATTACCGAATTCGGCCAAGTAAATAAAGAACTTCCGCAGTGGATGGTTGATAGACAGGATAATGGGCGGGTGTTGGGTTTTATTAAGGCATGTGTCTTAGTATATACTAAACCAGGTAAGAGTGATAAAATTGCATATCAATTATCGAAGTTAGAAAATTTAGATCCTACCCATGCAGATTATTTTGATTTTAAGAGATTAACATTTGCAGTAGATAGATATTTGTGGGATACTGATTTATTAGCTAATTATGATAAAAATACGATGACCTTTATTACAGCACCAGAATCAACGTTTGATATTTATGGTGGGAGATATGACTATTCTGTAGTTGGGAATATTAGAGTCTATCCATTTAATTCTAACGTGTTGATCCACGCACCAAGTATAGGGTCATCGGGTAATGTATATTTCCACGGAGATCAGGTCGATGGACACTATGGTTCGGAATATGTTAATGATCCCGATGCTATTCCTAATGCTAATAGAACTACGTTTGACGCTAATAGTTTACGCTTTTTGGCTGGAAGAGACGTCTATTCCGAACAAGATGTGAATGATAAATACTTAAAGTTCCCGAATAACAATATTCTCGGAACATAAATAATAGCATATTCGGAGCATTTAAATGGCAAGTAATATTAATCCAAGTAATATCGACGGAACCTACCCTGTGGCCGGGCAAGATAACGATTCACAAGGTTTTAGAGACAATTTTACTAACAGTAAAAATAACTTCACCTATGCAAAAGCAGAAATTGAAGACATGCAAAATAAGGTTGTCCTTAAAGAACCCCTTAGCGGTCAAACCGTAGATGGTAATTTTAACAATCTACAACGTACCTATCAACTTAAAGGTGCAATTATTTCAGATCAAGTTGAACAGATATTTGACCATGGCACTACTAGCGGAACGATTCAACTTAACCATCAAAGTGCTCATTATCAAACAGTAACGACAGATAACCCATTAACATTAACATTCTCTGGATTTTTAAACGGAAAGCTTTGCCGAGTATTAGCAGAAATTACAATTGTTGCTGTTGGTCATACCGTAACATTAGATAACGGTAATACTTACTACGAAGATTCAGACCTACAGGATTATAATTCAACAACTAAAGTTTTTACATTTTCACAACATGATACATTTCCTAAAACGTTTTGGTTTGAATTTACTAGTACCGACGGCGGCAGTAGTTTCTTAGTTAAAGATCTTACAAGAAACAAATTATATCAACACAGTGCCAATTTAGCAACCACATCAAACGTTACCGCTCATACGCTTGACCTCAGTGCAACTGGGACAGAAGTCACTGCGTTGACAGCGAATGCTAACGTTACTATTTCATATAGTGCTACAGGTAACCGTGGTAAGACATCAAAAGTGTTTGTTCAAAACCTATTAGGCTCAAACATTAGTGTTTTAGTTCCAGACACGAATAATAATTTAGCAGCTAATGCATTTGGAATTTCTACTCTTGCAACAGCTTCAATTGAATTTACTGCAATGGATGATTCAAACTCAAATGTGTTTAGTACAATCGTAACTGGATAATGCATCCATTATCTACAGATTTAACTACGTTATCTGATAAGGAATTAACGGAAAAAATATTTGACATTCAACGTCGATTAAGCGTATCATATAGATTGAGGAGCGGTGAACTTGCTGGTCAATTACTTATGATTCTCGAAGATTATATGTTTGAACAAAATAAACGAAATACCAAACAGTTAGATGAATTAATAAGTAAATCTGGAAAGACCTTTAAAGACATCATTGACATTGGATGAATGTAAATTTAACTTGGGGTTGTGGTGTTGGAGCAATAATTGCAATTGAGAATAGTCTCGTTCCCAATACCTACGAATTCGAATTTGACCTAATTACCAACACTGAAATTTTAGAAGAACAGCACATTTATTTTCAACGATTAAAATGGTACATGGAAGCACATTTTAATTGTTGCGTCCTTATTAATTTTGAAACTCCGGCATTTGATCTTATTACCGAACATTTTAATCAAATCATATTTCAAACCAATCAACCGCCGTCAGATTTTACTGTTGGCGCAATGTTATTCCTAAAATTATCTAGAATTTTAAATAATAAAATCATTCTTAATAAATTAGCTATATCAAGTGGATTAGGTGAATATATTAAATATTCTATTACAGGTATCGATATAGCAGATGGTACTAATACAGCCCCATGGATGCCGGCGGGTTCACCACCATGGTGGATGCGAAATGATACCAGCATTAATGACATTGCTACAAAAGAATTAATTACCTGGGAGAGTATAAATTTAGGACTGGCTTCTGAACTAAAGAAATTTACTCCTACGGTAATTCCCGGCGGTAAAAATGAAACTTGATCACGCTGGATTTCCTATTTTTACTCGAGAAGAGATTTGTGATTATTTGTACGAACATCCTGAAACTTCAATTGACATTCTACAACAAATTAGATATGCTACGGTTGAATATATTGGAACAATTGAAGATATAGACACCACACTTCAATCAAAATGGAACAGAATTACAAAAATTCCCGATGATGAGCATCCTCAATTAAAATATGAAATACTTAAAGCAAAATTATTTGGTCAATGCAACTATGAATCTGAAAAACAAAGAGTGATTGACGAATTAACTGAATTTGAAAATCGCCGGTTAGATAAATTATTGATATATTTAGACGAATTAGTAACATTAATGAAACAAAATAATATAGTTTGGGGAGTCGGGCGTGGCAGTAGCGTAGCAAGTTATGTATTATTCTTAATCGGGATCCACAAAATTGATTCTTTGAAATATGATTTAGATTACCATGAATTTTTTAAGTAAATAGATAATAACGTTGGAGAACGAAAATGGCAAAAAAGATATATAGAACAGCAAGAGGAAAGAAATTAGACATGGATCAATTACGTCTCACTAATGAGGAAACAATTGCGGTGGGTAATATGAAAGTTAATGCCCGAGGTGATGAATTGGGGAAGGGCGGAAAAATCATTAAAACTAGAAACCAGGTAATGAAAAAACATTATAAACAACCCAATAAACAAGTTGATGAATTAGCCCCAACTAAAAAAGTCTAATATGTTCACATATAAAATCAAATCAATAAAACCGTTACATGATTATGTAATTGTACGGGATATGAATTTTGCGCATAGAACTACAAGTTCTGGCGTACTATTACCAAGCGACGATATGAAATCACGTGGAGTTCGTCCGCGATGGGCACAGGTATATGCTATCGGTCATGAACAGACTGATGTCAAAGTGGGACAATGGATTTGCGTAGCCCACGGGCGATGGACGAGGGGTCTGGACATTGAAACCGAAGATGGTGAGCGGATAACGATTCGAAGGGTCGATAATAACGATATACTATTAGTGTCAGATGAAGAATTGGTTGATGATATTCAAGGAGAATTTTGATGTCGCAAGTAGATTTAAAAAAATACCAAGAGTTTGTAAAGACAGTAACAAGTCCAGAAACAGAAAATACCGAAATATTAGTTAAACGGTTACTTGAACTTGATGGTACATTTAATGCATCAGTTTTATTAAATGCAGCTATTGGATTGGGATCGGAAGGTGGCGAGTTTCAAGAAATAGTTAAGAAGATAGTTTTTCAAGGAAAGCCTGCAACTGAAGAAAACATTTTCCACATGAAACGTGAACTAGGTGATATTATTTGGTATTGGGCCAATGCGTGTAGAGCGCTCCGACTTGATCCAAATGATGTAATTGCAGAAAATGTAGAAAAACTTAAGAGTCGATATCCTGGTGGTGAATTTGATGTGCATTATTCAGAAAATCGTAAATCCAACGATTTGTGATCTATAAGTACCTAGAAAAAATAGATAGTACAATAATCAAATCATTTGGTCCAATAGTTTGTTTTAGATGTGAAATATCATACACTAAAGATAAATATGGTTGGTATTGTCCATTATGTAACAGTAAAGTTTCTACTGTTTTTTGGAAAGATTTAAACCAAGATAAAAAAGATAAAGTTAACAACAATGATAAATTTTATTCCTTTATGCAATTGAAACGCAGGCAACAAAAATAATGGATCCAGTTTTTAAATTTAAATTCCCATTTGACAATGATCTGTTGTTTAAAGAATTTGAGAGCGTACGACATACATTAACAGAATATGCAGATCCCAGGAACCTAATGCCATCAAGTAATTGGTTAGTAAGTAGAGAATTAGAAAAAGAAAATGTACCATATGTTAATAATATAACTAAAGCTCTAGTTATAAAATATGGTATTACTGGATATGTTTCGCCAAGGTTTTACATGTTAACTAAAAATACAATACTTAGAGACCATATTGATCTTAATACTAAATGTTCAATTAACCATGTAATACTAGGCGAAGAATCACCAGTTACCTATACAGGTTATGGAGCATTTTTTTACGAAACTGCTCTATTAGATACTACTCTAACGCATGGAGTAATGAACAAAGGTGATGATAGAATCCTTTTTAAATTATCCATTTTTGACGAGACATTCGATCAAGTTAAAAGTAAATTACTGTGAACAAAATTATACCATTTGTTTATCCATTTGATAATATTGAATTGCTACGAATTTTTAATTTAGTTAAACATAATTTAGTAATCTTCCACGCCCCAAATTTTTCTACCTGGCTTAATGTTAACAAAAATTGTATTAAAGAATTTCCGTATATCAAGAAAATTATGTCTGAATTTACAACCCTATTAAATCTAAATATAATTTCAAGTACGTTTTTTTGGATGCAGAAGAAAACAATAGTTCATGCTCATATAGATCCTAATACATTATGTTCTATTAATCATAATATTTCTGGAGGGGATGGTATAATATATTATCCAGGATATAATCGTTATCAATATGAAACAGCATTACTTGATACAAAAACTCCACACGGAGTAATTGCTGGTGACAAAGACCGAATTCAATTTAAAATATCAATCTTTGATGAAGACTTTAATACTGTAGCAGCCAAATTAAAATTAATTGACTTTGACTCTGTAATTTGTTAAAATTAGCAATAGGATACATTTATGTTATGGGTTGAAGAATTTAGACCGAACACGGTCGATGAATACGTCTTTCAAAGCGAAGACCAAAAAAAGACTGTGCAAAAATGGTTAGATGACGGAATTTTCCCACATCTACTTTTTAGCGGAAGTCCTGGTACGGGGAAAACAACCATAGCAAAAATTCTTATTAATCAGCTTGAGGTGATTGATCACGACCTAATGTTGATTAATGCTAGTAGAACAAATAGCGTAGATGATATTAGAAATAAGATTGTAGCATTTTCTAGCACAATACCATTTGGCGATTTTAAAGTTGTGTTATTGGATGAAGCGGATTATTTGTCACATAATGCACAAGCGGCATTGCGTGGGGTGATGGAGGAATATCACGCAACAGTTAGATTCATTTTAACCTGCAATTATCCAAATAAAATTATTCCTGCAATTCATAGTAGGTGCCAAGGATTTCATATTGAACGACTTGATACTGTTGCATTTACTGAACGAGCAGCACAGATCTTAATTGAAAAGAATATCGAATTTGACCTTGATATATTAGATAACTATATTAAAGCGACATATCCTGATCTAAGGAAATGTATTAATTTGCTTCAACTCAATAGTATTGAGGGTAAATTAGTTGAGCCTAGATCGAGTGATGCAGCAGCTAAGGATTATAGGTTAGAAACTGTGGCCTTACTGAAGGCTGGTAAACTAAGAGAAGCTCGCCAATTACTATGTAGCCAAGCAAGAGCAGATGAATTGGATGAAATTTTTAGATGGATGTATAATAATTTAGATTTATGGTCGAATTCTGAAGAAGGTAAAGACAAAGCAATATTAATTATTAGAAATGGGTTAGTAAACCATAGTTTAGTCAGTGATACCGAAATAAATCTAAGTGCAGTTTTAACGGAGCTAATTCAAATTGAAAACTAAATCTTTACATCTGTTAGCATTTTATACTCGGGTTCCTAGGGATCCGAAAAAGACGCATACCAAAGGCTATGGTAAGGACGAAAACAACTATTCGTACAATGAAGAGGTGCATTTTACTAGAGGCTTAAAAGACAAAGATTTGCTTAAAGCAGGCGTCATTTTGAACATAACCGAGAAGAAAGTTGTCAAATGTAGCATGAATTCAGCAGCAGAATTCCTAGACTTGTATGCATACTATAAAAAGAATTATCCACAATATATTCAAATATTAGAAGAAGGATTATATGGTGAAAAACCAGAAGTTATCGAACAAAACAATATTGACTGATATCGACGGTGTGGTATTAAATTGGCAGTATGCATTTCATATTTGGATGCAAGAACACAAGTATGTTGCTGTTGACGATTGGAAAGATCATTATGGGGTTGAAAAAATTTACTCAATTGACGGCGAACATGCCTTTAGTTTAGTTCAGTTGTTTAACGAATCAGCAGCTATTGGATTTTTACCTCCGTTACGTGATGCTATGCATTATATTAAACGGCTACATGAAGAACACGGATATACATTTCATGCTATTACTAGCGTGAGTGATGATGAAAATACAATTAAATTACGAACAATGAATCTACATAAGTTGTTTGGAGAAACAACATTTGAAAGCATTGTATGTTTAGGTTGTGCGGCACCAAAGCATGATATTTTACAATCATATGCTAATAACGGCTTTAACGGCTATTGGATAGAAGACAAGGTATCTAATGCTGTGGCTGGTGCCAATTTAGGTTTTAAAACATTATTAATGGAGCATGGTCATAATATGCATAGATTAGATGATAAGTATAATATCGTAAAAAATTGGAAAGAGATTTACGAAATTATATTAAATGACACATAGAACAATTTTAATTTGTGGATTATCTAGATCAGGCAAAACCACACAGGCATTAAAACTAATTGACCGCTTACAATTGAATAATCATGGAGCTATTCAATATTGTCAGCAATATGTTAACTGTCAACATATTAATGGAGATGATCTTCGAAAGAAATTTAATGATTGGGATTTTTCTAGGACAGGGCGATTAAGACAGGCAGAACGAGTTAATTGTCAAATTGATCTAACATCTGATTACACAATAATTGATATTATTGCTCCTCTAATAGAACAACGTAAAGCAATTAACCCCGATTTTATTATTTGGATGGATACTTTGCAAATAGACTTTTATAATGGATCAATTCCATTTGAAGAGGTGAAACATCCTAGACTATTTAGAATAACTAATCATAAAATAGATCGTACGGATTTCATAGTATCCATCCTGCAAGACCATAATATCTATAATAGTGGATTTTGGTTTCAAACTTGATATATCGATAATACTTCCTTTACGGCCGGATGGCGTTGAATATCTTTATTAGTGAATGTTACGCCTTCAATGTGTTTCGCATTATAACGTTCTACTCTATTAGTAAAATCTTTAAAACCATTATCAGCCATAAATTTCTTATCAGTCTGATCTAAGTCTCCTGTTATAACTATCTTTGAACCATCGCCTAGACGTGTTAAGAGCATTTTCATTTGGTTTATTGTGGAATTTTGAGCTTCGTCAAATATTATCCACGCTTTCTTAAATGTTCTTCCACGCATGAATGCCAGGGGTGATATTTCTATAATTTGTTCGTCTATCATTCTAGCGACTTCTTTGGGACTATAATGTTCGAGTATTACATCAAACAATGGCTTTGTCCATGGCTCCATCTTACTAACTAGATCACCCGGCAAGAAGCCGTGTTTCTCGTCTTCAACACCTACTGCTGGTCTAGTTAAAATAATCTTTTCTACCATACCTTCTTTTAAATATTTTAATCCTGCTAATACTGCTAACATCGTTTTTCCTGTACCTGCTGGTCCTGCTGCATATACGATTGATCTTTTAAAATCTGTTAACAAACTTATGTACGTTTCCTGACTAACCGTTTTTGGTACTAAAACTACTGATTTTCTTTTTTCTACAAACTCTTTAAAATTTACTGTATTATCTGCGGCTAACTTCAATCGCATGTGTTTTTTTCTTGCTCTCAATTGTGTCTCCTTATTGTCCAGCAATAATATTTAGATATCTTGTCGCAAAGAATATACTGGTATATCTGGTACTCATTGTTGACATAAATATTCGGCTTAGTCACTTCATTTTAGTCTAGCAGATCAATTAATTCTATATAAATACTATACTATGGAAGACATCAGAGACACATTAAAAAATACCAAGGCAATCACTCAATCGGATACAATGCAAGAGCATTTAATGAACTTCGAACGGGTATTAGATCACCTAAATTTGTATGTTTTTTCTAACTGGATTGACGGCGAATTAGTTGCTGGTCCCGAAGTTAAAAAATATTGGGTAGTTTGCGGTTTTATGTGGCCAAAGTCTAAAATGCCTGACCCGGCAGGTGGCGCAAAATTATTAAACTATGGTTGCAAAGTCCTGTATAAAAAGGCTAAACTTAAGACTCCCGTCGAAGTTGAGTCACCAGATGATTTTGAACCAGGTACAAAATATCCAAAAATGGTTAAAAAGGGTGTTTGGTTAGTAGAGATAATGATGCCACAAAAATTGATTAAAGATATTGCTAGAGGAAGTGTTGAGCTAGAAGACGAGACTGTTGATGTTAGTAATTTAGATGATGCTATTGATCAGGATGTTGATGACGAGATGTATCAGGATCCATCACAAAGTATGATGGGAGATATAGAACAACAGCAACAAGGACAAGGAATGGCGCCGCCGGCAGGTCAACCATTATGAAAAAAAAATTAACTGAAACCCTAAAACAAAATGATTTAGAATTAGTTGTTTCTGATCGTATTCATGTTGATGAATATAAAAGTAAAATGGGAAATGATGAAGATATTGTTGTTCTAAGTTTTAAAACAATGAATAAAGAGCCAGGAATGGATTTAGTGGACTTTATTGAAAAGGGTTTTGAATTTGTTCTCGATGCTGACGTAAGTAGTGGTGAATTAGGAGAAGGCGATTATTTAGTTTTCGTCGAGCTTGAGCGCACCCCAGGAGTTATTGATCAAATTATTAAAATTGTCGACGAACTACAAAATCTAACCGGCATTAAACTTTCTGAATATAAAGTATCATACGGAAAAAGTGTTAAAAAATATCCATTAAAGAAAGACGTATTAGAACAATTAATTCCATTAACGGCCGAAGCATATTTACAACAATTTCCGCCGAAAGATGATATGGACCCCGTACGGACTGCGGCCGGAATTCCAGAGAAGACTACCGCTCCAATAAATGACTGGACGGAGGGCTTGCGCGTAGCTGGAGGTATTAAGTAATGTTGTTTTCAAAACAGAAAGGAATGCTTCAAATTTATCTAATTGGTGC
>Ga0307379_10009751_pt1 | contig 12800 bp, 8 predicted proteins | sample UN2MG_FD_202237 | JGI IMG/M metagenome (GOLD analysis project Ga0307379, IMG submission 202237) | Soil microbial communities from Risofladan, Vaasa, Finland - UN-2 | ecosystem: Environmental > Terrestrial > Soil > Coastal area > Acid sulfate soil | place: Finland: Risofladan, Vaasa | collected... | reverse complement strand
TTGATGGTCTCCACCGTGGGCAGCTCCAGGACGATGTTGAGCGGCGTGCGCAGGCGGTCAAACGTCTCCATCACCCGCTGGCGATAGGGCGAGGCGACGTTGTGGGCGATGAAGCACTCCTTGCCAAGGTCGTTGATGCTCACTTGGCGGGCGCGCGCCAGGGGATGCCCGGGAGGAACGATCAGGCTGAGTTCGTCGAGACTCACCACCGTGGACTCGAGGTCGACGTTGCGAGGATTGAAGGATAGGACTCCCAGGTCGATTTCGTATCGCAGCAGGGCGCTGGGAATCTCGCGCGAGAGGCTGCGCTTGACCGCTATCTTGATGCGCGGATGGCGGTCGCGGAACGTCTTGAGCACGGGGAGCAGATAGAGCGCCGTGCTTTCGTTCGCCCCGACGGTGATCCGGCCGCGCTCCAGCGTGCGCAACTCCTCCACCGCGGCGTGCGCCTCCCGACGCAGATTCAAAACCTTCTTCGCGTAGTCGTAAAGAACCGTCCCGGCTTCGGTGAGCACGCCGCTCTTCGCAGAACGGTCGAGCAGCGGCTCCTTCGCCCAGTCCTCCAGACGCTTCACCGATTGGCTGACGGCGGGCTGCGTCCTCAAGAGCTTGGCGCCGGCGCGTGAGAAGCTGCGCTCCTCGACGACGGCAACGAATGCTTCCAGTTGGGCGATTTCCATGTCTGCTCCTTGGGCTCGCGGATGGGCCCCGAAGTTCCGAACAGCCACCTCAGCGCGCGTTCATAACGCCGGATGGGCGCGGCCCTGCCTTCCACCCGGCCGTTTCTCCTGCCGCATGCGGACAGAGGCCTGCCGGGGACTATAAGCTACGCTTATGATATCAGAAAAATTATAAATTTGACTTCGCCTGCCGACCGGTCGGAAAATACCCTTGCGGGCACCCTTCCTGGGGTGTGACACTTTTTCGGGCGATACGACCTGTCACTGACAAGGAGAAGATTATGCCGGAGAAGGTCTTCATCTTTGATACGACGCTGCGCGACGGAGAACAGTCTCCCGGCTGCAGCATGAACCTGGACGAGAAGATGGAGATGGCGCGCCAACTTGATCGCTTGGGCGTGGATATCCTGGAAGCAGGCTTTCCCGTCGCCTCACAGGGCGATTTCGACGCCGTCAAGGCCATCGTGGCCGAGATTCGCCGGCCCATCATCGCGGCGCTCGCCCGCGCCAATGAGCTGGATATCGCTCGCGCCGGTGAGGCGCTAAAGGGTGCCGCGCGGCCGCGCATCCACACGTTCCTGGCCACGTCCGACATCCACCTCAAATACAAACTTCGCAAGACCCGCGAGGAGATCTTGAAGCTGATCAGCTGGGCTGTGGCCCTCGCGAAGTCGCTTTGCCCGGACGTCGAATTCTCGCCCGAAGACGCCGGGCGCACGGATCGCGATTACTTGATTGAGTGCTGCCACGCGGCGGTTGAAGCGGGCGCGTCGGTGCTGAACCTTCCTGACACGGTGGGTTACTGCCTGGAGCCCGAATACGAGCGAATGTTCGCCGACGTCAAAGCGCGCGTCCCGGGCATGGAGCGCGTGGTGTTGAGCACTCACACTCACGACGATCTGGGCATGGCCGTGGCCAACACCCTGGCGGGCATTCGCGGGGGGGCGCGGCAGGTGGAGTGCACAATCAACGGCATCGGTGAGCGCGCCGGCAACGCGGCGCTGGAAGAGACCGTTATGGCGATCCACGTGCGCCGCGATGCTTTGCCGGTCTTTACCGAGATTCACACGGAAGAGCTCTTCGCGTCGAGTCAATTGCTGACCCGGCTGACGGGCGTGGCCGTCCAGCGCAACAAGGCGATCGTGGGTCGCAACGCCTTCGCGCACGAAGCGGGCATCCACCAGGATGGGGTCCTGAAAAACGCCATCACCTACGAGATCATCACGCCGCAGACGGTGGGAATGCCCTCCAATGAGATTGTGTTGGGCAAGCACTCGGGCCGCCACGCGCTGGCGAAGCGATATGAGGAGCTCGGATATCAGCTGACCAAGCCTGAAATCGAGCGCGCCTATGAGCTCTTCAGCCGATTGGCGGACCGCAAGAAGAACATCTACGATGAAGACTTGATGGGGATCGTCAACGAAGGCTTCGAGCACATTCCGGAGATGTTTACGTTGAAGCTTTTCCAGTCGGTCTCTTCCAGTGAGGGCCGGTCGACAGCCACGGTGGAGTTGGAGCGGGATGGGGAAGTCTTCCACGATTCAGCAACCGCCGACGGCCCTTGCGACGCCGCCTTCCGCGCCATCGACCGGATCACGGGGATTCCCGGGACAATTGCGGACTTCTCCGTTCACACGGTTGGTCCGGGGACAGACGGCGTGGCGGAGGTCTCGATTCGAGCTCGCTTTGAGGGACGAGAGTTCACCGGCAAGTCCACCAGCCACAATGTTGTGGAAGCGGCGGCCCGCGCCTATTTGCAGGTGGCCAACAAGGCTGCGTACGAACTCAAGCGGGCGGCGGAAAAGGAGACGACCTCGGCCGCTTCGGTCCACAAGAACGAAATGGTTGACCGCTTCTTCCCGGGCGGGTACTAGAATCGGTACGAAGGCCTATCCCATGTATTTACAAACGGATAGGCGTTTTTCGGCATCTGTGCGGGGTATCCGGCCTTCCTGAATGATGGTCCGACTTGGGGAAGGCCTAAACCCACGTCCTCTCAATCCTCTATAAGTTCAACAAAACAAGCAATTAATTCAGCATTCGGCGTTTCCATTCAAAATGTCAACCTATTGATTTAATGGGGTTTAATTGACAATTGCGAATTCTTGGGAAATCCCACTTTTTCTCTTGCTGAACTTCAAGAAAAGCTTGCGCATTTCCGGCCTAATCCGATAAACTATAGATAATTAAAGATATGCAAGCCTTGTTCAGAATTGCTGTTTTGCCTGGGGACGGAATAGGTCCTGAAGTCACGGCCGAAGCTGTCAAGGTGCTGAAGGCTGCGGAAGAAGTCCTCGGACCGAGATTTCGTTTTCAAACCGGCCTGATTGGTGGTTGTGCCCTCAATGCAACTGCCGTGCCGCTTCCTGCAGAAACCATTTCCCTCTGCAATAACACGCAGGCCATCTTGCTGGGTGCTGTGGGCGGCCCGGAATGGGATACGAAGCGTGCCAATCTGCGGCCCGAGCAGGGGCTTCTGCAACTTCGGGAGCGTCTGGGTCTCTATGTCAATCTGCGCCCTGCCAAAGTGCTGGATTCATTGGTGGGCATTTCGGCCTTGAAGCCCGACCGCGTGCGAGGCACCGACTTGGTGATCGTCCGCGAGCTATTGGGCGGAATTTACTTCGGCAACCCGCGCGGCATCTTCGCCAAGAACGGCGAGCGCATGGGAATCAACACAGAGGTTTACCGGGAGCACGAGGTCGAGCGGGTGGCGCATCGCGCCTTCCAGTTGGCGCGCATGCGCCGCCACCGGGTGACTTCGGTGGACAAGGCAAACGTTTTGGAAAGCTCCCGGCTTTGGCGCGAAGTGGTCACGCGTGTCAGTCGCTCTTATCGCGACGTGGAGCTCGATCACCTCTATGTGGATAACTGCGCGATGAAGTTGATCGACCGCCCTGCATCTTTTGACGTGATTCTGACCAACAACATGTTCGGTGACATCCTCAGCGATGAGGCGGCGATGCTCACGGGTTCGATTGGCCTCCTGCCCTCGGCGAGCCTGGGTGAACGGACGGCGCTTTACGAGCCCGTCCACGGTTCGGCGCCGGATATCGCCGGGCGGAACCGCGCCAATCCGATTGGCGCCATTGCCTCTGCGGCCATGATGCTGCGCTATTCTCTGCGCATGGAGCGCGCCGCCGACGCCATCGAAGCCGCCATCGAGAAGGTACTGAAGCGGCGCATCCGCACCGCAGAAATGCCGGGACGCGGGCGCGCCGCCACAACCTCGCGCATGGGCGACCTGATTGCCAAGGAAACCAAAAGGCTCCTGAAGTCCTCCAAGTTCCGCAAAGTCTAGGTTCGTAAGACTCCTTCCAGAACGGCGTGATACGCGGCATCTCGCCGACATTTGCTATCCCACCGCCTTTCCTGAATAATGCTCGGCCAGGAGGGAATTGTGCGTCGCGAATTTCTTGCCCAACTTGCGTTGCTGGGTTTCGCGGGCCCCGCGGCGTTTGCGGGGGGAATGGGGAAACCTGGAGTCAGCACGGAGAGTGCGAATGGCGGCCCGCCATCCTTGCCCACAGTCACAGGAGCCGACCTAATTCTGCTGAACGGACGAATCTGGACGGGTGAAGCTACATCCGGCCGGCGCGCGGAGGCGGTGGCGATTGTCAACGGGCGCATTCTCGCTGCGGGCTCGAATGAAGAGATTCGCGCGTGCGTTGGCGCTGCCAGCCGGGTCATTGACCTGGGGGGTCGCCTGGCGATTCCAGGTTTCATCGACAGTCACACTCATTTCATCGAAGGCGGCTTCCGTCTCCTGCAAGTGGAGCTGAAGGATTCGAAGAACGAGGAGGATTTCGTTCGCCGCCTCGCGGAGCGGGCTCGGACGCTTCCCGCCGGCCGCTGGATCCAGGGAGGGAACTGGGATGAGGAGAACTGGCCTTCGGCCAAGCTTCCCACGCGGCAGCTCATTGATGCTGTCACCGCCAAGAACCCCGTTTTCATCAGCCGTTACGACGGGCACGCGGCCCTGGCGAACTCACGGGCCCTCAAATCGGCCAACGTGACCCGTGAGACATCTGACCCCCCCGGCGGCGTGATTGTGCGCGACGCCGCGACGGGTGAGCCCACCGGCGTATTGAAAGATGCAGCGATCGACTTGGTGTCGCGGGTCATCCCTCACCCCACCGAGGCGGAGATGGAAGAGGCGTTGAAAACAGCGCTGGCGGAAGCGCGACGCGTTGGGATTACATCAGTCCACAACATCACCGCGGACGCCGAGACCTTCAACGGCAGTTTCACCGGTGAAGTGCAACTGCTGCGCCGCGCCGAACTCGAGGGGTGGCTGACGACGCGTTTCTACGAGATCGTTCCCATCGCTCACTGGAAGCGACTTGCAGAGGCCGGCATCTCGCACGAGATGGGGAGTGATTTTCTCAAGTTGGGAGCGGTTAAGGGTTTCGCCGACGGGTCCCTCGGCTCGAGAACGGCCTGGATGTTCGACCCTTACGATGATGCCCCGGGTACGCGCGGCCTGCCAATGGCGATCATGGAACCTCCCACGGGCATGGAGGCGCTGGTGCGCGGGTCGAATGAAGCATCCATTCAACCTTGCATTCACGCGATCGGCGATCGGGCGGTCTCTGAAATGCTCGACCTTTATGCGCGGGTGGGCGGGGAAGCCGGCAAAGCGCGCCGGTTTCGCATCGAGCACGCGCAACACGTCCGCGCCGGCGACTTCAAACGTTTTTCCGAGCTCGGCGTGATCGCATCGATGCAGCCCTACCACGCTATCGACGATGGGCGCTGGGCGGAGAAACGCATCGGGCGCGCACGGGCCCGCACGAGCTACGCCTGGCGGTCAATGCTCGACGCCGGGGCCATCCTGGCTTTCGGCTCCGATTGGCCGGTCGCTCCGCTCGATCCTCTGCTCGGCATTTACGCAGCGGTGACGCGCGCCACGCTCGACGGCAAGAACCCCGAGGGCTGGATTCCCGAAGAGAAGATTACGGTTGAACAAGCCCTGCGAGCCTACACCGCAGGGTGCGCCTTCGCGGCCTTTGAGGAAATGGAGAAGGGAACCATCGCGCGCGGAAAGCTCGCTGATATCGTTGTCCTCTCGGACGATGTGTTCGCCATTCCCCCGGAGAAACTCAAGGATGTGCGCGTGGTCCTGACGGTTGTGGGCGGGAACGTCGTCCACAATGCTTTATGAAAGTGAGGATCGGCCCGGGTCGCCCCGGACCTGGCGGCGTCGCGGATTGAGATCAAGTTGCTGCGATTTCCACTCGCAAAACGTCATGCGCTCGGAGCGCGAATTCCGTGGCCGATTTCAGGCGGACGGTATTTCCCGAGACGCTGGACTTCAACGAAGCCGGCTTTCCATTGAGCGTGGCCGTCGCCTGGCGCGGCGGCTTGGGGCCGTTGAAGGCGAATTCCAGGGCGCGCAGTTTGACTTCGCCGTAACGGCCGATCAGCGTCTCGACCTGGCCGGCTGCCGATGCTTTCTGGTCAAACGTTCCCCAGCCACCGGCAGTGATAAAGAAGCAACGGAAACTTTCGGGTGTGAGCTTGGGGGCGAAGGCCAGAAATCCCTCCGCGGCATTGTAGCGCTGGCCGGCGGCGATTTCGAGCAACGCCCAACTGCTCATGGCGCGAGCGTAGTGATCGCCGCACTCGATTTCGTTCCAAGGATTGCGCTCCCGTCCGTCGTAGCGCGCCCGCGCTCCACGGACGATCTTCAGCGCATCCTCCACGATCCCTTCGTGAAGCAGTAACCCCGCGACCTCATACTCGATGCCCGTCCACACTTCGTCGGAGTAGAGAGTGGGCACGCGGGGCTTGCCGCCCTTCGGCCAGGTGCAAATGAGCAGGCCCTTGTCTTTCTCGGAGGCGAAGACGCGAGGTGTCTGCTCGATCCCCACGAAATTTTCTCGCCAGTTGTAGCGGACGATGGAGCGCAAGGTCGTCCGTACCTGGTCTTCGGGCAGAACGTATCCCAAATCCAACTGGTCGGCCCACCACTGTCCCAGCATTTGGTCGGCGTGGCAGCCCGTGCCGAACTGGTGCTCGGTGTATTTCTCCATGTCCACTTTCTGTATGAAGTATTCACCGTTCCAGATTTCAGCGGGCAGATTCTTGCGGCCTTTTTCGAAGACGCTTCGATAGCGGCTTGCGGTCGCTTCATCCCCGGCGAGGCGGGCGATTTCCTCCGCGGCGCGCAACGCCGCCAGGTAGAGCGAGCCGATGAAACTATTCGGGCCGTAGATGGAGATGTCGTAGGTGTTGGGTTGCTCGCCTTCCAAAACGCCGTCCGAGTCCGCATCCAGCGATTTCATCACGTAGTCCATGAGCCTTTTGACACGCGGCCACAATTGGAGAAGCCAGTCACGCCCTCCGCCCTGGCGGTACTCGCGATAGGTCTTGAGGACCGTTCCCAGCATGCCGTCGAGCGCCGGGTTCGCCGGCCCGCCGATCTTTCGATCCCAGTTGCGGGGCAGATAAAAAGGCACGATGGTGCGGTGGGGGATGTAGCCGGAGGGATGCTGCTGGATCACCAGGTCGGTTTGGCGCATGGTCCGCTCGAGGTCAGGGAAGAGCCGCGAAAGGGACTGCTCGTAGTTCCACACGTGCGTGCAATTGAGCGGGCAGCAGCCGGCATTCCCGCAGTGAGTGGTGCTGGCGCCGCAGCAGCCTTCGAAGCCGTGCAAGTGGCCATCCTCGACCCAGATGCAGGTGGGCGTGCGAATGATGGACGCCTGCGAGCTGACGCAGTCCAGCAGCTCATAAGGCAAGGTCGAGTCGTAGAAGGTGTCTTTCCAGCGGCGGGTTTCCTGCGCCAGCCGCGGATAGTTGTCGCAGACGTAGCGCGTCACCTCCCCGGCGCTCGCGAACCAGTTGGAGTACATGGTCCCCAGCCAGAACCGGGTCTTCTTGTCGTCGATGGGGAGCGCCGGCTGGTCCCACGTGACGTAGCGATTGGGAAAGCGCCAGGCAAGGATGAACACGACGCGCGCTTCCTCACCCGGTCGGAGCTCGATCGGCACGGCGAGCGCCCCGTTCCAGGTGCGCCCCGGGAGACTGGCATTCTCCCCTTGGTCGTTGGATAGTTCGCCGTCGTCGGAGAAGTCGCGCCAGAGAAGTTCAGGGTTATCCCATTGGGTGATGTAGCTCACCTTCTCGGACATCGCGGCAAGGGCCAATTGGCCGTTGAAAGGGAAGTCGTCGGGAAGGTGCGGATTGGACATGTGAATCGAGGTCATTCCGGCTTCCCGCACCAGGGTGTTGCGATTCGATCCGTAAGCGAAACTCTCCGCACCCGATATCGGGCTGTGCCCGTCCCAGCCCACCAGGTTCTGCAGCGTGCTCATGACGGAGGTCCAGACGGGGCGCGTGGTCGGATTCTTCACCGTGAATTCGAACACGATGGCCGGAATCCCCGAGTCCTTGGCGTTGAGTGGAATGAAGGGCGAGTAGGCTTCGAGGGAAACCTCAACCGGGAGATCGGAGTCCAGGTAGCGGATTTCGGCGATGGGATATTCGCCCCTGTATTCCAGCCCTTTCACGCCGGGCAGCCGCTCGAGAAGCCTGCGCGATTCGGGCGGGACCACGTGGTCGTTGGACGTGGCGGGGGGTTTGAAATCCCCCCGGTCGTAGAGCGCCGAGGATTGAAGAACGCGCGCCACGCTCGGCCGGTCCTCGCGCACCGCCCAGACGGCGAAAAAACTGTGAGGGACGTGCGCGAGGTGGTCCACCGTGTGTCCGATCTGCCACTGGCGAAGCCCACCGTCTCCCGCCAGCGCGATGCTTCCCGTGCCGATTCCTCCCAGGGGCATGGCGACGGCGCGCAGGCTCTCGCCCCGGTAAACGATGCGATCGCTACGAGCCCCGGCGGGTGGAGGCATGTCAAGGCCCTCCGGGGTGCCCGCGGGGGCGAAAGGAGGGAGGGCAGCCGTTCCCGCCAGCGTTGCCGCGCCCGCACTGACGTTCTTGAGGAAGGTCCTTCGATTAATCCGCGATTGCTTTTTTCTCACCACGCCGACCTCCGGATTGCCGGGAACAGAAAAACGTGGGGAAATTCGCTGCCCGTTCCGAGCGCTGGACAGCGGACTCCTCGTGAAACCGGCTGGATTGGCGCGGTGAGGATAGCACGTCCCAGGGCCCGGGCAACACTTTCCGAAGAGATTCGGCCGCGGGATTCTGGTACACTTCCAGACAACTGACGGTTGCGCTCGCTTGCGACGCGCGATAAGATGCAACTCCACGCGATTCGGGGGAGGGGGAAATCGAAAACGCTCGTGTCGCGTGAGCGGAGCCTGCCATGTGGTGGGAGAAGAAATCACAGTCCATTGCGCCCACTGACTCGCACCGGACGCCGGCTCCCGACGAGACTCAGAAACCGGAAAACTCCATGACGGAAACAAGGCCAAGGGCCTCAAGTTCAGCCGCACCCGCCCACAGCGAAACCGTGTTGGGGCGGTCGATGGTCCTGCACGGGGACTTGTCGGGAAAAGAAGATTTGCTCATCGAGGGGCAGTTTGAGGGGACGATCAGCCTCCACGAACACTGCCTGACCGTCGGCCCTCATGGCCAGGTGAAGGCGGAGATACACGCTCGCCAGGTGGTCATTCAGGGCACAGTAAACGGGAACGTCACGGCGGGGGAGAGAATCGAGATTCGCAAGAGCGGCAACGTGGTGGGCGACTTGGTGGCGGCGGCCATCGCCATCGAAGACGGCGCCTACTTCAAGGGGAGCATTGACATCCTGCGTGAACCGGTGCAGGAAGTGGCGAGTGCCGTGTCTTCCCCCAACGCCCTGGGAAGCAGCGCCTAGATCGTCGGCTCGCACCGGCGTTGGATTCGCGCCATTGCGGTCGGCGAATGAAGGTCAAACGGTCGAAGGGCGATTCATCTCCCCATCTCAGACGGAAGCAGGCGCCGCGTTCGCGGACAGGACCGGATGTTCATGGCGGCTGGCCAGCAAACCCACGTCAAGTCGGCTGGTGGCAGCGGGAGCGCGGCCAATGCCAGTCCGGCCCTCGAGTGGTTCTGGGATCGCTTGCGTGACGTCCGCCATCCTCACTTCTTGGATTGCGGCCCCGCTCTGCAATCTACTGTGCAAGTCCTATGCCAGCGCGGCGCGAAACTCTACGTCGCGGACCTGATTTCCCCGTCCCAGGACGGGGCGCCATCGTTCTGGGATCGCAGCAAGAAGACCCCCGTATTTCTCCCCGACCTTTTCTTGCAACAACTGCCTGACATTGCTCCTGGCTCCCTTTCCGGAGTGCTGTGCTGGCATTTGTTCGACCTGTTGCCGCGCGAGGCCCTGCCCGCGGTCGTGGGCCGGCTCTTCGGCTACTTGGCCCCGGGAGGCGCCCTGTTCTGCCTGTTGCGCGAACCCTACCTGGCTTCAGGCGCCGAAACAGCTTGGTGGTTGACAAGTCCAACCGCCCTTGCCTCGTCCGCCGAAAACAAAAAACCGTTTCCATATCCTGCCTTGACCAACCGTGAAATGGAACGCCTCGTTCCCACCGGCGTCGTCAAAACCTTCCTCACCCGCTCGGGGCGCAGAGAAGTCCTGGCGACGAAATGAGCTGCGACTCGGTGAACTGATTTCCGCGATTATCCGAGATGTCATTTGGTGCTGCGCGGTAGAGGCTGCGAACTCAGGCTCCAGAGGAAAGTTCGATGGTCCAGTTTTCCGGGGCGGATCAGGGCACTGGGCGCAGAGTTTCGGAGCCAAAGTGCAGGGGAGCCGCCGCGGCTTAATCTTCTCTAGCACCAAGTAGAGCCTCGAGATTCTTGAGGATGCGGGTGACGTGCGACCCCTGCCAGTAGATGTGACGGCAGGCGGCACAGCGGTAGAACTCCTCATAGACTTCGAAGACCTTGGGCGGAACCAGCGTCGCCACCGCACCCTTTTCGACGGTTTCGATGTTGCCGTTGCACAGGGTGCAGCGCGACCACAGGCCCTGGTGCGTGTCCAGTTCGAAACGCCGCACAACCTCACGCAACTGCTCCGGCGCGTTGTCGCTCTTGACGGAGAAAAGATTCGAGATGTTTGGCAAGCGTATGTGGGCGGCACCGCGGGTAAGCACAACGCGCCCGGATTGCCGCGCGGCCGCCTCGAGCTCACCAGGCGTGATGGCCGCGTCGTAAAGCGTGTCATAACCCAGCATGCGCAGCATGCGAGCCAAACGGCCGAGCATGCGGTCCGCGACGAAGCGGATTTCCGACGCATTCATGGAATCACCCAAATGCGATTGCCCACATCCAGCCCGATGCGGCCGTCGGCTGCATCAAGGTTTTTGCTCCGCGGCCTTACCCCAGGCTTTCTGGGCAAAGAGCCACAGGAACGCGGGGAAGAACAACACCGCTCCCAGCCCTGCCGCCATGGTGCGCGCCCCGATTCCCGGCTTGTCCAGGCCCGCGCCCACGAAGTAATTGGAGATCGAGGCGGCGAGCATCATCAATCCGAAATCCAGAGCGAAGACGCGGCCGCGAAACTGGTCTGCGACGTTCAACTGGAGCAGCGCCGTGGACATCACCCAGATATTGCTCGAACCCATCTGCGCGATGAAGACCGCAAGTGCCGCCAGGGCCAGATTAGGGGCGCGGCTGAAGGCCAGGTAAGCAACAGCCATGATGAAAAAGCTCAGGCTGATGCTCTTCCACATTCGGGTTTGTATTCCGCGCGTCAGATGGTCGCCGAATAGCGGGCCGATAGCGGCTCCCGCACCCCGTACGCCGTAAAGCAAACCCATCGCCAGGGCGCCGTGCCCGGCCAGAGGGTAAATGCGCTCACCGAAGTAGGCCAGCAACAGGAGCATGCCTCCCACCATGCCCATGCCCGTCTTGGCCAGAACCAGGGTCACAATCTTCGGATGACGCCGGAGGTATCTCCACCCCTCGTGCAAGCTGCCGGCTTCCTGAGGTGCGCGAGCGGACTCGGCCGACCTTGCCGGCGCGTGAATATGCGATTCGACCGTTTGAATCCGCTGGATGAGGAGCGCGGAAATCAGGAAGGAAACCGAATTCACTACGAAGGCCACTCGCCGTCCCAACAGCGCGCTGACCGCTCCTCCCAGCGGGGCGCCGACCGCCAACGCCGTGGACCAGGTGATGGAGGAGATGGCATTGGCCGCCAGGATTTCTTCCGGCTCGGTGAGGTTGGGCAGCAAGGCGTTTCTGGCGGGCTCGAATATCGAAGCGAAGATCACTTCGACGGCGAGCAGGGCATACACCAACCACACGTCCGAGGCGCCCTGAATCAGCAAGAGTCCCAAGACCACCACCGCGCGCACCGCGTCGGCGGTGATCATCAGGGGGCGGCGCCGGAAGCGGTCCGCCAGATAGCCGGCGATGGGTGTCATGAAAAACCAGGGGAGGAGCTGGATGATGATGGCCCAGCCGACCGCTTGGGCGCTGTTGGTGGTCTGGAGCAGGAGGTCGTAAACGGCGAGACTGTAAAACCAGTCGCCCAGTTCGCTGATGAGCTGTGCCATCCAAAGGCGCCGGAAATTCGCGTTGCGGCGAAGAAGGGAAAAGTAGCGGAGGTGTATGGGCGCCTGCGAGGTCGCCGTCTCCGCAATCGGGCTGATGGAAGGCTCCGCGTCCATGAGGCGAGGGGCCGCATTCTAACACGCTCAGCGATGGGTGATTGGCGGGAGGGGGTCAGTCTAGAGGATGGGAGCAACGCAAGGCCGCGCGGTTAGCTGCGGGAAGGATCCTGCGATGAATTTGCCAAATAGAGGGAAAGACCCGTCCGGCTCAGGGCTTATGAGGCAGGATTGGGGTGTGGTATAGGTCCCGGACGGGTCGGTGGGCTTGTTGGTAGTGCGCCTCCTTGCGCGCTGAGTGCAAGGGTCCTGCTCCCTCACGCTCCTACCGAATCTCTTGGTGTCATTTTCTAGGCGGCTACATCTTTCTTGCGCCGCAACTCCAGGCTCCAGCCGCTTCGGCGAGTAGATCCATTAAACCAAAAATCACCCTTGTCCGCTTGCAGAGCCCTATTCCCCTGACACCGATCACACCATACCTCCGTTTACATATTTGTCAAGCAAATCAGTTGACGCGTGACAGATTTTAACATTTATGTTAAGGTCGGTTCGGAAAGTTCAACGCAGAGGTCGGCAAAATAAGCATTGGAACCCGGATTATCCAAATCCGCAA
>Ga0307379_10009749_pt1 | contig 12803 bp, 12 predicted proteins | sample UN2MG_FD_202237 | JGI IMG/M metagenome (GOLD analysis project Ga0307379, IMG submission 202237) | Soil microbial communities from Risofladan, Vaasa, Finland - UN-2 | ecosystem: Environmental > Terrestrial > Soil > Coastal area > Acid sulfate soil | place: Finland: Risofladan, Vaasa | collected... | reverse complement strand
GAGCACTGCTCGTTTTTGGAGTTGGCATGTTGCTAATCAATCTAGGGGTTGATCTAACCTATGGTTTTTTGGACCCCAGGGTTCATTATAAATAAAGGAAAAATAAAAAATGGGGTGATAGTGTGGCCGATAGCTCATCAGAGAGAGTAGCTGAGAGGAAGAGGCACTCCGCGCTGGTTAATTTCTTGATAAGGCTGGTGAAGGAGAAGCCGCTGGGTACTGTAGGTCTGGTTATAACCCTGCTCCTGCTTTTCACCGGCATTTTTGCCGATTTGCTAGCCCCTTATGGAATGAACGAAATGACAGGTGCTTTCAAGGTCCCACCATTAACAGCCGGGCACTGGCTGGGCACAGATAACCTGTCGCGAGACCTGCTCACTCGTATCATCTTCGGGGCGCGCGTCTCGGTGATTGTGGGTTTAGCTGCCTCTACTCTGGCTACGTTTATCTCTGTAATTATAGGTATGGTGAGCGGGTACATCGGTGGTAAATTTGACCTGATAGTGCAGAGGTTTGTTGATGCCGTTTTCTCCTTTCCTTCGCTAATTATTACTATGGTCTTAATATCTGTCATCGGGCAGGGTATGTGGACTCTAATCATTGTTATAGGGGTAGTGTGGGGTATTATCCTTTCCAGGGTAATAAGAAGCGCTGTTATCGGCGTTAGGGAGAATGTGTATGTAGAGGCGGCGGTGGCTATTGGCTGTCCTACCACCAGAATACTTACCCGACATATCCTGCCCAATATTATGGCGACCATAATTGTTCAATTTAGCGTAAACCTGCCGGCGATAATTCTAACTGAGGCTTCCCTGAGCTTTCTCGGCTTTGGTATCCCCCCCCCGACTCCCAGCTGGGGGAGTATGCTTAGTTTAAGTGGGCGCGCCTACATGTTCCTGGCTCCGTGGATGGCTATATGGCCCGGCCTTGCTCTGGCTATTGTGGTCTATGGTATAAATATGTTTGGCGACGCGCTGAGAGATATACTGGATCCGAGGTTAAGGGGGGGTACGGGGCGCTATGGAGCAAGGGCAAAAGAGAAGTCCCGAGAAAAAGTGAGCCCGGAGCTCCAAAGGACTTGACAAAGCAGTTTTAAAAAAATATACTAAAAATACGCTATCAATAGCAGGGTTGACAAAACAGTAAGAAAGGCTATAATAAAAGCAAGCTACTAATAAGGTAAGAATATCTTGTAGGTTGAAGGAGGTCTAGCAATGTGAGCGTAAATAAAATCAATAAAAAGTGTTGCTTATTAAAAACGAAGGGGGGAGATAAAATGAAAAGGAGAATTTTGTGGTTGGGGTTGAGCTTTCTATTGGTGGCGGCTTTAGTGCTGTCCTCCTGTGGCGAGGCGGAACCAGGGGAGCAAGAAGAGGAAGAAGAAGAGGAAGAGGAAGAGGAAGAAGAAGAGGAAGAAGTTGGGCCGATATATGGCGGGACGGTCACCTGGTTGGCCAACTGGATCCAAATCGAAGCGGAAACTGTCGGAATTAAGTTTGACATGGCAGATCATGCTGCCACCCGCTGTTACCACGACGCCTATATTGAGAATCTAAGAACCCCAGCTGATATAGACAAGTATGGGCCGAGAGGCACCGGTGAATGGCCATTTACAACTACCAATATTGTCCCTGAGCAGTATTGTGGAGCTGGCCTGGCAGAAAGCTGGGAGATTTCTGCCGATAATGTAACCTATCACGTACGCGAGGGAATTATGTGGACAGGCAATGAGCTCATAGGTATGGAACCCAGAGAACTTACCGCCTATGACTGCGAGTTTTCTATTAATCGCTGGCTAAACGACCCTAATGCGTTCGTACTAGAGTCATGGATAGAGGGGGCCGTTGCCCTGGATAGATACACAGTGCAGATTAACACCAGTAGATTCGATCCTGCAACGGAGGAGTGGCAGATGGTATTTTTTGGAATCCAGCCTGAAGAAGTGGTAGATGCCGATGCTCATGATTGGAGGCACCAGACTGGCACCGGACCATTTATCCTGACGAACTATGTTGAGGACTCTGCCCTCACCTACAAACGGAACCCTAATTACTGGAATACGACGCACATCGACGGCGTGGAATATGAAATACCGTTTATAGATGAGCTTGTACTCCCCATCATACTGGATGAATCTACCCAGATAGCCGCCATACGGACGGCGGAGCTTGACTACATTGCGCGGGTCTTTATGAAGTACAAGGACACCTTAGAGTCTTCAAGTCCCGATTTGATAATGGGCAAGTATATTTTCGATAACGAGATAAAGATGCCTTTAAGGTGTGATAGACCGCCTTTCGACAAGGTAGAGGTTCGCCGAGCTATGTGGCAGGCAACAGACCTGCAAACTATAGCTGAGGCCGTATACTCTGAGGGCGAGCTATATTCCTACCCGACAAGTAGTGCCGGTGTCGCTTGGACCCCGCCGGAGGAACGTTCTCAGGTAGCCCAAGCACTGTATGACTATGACCCGGATAAGGCAATGGAGATGCTGGCTGATGCCGGTTATCCCGATGGCTTTGATGTAACACTGTCATTACCAGCCGGAGAAATCGAGTTCGAAGATATAGGGGCTATGATTGTAGACATGTGGGATAAGGTTGGTGTTACGGTTACTCTGAATGTGGTGGAAACAGCTGCCCTCCACGCTGCTGTTGGTGCCTACGATTATGGTGATGCTTATCTAAGTGGTTGGGGGGGGACCCCTGGTCCACTTTCTCACGTGGGTCGGCTGACAGACGAGGGTAGTGCTAACCGCGTTATACTTCACGACCCTTATATTGATGAGATGTATGTGAAGGCAGCTAGCACGATAGATTACGATGATCGAATGGCCCTGGCAAAGGAACTGAACTTATATGCTCTTGAGCAGGCTCCCATGATAGGCTTCTGCTCGCCAATTGGATTTCACGTTTGGTGGCCGTGGCTAAAGAATTACTATGGTGAGCTTGATGCCGGACATCTGAACCCTATACCGATGATAGCCCGCATATGGGTTGACGAGGACCTGAAGGCAAGTTTGGGATATTAGGTAGGTATTGGCACTGATATAACTGATGTAAAGGAGAGTAAAAACACAGGGGGTTAGTTTGACCGTCTAGCTAGCGGTGTGGTCGTTTAAGCCCCCTGTGTTTTCTTTATCAAGATGGCGACAGTAGACGGAGAGAAAACACTTGAAGTTAAAGACTTGAGAACCTATTTCTACACCGAGGATGGCGAGGTAAGAGCAGTTGACGGCCTGAGGTACGATGTCAAGAAGGGGGAGAGTGTAGGTCTCGTTGGTGAGAGTGCCTGTGGCAAGAGCGTGAGTGCCCTTTCTATCATGCGCCTTATTCCCTATCCCCCAGGCGTTATCGTCGGCGGTGAGATTATCTTTAAGGGGCAGGACCTTCTCAAGCTTAGTGAGTCGGACATGCGCCATGTTAGAGGTAACCGAATAGCTATGATCTTTCAGGAACCGATGACATCTCTAAACCCGGTGCTTACCATCAGGCGCCAGATATCTGAGTCGTTGGAGCTGCATCGTAGGATGGATAAGAAAACAGCAGCTGAGGAATCGGTCAAATTACTAACGTTAGTGGGCTTGCCGGATGCGGAGAGTAGAGTAGGAGACTACCCTCACCAGTTCAGCGGAGGGATGCAGCAGCGGATAATGATTGCTATGGCATTGAGCTGTAATCCTGAATTACTGATAGCTGACGAACCCACTACCTCGGTTGATGTTACTGTTCAGGCGCAGCTTTTGGAGCTAATTAACAACCTGAGAGCTCAATTCGGCACATCGGTGATTATGATAACTCATAACCTGGGAATAGTCGCCCGCTATGCCGACCGCGTGAATGTGATGTATGCCGGACGGCTTGTGGAGACAGCACCGACAGATGTCCTATATAGCGAGTCAAAACACCCTTATACTCTGGGGCTTCTGGCATCGGTGCCTCGATTGGACTTAGCCCGAAAACGCGAGCTGAGTGTTATTGATGGTCTGCCGCCTAATCTCGCCCGTCTACCCAAGGGCTGTGCTTTCTGTCCTCGCTGCTATCTTGCCATCGATAGGTGCCGAGAAGAAAAGCCAGAGCTAGAAGAAGTCGGGGAAGAACACTACTCTGCTTGCTTTAGAAGTGGAGAAGTGCAAAAAGATAAGTGAGGGCTTGCTAATGGCGAGTAACGATCATCTAGTCGAAGTAGAGAACCTGGTTATGTATTTCCCGGTAACTGCTGGCGTCATGCAGAGAAAGGTAGCTGACGTTAAGGCGGTAGATGGGGTAAGTTTTTATATAAAGAGAGGCGAGACTCTGGGGCTAGTGGGCGAAAGCGGTTGTGGCAAGACTACCACCGGGCGATGTATTCTGGCCCTTTATGAAGTTACCGGGGGCAAAATATTCTTTGAGGGAAAGGACATCACCAAGGTTAAGGGCAAAGATAGGAGAGTTCTGCGGCGGAATATGCAGTTGATATTCCAGGACCCCTATGCCTCACTCGACCCCCGTATGACCGCTGGTGGCATCATCGGTGAGCCGTTGCTGGTTCATAAACTGGTCAAAGGCAATGAATATAAAGAACAGGTTGCTGAGCTATTTAGGATGGTGGAACTTGAACCGCGGATGGCAGACCGCTACCCTCACGAGTTCAGCGGTGGGCAACGGCAGCGTATCGGGATAGCTCGAGCGCTAGCGGTGAGGCCTAACCTTATCATATGTGATGAGCCCGTTTCAGCATTGGATGTTTCAGTCCAGGCACAGGTCACCCAGTTGCTGATGAGGCTCCGAGATGAACTTAATCTGACCTATCTATTTATCGCTCATGACCTTTCGGTAGTCCGCTATATCAGTGACCGGGTAGCAGTAATGTATCTGGGCAAGATTATGGAGATTACGGGTAGCGATGAGCTTTATGACAATCCGCTCCACCCCTATACTATTGCGCTGCTGTCAGCGGTTCCTATACCTGACCCGGTGGTTGACCGCCAGCGGAAGCGGATTCTACTAACTGGCGATGTGCCCAGCCCAGTTAATCCCCCTAGTGGTTGTCATTTCCACCCCAGATGTCGTATGGCAATTGACATCTGTAAGGAGCAAGAGCCAGAATTGAGGAACATTGGTGGCGAGCACTGGGTAGCGTGTCACCGAGTCTAGTCGGTTAATGTTTGGGTAGACCAATAAGCCTGATTATCAAGATTGGTAACGAGAAAGAGAGCAGGTCTACCCATTTGCTATAATCTTTCATTCTTACTAAAATTAAGTAACCTAGAATACCTATTGAATCAAATTACTTAGCAAATCGCTCTAAATACCTTATTGATTGGATTAAAGAAGGCATGCCTCAAATTAAAAAAACGCCACTTGGTAATAATCCGTCTGGGAAGGCCCCAGGTTCAAAAGCTATAACTAGCGACCGGAAAGGAAGACGGACAGCATTTATTATTGCCTCGGTGGTTATTGTCCTGATTCTGATTATAGTCGGTGTCAGCTATTTTTTTAGCGAGGACGCAAGATATAATCGTCTCACCATAATCGAAGTGGATGGTACTCCTATCAAGATGGACTACCTTCTGAAGAGAACTCGGCTGGCCGGCCTCAATCCTATGGAGACGCTTGAGGAGCTTATTAACGAACAGGTCATTAAGATAGCAGCGCCGCAGTATGTTGGAGAAGTCACCCCGGAGGATATTGACCAAGCGTTGAGGGGAATAGCAAGCGGGGAAAGCGAAACTATTTCTGAGAGTGAATTTAAGGAGTGGTACCGCCAACTACTTAATGAATTTGACCTCTCGGATTCTGAATACCGGGAAATGATAGCCACTAGTCTATTAGCCACTCGTCTCCAAGAATATCTAGGCGAAAGAGTGTCCACCATAGCCGAGCAGGTTCACCTTCATAGCGTTTTGCTGAGCACAGAGGAGGCAGCTGAGATATGGGAAGAAGAGGAGGCAGAAGGGGATGCGGACAAGCTTATCAGTGAAATGTGGCAGGATAAACAGTCTGAAGGAGTTGTAGAAGACCAAGGCTGGCTGCCTCGTGGCGTTCTACCTCCCGGGTTCGACGAGGTGGTATTTAGCCTCACTATTGGTGATGTGAGCACACCTCTAGCATATGTAGATTACTCCTCATCAGATTATGACACTTATTACTATCTTCTTATGGTATCGGAGAAGGCTGAGGCTCGAGAAATAGACGAGGAAGCATTGCAAGCACTCAAGAGCCTGGTTCTCGATGACTGGCTTTCGGAAGAAGTAAAATCCCATGAAGTAACGTTGAACTATAATTCCGAAATCGATGCCTGGATAAATTGGCAACTGACTAAAGAATAAGGTGGCTGGTATAGTATTATCTGTTTCTGATTAGTTAAGGTGGACATAATAAAGTGATACGGGTTGAAAATTTAACCAAATATTACGGAAAACGTCTTGCTGTGGACAATATTAGCTTCAATGTAGGAAAGGGAGAAATCGTGGGATTCCTCGGCCCCAATGGGGCGGGAAAGACAACCACGATGCGTATCCTTACCGGGTTTCTGGCACCAACTCGGGGTAATGTATGGGTGGCCGACTATGACATGAGCCAGCATTCCCTGGAGGCACGTCAGCACATTGGCTATTTCCCAGAAGCGATGCCCTTATATAGCGACATGACTGTCCGTTCCTACCTTGATTTCTCATCTAAACTCAGGGGCCTAGATAAAAATAGGATAAAGAACAGAATAGAAGAGGTGGTGGACATATGCCACCTTGAAGAATATGTCGATGTGCTTATTGGAAAGTTATCAAAGGGATTCAGGCAGCGAGTTGGTGTGGCTCAAGCGATTATCCATGAGCCAGAGGTACTGATTCTGGATGAACCAACAATAGGCATCGACCCCATCCAGGTGGCTATGACAAGGCAGCTCATCAAGGAACTGGGCAAGGAGCGCACTGTCCTTCTCTCCACACATATCCTCCCCGAGGTAAGCATGACCTGTGAGCGGGTGATTATCATAAATGAAGGTAGGATTATAGCTGAGGACCGTATTGAGAATCTTTCCTCCTTAGTAAGCGGTTCAAAGCGCATCCGAGTGGAAGTAGAAGGTCCCGCTGAGAAAGTGGCTGAGCGTCTGCGCCAGATTAAGGGTGTTCTTCAGGTCAGCTACGAAGACTCTCACTACATCGTTGAATGCCCTGCCGGGCAAGACTTTCGTGGCAAAATAACGCAAACCATAGTTCAGGGTGGTTGGACTCTGCTCTCGCTGGAATCTATAGAAATGAGCCTTGAGGACATTTTCCTTAAGTTAACCACTGAAGAGGAGGCGAGCCAGTGAGAAACACGACAACTATCGCTCTCAGGGAGTTCAAGTCCTACCTGGCATCGCCTATGGCCTATGTGGTGACCGGCATCTTTCTGGCGCTCACCGGTTTCCTCTTTAGTATCAACTCAGTTACCTATTATGAAACCAGCATCAGGGGTCTCTGGCAAACTTGGGGCATCATACTGTTACTGTTGATATCGTCAGTGCTCACTATGCGTTTGCTGGCTGAAGAGAGGAAAATGGGCACTCTGGAATTACTCCTCACGGCACCGGTGAGAGACAGCGAGGTAATAATAGGCAAGTTTTTAGGTAGCCTGGGCATCCTTACCGCAATGCTGGCACTCACCTTTTATTACCCCATTCTCCTAATGTGGTTTGGCGACCCTGACTGGGGGCCCATTGCTACCGGTTACCTCGGGCTCTTTCTTGTGGGCTGTACTGCTCTAGCAGTGGGACTGTTTGCTTCGTCGCTGACCTCAAACCAGATTGTAGCGGCAGTGGTCACCGGAGGAATTCTTTTTGCCCTGTGGTTCGTAGGTATGTTAGCCGACTTGCTTCCCGAAGCCCTGGGAGAGGTCGCTAGCTATCTGTCGCTCTCCACTTACATTCCTGACTTTATGAGGGGAGTAGTTGATACCAGGGGCATAATTTATTATCTAAGTACCACGGTATTGTTTCTATTTCTAGCGATAAGGTCTCTCGCAAGCAGCAGGTGGAGTTAAATGCAGACTAATCCCAGAGGTTATAGATTTTCCGGGCTAATCGCTATGCTCGGGATGGTAGCTCTACTGATAGGCTTCATAGTTATGCTACTGCTGCCCGGCAATCGATACGCAGCTTGGGGTATCCTGGCGCTGGGAATACTACTCCTGGCCACAGCCTTTATCATTGATTTCAGGCAGGTTAGCCGTGCCCTAACTGGCCGACGAGGGATGTTTGGCGCTAGTACCACGGTAATGGCTTCAATCTTCATCGGCATTATCCTTTTTGCCAATGCTATTAGCATCGGAAACTATCACCGTTTTGACGTCACCGGTGTGTCACAATTCACTCTCACCTCTAAGACCAAGGATATTCTTATCAATCTAGAAACACCGGTAGAGGCTGTATGCTTCTTCGTCCCCAATGACCCTAATGGTACAGCCAGCTATGCCACCAGCTTATTAAATGAGTACGAAAATTATACGGACAAGTTGAGCGTAAGAACTGTTGACCCTGATGAGCACCCCGACCAGGCGAGACAATATGGCATGGATACCTTATATGCCCTATACCAAGCATACGGAATAACCGACTATCAAACAGTCGTCTTTGAAAGTGAGGAGTACCAACGGATGGTATCATCCCCGGAGATTATGGCAGAAGCAGAACATGCCTTTACCAGCGCCATCCTTGAAATCACCGGGACCGTTCAGAAGAAAGTATATTTCCTTACCGGGCATGGTGAGGCCGATATTAGCTCTAACTATAGCTATGCCAGAGAGAGCCTGCGCGATAACCTCTATCAGGTGGGAACACTGGATTTAATTGTCACTCCCCGAATGCCTGATGATTGTGCCGCTTTGGTAATCGCCGGGGCACAGGAATCACTATCAAGCAGCGAGCTTGATATTATCAATCAGTACCTTGATGAGGATGGGCGAGTACTGATTCTGGCAAACCCCAATCCTCCGCAGGAGATTAGGCAATTGCTTTCTCTCTGGGGTCTTAGAATTGAGGACGGGTTGGTTGTCGACGAATCGTCATATGTCGCGCCTAACAAGCAAAGCCCGAGAGTACCCCGAACTAAGAATGCCTTCGGTTTACCAGAAGATGTCTACTTCCCCGAGGCTACTGCTATCCTTCCTGAAGAGACAGCTGCGGACAGCACCATAATACTAGTGCCGGTGGCCTACACGAGCAGTAACAGCTGGTTGGAAAAGAACTATGTACCGGACACAGAATCCGTATTTGACGAAGGGATTGACGTGAAAGGCCCACTGGCCTTAGCTGTTCTCGCTTCTACCCCTATCATTGATGAGAGTGGAGAGCAGATTGGCGAAAAGATTCATTTAATAGTCATCGGCGATTCAGACTTCGCATCAAACCAGCACTTCAACAATGTCAGCAATGGTGATTTCTTTATAAGCGCCATAAACTCTCTCACCATGGGGAAGGAGCTGGTTTCAATTGAACGCAAGGTTCTTCCCTTTCGCAGACTGGTTGTCGGTCCAGAGGCAGAAAGGTTCATCAATTTTTCCAGTATAGGACTGCTTCCACTGCTGGTACTAGTGATAGGGGGCATCGTTTGGTGGCGAAGAAGGTAGTAAAAGGGGTTCATCTCGGGGGGAAAATCGCTTGAGACTCAAAAGTATCCTTATTCTGCTCGTTATTCTCCTTGGCCTGGGAATGTATTTTATATTTTTCAATAAAACCGAGCCTCCTCCAAAGGAGGAACCAAGAGTATTCGTATGGTCGATTGAAATGGATGAAATACAGCATATTGAAATACGGCTCCCCCGTGAGGACAGAAGCGAGGCATTCATCAAAATAAGCCAAGGGGATAAGTTCCCCTGGTACTTTGATGACCCCCAGAGGTCTGAGGTATATGCAGCACGATGGGGAGGAGGCATACCGCTCCTGCTAAGTGGTCCCGGAGCAGAAAGGGTCATTGCCAAAAATGCCACGGAGGAACAGCTCGCTGAATTCGGCTTGACTCAACCACAAATGGAAATAATCCTGACCCTAGAGGATGGAGATATCCTGAATATTACAGTAGGCGATAGAACGCCGGATTGGAATACCTTTTATGTAAAAGCCCCCAACTCAAACGACGTATGCCTGGTAGATTATACTTGGTATGAAGTGCTTGAACGCCTGGTCAAAGAGCCACCCTATGCTCCCCCTTCAGAGGATTAGCTAGTAAAACTCAAACCTAGACTGCCCAAAAAACTGCATTGCCCAGTATTGCCCACCAAATTTAACCACCCCGCCGAATAATATTTGCAGTTTTGCTGGTTTCTATTATATCGGTTGAGTTTTGAGCCGAACTTTAATCTATGATATAATTTAAACTAGAGCTGTGACTATAAAGACGGTAGTTACCAACCGCAAAGCCTATCATAATTATCTTATACAGGATAGCGTAGAAGCTGGTATTGTGCTTACCGGCACCGAGATAAAATCAATCCGGGACGGGAGAGTAAGTTTAGGGGATGCCTATGTTAGACCTGACGCTGGGGAATTATGGTTACTAAATGCTCATATTGCCCGCTATGAGGCAGGTAGCTATTTAAGCCATGAGCCGACTCGACCCCGAAAGCTTCTGCTTCATCGCAAGCAGATTGATAATCTCACCAGTAAAGTGTTGGAAAAGGGCTTGACATTAGTTCCACTAAAATTATATATCAAGGACAGTATTGCCAAGGTTGAGGTAGCGTTAGCCAAAGGTAAAAAGATATATGATAAACGAGAGTCCATAGTTCGTCGTGAGACAGAAAGAGAAATAGGGCGAGCCTTGAAAAGGCAGAAACGGTAAAGAGGGATAATTTACACTTAAGTCGTCATTAGTAAGTGGGGGTGCATGGACTCGACAGGGAGTAGACTACAGGATTGCAGGCTGAGGTGCCATTAACCTCATTAAACAAGTGGCAAGAATATAACAACTGGATAAGGAGACCATCAATGAAAGCTGTTGTTACTACAGGGGAAAAAAGGGGAATAGTTATTAAAGATATACCAAAACCACAAGTGCAGCCGGGCACACTGCTACTCAAAATTAAATATTGCTCTATCTGTGGCAGTGACCTTGAATACCTTGACGGTTGCTTTGAATATTTTAAATCGGGAGTGGGAAAACTGCGTGCTGGGGCTATCCTGGGTCATGAGTTCTGCGCAGAGGTAACAGAGATAGGTGAGGGAGTTAAAGGATGGTCCATCGGCGACCGCGTTACAATGAGTGGATTTCAGCAGAGCTGTGGGCAATGCTACTTCTGCCAACGCAGGCTATATCACTTGTGCTTAGGTGTTACTGGAATACGAGCTATAGCCGATATGGACGCGAGACCAATAGGCTATGGAAATAGTCTCGGAGCAATGACTGAGTATTTTGTTAGAGCCCCAACCTCTGTCCTAAAAGTGCCCGATAGTGTATCTGATGAAGAAGCGGTACTGGTTGAACCACTTTCAAATGGTGTAAGTGCAGTTAAAGCTGCTGGACTAACGCTTGGAGACTCGGCTGTTGTTATTGGAGCTGGCAAGATTGGTCTAGGAACAATGCTATGTGCCAAGGCTGCCGGGGCGTCTCCTGTAATTGTCATCGATGTAGTTAAGTCCCGCCTGGATAAGGCCTTGGAGATGGGTGCTGATGCAGTTATAAACGCTAAGGAAGTTGATATGATCTCTGAGGTGGTAAAGCTTAGTGGGGCTGGCCCGGATGCAGTCCTTATTTGTGCCCGGGAGGGGGCAGTCTTAAACCAATCTGCTGACATGGTCAGGCGCGGTGGTATCATAGTACTAGTTGGGTTCGTACCGTCAACGGAAGTTAACCCTGGGATGTGGGTATGGAAGAATATAAGGGTCATAGGGATCTATAAATTTTCGCCACTGAGCATTCCCATAAATCTAATGGCACATAAGCGAGTGAATGTTAAACCGCTTATCTCTGAGATTATACCACTGGAGGAGGCTCAGAGGGCCTTTGACTCTATGTATAGCGGGAAAAATATAGTTGTTTTACTGAAGCCATAAAAAATTATAAGACAAGCGGGAGTCTATGATTCGTCGCGGGGCAGAAAGAGAAATAGAGCAAGCCTTGGAAAGGTAAAAACGGTAAAAAGGGTTGGTTTATACGGGTAATGACGAGGTGGTTAAGGTGTTAATGGATATTAGACCATATATAACTTATCCTAGTGCAGCTGATACAGTAGAGGTGCATCAGATTGGAGAAGTAGTTGCCAAATGCTACGTCAATGAGCCTAGTCAAGTTAGCTTTGGTGTCATCGATTACGTCCCTGGGTGGTTCATCGCCTTACATAGCCACGAGACCTGGGAACTTATCATTATTGATAGCAGTTCAGAAGGCCCGGGGTACACCTTCTTTGATGGACACTGGTGGAGGGCTGACCCAGGGAGTGCGGTATTCTTACCAAAAGGGTGCCCCCATGCTTGGTCTTCTGGCAATGAAAAAGGCTTTAAGATGCTGTGGATATACGGGGGTTCGCATCAGGAAGCAGGCCGCACTTACCATGTGGATCCTGAGGCTTTCCAACCCATCACGCGGGATGAGGAAAGGAAGGCTCTTACTTGGACACCTGAAGCGGCACAGTCTGCTTCTTGAAAAGGCGAAAATATAAAGGGAGGTAGCTTATATCTAAGCTGTCCTTAGCAAGTGGGGACGCACGGGCTCGACAGGGGGAGTAGACTACAGGATTGCAGGCTGAGGTGCCATTAACCTCATTAAACAAGTGGCAAAAAAATAACTGGCAATGAACCAGTTCTTGCTGCCTAATTAAATAGGCTGCACATCCAACCTGACCCCACCT
>Ga0307379_10009747_pt1 | contig 12806 bp, 12 predicted proteins | sample UN2MG_FD_202237 | JGI IMG/M metagenome (GOLD analysis project Ga0307379, IMG submission 202237) | Soil microbial communities from Risofladan, Vaasa, Finland - UN-2 | ecosystem: Environmental > Terrestrial > Soil > Coastal area > Acid sulfate soil | place: Finland: Risofladan, Vaasa | collected... | reverse complement strand
CCTTGGTCTGCGTGTCCATGCCCGGGGCAAAATAGAGGACCATCTGGGCCTGGAGGTTGTCCGGATGGGATTCGCGGAGGTAGGGCCCGAACAGATCAAGATCCTCTTGCGGGGTTTTGGGGTTGGCAAGGTGCCGGGCGATCTTGGCCCGGAACTCCTCGGAGGCCCTTGGGGCGATCCATTCAAAGGCCTGCCGCTGCAACTCCTCGGCGGTCAAGGGCCCGCTCCCCGGCCGACCCATCCCGGGTGAAGCGTACATCCCTTCCGCTTCCATGGAAGACTCTTCCCCGTAAGCTGCTCCGGAGGGTCCGCCGTATGGCATTCCTCCCATTCGCCCTGTTTGACCTGCTTTGCCCAGGGCCCGCAATTTATCAGGGGTGGTCAGGCAGCGGAAGAGGAGGTCTTCGTATTCCGTGCAGAGATAGCTGACCAGTGTCTGGAGGGTGGCCAGCGTGGCGGCCCGGTTGTCGTCGGTCTCGAACGTGCCTTCGACGACCTGTTTCAGCGTCTGCTTGGCCGTCGCGCTGCCGTTGAGGCCCAGCGCGTTGACGACCGCATTGATCAACTCGACGTTTGGTCCCCTTCCCCGCAGTCCGCCCCTTAAGCCGGGCATTCTGGAAGAGCCGGCTTCTTCTTCCATTCCAGGCGGCATCCCCCCCGCGTATTGGTCCTGCTCCATACCGGCCATGTCCGCCGCCATGTCCGCCTCCATCCCGGCCGCGTCTGCTTCCATGCCGGGCATGCTCGATTCCATCCCGGGCATGCTCGCTGGGGGCCGCTTTGCTCCCGGTTTCGGCTCCGGCTCCTCAGATTTCTCGAGGAGGTTTGTGAGCAACTGGGCGGCGGTGTCGGCTTGGGGCGTGCCGGCGAAGTGCTCGCCCAGGTAGGCGATCGCCTCAGGCAGGCGAAGATCGCCGTCCTTTCTCGCCTGGTAGTAGTGCTCCTTCCCCCATTCGGAGATCTCTTCCGGCAGGGGCCCCACTTCCTCCTCGGCCTTCGCCTGTTCCTTAGCCTTTGGCTTGGGCTGGGCCGGCATGCCCGCCGCCGGCCCCCCCATGTCGGCGGGTTCCGCCTCGGTGGCCGGTTCGGATTCCTCTTCTTCGTCACCTCCCCCGCCTCCGCAACCGCTCGCTACCAGGGCGGCGGCCACGACCAGCACCACCAACCACGGCCCAGCCAACATCCTGCGGCCGGGCCACCACTGCTGCCAGCGACGACCCGATCGGCGCGAGGCGCCGGTCGTGCCGTGGCGATCTTGGGTGTTCGGGATTCTGTTCACCGGACTGCCTCCTGAAAAAAAGCTTACAGGGCCCTGTCCAAGCATTCTATTCCAATTCCTCAGTATCGCAAGATATCCCCCAAAACGCTACCCGACTACTGTTTGACGCCAGAATTTCCTGCGGAGTTCCCAGCCCCCCCGATCCCCACCCGAAACGGAATCGACGGCTCGGCGCCGTGAGCGCATTCCGTTGACAAACCGCTGGCCCGCGGCCAGACTGAATGTCCGGCGTGGCCCGCAATCCGGCACCCAATCCGGACCGCAGCCTTGCCCGCACGGTCTCGCTCGCGAATCATTGACCCGGACGTGATTCGACGCCGTCCGGCGCGGCGACCGTGGGTGGCGTCTTGTGCTTGTGATGGTGGTATGTCTCGATGTCTTCTGTTTCAAGAGGAGGGCTACCCTATGCTTCGCAGATGGGAATTGGCGGTCGTCGCGGTGGCGGTCACGTTGTTGTTGGCCGCTTGCAGCAGCCAGGCAGCCCCGCTCGCCGAGCTGAAGATCGGGGCCCCGGCCCCGGATTGGTCCGGGATTATCGGCATCGATGACAAGGAGCACGGCTTGGCCGACTGCAAGAAGGCCAAGATCGTCGTGATGGTCTTCACCTGCAACCATTGTCCGGTCGCGATCGCCTATGAGGACCGCCTGGTCGCCTTGCAGAAGGACTACAAGAAAAAGGGGGTGCAACTGATCGCGGTCAACGTGAACAACCTTAAGGCCGACACGTTGGAGCCGATGAAGGTGCGGGCGAAGGAGAAGGAATTCAACTTCCCCTATCTGTACGACCCCACGCAGAAGATGGGTCGCGATTACGGCGCCAAGGTCACGCCGCACGTCTTCGTGCTCGACAAGGACCGCGAGATCGCCTACGTCGGCGCGGTCGACGACAACAACAACCCCAAGAAGGCGGAGAAGCAGCACCTCCGCGACGCCCTCGACGCCCTCCTGGCCGGCGAGAAACCGGCCACCGCGGAAACCACGCCCCGCGGTTGCAGCGTGAAGTACGAGAATTAGGATGACGTATCGAGCCGGCGTGGTGCCTGTGGTTGGCCTTTTGGGGCTGGTCCTCGCCGGATGCCCCGATCGGTCGCTGCCGCCCGACCCGCCCGGCGCGACCCTCCCGGCCGAGGAATCGAATACGGAGGCCAACGGCCGGAAGGAAGCTGCCGAGACGTCCGAGCCCACGGTGCCGGACGCCGGCGACAACGTCGCTTCGGCGCCGGGCGACGCCGTCACCGTGCGCGTGGTCGACGCGACCGAGTTCGCCCAAGTGGTCCGGCAGTATCGCGGCAAGGTCGTGCTCGTCGACTATTGGGCGACCTGGTGCCTGAGCTGCCTGGAGCTGTTTCCGCACACCGTCGAGCTCTCGAAACGTCTTGCCGACCGGGGCCTGGTCGTGATCTCGCTCAGCATGGACGACCCGGACGACGAGCCGAGCGTGCTCGACAGGCTCCGGTCCAACGGGGCCACGTTCGACAACTTCATCAGCCGCTACGGCGGCTCGGACAAGTCGGCCGAGGCGTTCGGGCTCGAAGACCTCGTGCTGCCCAAGTACCGGCTCTACGATCGCGCGGGGGCGCTTCACCGCACGCTCGAAAGCAGCGCAGGCCCCATCCGGGCCGAAGACGTCGATCGCGCCGTGGAGGAGCTGCTCGCTCGGCCGTAGCCGGATGCGATCGAGCCGGCCGGCTCGACGCCGTTCCTGCCACCAGTTCGCGTGAGTGCAGGAGCCGATACGGCGCCTGGTCGTGTCCCAGGAGTGTGTGGGGACGCCAAAGGGTTCCCCCGTCGGAGGGGAATGTGGACTTGCCGAGCCGTTGACACCCCCCACAAACGCGTGGTAGAGTATGGCTGTGCCACGGCTGGAACGCTAGGGAGGGGAGCCGGAGTGGGGAAGCCGAAGAAGGGCGGCGGCAAGAGACCTCCAAACCACGACATGGGACCTGAACATCGGTTCGCTCTTGCCATTAGGCGAGCCGATCTCATCGAGCGGATTGTCGTCAACTTGACTTGGGCCCTTGCCGTTGTTGGGGGCGTCTACTTTGCCATCTATTTGCCCATTAAGGTTACCGCGGGCAAAACTACTACCATTCAATATCTGGTTAGTTGGCTTGCGGACTTCAACGTGCATGTTGCACTGGCATGGTCCACCGCCGCCGCGTGTGTGTGGTGGGGCTCGCGAGAGCGGAAGAAACGCCTGCAAGAACGGGCGGAACGAGACGAGCGAATCAAGCAACTGGAAACGCAGCTTGACCCGAATAGAACCTCAAGCAACCTTACCGTCGACGGCCACGCGGTACAACGGGAGGCAAAGAAGTGAACGCCTACATTCTAACCGAGTGCGTGGTGAGCCTTGCGATCTTGGCCTACGTCTACTTCGGCCTGGTCTGTCGGTTGCGCCGTGACGAGTTTCGCGCCGACATCCGCCGGCTACGCGATGAGCTGTTCGACTACATGTGGAAGGCGGGCCGGGATTTTGGCGACCCGTCATACCTCGGAACACGACGAATTCTCAACGGGATGTTGCGGCTGTCAAACCGCGCCTCTGCACTCAAGTTCGTCGTGACGCTCGTCACAACCGCGTTGATCGTGCGAGATGGCGAGACTCTGTGCGATCCGATACCAGAACCAGAGGATCCGGAGTTCCGAGAGAAGCTTGAGAGGGTACGGCGGCTGGCTCTCGCTCGCTTCCTGCGGTTCATCTTCTTGGAGGGCCTCACAGGGGTGCTGGTTCGCGTCTTGGCCATTTCCGGCTGCGCCATCCGTTTTGTGGCTCGGTTCAAGGAGCGGGTGGCCGATGAGGCCCGCGGGTCCCTTCTGCAACAAGGCTACTTCTTTGGCGACCCCGACTTGCCAGCCGAAGAAAGGGCTAGCTTGGGCTTTTGACACCCAATCTCCTGCGAGACACGTCGCGACTCTTCAATTGTCGTCTGGCGGCAAGAAGCTCAGCTCCCCTAGATCCTCAACCGGGCAACACGCAATTAGGACACTGCCCGGCGCCTCTTCGTACTTGCGTTGATCCGCACAGACGGGGTATCCTGTTGGATTGGATGCGATTGACCTGATCGAACGCAACTCGCCCCGCGCTTGCCCTTTGCAGTTAACATGCGCCATACCGCCCAACTCGCCCCGTGGCTTATTCTGGCGGCGCTGCTCGTGCCGACGGTGCTGACGAACGGCCCGGGGCCCCTGGCAGCCGAGAAAGAGCCGGAGACGCTTCCCGAGAAGATCGACCGGCTCATCCAGGAGCTTGGCCACCCGAAGTACTCCGTGCGAGAGAAAGCGCAGGAGGAATTGGCCGACCTCGGGTTCGAGGCCTACGACGCGCTGACCGCGGCCGCCGACCACGAGGACCTGGAGATCGCCACCCGGGCCAACTACCTGCTGCGCTTGATCCCCGCGCAGTGGAGCATCGAGAACGAGCCGGAAGAAGTCCGCCGCTATCTCACGTACTATCAGTCCCAGGATCGGGAAGTGCGGATTGCGGTGCTCAAAGAGCTGGCCCACTTGCCGGGCGGGATCGGCGTGCCCGCGCTCTGCCGGCTGGTCCGGTTCGAGAAGTCGACGCTCTGGTCCAAGCACGCGGGCATCGTCCTGTTGAACTGGGAGCCGGTCGACAAGACGGGACGTGCGCGGTGGACGAAGGCGTTGCGGGAGCATCTGGGGCAGAGTGCCCGGCCGGCCGCCCAGTGGCTCCGCACCTACCTCCAATTCCGCGACGACCCCAAGGCGGCGTTGGCCCCATGGGTCAAACTGGTGGACGAGGAAGAGACCGTGCTGCGGCGCTCGCCCGAGCAGTCGAGCCCCCGGATCGTCGCGGCGCTGTTGTACTACCTGGCGATGGCGCAAGCCGAGGGAGGCGATGACGAGGCCGCGGAGAAGACGGCCCGGGAGGCCGGCCAGTTCAGCCCGGTCCGAAGCGACACGCGGCTCAGCGCTCGGGAGGACGTCGCCGGCGCGCTCAGGCGGCGGGGAAAGCTGCGCTGGGCGGAGCTGGAGTATCGCCAGGTGATCGAGGCCGGACTATCGTCTCCGAAGGTCCGCGCCGGGCTCACGCTCTCCGAGATGCTGCACGACGCGGGAGAAGACGTCTCGGCCGCCGAAGTGCTCGCGCAGGTCTTGGAGGTCGACAAGCAAGAGTGGGAGCGGATCCTCAACCGCATCGGGCGGACCGGCCGGGAAATCCAAGCGCGGACGAGCTACTTTCGGGCATGCCACGCGGCCGAGCAAGGCGACCGGGCCGCGCAGCGCAAGCTCCTCGACGAGGCCATCGGGCACGATCCGGCCGAGCTCGACGCCCTCATCGCCCGCTATCAACTCCCCGACGCCGAGCCCGAATACCGCCGGGAAACGGTCGAGCTGATCAGGAAGGCCGCCGCCGCGCTCAGCTTAGCGATCGCTCAAGCCGACGACGAGCCCGCCTACTACAACCAGTTCGCCTGGCTGGTCGGCAACACCGAGGGCGACTCCGACGAGGCCCTGCGGTGCGCCCAAAAGGCCGTCGAGCTCGAGCCCGAGGCGGCCGCCTATTTGGATACGCTGGCCCACGTCTACTTCGGTCGGGGTGACGTGGAAAACGCCGTCAAGCACCAAACCAGGGCCGCCGAGCTCGAGCCCTATTCCGGCTTGATCGCCAAGAAGCTCGATGTCTTCCAAAAGGCACTCGAGGAAGGCCGGGGGAAGAAGCCGCAGAAGCAAGACGAGAAAACGGCAAGCGACGAGACAACCACGAAGGCGCAAGGCGAGAAGAGGACCCCGGAACCGGAAAGCCCCCCGGAACCGGAAAGCCCCCTGAAAACCGAGAGCCCGCAGCCGGAGTGAACGGCCCGCGTGCCGCCGCGGATGCTTACGCCCACGCAGCCCTGACGCGGGAATCCTACCCGATGAAAACGCTCGATGTGAACGGAGTGGAGCTGGCCACGGTCGATCGGGGCGCCGGCGTGCCCGTCGTCCTGGTCCACGGCTTCCCCTTGGATCACACGATGTGGGACGCCCAGGTGGAGGCGCTCGCGCGCGCGTATCGGGTGATCGCCCCTGACCTGCGCGGCTTCGGCCGAAGCGGCGTGACCGAAGGCAGGGTCACCATCGAGCAGTTCGCCGACGACCTGGCCGCGCTGTTGGACGGGCTGGGAGTCGACGAGCGGGTCGTGTTGTGCGGGCAGTCGATGGGCGGATACGTGGCGTGGCAGTTCTGGCGCAAATACGCGCCGCGGCTCCGAGCGCTCGTGTTGTGCGACACGCGGGCGGTGGGCGACACGCCGGAGGCGGCCCGGGGACGCCTGGAAACCGCCGACCGCGTGCTCCGCGAGGGTCCGGCGCCGCTTGCCGAGGCGATGCTCCCCAAGCTGCTTCCCGAATCCTCGCGGAAGAAGAATCCGCACGTCGCCGACTCGCTTCGCCGGGTGATCCTCGCCGCCGATCCCCGGGGAATCGCCGCCGCCGCACGGGGAATGGCCGAGCGCCCGGACGTCACCGCCCTGTTGGGGCAAATCCGTTGTCCGACGCTGGTCCTCGTCGGCCGGCTCGATCGGATCTCGACGCCCGACGAGATGCGCGCGATCGCCGACGCGATCCCCGGCTCGCGATTCGTCCCCATCGCCGAGGCCGGTCACATGTCGCCGATGGAAAACCCGGACGCGGTCAGCGCCGCGATGCTCGGGTTCCTTGCGGAGTCCCTCTGATCCGGGTGCCCTGGGGTGCCACGGGCATCTTGCCCGTGCACCGGCGAAACGCCAGCGGCACCCTCCCGCGGCGCGATCTCACGGGATCTCGATCAGCGACTGGCTCTTGACGATGGCGTAATCGTCCGGGAAGGTGTGAAAGGCCTGGATCATCAGGCTGCGGCTGCGGGTCTGCACGTTGATGTAGCTGATCGCGCCCAAGGCCATGCGGCCGCTGGAATCGAATTTATGGAACATCCCCTGTCGCTGGCCGTCGCGGGCGAGTTCTTCCTGGAAGGTCCAGAACACCTCGGGCTCGACCGGCTCGAGCTGAAAGCCGACCTCATACGTCACGCCCCCGCGACACTCGACGCGATCGTGCCGCTCTCCTTTGAGCCGGTACGACATCAACCGCCGTCGTTCGGGCAGCGGCGGGCGGGCGGAAGTGACCACCTCGGTCAACGTCAGGCCCGCGTAGCGCCACGTCATCACGTGTCCGGTGCCGGTGATGTCGATCTTCGCCTGGTAGCCGCCTCGCTTCACCGTTCGCGTGGAATAGACCTCGAAGAGTTCCGGATGGAGAGGCCGCCCATAGAGTCGAAAAACCAGCTCCGCGATCTTCGGTCGAACCGTGAGTCGGTCGGTAGGCACGACGTTGACTCCTTCCTCTTCTCAAATATACGCGATGGACGGGGATGAGCCACCTATGATACGTCCCCATTATAAGCGTTGTCTGCAATACGCACAAACGGGCTTTTTTTCGCCCTCGAAGAACCGGCTCGATTTCGGACTTGACAAATCGCGAGTCGTTGTTCAAGGCCGCGGAATGCTAGCACCGGAGACGGCATCGGGGAGTGCGGATCAGGAAGAATGGAAGCGACCTGCCGGCTGCCCGCCGCCTCGTTCGCCGATCCGGCCGCAGCAGGCGCACACCGCAAGCCCCACCCGATCAGAACAACCCGACCAGGATGTCGTACCCGGCGTGCGTACCGGCAGCGATGCCGAAGCCTCGGTAGACAAACAGCAGGCTGAAGAAGACCCCGGCCAAGAAACGGAACGTCAAGCTAAACCAGAAGCCGGCGTCCGTCAAGCGGAGTGCCTCGCCTGCATCGCCCACGTAGTGGGCCGCCGCGAAGACCAGACTGGTCGAGAGGACGGCGAAGAAGACGCTCGGGCGGCGGCTTGTGCCCAAACGTTGGAGTGTCCACGCCACCGCGGGTAGCAGCATCAGCCGGAACAGCAGCTCTTCGTAGACTCCCGCCCCGAGGAACCCGACCGTGTCCCGAACCGTGCCGGAGACGTCGATGGCCGCCACCGGTGGCCCGACCGGGGAGGCAAGCGGCCCCACGGCAGCCTGAAACACGGCCCCCTGCAATTGCAGGATCAGACACAGACCGAGTGCCAACAGAGTGCACTCCACCAGCATCCCCGAAAGGACCCCGTTGGAGAGGCGCCACGGTTTGCCCGTCGTATGGTGCCAGCTCAACAGGATAACGACCGTAAGTACCGGCAGCAGAACGTATTGGCCGAACCCCGCGCATTTCAACAGCTCGCGGAGCCACAGATCGGCGCCGTTGCGGACCGACTCGGGCCCCAGCACCACCACGCCCAGTTCGTAGATGACCAGAAGTGGTGCGATGAATGCCAAGCTGGTCATCGGCCTGACCGACTCGGCCCAATAGCCGGCGGCCAACCCCGCGCTCGGACGGAGGTGGTGAGGTACGGAATCCATGAAAGATAGCCCGTATGCGGCAAATGGCGCAATCTACGCAGAGCGAGCCTTTGCTCATTTTCGACTGACGCCCAACGGTCGCTTGAGCCGCGACCGATGCGAATCGGCCGAGTCTAGGTTCTTTGGTGCCCTGGAACACGTACAGGTGAGTCAAGTTTCCGAAAGACCGCTCGTTGGTCTGAGGTGCTGCCTCGCTAAGAACTTCAGAAAAAACCGCTATAAGAGTGGCTTTTGGCAATCACGGCAAATCGGCTAGGATATGCATTTTGAGCATCTTTGGCACTCGACCGTCCCCGGCGCTGGAGATCCTCTCGCATTGCCACGCATTCCCCAGGGAACCGTCCCCCACGAAGATCCATGACTGCCACACTCGAGGAAGTCTACCAGCGGCTCTTGGCGGCCTTCGGTCCGCAGCATTGGTGGCCGGGTGAGTCGCCCTTCGAGGTGCTCGTCGGGGCCGTGCTCGTCCAGAACACGGCCTGGCAGAACGTGGCCAAGGCGATCGACCGCCTCAAGGCCGCGGATCTGCTCGATCCGCACGCGCTTTTCGCCGTGCCCGCTGAAGAGCTCGAGGAGCTGATTCGGCCGGCCGGATACTTTCGGGTCAAGACGGGCAGGCTCCGCAACCTTTTGGAGCTGCTGGTGGAGCGCTACGACGGCTCGCTCGACGCGATGTTCGCCACCGATCTGGAGACGCTGCGCGCGGAACTGTTGGGCATCCGCGGCGTCGGTCCGGAGACGGCCGATTCGATACTCTTATACGCGGGCGGGTTTGCCACGTTCGTGGTCGACGCCTACACCCACCGCGTGCTGGCCCGGCACGGCTGGATCGACTTCGACGCCGACTATTACGCGATCAAAGACCATTTTGAAAGCGGGCTGGAGCGTGACGCGGCGTTGTACAACGAGTACCATGCGCTCCTGGTGAGTGTGGGCAAGCTGCACTGTCGCAAGACGCCCAAGTGCCACGGCTGCCCGCTGGCCGACCTGCTGCCCGACGGAGAGCCGCTGGAGCCGGAAGGCTGAGGCGCGGAAACGGAATCGATCACCAAGCAATAGTCCGCCCGACGGACGACCCGTGTGAAAACATGATGTCGCTATTCGAAGCCAGCGAGGAGGCGAATCGGCGCGGCGCGCAACCGCTTTCGGCGCGGATGCGGCCGGCGTCGCTGGAGGAGTTCGTCGGTCAGGAGCACTTCCTCGGCGAAGGGAAGCTGCTCCGGCGACTGCTCCGGGCCGATCGTCTGGGCTCGGTGATCTTCTACGGTCCGCCGGGCAGCGGAAAGACGACGCTCGCCCGGCTTCTGGCCGGCGAGAGCAAGAGCGTGTTCCGGCAGCTCAGCGCGGTCACCAGCGGGGTGAAGGATTTGCGGGAGATCCTCACCGAAGCCCGCGACCGGCTCTCGGCCGCCGCCCGGAAGACGCTGTTGTTCATCGACGAGATCCATCGCTTCAACAAGGCCCAGCAGGACGTCCTTCTGCCCGACGTCGAGGAGGGCGTGGTGATCCTCGTCGGGGCGACCACCGAGAACCCGTTCTTCACGATCAACAGTCCGCTGGTGAGCCGCAGCCGGGTGTTTCAGTTCGAGCCCCTTTCCGCGGATGAGATCAAGACGCTCATCCGGCGCGCCCTGGCCGACAAGGAGCGGGGCCTGGGCGGCTACGACGTCCGGATGCGCGACGACGCCCTCGACTTCCTCGCCGAAGTGAGCGACGGCGACGCCCGACGCGCGCTCTCGGCGCTGGAGATCGGCGTGCTTTCCTGCGACGCGTCCCCCATCGAGTTCACGCGGCAGTTGGCCGAGGAGTCGGTCCAGCGCAAGGCCGTCCAGTACGATCGCGACGGCGACATCCACTACGACGCGATCAGCGCGATGATCAAGAGCATCCGGGGCAGCGACCCGGACGCCGCCCTCTACTGGCTCGCCCGAATGCTCGAAGGCGGCGAAGACGTGCGCTTCCTGGCCCGGCGCCTGGTGATCCTGGCCAGCGAGGACGTGGGCAATGCCGATCCGGCCGCGCTCGGCCTGGCCGTGGCCGCCGCCCAGGCCTGCGAGCTGGTCGGGCTGCCCGAGTGCCAGATTCCGCTGGCCCAGGCGGTGACCTACCTGGCCTGCGCGCCCAAGTCGAACGCGGCCTACGTGGGCATCACGGAAGCCCGGCGCGACGTGCGCGAAGGCCGCGTGTTGCCCGTCCCCGTCCACCTCCGCGACGCCCACTACCCGGGCGCCAAACGCTTGGGGCACGGCGCGGATTACGATTATCCCCACGACCACCCGGACGCGATCACCGCCCAGGACTACCTGGGGGTCGAGCGGGAGTACTACCGGCCGACGGATCGCGGTTTCGAGCGCGAGCTGGCCGAGCGGCTCGCCGCGATCCGTGCCCGGCTGCGGCGCCGGGGCGACGCGGAGTCTCCCTGAAGCGATTTTGCGACGGACTCGTTACGACGCAGAAGCGTCGCAACGATCTGTGCGAAAAGAAGTTACGGCGGCGACCTGGGGAATCCTCCCGCCCGGCGATCGACGCAACTACCCATCTCGGGGGGGTTCTTTTTATTGGTGTAGCGTCGTTCGGCCACTTTGCTTATGATTCCCCGCCCTGAAGGCCCGGGAGACGGCGGATGTGCGCAGGCAGGCGCTCGGCTCACCACAGGTAGGCGAGGCCGGTCAACATCAGGATGAGGGCCACCACGCCCAACAGCCCGAGCAGGATCCACCAGCCGGGCCGCCCGTGCCAGACGCTTGTCGAGTGCGTGATGTAGTTGCCGCAGACGGGACATCGGACGGCATCTTCGTAGACGTCGGCACCACATTCCGGGCAGGGCAGCGTGGAAGTCTCGTCGTCTTCGTCCAGGTACCCACTTTCCTCGAACGCATCGCCCGGTTCTTCAAACCACTCATCTCCGCCCATCGCTTTTCCCCGGCTGCTTGCGGCCGACGGTCGAACGCCGTTGAGCCTACCAGAAGTCAAACGCTCCAGAAAACCCCTTCCCCACCGATTCGTCACGGAGGACGGCCATGAACTCGATCAAAACCGTGCTCGTCGTCGTCGTGCTGGCCGTGGTTGCCGGCGCGGTCTACGTGCTGATCAACAACAACTCGGCGACGACCACGCCGCCTTCGGAGCTGGCCGACGGGTGGTCGGACTCGCCGAGCGTCGAGATGCCGGACCTTGAGGTCTCCGGGCCCCCGTTCGGGGCGAGCGCAGGGGCGTCGCCCGACGTCTCGACGGCGGCGGAGCAGGCACTCGGAGGCGGGATGGCGCCTCCGTTCTCGCCGACCGATAGCCCCGACGGCCTCACCGGCCGGCCGCCCTTGCCCGGCTCCGCCCCCGACGCCTCGCTGCCGTCCGACGTGGCGTCTGCCGGCGCGGGCTCCGGCGAGGTCCGTGAGGCGTTTGCCCGCTTCATGGAGGCCGCTCGCAAGGACCTCGAACAGGACCGACTGGCCGAGGTGCACCAAACGCTCAGTCTGTGGTACGACAACCCGCAGTTGACCCCCGAAGAAAACCGCCAGCTCACGGAGCTGCTCGACCAGGTCGCCGGCGCGGTCGTCTATTCCCGCCAGCACCTGCTGGAACGACCCTACACGGTGCAAGCCGGCGACAACCTCCAGCGTATCGGCCGGGCATACGGCGTGCCCTGGCAACTGCTGGCCAAGATCAACGGGATCAGCGACCCGGAAAACCTCGAGCCGGGCCGGGAGCTGAAGGTCATTCGCGGGCCGTTTGACGCGGTCGTCGACCTGGAGAAGCACGAAATGACCCTCAAGCTCCGCGGCCTCTACGCCGGACGCTTCCAGATCGGGGTCGGCCGCAGCCAGGAAGAGCTGGAGGGCACGTACTTCGTCGAGGACAAGATCGTTCAGTCCGACGACTCCAACAGCCCCCTGGGACGATACTGGATCAAGCTCAACGACCGGATCGGAATCCACGGGACCAACGATCCCCGCAACATCGGCGCCGATGACGGGCCGGGGGCGATCAGCCTCGACGACCGGGACATCGAAGACGTCCACGACATCCTCTCGATCGGCTCCCGCGTGCAGATCTTGCGGTAACGCCGTCGCCCGATCGGGACCCCCGAAAGCCGCGTGCGGCCTCGCCCTTCGACAGTTCGCCACTCCTCACGGCT
>Ga0307379_10009745_pt1 | contig 12806 bp, 9 predicted proteins | sample UN2MG_FD_202237 | JGI IMG/M metagenome (GOLD analysis project Ga0307379, IMG submission 202237) | Soil microbial communities from Risofladan, Vaasa, Finland - UN-2 | ecosystem: Environmental > Terrestrial > Soil > Coastal area > Acid sulfate soil | place: Finland: Risofladan, Vaasa | collected... | reverse complement strand
GCATCAGTACGCGGGTTTGACACGCCGAAGGCGAGCCGCGCAGCGAATCCCGCCCTCTCCGTTGGCCGAAGGCCAACACAGCAGGTGAGCAGTAGAAAGGTGAAAGTAGAGCAATAATAAAGCCTTTTCTGCGAACCTGCGGTCTATTGTTCAACTTCAGCAATTGGCCGGCCGCTGAACCAGCTCTGTGCTTGCTTTGAGCTGCCCCCGACGATTGCCTTGAAATCGCTGGATTTTACAGGAATCGCTAAACTTCCGGCTGGATAGTGCCGATTTTTCAAAAAGGCTGAAAGTACGCGCTTAAAAAAAATGGTTTTTTTCAACAGAAGCTGCTATAATTGATAACGGCCTTTATACTTAGAGGTTGCAGCCGCTCCGGCGCGAATAGTTTATGACAAACGACACAAATTACGACACTATATTCGGAAAACTTGCCGTTGAGCAGAGACTTTGCACCGATGCCGAACTTCGCAGGTCGCTTGAGGAGTTGAAATCACGTCGCAAAATCAGCCCTGTGACTCTCAGGGACCTTATGATTAGCCTCGGTTATCTTACCGAAACCCAGGCTGAGAGACTGCGGGTAAGTTTCAAGGAAACCAAAGCAGCCGTACACCAAATCCCAGGCTACAGGATTCTCGGCAAGCTCGGCGCCGGCGCCATGGCGATTGTTTACAAGGCTGAGCAGTTAAGTTTAGACCGTACCGTGGCCATTAAAGTCCTGCCCAAGAGGTTCAGCGAAAATCCCGATTACGTTCAGCGTTTTTACAAGGAGGGCCAGGCTGCGGGAAAACTCAACCATAACAATATCGTGCAGGCGATTGACGTCGGGGAAGCCGGCGGCTACCACTACTTTGTTATGGAATACGTTGAGGGCAAGACCCTGCACGACGACCTTGCGGCAGGGAAAGTATTTTCCGAAGTGGAGGCGCTGGATATTGTTATTCAGGTTGCTCATGCGCTGGCTCACGCACACGCCTGCGGGCTTATTCACCGTGACGTCAAGCCCAAGAACATAATAATAAATACCGCCGGCGTAGTCAAGCTGGCCGATATGGGTCTGGCGCGTGAAACAACCGACATCGAGACCGCCAGGACCGAAGCAGGACAGGCCTACGGCACACCGTATTATATAGCTCCCGAACAGATTCGCGGCAGAATCGACATCGACGGCAGGGCGGATATTTACGGTTTGGGAGCGACTTTCTATCACCTTGTGACGGGTCGTGTGCCGTTTATGGCTGATGACCCTGCGGAAGTTATGAGAAGACATTTGAAGGAACAATTGATTCCGCCGGACCATATAAACACATCACTTTCAGGGGGCGTTTCGGAGGTAATTGAGGTGATGATGGCCAAGCGCAGGGAAGAGCGTTACAATAACGTTGAGGAATTGCTGGTTGATTTGGAGGCCTTAGCACAGGGACAGCCTCCGCTTCGTGCACACAGAAGGTTCGATGTTTCCGCGCTTGAGCAAATCGAGCAGGGTGCAGCCGTGGAATCCGAAGACCCGTCCTACACACAGGAAGCCATTTCGCGCTATCGCATTGTTACGTTTGTTCTTGCCGCGGCACTGGTGGTTTCATTTGTGACGATTGTTTTGCTGATTGCGCGGTTGTTGTGAAAAGAATATGGCCGGCTGCTGCACACATTTTTCCGAACGCGAATTAGCCGAGGTACTTGGTCATTACCAGGTGGGTACGGTTTCACAGTCTTACCCCTTGTCAGCGGGCAACAGCGGTGCGCCCAAAATGGTCGTTGTATCCGACCAGGGCAAGTTTCTGCTGAAGCGTCGAGCAAAAGGCAAGGACGATATCCAGCGGGTCGGTTTTGCCCATGCGGTACAAAATCATCTGGCCAATGCGGGTTTCCCGGTAAGTGCCGTGCTTGCCGGCCGGCAGCAAGGCAGTACGGTTTTGCAGTTGGATAATCACGTTTACGAGGTGTTCAGATTTGTTGAGGGCTGTCGGTATGGCGGTTCGGCCCAGGAAACCATTGATGCAGGTCGGCAGTTGGGCAAATTTCACGTGTGTTTGAATGATTTTCAATTCCCATGGCAGCCGTCGGGTACAGGTTTCCACGATTCCAATTCGGTACGCAAATATCTCAAGTCCACGCCGCAGGCCCTGTCGGGGACCTGTGAGAGCAGACAAAAGCCGGATAGAAAGGTACTCAATCTCACAGAGACACTGATGACGCTTTATAATGACTGCAGCATTCACGTAAACGAGCTTGGGTTCGACTCATGGCAACGGCAGGTCGTGCATGGCGACTGGCATCCGGGTAATATGCTGTTTTCGGGCAACCGCATTGTTGCGGTGGTTGATTTTGATTCACTGAGAATTGCACCTGCGGTAACGGACCTTGCCAACGGCATGCTGCAGTTTTCAATTGTGGGCGACAGGCCCAACCCGGCTGATTGGCCAGACTACCTGGACCAGGCAAAGCTGATACAGTTTCTGAACGGATATCGAGAGGTTATCGAGCTGCAGGACTGCCATCTGCAATCACTTCCTGCGCTGATGATAGAGACCATCATAGCAGAGGCGGTGCTGCCGATAGCAGCGACGGGGTTTTTCGGGCATCTAAGCGGTGTGAATTTTCTGGAAATGATAGTTCGCAAGGCCCGGTGGATAGACGCCAACGGCGAGAAATTAGCCCAGGCGATGAAAGCATAAACCAGCAGGTGTTATCGCCTGCAAAAGCGGCATTCCGCCAGACAATTGCAACTAAAAGCTGTTAGAAAATTTCGAACAATCAAAATTTGGGGTAAAATTCGGCTGTTTTTGGGGGGTCGAACGGCATTTTTGGCCTGAAAACGGCGATTTGGCCTCAATCAAAACCGTCCTCCCTCAAAAAAAACTCGAAAAAACACGCGAAAAATGATGCCAAAATTACAAAAACGCGCGGATTTTGAGCCAAAACGACAAAAAAACGCGATTTTATGCCATTTTTTTTCGCGCTATCACCGGAAATGATTGACGAAAACCGTGACTCGGGGCTGGTGACTGGTCGCTCGCAGGCTACTGCTTTTTGAAGGCCGCGAGGAACGGGTAGGGTATAGCGGACAGCGTAGAGCGGGCAGCGAATAGCGGAAAGCGGGTAACGGATAGAAGGCAGCGTAGAGCGGATAGAAAAGCGTGGCTGGTCGCTCGTGAACGAAATCAGAAGTCGGAAGACCCTCCTTCGTCCCTTAGGGACTACGGAGGGCAGGCACAAGCTTCACGGGGGCAAGTTTGTTGCTTTATGCCGCCGGCACTATAAAGCTGAAAACTTAAAGCGAAAAGCCATAGTTTAAAGTTCAAAAATTCTGCGTTTTACGCTATAATTTTGCGCTTTGTGTTCCTTCGCTGTGCTCGAGGACAAGTTTACATTTTTCGGTATTGTTGTCTATGATGGAAAACATTCAAAAAGCACTGACTAAATATTGGGGCTATGACGGTTTTCTGCCGTTGCAGAAGCAGGCTATGGAGTGTATCAGTCGGGGCACTGATTCGATAGTGGTTCTTCCGACCGGCGGCGGCAAATCGCTTTGTTTTCAGGCACCGGCTGTAACAATGCCGGGGCTTGCCGTTGTGGTCTCGCCACTTATATCTTTGATGAAAGACCAGGTTGACGCATTAACGGAATACGGTGTTCCTGCAGCACGTATCGACAGTTCGCTTTTATTCGATGAACAGAGAACTGTTTTCGCCCGGATACACAACAAAGAGCTTAAACTTCTGTATCTGTCCCCTGAACGACTTGTTTCAGACGGTTTTCTCGAGGTTCTTCGAAAAGTCGGGCTGTCCTTTATCGCTATCGACGAGGCCCATTGCGTAAGTATGTGGGGTCATGATTTTCGACCGGAATATCGTCAACTGGGACTGCTGAAGAAAGCATTTCCAGATGTAACTATCGGAGCCTATACCGCCACAGCTACCGAGCAGGTACGCAACGATATTGCCGCACAACTGCACCTGAAAGACCCTGAAATACTGATCGGTTCGTTTGACAGGCCCAATCTTATTTATAAGGTACAGCGGCGTACAGACAGAATAAAACAGGTCTGTACTGTGCTTGAAAAACACAAAGATGAGTCCGGCATTGTCTATTGCATTCGACGAAAGGATGTCGAAGCTGTATGTGTTCAATTAGCAGCCAAAGGCTACAGTGCAGCACCATACCACGCCGGTATGGCAGATGTAGAGCGAAAAAGGAATCAGGAGGCGTTCATTGCCGAGAAGGTCAATACTATTGTCGCTACTATTGCGTTCGGCATGGGTATCGACAAATCCAATGTCCGTTATGTCATTCACACCGGGATGCCTAAATCTCTTGAGCACTATCAGCAGGAAAGCGGCCGGGCTGGTCGTGATGGCCTTGAGGCTGAATGCTGTCTGTTCTATTCGGGAGGTGACTACGGAATCTGGAAAAGTCTGATGAGCGATATGCCCGAGGAAGCTCAGAAGATTGCAATGATCAAACTCAGTGGAATATACAGTTACTGCACCGGGGGAGTATGCAGACATAAAGCGATCCTTCGGTATTTTGGCCAGGACCTCAGCAAAGATAACTGCGCTGCTTGCGACATGTGCCTTGGCGAGTTGGACTATATCGATGATGCGTTTGTAATCACCCAGAAAATCCTGTCGTGCGTGCTCCGTCTTGACCAGCGGTTTGGCGGTGGTTATACCGCTTTGGTACTGACTGGCTCAGAAGATAAGCGAATAATAGAAAACAATCATAATAAGCTGAGTACATATGGTTTGCTTGGCGATTATTCAAAGCAGACAGTACATGACTGGATCGAACAACTTACGGGACAGGACTACCTTGAAAAAACGGGCGAATACAACGTACTGAACGTAACAGAAAAGGGATGCAGTGTTTTAAAAGGCGAAGACACACCTCGTCTGCTCAAGCCTGCCCAGAAACCGGCTAAGGTGTCCAAAGTTGTTGAAGATTCATGGGAAGGAGTTGACAGGGGTCTGTTTGAGGCTTTGCGAAAGTTGCGGGCAATTATTGCACGCAAAAAAGGGGTTCCGGCTTACATAGTTTTTGGCGACGCTGTCCTGCGAGACATGGCCCGCAGAAGACCTTCTACTGTCGAGGGCTTTCTCGAAATCAAAGGTGTTGGGGATAAAAAGCTCCAGCAGTATGGTGAAGTTATGCTTGACGCCGTTAAGGATTATTGTCAGGCAAGTTCCCTTGAGACGGATATTGAATGAATACAGTTTTTGGTTTACCGGCAAAGGCGGTCATGAAAGGAGTTGTGCGATGGCGGTATTAGGTGTTTTTTTTCTTATCTTAGGCGGGGTGGCAGCGGGCAGTTTTTACATACCCTTTAAGAAAGTACGCAACTGGGCGTGGGAAAGCTACTGGCTGACCAACGGCGCTTTTGCATGGGTAATAATGCCCTGGCTGATTGCCGCTGTTACCGTGCCGGGGGTCATTTCGATACTGCGCAACACAAACGACAGGACACTTTTGCTGACGTATCTTTTCGGCTTACTTTGGGGAATAGGAGGCGTTACTTTCGGGCTGTCGATGCGTTACCTCGGGATGTCGCTTGGTTACGCAATCGCCCTGGGATTCTGCGCGGCTTTCGGGACGATTGTGCCTGTGATATATGACGGTACAATCGTTCAGTTAATGAATACCACATCCGGGCTGACCACACTTGCGGGGGTGGCGGTTTGCCTGGTGGGCATTGGAATCTGCGGCTGGGCGGGTATATCCAAGGAAAAAGAACTGCCGCAGGAAAAGAAAAAAGAGGCAATCGAGGAATTCAACTTCGCCAAAGGCCTTGTCGTTGCCGTATGTGCCGGTGCTATGAGTGCGTGCATGGCGTTCGGATTCATATCAGGCAAGACCCTTGCAGATATCGCCGTGGAAAACGGTACAAGGCCCTTATGGGCGAATAATCCTGTTCTTATAGTGATTTTTGCAGGCGGGTTTACAACGAACTTCCTGTGGTGCATACTGATGAATATCAAGAATAAAACGGCTGGGAACTATATTAACGGCAGCGGAGCATCTTTGGCTGGCAATTATGTTTTTTCAGCACTTGCGGGTATAATATGGTACCTGCAGTTTATGTTTTATGGCATGGGCAGGGGCAAGATGGGGCGATATGACTTTGCCAGCTGGAGCGTACTGATGGCGATGATTATCGTGGTAAGCAATATATGGGGACTGGTTTTTCGTGAATGGAAGGGCTGCAGCCCAAGAACGATTGGAATTATAACCAGCGGTATTTTAGTGGTAATATTATCAATTGTGTTCGTGGGTACAGGTAACTATCTGGCGGCGGCAGGCAAATAAAACGGCCGGTGCAGGTTAAATGAGGAAAATACAAATGGCAAACAGTTCAGGATTCAATGACAGGAAATTGAAAAAAAAGGAAACGATGACAGCCAGGGAACGGGTGCTGAAAGCGTTAAATCACCAAATCCCCGACAGAGTACCCATCGACCTCGGGGGATTCCAAACGGGCATCCACCGCAAGGCATACGAGCAGTTAATCGGCTATCTTGGTCTGGCTGAAGAAATAGAAATGCTCGACCCCGTACAGCAGCTGGCAAAGCCCAGCGAGGAGGTTCTGAAGCGGTTCCACGTGGACATCCGGTACGTATGCGCGCATGGGCCGGACAGTTTCAAGGGCGGCATAGAACAGAATACCCGCAACGGCAGGCTGTGGCATGACCTTACCGACGAGTTCGGGGTGACATGGTCGATGCCTGACGACCAGCAGCTTTATATGGACATTTCACACCACCCGCTGGCCGACTACAGCGTCAAGGACCTCGATGATTACCCGTGGCCGGACGGTAAGGACATGAGCCGTTTTACGGGCGTTCGGGAAAAGGCGTTGGAATTGCGCAGGGAAACGCCGTACGCGTTATCGACCGGCATCGGGGGCGTGGTTTACGAGTACGGCTGGTATATGCGAGGTCTTGAAAGGTGGTACATGGACACAGTGGAAAACCCGGCATTTTGCGAGGCGGTGCTGGACAGGACGCTGCAGTTCTGGCTGGACTATCATACCGGCTTTATGAAAGAAGCGGGTGATATTGTGGATGTGGTGATGATTGGTGACGACCTTGCAGGTCAGGACGGGCCGTTGTTTTCACCGCGTTTTTATCGCAGCATCGTCAAGCCGAGACAGAAAAAGCTGGTGCAATACATAAAGTCGCTGACGCCGGCAAAGATATGGTACCACACATGCGGGGCGTGTATGAGCTATATACCCGATTTGCTGGATAACGGAATCGACATTCTCAATCCCATTCAAATCAGCGCCGCAAATATGGACCCAGCAAAACTAAAAGCCGAATTCGGCGAAGAACTGGTTTTCTGGGGCGGCGCTATCGACGCGCAGCATATACTTCCGTTCGCAACGGCTGAAGAAGTCAGACAGCAGGTGCAAAAAAACATGGAAGTCTTAAAGCCCGGTGGAGGGTATGTTTTCAATAACGTGCATAACATTCAGGTCGGTGTGCCTGTCGAGAATATTATCGCTATGTATGATGCGGCGTATGAATGCGGCTTCTACGGCTAAGAGTGTCCCGCGGAAATAATGAACAAGGTTTTGTAAAAAGAAGCGGTGCATAAAAACAACAAAGAAAACGTATTGAGTTTGATGGCGCACCCGGATGACGCTGAATTTACCTGTACGGGCACGCTGGCACTTCTGGCGGCAAAGGGCTGGGCAGTACACACAGCAACGATGACAGCAGGTGATTGTGGTTCGGCAAAACAGCCGCCAGAGCAAATCAGCAAAGTTCGTCGCGGTGAAGCAGCCGATGCAGCGAAGCTTTTGGGCGGCAGCTACCACTGTCTGGAGTGTGACGATATATTCATAATGTACGACAGAAACACACTTGTGAAGGCAATTCGGCTGATACGGCATGTCAAGCCGCAGATTGTTTTTGCGCCAAGTCCCTGCGATTATATGGTTGACCACGAGACAACCAGCAGGATTGTGCAAACGGCGTGTTTTTCAGCAGGGATGGTAAATATAGAAACACCCGGTGCCCCGGCCTTCGAGCCGGTACCATACCTGTATTATGTCGATGCGTTTGAGGGAAAAGATATTTTCGGAAAACAGATTTTACCGGATATTCTTGTTGATATAAGCCCAGTTATGAGCGTTAAAGAGCAAATGCTCTGCTGTCACAAAAGCCAGCGAGACTGGCTTTTGAAGCATCACGGTGTGGACAGGTACGTTGAGTTTATGAAGGACATGTCCCGAACAAGAGGTGCCCAAATAGGCAAAGGCTTCGCCGAAGGTTTCAGACAACATCTTGGAAATGCCTTTGCCAAAGATAACATACTTAAACGGGAACTTGGCGATTTGGTTCATTCGAAATAAGGTCATCAGATAACGGTGCGCCGCTGCCCGGGCAAAATGTTTACCATCCGCCGATAACGGGCTGTTATGCGTTTTCCGTCATACCGGCATCATCAAATGAACGGTTCAGCAAATCAGAAAGATTCAGCCTTGAAGCCCAGTGTTTGAGATATTCGAAATTCAGTTTATCGCCCTGAACTTTCAGGACACCAACGACATCTTTCCACTGCTGTTGCGACACTGCGCCGCCCTGCTGATACCATTGGAGTTTGCTGAGTATAATATCCTCCGGCGAAAATATGTAAAAGGTGCGGGAATTTTCTGCATCCAAACTATCCGGTTTGCGTCTGCTGAACGCCTCCGAATGGTACGGATGCTGCCTTAAAATGAAAACATCGAGCTTGATCATGGTCTGAAGATGAATCAGATTGAACGAAGCGCTTCTACGAATTGCATCTGCGACCATTTCAGCATCGATGTAGTAATGTGTTTGGAGAGCTTGTACCAAGGGATTAAGCTGGGACATTTTGATGTCGGCAATTAAATCAACATCCATCGTCGCCCGGGCTATGCCATAGGCAGAACTTGCCACAGACCCGCCTATGCAATACGCTATTCCAAGCTTTTCAAAACACCCGACAGCCGTTTCCAATGCAACAATTATGTCAGGTCTGTTCATAGCCGGTGCTGTTCCATGTACAAGCCAAGGCGAGCAGCAAGGTCTTTTCCGTAGTGATATGCAACAAAAGCCAGATTTACCTGCCGTTCACTGAACAAAGGGTTGGCACGTTGAATAGCCCTTCGTGACAGATACATGGCCGTGTGAGTAAGTGAGCGAACTGTCGAAACTCTGGCCGAAACGCTTGATTTACGAATCAGCTCGATGAGCACTTTTTCAGTTTGAGGGGCAGTATCAGGCGATTGAGTTATCATTTTATGACATCCCCTGTTTGTCGCAGACAACTGTTGTCTGTGCAGTTTTGCAACATAGAGCCGGTTCGGTTTACAATTTCAGCCTGTAAATATGGACTGCCAGGGGGTCGAAGCTGTCGGTGAAAAAGCCCTTTTGGGCCTTCAGCGAACGGTCCTCATCGACCACCTCAATTTTCGTACCGGCTTTGAGGTTCGGGACATTGAAGGCTGCGGTGCCGCTTTTTTCAGCAGGGTCATAATTAACCGCGAACAGGTAAAGCCTTCCCTTGAACCGCCGGGCCATAATGTCGGCCTTGACATCGCCGTCAATGCTGATTGACACTTCTGTTTTTGCGGGAGCCGACAGAATCACCGGCGCAAGACGGGTAATCTGATTGTTGAGGCGCTTCAGTTCCTGCTGCATCTGTTCGGTGGGGGCAAACTCGGTAAACTCCGGGCGCCAGGCGTGGGTGAAATAACCTATGGCTGTAGCGCCGCGAATAACGGCAAGCCACACTTCGGAGCGGGTGTGCCTGGGCAGAACATCAAGCTGCTTTTCGTAGGTGACCCACCTGCTTCCCTTGTGTGTTTCAATCCAGGCATAAACCGGTTTTTGCGGGCCGGCGATGGCGCGAAGCTGCGTGACGCCCCTGCCGGGATAGTCAAGCCAGTCCGGCCTGTTCCAGCCATAGACGGGGTATGTGTCAAAGCCGATGACGTCACAGTATTTAACGAATTCAGGATAAATCCTGTCCTTGGCGGCCTGGTCGTACTTGTCGTTAAACTCTTTCATAAAATGTGAAGTAAACGTCATAAAAACGGGGCGCGAGGTGTCGGTGCTTTTGATGCGTTGAAAGTGGTCGGCCAATTGTTCGGCTGAGCGTCTGGGGACATTATCCGCCCTGGAAGTGCGGGTTTCGGTATCCTGCTTTTTTGCGGGCATATCCGGCTCGTCTCCGTGAATCCATCCGAGCTGATACGGATGGCCGGCGACGGTCTTGTCAAAGTGTGTTATGACATACCTGTCGGCGGCCTGGCCTGCGTCGCAATAGGCCTTGGCGGCGCCGGGGTCTCCGCAGAAGGTATTTATGCCAACGCTGCTAAGTTTGTCGAAGTTCTTTATGGGCTGGGCCCAGGACATAATGGGGAAAAAAGGCCTGCCGTTGACCACAAAGGCGCGGTTCTGGTCGATGGTGACGGTTTTAATGGGTGCGGCAGTTTCGATTGAAACAGGCGACACCGGCTGACAGCCGACAACAAGACACAGAACGATTACTGCAGTTAAGGTTTTCATAATCAGTTAACCTCCCTTTTGTATAGTTCCAGGGCCGTATTATACGGTCGTGTGAAGATATAGCCAGACAAAAGTTAAGGCGGTCGGTGATGATTCTGCACGCCAGGGCGGGGCGGCAGGAATTTCCGGTTGTATAGGCAAATTCTTATTTATTATCCTTTCGAAAAGTCGGCAACAAGAGGTTGTTGGGGTAATTGACGAATTTTTAATTTTTTTTAAGGCTTGTATGCAACAGAGGTTAGCTTTCCCGCCAGGAAAAAAGAACGTAATTTGGCACAATGGTTGCACAGGAATTCAAAATACCGGCCGATGCGCTTGCAGCGGCGGCGGTTAATTAAGGGTGCAGCGATGCTGATAAATTGAGATATTCCGGGGAAGGCTTAAGAAAGGAGAAACAGAATGAGTCTTTCACTGTCGATAGGAGTTACCGGCTTACAGGCCCACCAGCAGATGCTTGACGTGGCCGGTAACAACCTGGCCAATATCAATACCACGGCTTTTAAGGCAGGCCGAATAGTCTTTTCACAACTGCTGAGCGAAACCATCAAGAATGCCTCGCAGCCGACGACCACCATCGGCGGAACCAACCCTCAGCAGATGGGCAGCGGCGTGGGTATAGCAGGGATAACCTCGAATATGACGCAGGGCAATATCGTCAATACCGGCAATCCGCTGGACCTTGCGATAGAAGGGCAGGGTTATTTTGTACTGACCGACGGCGCGCAGAACCTGTATACACGTGCCGGGGCGTTCGGCGTTGACGCAAATTCCAACCTGGTTGACCCTTCTACCGGCTATCTTGTACAGCGAATCGGCTCGGAGGGCGAAGCCGACGGTTTCCAGGCGGTCGGCGACAGCAGGATTCGTGTTCCTTACGATGCGGCCCTGCCGGCAAGCGCCACATCAGAGATGATAGTCCGCGGCAACCTCAGCGCCGACGCAATCATGGCAGAGCCGCAGGTGCAGAAGCTGCGGTCGAATATAACATACACAGTCGGCAGTTTACTGGCAGGCGGAACCACGCAGTTAGGGGACCTCGACCAGTACACGGGTACATTGACCGCCGGGGTAATAACTTTTTCGGGTTACAAGCCGGACGGTACTTCCTTCGCGGCCGCAGACCCGGCCGTTGACCTGACAATGAACATCGACGGGGCAACAACGATAAATGATATACTCACCTGGCTGAATACCGATGAGGGTACAGCAGCAGTGGACGAAGTACAAACTATTACTACTACGGATGAGCCGGACGGCGGAACATATACCTTGACCTTTATGGGCGAAACAACCGCTGCAATCGCGGCAGATGCCGACGACACTGCTATTGAGGATGCATTGGAACTGTTAAGTACAATCGGTGACGGTAATGTTAGTGTGGCGGGAGGACCTATAGGTGCAGCTAATCCGATAGTCATCACGTTTGCAGGTGATCTGGCTGGTCAGGACGTAAGCATGATAACCATAGATGCTTCCAGCTTGACAACAGGAGGCGGTGCATCGGCTACACCAACAGTAGCCGAGACAACTACGGGTCGTGCTGTTCAGGGCGTGCTGGGCGGGGATGCGACAGCAACGTTAACCAACGGTCAAATCGTGATAACGGATACGGCCCTGGGGTACAGCAAGTCGGACTTGCGGATGAGCTACAGCGGCGACGGGACATTGACCATGCCGGGGTATTTCGAATATCTGGCCTTAGGCGGAGATGAAGTGCAAAACGTCAATATAACCATCTACGATTCTCAGGGCGGGGCGCACGTTCTGTCGGGTGCGTTCGTGCGAACAGAGACGGACAATACCTGGGATATGGTACTGAACTCCGTTACCGGAAACATCAGCGAAATAACGATGGCCAACCGCCGAATCGACGGTATTCAGTTCAATGCTATCGACGGTTCTTACGCGGGGCTGGACGCGGGAATTGGAGACACTGCCAATTTTATAATAACGTTTGTGCACGATACGTTAAATCCGCAAAGCATCGCCGTGGACCTGGGTACCGTAGGTAAATTCGACGGTCTTACACAATTTGCCACGGGCGTAGCAGGGACCTCGAACGCGGTGGTCAGGGAACAGGATGGTTACGGCTCAGGCACGCTTTCGAGTGTGTCGATTAACAACGAAGGGCTGGTGATAGGATTGTTCTCGAACGGCGTCAAGAAAAACATCGCGACCATACAGATAGCGCTTTTCCAGAATGCTGCGGGTCTTAAAAGCGAGGGCAGCGGCTATTACACCTCATCAGCCAACAGCGGCGATGCGGTG
>Ga0307379_10009743_pt1 | contig 12807 bp, 7 predicted proteins | sample UN2MG_FD_202237 | JGI IMG/M metagenome (GOLD analysis project Ga0307379, IMG submission 202237) | Soil microbial communities from Risofladan, Vaasa, Finland - UN-2 | ecosystem: Environmental > Terrestrial > Soil > Coastal area > Acid sulfate soil | place: Finland: Risofladan, Vaasa | collected... | reverse complement strand
TAGGGTGCCTGCTTGCACGCACCGCGAGGGTGGCTGTCGTGACGGTGCGTGCGAGCACACACCCTACGGGGAATCGTCGGTCTGTCAAAAAGCTGTTTTTCGATTATCATTTAAAATCAATGCTTTGACTATGGTTGCAAGCTTGCAACCCTATCCCTCACGTCTTTTCCGCCTCCTTGCCGAACCGCTGCCGTGCCGCCGCGAAGCCGACCAGCCGGTCCTCCACCAGCCGGTTGACGCTGCCCTCCGGGAAGCGCCCGTCGACCCCACACTCCCCGGCCTCGCGGCCGGTCAAAATCTCGATGCCCTCGTCGATATGGGCGACCGGATAGACGTGGAAGTCGCCCGCGCCGCAGGCCTCGACCACGTCGGCGCGCAGCATCAGGTGTTTGACGTTGGCCGCCGGGATCAGCACGCCCTGGTCGCCGGTCAGGCCGCGGGCAGTGCAGATGTCGAAGAAGCCCTCGATCTTCTCGTTGGCGCCGCCGATGGCCTGGACCTCGCCATTCTGGTTGACCGAGCCGGTGACCGCCAGGCCCTGGCGGATCGCCACGCCGGACAGTGCCGACAACAGCGCGTAAAGCTCGGTCGACGAGGCGCTGTCGCCGTCGACCCCGCCATAGGATTGCTCGAACACCAGGCTGGCCGACAGCGACACCGGCGCGTCGAGCGCATAGCGGGCGGCGATGAAGCCGGTCAGGATCAGCACGCCTTTCGAGTGCAGCGGCCCGCCCATCTCGACCTCTCGCTCGATATCGACCAGTTTTCCGCTACCCATCCGCACCCGCGCGGTGATCCGGCTGGGCTTGCCGAAGGCGAGAGTGCCGGCCTGCAACACCGCCAGCCCGTTGATCTGGCCGACCGCTTCGCCGGTGGTATCGATCAGCACGGTCTCGCGGGTAATCTGCTCCTGCAGCTTCTCGCGGATCAGGTCGACGCGGTGGGTCTGCTGGGCGACCGTCTTGTGGACATGGGCGGCATCGATGGTTTTGGCGCTGTCAACGCCAGCCCAATGGTCGGCCTCGCGGATCAGGTCGGCGAGCCAACCAACCCGCAGCGTGAGGCGCTCGGCGTCACCGGCCAGCCGGGCGGCACGCTCGATCACGGCGGCGCAGGCGGCGGCGGAAAGCGGGCGCTCAGCCTCGTCGCGGGCGATCCCGGCGATCAGGCAACAGAACTGGCGCTCGCTTTCGGGCGTGCGCGGGAACACATCGTCGAAATCGGCGGCGACCTTGAACAGTTCGGAGAAATCCGGGTCCAGCGACGCCATCATGTGCAGGGTCTGGCGGTCGCCGAACAGGATCACCTTCACATCCAGCGGCACCGGGGCCGGTTCCAGCGAAACGGCGGTCATCGTCGAGGTGCCCCGCAGCGGCGAGTCGATCACGATCTCGCGCGACCGCAGGCACCGTTTCAGGCTTTGCCACGCCATCGGCGAGACCAGCAGGCGCTCGGCATCGACCAGCAGATAGCCGCCATTGGCGCGGTGCAGCGCGCCGGGTTTAATCTGGGTGAAGTCGGTCAGCATGGCGCCCATATGCGGGATGTGATCGATGTGGCCGACCAGATAGCCCATGTCGGGCGCATCGGCATAGATCACCGGCGCGCCGCCGTTGTAATCGGTGCTGCGCAGCAGCGGATTTGCCCGGTAGCGGTTCATCGCCAGGTCAAGCGGCGGTGCCTGGCCATCATCCTCGGTCAGGAAGGCTCCCGCATTGGCGACCAGATCGGTGCGGATGTCGGTCAGGTGACGGGCGATGTCGGGGATCTCGTGGAACTCAACCGGGATGTCGTCCATGGCCCGGCCAACCGCCAGCTCGGCCATCTCGCGGTTCAGTGCGTCGACGCGCTGGCGCCGCTCCTTGTCGCGGCTGGGGATGGTGCGCAGGGTCTGGGTCAGTTCCTCGCCCAGCACCTTGATTTTTGCCTCGATGACCTCGCGGTCGGCCGCGGCCATACGGCCGATGACCTCGGGCTTGATCGGCTCGCCGTCATGGATAGGCACAATCATCATGCCGTTGGGGGTCTGCATGATCCGCAGATCCTGCTTTTCGGCCTTCTCGCCGAGGGCGCGGAAGGCGGTTTGCTGGGTCTCCTGAAACTCGGTCTCGATGGCGGAGAGGCGGTCGCGGTATTCGCTGGCCTCGAACATGGCCGGAAGCATGCCCTTGAGCTGGGTGACCAGTTCGTCAAGCTCGGCCGCCAGCCGGGTGCCGAGGCCATGCGGCAGGCGCAGCGCCTTGGGCCGGTAGGGCTCGGTGAAATTGAAGACATAGACCCAGTCGTCAGGCGCCGGCTGATCCTTGGCACGGGCCTCGACGAAACGGCGCACGGCGTTGTGGCGCCCGGAGCCTTGGGCGCCGAGGGCAAAGATGTTGAAACCGCGCGCCCGGATCGCCACCCCGAACTCCAGCGCCGCCAGGGCGCGTTCCTGCCCGATCAACCCATGCGCCGGTTCCAGATCGGCGGTGGTGGCGCAGCCGAGGCCCGCCGGGTCGCTGGCGCGGAACAGCTGGTCGCAGGTTAGGGCGGGTTTCGCGGGCATCGGTTTGCTCCATTCAGTGTAGCAGGCTGGGTGACAGACTAGGAAAACCGCCGGGTGGACGCCATGGAAAAGCGCAGGGTTGCGGTGGGTCTCGCGGCCCGGTTCCGGCTATGTTAGGGTCGGGCCGGATTTCTGACGGGATATTGCGCGATGGACCTTGGTGCCTGGCTCACCACATACGGCCATGGCGAATATGCTCCGGTATTCGCCGAGAACCGTATTGGCGCCGATGTTCTGCCGACACTGTCCGATCAGGACCTGCGCGACATCGGGATTGTCGCGCTGGGTGACCGCAAGCGGCTGCTGGCGGCGATTGCCGGGCTTGGCGAGGCGGGGGTCGCGTCCGGCGCGTCGAAGGAAGGCGAGCGGCGTCAGGTCACCGTGCTGTTCGCCGATATCGTCGGGTTCACCGCGCTGTCCGAGCGGCTGGGCGCCGAGGCGATCCACGATCTTCTGAACCAATATTTCGAGGCCGCCGACCGCATTGTCGAGAAGTTTGGCGGCGCCATCGACAAGCATATCGGCGACAACGTCATGGCGGTCTTCGGCGCCCCGGTCGCCCATGGCAACGACCCGGAGCGGGCGGTGCGCGCGGCGCTGGCGATCCACGAGGCGGCACGCGGGATCGACACGCCGGAGGGGCCGCTTTCCCTGCATATAGGCATCGCCAGCGGCCAGGTGGTGGCCAGCGGCACCGGCAGCGACAGCCATCGGGAGTACACCGTGACCGGCGACACGGTGAACCTCGCCGCCCGGCTTGAGGGGTTGGCGACGCCGGGGCAGACGCTGGTGTCGGAGGGGGTTCAGCAGGCGACGGCCGGGCAATTCGTTGCCGCCAGCCTTGGTCGGCAGACACTTAAGGGTATCGAGCGGCCAGTTACGGTGTGGCGGATCGAGGCAGCGGCGGAAACCGCGGAATACGATCGCGGGACGATCTTTGTCGGCCGGCGCAGCGAGCTTGGCCAGTGCCGGGCGATTCTGGCCGAGGTTGCCGGAACCGGCAAGGGTCAGGCGATCCTGCTGCGCGGTGCCGCCGGGATCGGCAAGACTCGGCTGGCCGAGGAAGTGCTGCGCGCGGGCCGCGATGCGAGGTTCGTTCAGCATCGCTGCCTGGTGCTGGATTTTGGCTCACGCAAGGGCCAGGACGCGATCCCGGCGTTGGTGCGGAGCCTGTTGGGCGTGCCGCCGTCCAGTGCCAAGGACGACCGCACCCGCGCCGCAGATGACGCGATGGCGGCTGGAGCTTACAGCGAGGCCGAGCGGGTTTTCCTGAATGATCTTCTCGACCAGCCGCAATCGCTGGCGCGACGGCGGCTGTACGATGCCATGGACGACACGTCGCGGCGCGGTGGCAGGCGGGCGCTGGTCGCCGGGCTGACCGCCTGGGCCAGCAGCACCCGGCCGCAACTGATCCTGGTCGAAGATCTGCACTGGGCCGACGCCCAGACCCTCACCATCTCGCTGCGGTGATGGCCATGGCGAGCGAGCATCCGGTGGTGCTGTTGGCGACGACCCGGCCCGAGGGTGACCCGCTGGAAGGTGCCTGGCGTTCTGTCAGCGCCGACCAGCCGGTCAGCATCATCAATCTTGGCCCGCTCCGGACCAGCGAGGCGCGAGAGATGGCGGTGGGCTTTGCGCGGGCCAATCAGGATCAGCTGGCCCAGTGCCTGGAGCGCGCCGCCGGCAACCCGCTGTTTCTGGAGCAGTTGCTGCAGAACGTCGCCGAGAATGCCGCGTCGGTGGTTCCGGGGTCGATTCAGAGCCTGGTTCTGGCGCGGATGGACCGGCTTGATCCGCCGGACAAGAGGGCGCTTCAGGCGGCCTCGGTGTTCGGACAGCGGTTCTCGCTGGCGGCGTTGCGGCATTTGCTGGAGGTCCCGGGGTACGATTGCGCCGGGCTGGTCGGGCATCAGCTTATCCGGCCCGAGGGCGAGGATTTCCTGTTCGCCCACGCCTTGATCCGCGACGGGGTCTACGAGTCGATCCTGACCGCCAGCCGGAAACGGATGCACCTGAAGGCGGCAGAGTGGTTCGCGGCCAGCGATATCGTGCTGCGGGCCGAGCATCTGCATCTTGCCGAAGATCTGCGCGCCGCCAGAGCCTATCTGGATGCTGCCCGCCTTGAACTGTCGAACTATCGCACCGAACAAGCCATCGCCTTGCTGGAGAAAGGCAGCCAACTGGCCCAGGAACCCGATGATCGGTTCGGACTGGCGCTGACCCTGGGCGAGGCGCAGCATCACATCGGTGCGCAGGACGCGGCGCTTGACGCCTATACCCGGGCGCTGGAAGCCGCCACGGACGACACCGCGCTCTGCCACGCCTGGCTGGGTCTGGCCGGGGTGAAGCGGATCATCGAAGACCTCGACGGGGCGCTTGCCGACCTCGATGCGGCCGAGGCGGCCGCGCGATCGCTCGGCCTCAAGGCCGAGGAGGCGCGAGCTCATTACTTGCGCGGCAATGTTCTGTTCCCGCGCGGCGATACTGAGGGCTGCCTGCGCGAGCACAGTCTGGCGCTGGAACTGGCCCGCGATGCGGATTCGGCCGAGTTGCAGGCCGCCGCGTTGAGCGGGATTGGCGACGCGGAATATATGCGCGGCCGGTTCCATAGCGCTCGCGAGCGTTTTACCGAGTGCTTGCAGATCAGTCTGGAACACGGCTTTGGCCGGACCGAGGTGGCAAACAGGCCGATGCTGGCGATCACCAGTATGTGGTGGGGCGAGTCGAGAGATGCGGTCGAAATCGCATCGGAGGCCATCGCCGCCGCCCAACGTGTCGGCTCCAGACGGGCCGAAATGGTCGCCGCCGACGCCGCCTATCTGGCCCATATCATGCGCGGCGAGCTAGATCTGGCGCGCCCCCATGCCGAACGCTCGCTCGAACTGGCGCGGCGCATGGGCGCGCGACGCTTCGAAGCCGAGGCGCTGGCGTTTTGTGCCGAGCTGGATTTTCTGGAGGGGCACCGCGTCGAGGCGCTTGCGAAGGCCCACGATGCGGTCAAGATAGATCGGGAAGTTGGCAATTCGTACATGGGGCCGACGATTCTGGGTGTGCTGGTTCTGGTGACGGACGATGCAGAGGAGCGCCGCGCTGCCAGCGCCGACGCGGAGGCCCTGCTGGATGCCGGTTCGATCAGCCATAATCACCTGTTCTTCCGAATTTTCGCCATCGATGCCTTCCTCAATGCGGCCGCCTTCGACGAAGCCGAGTATCACGCCGGGAAGTTGGCCGGCTTCTGCCCGGAGGAACCCTCGCCGCATGTGATGTTCTATGCCCATCGCGGTAGTGCGCTGGCGCGGCTGGGCCGGGGCGAACGCAGCGCGGAGCTTGCCACCGAGGTCTCCCGGATCATTGCCGAGGGCGAGCGCATGGAGCAATCGCGCGCCGTCGCCGGCTTGCAGTGGGCGCGGGATGTGCTGGAGTCGTCAACGCCGTGATAATGCCGAAACTGGAGCGCAAGGCCCCGGACTTGATCCGGGGCCTTGCGCCGCGAGACGCCGCGCCCTACTCCGCCGCGTCCATATAGGCGTCCAGCGGCGGGCAGGTGCAAACCAGGTTGCGGTCGCCGTAGACATTGTCGACCCGGTTGACCGGTGACCAATATTTATCGACCCGGAAGGCGCCGGGCGGGAAGCAGGCCTGCTCGCGCGTGTAGACGCGGTCCCATTCGCCGACCAGATCCTCGACCGTGTGCGGGGCGTGCCGCAGCGGGCTTTGCTCGACGGTGATCTCGCCGCGCTCGATGGCGCGGACCTCGTCGCGGATGGCGATCATCGCGTCGCAGAAGCGGTCAAGCTCGGCCTTGGTCTCAGATTCCGTCGGTTCGATCATCAGCGTGCCGGCCACCGGCCAGCTCATCGTCGGCGCGTGGAAGCCGCAGTCGATCAGCCGTTTGGCGATGTCATCGACGGTGATCCCGGCGCTGTCGGCCAGGGGGCGGGTATCGACGATGCACTCATGCGCGACGCGGCCATCCGGTCCCTTGTACAGCACATTATAGTGGCCGGTCAGGCGGGTTGCGATATAGTTGGCGTTCAGGATCGCGACCCGGGTTGCCTGGGTCAGCCCCTCGCCGCCCATCATCAGGCAATAGCTCCACGAGATCGGCAGGATCGAGGCTGAGCCCCAGGGCGCGGCGGATACCGGCCCCTCGGTCAGCCCGGGGCCGGGCGGGATCACCGGATGACCGGGCAGGAACGGCGCCAGATGGGCGCCGACCCCGATCGGGCCCATGCCGGGGCCGCCACCGCCATGCGGAATGCAAAACGTCTTGTGCAGGTTCAGGTGGCTGACATCGCCGCCGATCTTGCCGGGCTGGGCGAGGCCAACCATGGCATTCATGTTGGCGCCGTCGATATAGACCTGACCGCCGTGCTGGTGGACAATCTCGCAGACCTCGCGCACGGTTTCCTCAAACACGCCGTGGGTCGATGGGTAGGTGATCATGCAGGCGGCGAGGTTGGCGCTGTGCAGTTCCGCCTTGGCCCGGAAGTCGTCGACATCGATGTCGCCGTTCTCGCGAGTTCCAGTGACCACCACCTTCATTCCGGCCATATGGGCCGAGGCCGGATTGGTGCCATGTGCCGATGACGGGATCAGGCAGACATCGCGGTGCGCGTCACCGCGCGAGCGGTGATAGGCCCGGATCGTCAGCAACCCGGCATATTCGCCCTGGGCGCCGGAGTTCGGCTGCATCGATAGCGCGTCATAGCCGGTGATCTCGCACAGCTTGGCCGACAGGTCGTCGATCAGCTCCTTGTAGCCCAATGCCTGATCCGGCGGCACAAACGGGTGGATCTCGGCAAATTCCGGCCAGGTGATCGGCAGCATCTCGGCGGTGGCGTTCAGCTTCATGGTGCAGGAGCCGAGCGGGATCATCGACCGGTCAAGCGCCAGGTCGCGGTCAGCGAGGCGGCGCATGTAGCGGGTCATCTCGCTCTCGGCCCGGTTCATGTGGAAGACCGAGTGGGTCAGGTATTCCGAGGTGCGCAGCAACGCCGTGGGCAAGCGATATTCCGGGTAATCGCTGTTGTACTCGATATCATAGCCGCCAAAGGCCCGGTAGACCTGCAGCAATGTCTGGGGCCGGGTGCGCTCATCGACGGTGATACCAACCTGGTGCTCGCCGACGGCGCGCAGGTTGATGCCGTTATCGACGGCGTTCTTCATGATCAGGCCCTGATAGGGTCCGACCTCGACAGTGATGGTGTCGAAGCATTCCTTTGGCCCAACCACGAAGCCCATCGATTCCAGGGTCTCCGACAGCCGCGCCGCCTTGCGATGCACCCGCTCGGCGATGGCCCTTATCCCAAGCGGGCCATGGAAGACGGCATACATCGAGGCCATAACCGCCAGCAACACCTGTGCGGTACAGATATTCGAGGTCGCCTTCTCGCGGCGGATATGCTGCTCGCGGGTTTGCAGCGACAGGCGGTAGGCCTTGTTGCCGTGGCTGTCGATTGACACTCCGACCAGCCGGCCGGGCATCGAGCGTTTGTAGGCGTCACGGGTAGCCATATAGGCGGCATGCGGACCGCCATAACCCATCGGCACGCCGAAGCGCTGCATTGAACCGATGGCGATATCCGCGCCCATCTCGCCCGGCGGCTTTAGCAGCGCCAGCGCCAGCGGGTCGGCGGCCATCGCCGCCATCGCCTTGGCGTCATGCAGCTTTTCGATCAAGGCGGTGTAGTCGTGGAATTTGCCGTTGATGCCGGGGTACTGGAACAGCGCGCCAAAGACGGTTTCGGGGTCGAGGTCGGTGAACGGGTCGCCGACAATCACCTGCCAGCCCAGCGGTTCGGCGCGGGTCTGGATCACGCCAATGGTCTGGGGCAGGGCGTTGGCGTCAACGAAAAAGGCGGTGGCTTTTGACTTCGCCAGCCGCTGGCACATGGCCATCGCCTCGGCCGCAGCGGTCGCCTCGTCGAGCAGCGAGGCATTGGCGATCTCAAGCCCGGTCAGGTCGCAGACCAGGGTCTGGAAGTTCAGGATTGCCTCCAGCCGGCCCTGACTGATCTCGGGCTGATAGGGGGTGTAGGCGGTGTACCAAGCCGGGTTCTCCAGAATGTTGCGCTGGATCGCGGGCGGCGTGATGGTGCCGTGATAGCCGAGCCCGATCAGCGAGGTCAGCACCTTGTTCTTGGCCGCCGTCGCACGCATCCGGTCCAGGGCTCCACGCTCGGAAAGCGGCGCACCGAAGTCCAGCGGCTCGGCCATGCGGATGCCCTTGGGCAGGGTCTGGGCGATCAGCTCTTCCAGGCCCGCGACGCCGCAAGTCGCCAGCATCTTTTCCATCTCGGCTGGAGAGGGCCCGATGTGGCGGCGGTTGGCGAAATCGTAGGGTTCGTATTTTGAACCGGTGTTCTTGGGGGCAGCAGTCATGCCGATCTCCTCAGGCGACCATTTCGTTGTAGGCGTCCTCGTCCATCAGATCGTCGGCCTCCGCCGGGTCGAGCAGCTTCATCTTGAAGAACCAACCAGTACCGGTCGGGTCGGAATTGACGATCGACGGGTCGTTGACGATGTCGTCGTTGGATTTGATGATCTCACCGGCCAGCGGCGCGTAGACATCCGAGGCGGCCTTGACCGATTCAAGGGTCGCTGCAACATCGCCCTTGGCAAAAACGGCGCCAGCCTCGGGCAGTTCGACAAAAACCAGATCGCCCAATTGCTCGGTGGCGTGGGCAGTAATGCCGACGGTCGCGATATCGCCATCGATTTCCAGCCATTCGTGGTCGTCGGTGAACTTCAACATGGCAGTTTCCCTCGCTGAGATTGGTTGTGATGGGGCTCAGGCCCGTTTGTAGTTTGGCTTGACGAAAGGCATGTCGGCAACCCTCAAAGGCAGCCTGCGGCCACGTACCTCGGCAAAAAGCCGGGTGCCGGTGGCGGCCTGGGCGCTGGGCACGTAGCCCATGGCCATCGGCGCATCGAGGCTGGGCCCGAAGGCGCCGGAGGTGACGACGCCGATCGGATCTGTATCGCCCTCGCCGGCGAACAGCTCGGTGCCGCCCCGGATTGGCGCCCGGCCGTCCGGCCGCAACCCGACCCGGTAGCGACTGGCGCCATTGATCAACTCACCCAGGATCCGCTTCGCGCCGGGGAAGCCGCCGGCGCGGGCGCCACTGGTGCGGCGGGTTTTCTGGATTGCCCAGGTCAGCGAGGCCTCGACCGGCGTCGTCGTGGTATCGAGGTCGTTACCGTACAGGCAAAGCCCGGCTTCCAGTCTGAGCGAATCCCGTGCCCCGAGGCCGATCGGCTCAACCGTCTCATGGGCGATCAGCGCGCGCGCCAGTTTTTCCGCTTGATCGTTCGGCACCGAGATCTCGAACCCGTCCTCGCCGGAATAACCCGAGCGCGAGACGATGCAGTCCGCACCCGCCAGCGTCAGGTTGCGCACATCCATGAACCGCATTGCAGCGCTCTCCGGCGCCAGTGAAGCCAAAACCGCCCCGGCCTGCGGCCCTTGCAGGGCAACCAGCGCCCGGCCGTCCAGCCGCTCAATCTCGCACACATCCGACAGATGCGCCCGCATATGCGCCTCGTCGGCGTCCTTGCAGGCCGCGTTGACCACCAGAAACAGATGGTCGCCCCGGTTGGTGATCATCAGGTCGTCGAGGATGCCACCAGCCTCGTCGGTGAACAGGGCATAGCGTTGTCGTCCCACGGGCAGCCCGAGCACATCGACCGGCACCAGCCGCTCGAGCGCCAGCGCCGCGTCGGCCAGAGTGCCGGACTTCGGGCGCAGGATCACCTGGCCCATGTGGCTGACATCGAACAGCCCGGCGCGGGCTCGGGTATGCAGATGCTCCTTCAGGATGCCGGGGGCGTATTGCAACGGCATGTCGTAGCCGGCGAAGGGCGTCATCCGGGCGCCAAGCTCGAGATGCAATGCGTGAAGCGGGGTTTTCAGGACTTCGGTGTCAGGTGTTGGATCAGTCAAGACGCATTCTCCCAAGCAGTGGTGCCGGAAATCTGCGTTTTCACAGGCTCCGGCGCAAGTCATCCACGCGGCCGCGAGACCGTGTGAATTTGCGCCCCCTCTGTCCTGTCGCCTGAGAACGTTATCCCGTCGGCGGGTGCTGCTGCACCACTCTCCAGAGTGCCTTTTGCCCGAATGGTCCTTTTGCCTGAGAGTTTCCGGGGCGGTTGTTCCTTCGGCGCCGGTATCGCTGCTTTCTCGCAGCGAGCGGCCTCTCCCATCGGGCGCGGTCACGTTAGGCTGGCGGTGACCCCGATGGCAACCCCCGGTGGGCGGAGTTCCTTCATCAAATGCTGCGTGGCTCTGCCGCATGGAATTCTCGGTCTCAGGTGGACATATTGTGCAGTGCAGCGTAACTGCGTTAATATTGACGAAATTCCAGGCGACGGAGATCATCGATGGGCAAAGTCGTTCTTTTCGTTCAGCAGAAGGGTGGCGCCGGTAAATCCATGTTGCTGACGCAGTTGGCGGTTCATTTTGCCAGCGACGGTGCCAGTCTTGTGGTGATCGACCTCGACCCGCAACGCTCGACCACGACGTGGTTTGCCGAGCGGCGCAAGCGCCCGGCCAGTGCGGGCAGCATCGAGCTGCATGAAAGCGCCGATTGGCGCGCCAGCGGCGATATTCGCGACGCGGCGCGAAAGGCCGACTGGGTGTTTGTCGATGCTCCCGGTTCGGCCGACGTGCTGGGTCGCGGCGCCATGCGCGAGGCGGATTTCGCCGTTATCCCCTGCCAACCGGCGATGGCCGATGTATGGGCGACCGCAGCGACATTGGAGATGGTGGCCAAGGAAAAGCTGGCCCATGCCGTAGTGCTGAACCGGGTGCCGCCGCGTGGCCGTGCCGCCGAGGTTGCCACCGCGACGCTGCTACAGGCTGGCGCCCCGGTGCTCGACGCCCGCATCGGCGCCAGGATCGCCTTTGCCGATGCGTTCATGCTGGGTGCCGGCGTAACCGAGACGGCGCGTGGCTCCAAAGCCGCCAACGAGATCATTGCCCTGGCGGCTGCAGTGAAGACGGCGCTGGGATAGAAGCTGTGCCATCGGGGGCCATTGCACCATCCACCCGGATCAGCGAGACTTGGCGGCGCCGGCCTCGGCTGATTGTGGCGTGATATGAAACCAGAAATTCGCAATTTCCTGCACGTCATCGGTGCCGCCTCGGTTGTCATCGCGGCCGCGGATGGTTTGCACGCAGCTGAAATCACTCAATCTGGCGACGTTTATTTCCGGCAAGCCCAGGCGGCGCTGACTGAGCGCCTCGCTATTCGGCCAATCGACAGCCGGGCGCGCAACGTCATCGTTTTCATCGCCGACGGCAGCGGCGTCGCCTCGAACACCGCGATCCGGATTGCCGCTGGCCAACAGCGCGGCGAAACCGGCGAGGAGAATGTGCTGGCCTACGAGGCCTTCCCTCACCTGGGGCTTGTCAAAACCTACAGCACCAACGCCCAGATCCCCGATTCCGCCAGCACCGCGACCGCTATTCTCAGCGGCGTGAAGACCAGCAATGGAGTCATCGGGGTTGGGCAGGTGGTGCCCGCTGGTGACTGTGCGCTGGCGCTGGCCCACCCGGTCGCGACGCTGGGCGAGTTGGCCGAGGCGCGCGGCATGGCGACCGGCATTGTCACCACGGCCCGGCTGACCCATGCTACCCCGGCGGCATTTTATGCCCACGCTGCCAACCGTAACTGGGAGGACGACGGCCTGCTGCCTTCGGGTTCGCCCTGCAAGGACATCGCCAGGCAGCTGATCGAGTTCCCCTTCGAGGTGGCAATGGGTGGCGGGCGGCAGCACTTCCTGCCCTCGGGCAGTTCCGATATCGAAGATGGCGCCGGGCTGCGTGGCGATGGCCGCGACCTGATGGCCGAGTGGCGCGCCCTTGGTCCCGGCCGCGCCGTCGTGCAAAGTCGCGCGGAATTCGATAGTCTGGCCGGAGATCTGCCGGAACGGGTTCTGGGGCTGTTCAGCCCGTCCCATATGGCGTTCGAGGTTGACCGTCCGCTCGATCGGAGCGGCGAGCCGTCGCTGGCCGAGATGACCCGGATGGCCATTGAAATCCTCAGCCGCGACCCGGATGGCTTTGTCTTGCTGGTCGAGGCTGGCCGCATCGACCACGCCTATCATGCGGTTGACCTGCATCGCGCGGTGACGGACGGGATCGCGCTGAACGAAGCGGTGCGGGTCGCCGCCACCATGACCGATGCCGCCGACACGCTGATCATCGTCACTAGCGACCACACCGACCCGATGCCATCCTGGGGTCATGACCCGCGCGG
>Ga0307379_10009740_pt1 | contig 12808 bp, 11 predicted proteins | sample UN2MG_FD_202237 | JGI IMG/M metagenome (GOLD analysis project Ga0307379, IMG submission 202237) | Soil microbial communities from Risofladan, Vaasa, Finland - UN-2 | ecosystem: Environmental > Terrestrial > Soil > Coastal area > Acid sulfate soil | place: Finland: Risofladan, Vaasa | collected... | reverse complement strand
CCAGAACGCCCCGACCACCCCGCTGGGGGCGCGGACCTCGACCATGCCGTACGGAAATTTCGAGCGGCCGTTCAACCTGCCGCACCTGGCGGCCAGTTGCGGGGCGACCTACGTGGCCCGCTGGACCAGCCTGCACACGCGCCGCTTGACCAAGGCCTTCAAGGAAGCCATCCAGCGCAAGGGCTTCCGCTTTATTGAAGCCATCGCGCCGTGCTCGACGCTGTATGCACGGCTGAACCGCCTGGGCACGGGCTTCGACCTGATGCGCTTCTATCACGACCACTCCGAGATCCGTCACGGAGCCGACCCCGCCGACGTGAGCATCGGCTTTCAGGACAAGATCATCTGCGGAAAGTTCGTGGACGAGGAACGACCCACCTTCACCGAATTGATGCACGAGCACTACACCAAGACGCTCGGCGACAGATACGTGCCCATGCCGCCGGAAGGCGGCCTGCTGCGTGAACCGATCCCCAGCCCCGAGCCTGAGGAAGCGGTTGTCGCGGGGAGGGATTAGACATGAGTAGGACGGAAATTCGCATCACCGGCTTCGGCGGCCAGGGCGTCGTGCTCTCGGGCTACATCATCGGGCGGGCCTGTTCGATCAACGCCGACCTGCACGCCACCATGACGCAGAGCTTCGGCCCCGAGGCACGCGGTTCGGCGTGCAGCTCGACGCTGGTCGTGATGGATACGGAGGTGCTCTACCCCTACCTCCGCCGTCCCGACATCTTCGTCGTCATGTCCGCCGAGGGTTACGGCAAGTACCGCGACGAGCTCAAGGACGACGGAACGCTCATCTACGAGAAGGACCTGGTTCGTGCGGAGCTCAAGGAGGGCCAGGCGGGCTTCGGCGTCCCATCCACACGCATCGCCGAGTCCCTCGGCCGAACCATCGTCCAGAATATCGTGATGTTAGGGTTCTTCGCCGCGGTAACGCAAATCGTCTCACGCGAGCAGATGCGCGCGGCGGTAGAAGGGTCGGTGCCGCCCGGGACCGAGGAGCTCAACCTGCGGGCCTTCGATGCCGGCTACGCCTATTTCGAGGAAGAGTACGGCGAGAAGAAGCCGTCCGCGGCCGGCGAAAAGGCTGCCACGGAGAGCGTGACGGCCAAGGGTTGACGGCCCCGCGCCGCCGGCTGATAGCTCAAAAAGGAAGGAGCGCGTGAACGCTCAGCGCAGACAAACGCGAGATTTGTCCGAGCCTGTAAGTGACAAGCGGGCGCTAGTGATCGGCGGCGGAATCGCCGGCATCCAGGCCGCCTTGGACCTGGCCAACGCCCGCGTCCGCGTGACCCTGGTGGAGAAGTCGCCGACGCTGGGCGGCCGCATGGCCCAGCTCGACAAAACCTTCCCCACCATGGACTGCTCGATATGAATTCTGGGGCCGAAGGCCATGGATGCCGGTCGGCATCCCCTAATCGAGGTGGTCACCAACGCGGAGGTCATCGACTGCCAGGGCGAGCCCGGGAACTTCCGCGTCCGCGTGCGCAAGAACCCGCGCTACGTCCACGAGGACCTGTGCGTCGCCTGCGGCTTATGCGTGGACGTCTGCCCGCAGGTGGGCGGGAACGAGTTCGACGTCGGCCTGAAGGCCCGTAAGGCGATCTACCGGCCCTTCCCGCAGTCGGTGCCGGCGGCCTACGTGATCGAGCCCGAGGCCTGCCTCAACCTGGGCGGCTACCTCAGCGAGAAGCAGCATAAGCAGCTCGAGCGCGTCCAGAAGATCAAGCAGAAGAAGCAGCCGGACTACGTCAGCACCTTCCTGGCTTGCGGCCACTGCAGCAGCGCCTGCGAGGTGGACGCGGTTGACTTCGACATGGTGGCGGAGGAGTTTGAGCTCGACGTCGGGGCGATCCTGGTGGCCGTGGGCTTCCAGGAGTTCGACGCGCGCAAGCTGGGCAACTACGGGTACGGTCGCTTTCCCAACGTAGTCACCAGCCTGGAGTTCGAGCGGATGCTGAACGCCTCGGGCGTGACGCAGGGTCACGTGGTGCGCCCCTCGGACATGAAAACGCCTAAGCGCATCGCGTTCATCCAATGCGTCGGGGCGCGCGGCGAGGGCGGTCGACCCTACTGCAGCCGCTTCTGTTGCATGAACGCGGTGAAGGACTCGATGCTGGTGCGCCAGCACGACCCCGAGGTGGAGGAGGTGACGATCCTCTACACCGACTTGCGGGCGTTCGGCAAGGGCTTTGACGATTTCGTGCAGCGCTCGCGGGACGAGCAGAGCGCCAAGTACGTCCGCGGCCGCCCCGCCAAGATCGACGATGTTCCCGAGGACGACACGCTCGAGATCTTCGTGGAAGACACTCTCGCGCACCGGCAAAAACGCATTCCGGCGGACCTGGTCGTGCTCTCGGTTGCCGCCGCCCCCAACGACGGCGCCATCCAACTGGCCTCCATACTGGGCATCCAGACCGACCAGTACGGCTTCATCGCTCGAAGGGATCCGGCCATCTCCGCGGTGGAATCCACGCGCGAAGGCATCTTCGTCTGCGGCAGCGCCGTGGGGCCGCAGGTGATCCCGGACTGCGTCGCGCAGGCGTCGGCGGTCGCGGCCCGGGCCCAGTTGTTCCTCACCGGGCACCGCGTCGAGGAGGAAGAGGAAACCATCGAGCCGCTCGATCTGTCCGGACCGCCACGCATCGGCGTGATGGTCTGCCACTGCGGGATCAACATTGCCGGCGTATTGGACATCGACGATTTGGTGCGTCATGCCTCCACAATTCCGGATGTGGTCGTCGCCACTAACAACCAGTTCGCCTGTTCCACGACCGGGCAGGAGGAGCTCGTCGAGCTCATTCGCGAGCACAAGCTGAACCGCGTGGTGGTTGCCGCTTGCACGCCACGCACACACGAACCTGTTTTCCGCGAGGCGTGTGCCGGGATCGGCTTCAATCCGTACCTGTTCGAGATGGTCAATATCCGCGACCAGTGCTCGTGGGTGCACGCCAAACATCCTGCCGAAGCCCAGGAGAAGGCCCGCACGCTGATCCGCATGGGCGTGGCCCGGGCCCGCCATCTCGAGCCGCTGCAGGAAGGCGAGGCGCCGATGACGTGCGCGGCGCTGGTCATTGGCGGAGGCGTGGCGGGTATGGAAGCGGCTACGGACCTCGCCGTGCAGGGCTTCCCCGTCACGCTGGTCGAGAAGACCGATCGGCTGGGCGGTCGCCTGGCGCCGCCGAACCTCAAGTACCTCTATCCCAACCTGCGCCCGGCTGCCGACGTGCTGGAGGAGAAGATCAAGCGCCTCAGAGACAGCGGGGCGCGCGTCCTGCTAAACACCGAGGTCGAGAACATCACCGGCTTTGTGGGCAACTTCGAGGCGACGCTGAACGGGGAGACCAACGAGGTCTTGCCGGTCGGGGCGATCATCCTCGCCCTCGGGGCCGACCTGCACCATCCGCAGGGTGAACATGGCTACGGCAAGCTGCCGAACGTGATTACCAGCGCCGAACTCGAGCGGGCGTGCTTCGAAAGCGAAACGATAACCATCGGCGGGAAGCAACCCAAGCAGGCCTCGTTCATCTTGTGCGTCGGCTCGCGCGAGCCGGAGGGCTTCACCGGCTGCTCACGCTATTGTTGTCCGACCGCGATCAAGCAGGCCATCCACCTCTGTCGCCAGGGAATCGACACGACCATCTTCTACCGCGACATTCGCACGATCTCCACCGGGGCCGAGGAGATGTACCGCGAGGCACGCGGCATGGGCGTGCTCTTCGTGCGCATCCCGCCCGGCGAGAAAGTGGAGGTGGTGGGCGAGAAGCGGGCCGAGAGTGTGCGTTGCTTCGACGATCTGCTCGGTCGACGGCTGGAGGTCCCGACGGACCTCGTGATTCTGAGCGTCGGCATGCGACCGCGCCAGCCGGAGACGGACAAGTTCCACGACATGCTCAAGGCCGGCGTCGGGCTGGATGGTTTCTTCCTGGAACGCCACCCGGAGCTCGCGCCGGTAGAGACCGCGGTTGAAGGCGTGCTCCTGGCCGGCACGGTCCAGGGGCCCAAGGACATCGTGGACAGCGTGGCCCAAGCGTCGGCCGCGGCCGCCAAAGCCTCCGTCTTACTGGCGTACGACAAGGTGAAGCAGGACCCGGCGGTAGCGGTGGTGGACGAGGTGAAGTGCCGCGCCTGCGGCCGCTGCGTCGAGATCTGCCAGTTTCAGGCGCCGCAACTGGTCGAGACTGAGCCGGGGATTCATGCGGCTCGCATCAACGCCGCGTTGTGCAAGGGCTGCGGCACCTGCGCGAGTTGGTGCCCCTCCGGTGCGATTACCTCCAAGCACTTCACCGACCGCCAGGTGCACGCTCAGATCGACGCGTTCTTCGCCGAGGAGGTCGTGTCATGACCGCCGCCGCTCCGATCCCCAAGCGCAAGCGCGGGGCTTCTTCCCGCGGCCGCGCCCGGACCCAGTCGGCGAAGTCCGCAGGCAAGATGCCCGTGCCAGAGCAGTGGGACCCCCGTATCGTCGTCTTCGCCTGCAACTGGTGCTCGTACGCGGGGGCCGACACGGCCGGAGTGTCGCGCATCCAGCACCAGCCGCACTTCCGCATGATCCGCGTAATGTGCTCCGGACGCATCCAACCGGGGTTCGTGCTGCGGGCGTTCGAGAAGGGGGCCGACGGCGTGCTGGTCTCGGGTTGCCACTTTGGAGACTGTCATTACGTCTTCGGCAACGAGCGTGCCGTCGAGCAGTTCGAGAGAACCAAGAATGTAGTGAAGCTCTTGGGCCTGGAAGAGGGGCGCCTGCGCCTGGAGTGGATCAGTGCCGCCGAGGGCGCGCGCTTTGCGGAAGTCATCAATGAATTCACCGACCAGGTGCGCCAGCTCGGCCCAAGCCCGGTGGCGCAAAGCTGTCAGCCGTCAGCTATCAGCCATCAGCCGGAGGCGATGACGGCATCCTCTGGCTGATAACGGAAACTGAGAGCTGAGAGCTCTAAGGAGTCGACGCCGATGCCGGAACTTGCCGACGTCGCCAAAACGACCAGGGCCTGGGCCTGTTATGACTGCGGAAAGTGCACCGCCACCTGTCCGATCGCGCGGGTCGGCGGAGACCATAGCCCGCGTCGGCACGTGTTGGCGACCAATTTGCGCGACCGGAGAGAGATCGTCAGCAACGGCACCCTGTTCAGTTGCCTGACGTGCAGCTTGTGTGATCGGCGTTGCCCGGCCGAGGTTCAATACACCCAGTTGGTCCAGAAGCTCCGTGAACTTTCCCATCGCGAAGGTGTCGAGCCGGACTGCCCGCACGGCGGAGCGCTGCAATCGGTCATGCGGATGATGGCGACCGCCGGCACACAACAGAACCGCATGGACTGGTTGAGCGCCGACCTGAAGACCGAACCCAAGCAGGGCGCAGTGTTCTACTGGACCGGCTGCGCCATGTACTACGACGCCTTCTTCCCGGACTTCCAGGTCACGACGCTCAATGGAACCCGAGCCGCGGTGCGCCTCCTGAACAAGCTTGGCCAGACGCCGGTCGTATCGCCGGACGAGCGCTGTTGCGGGCACGACCTGCTCTGGAACGGCGACCGCCAGAGCTTCGAGTTGCTCGCCAAGCACAACGTCAAGCTGGTGGCCGACAGCGGGGCCGAGACGCTGGTTGTCTCCTGTGCCGAGTGCCTGCGGACGTGGAAGCTCGATTACCAGCCGTTCTTTGAGGGCAAGCCGCCGCGGATCATGCACATTACCGAGTTCCTCGCCGAGCACGTACCGGAGCTGAGGTTCAAGACGGACGGTGGCACCGGCTCCCAGCCGGTGAAGCGCGTTACCTACCAGGACCCCTGTCGACTAGGCCGCCATCTGGGGGTGTACGATTCTCCGCGGCAGATGCTGACGGCACTGCCCGGGGTCGAGTTGGCCGAGATGCGCCGCTCCGGGCCCGCCGCCCTGTGTTGCGCGGGTGGAACCTGGTCGAACTGCGACCGCTTCGCCAAGCAGCTCCAAGTCGGACGCCTGCGCGAAGCGCGAGCGACCGGGGCGGAGGTGTTGGCGACGGCCTGCCCGAAGTGCCAGGTGCATTTCCGCTGTGCGATGAAGGATCCCAACCTGGGAGGTGAGATCGAGATCGAGCTGCGCGATGTGGCCGAACTGGTCGCCGATGCGCTGGCCTAGTCAACCGAAGGCGAGGGAAATGAGTCACGGGCGACGCTTTCGAAGGAGGACAGGTACCTGATGGTTGCGAAAACGACGAACGGCGAACTGCGCATCGGTGTCTTCGTCTGCGATTGCGGGCTGAACATCGCCGGCGCGGTGGATTGCGCCGCGGTGGCCGCGTACGCCGAGACGCTGGCCGACGTGATCTGCGCGGTCCGCAACAAGTACACCTGCGCCGACCCCGGGCAGAACGAGATCAAGGACGCGATCCGCCAGCACCGGCTGAACCGGGTTGTGGTCGCCTCGTGCACGCCCCGGCAGCATGAGCCGACCTTTCGGCAGTGCGTGCGCGAGGCCGGCCTGAATCCCTACCTGATGGAGATGGCCAACCTGCGCGAGCAGTGCTCGTGGGTGCACCCCGGCGACTGGGACGGTGCCACGCGAAAGGCCAAGGACCTGATCGCCAGCGCCGTCGCCCGGGCACGCTTCCTGCAGCCGCAGGAGGAGCTGACCGTCCCGGTGACCAAGCGGGCCTTGGTGATCGGCGGTGGCGTGGCCGGCATGGAGGCCGCCCTCGAGCTCGGCGACGCCGGCCACCAGGTCGTGCTCGTCGAAAAGCAGCCCTCCATCGGCGGGATCATGGCCCAACTCGACAAAACCTACCCCACCATGGACTGTTCGATATGAATTCTCGGCCCCAAGGCCATTGATGCCGGTCGGCATCCCAAAATTGAGCTGCTCACCTTCAGCGAAGTCGAGGAGGTCTCCGGCTACATCGGCAACTTCACCGTCAAGATCCGCAAGAAGGCCCGCTACGTGGACCTCAGCGAGTGCAACTCTTGCGGCGAATGTGCCAAGGTCTGCCCGGTCACCAAGCCGGATGAGTACCAGATGGGGCTGTCGTCCCGCAAGGCGGTCTATATTCCGTTCCCGCAGGCCGTGCCTTGCTCTTACATCCTCAACATGGACGACTGCCTCGGCAACAACCCGATCGCGTGCGGCAAGTGCGCCGAGGTGTGCGAGAAGCAAGCCATCAACTACGACGACCACGACGAGCTCATCACGCGCGAGGTTGGGGCGGTCATCGTGGCCATCGGCCTCGACGTCTACGACCCCACCGAGATGGACGAGTACGGCTACACCCGTTTCGATAACGTCGTCACCACGATGGAGTTCGAGCGGCTGATCTGTGCCGGCGGCCCGACGGCCGGCCATTTCGTGCGCCCCAGTGATCGCGAGCGGCCCAAGCGGATCGGGTTCATCCAGTGCGTCGGGTCGCGCAACCCGAAGATCGGCCGGCCCTATTGCTCCAACATCTGCTGCATGAACACGATCAAGGACACCTTGCTGCTGGCCGACCACTACCCCGACGTCGAGAACGTCGTCTTCTATCAGGACATCCGGGCTTTCGGAAAGTCGTTCGAGGACATGTTCCAGCGTTCCAAGGAGGCCGGCACGCGCTATGTCCGCGGGCTGCCCGGCGACGTCGAGGAAGACCCCGAGACGCACAACCTGATCGTGACGGTGGAGAACACGACCAGCGGGAAACTGGAACGCCACGAGCTCGAGATGCTGGTGCTGTCGGTCGGCGTCCAGCCGCCGAAGGACCTGGCAAAAATCTCCGGGCTGCTGACCCTGTCCAAGACCTCCGACGGCTTCTTCATGGAGTCGCACCCGAAGCTCAAGCCGGTGGACGCGCCGACCCGCGGCGTCTTCTTCGCCGGCTTCTGCGAAGCCCCCAAGGACATCAAGGACTCGGTTTGCCAGGCCGGGGCGGCGGCCTCTCGCAGCGGCGCCCTGCTCAACGCCGGCCAAATCCAGATCGAGGCCATCACCAGCCGCATCGACGAGCAGGCCTGCAAGAAGTGCGGCCTGTGCGCCGCCGTCTGCCCATACGGGGCGATTGTCTGGAAGAAGGGCGAACCGGCCGTCGTGATCGAGGCGGCCTGCGCCGGCTGCGGGGCCTGTGGAGCCACCTGTCAGTTCGGCGCCATCACCATGCGCCACTTCACCGACGACCAGCTCCTCGCCCAGGTGCGCGCCACCCTGGCCGAAAACCCGCAGGACAAGGTCTTTTGCTTCGCCTGCAACTGGTGCTCTTATGCCGGCGCCGACATGGCCGGCATCTCACGCATGCGATACCCGTCTACGAACCGGGTCGTACGGACGATGTGCTCGGCCCGCGTCTCCGAGGAGATGGTGCTCGAAGCCTTCCGCTGCGGCGCACCGGTCGTGCTGGTTTCCGGTTGCCACTACGCCGACTGCCACTACATCAACGCCAACCGCCAGACGGTCAAACGCGTGCAACGCCTCTGGGACAAGCTGGAGAAGGCCGGCGTGCGCCCCGAGCGGCTGCAACTGGAGTGGATCAGCGCCGCCGAGGGCCAGAAGTTCGCCAAGGTCATGCATCAGATGGAGGAGTTGCGCAAGACTGTCACGATGGAGGAGATCGAGCACGCGCGCGAGGCGCTCAAACCGAAACCCAAGAAGGTCGCCAAGAAGAAGGAGGAGGAGGAGGAGACGGCCGCCGCAGTCGCGAGTTGAAGCGGAGTCCTCAGTTCTCAGTCATCAGTGACAGCAGCACCAGACTGGGAACTGAAAAGTGAGAACTGATAACTGGAAACTGGAAATCCCGAAATGGCCACAACAACACTGGAAACCTTCCGCTGCATGATGTGCGGCCATGAGTATCAGGAGCCGGTCGAGAAGGACGAGGATAAGGAACGCTCCTGTCCCAAGTGCCGCTCCAACAGCATCCGACATCTCAAGAAGAAGCCGCCCAAGCAGGAGTGACGCGGATGTCCAAACCGCCGGCCGACAAAGACGAGCTCGTACGCGTCAACTTCGCCTTTCGGCGAGAGCTGGCTGAGAAGATCGAGGGTAACCTGGCCAGTTTCTGTTACCAATGCGGTGCCTGCGTGGGCGATTGCCCGGCCACCACCTACAGCGACAACTTCAACCCGCGCGAGATCATGTTGAAGGTTCTCTACGGCCTCGGCGAGGAGCTGCTCATAGAGGACTCGATCCTCTGGCAATGTGTGAACTGCTACAACTGTCACGAACGCTGCCCGCAGGAGGTCAAGCCCGTCGAGGTCATCATCTCACTGAAGAACATGCTCGCCGATCTGGGCATTTACCCGGCCGCCGTGGACAAGATCATCAAGACATTCGAGGAAACCGGGCGCACGACCCCGCTCAGCCCGGCAGTTGACCGGCAGCGCGCCAAGTACGGGTTGCCCCCGCTGCCGCCGATCCCGATCGATGAGATCCAGAAGCTGATCAAGCCGGCTTCGGACGAGGGAGGTGCGGGATGAAGCGCTTCGCGTTCTTCCCGGGGTGTTTGATTCCGGCACGGCATCCGGCAATGGAGTTCGCCATCCGGCACACCCTGCCCAACCTGGGCATCGAGATCGTGGATCTCGAGGGTGCTTCGTGCTGTCCCGATCCGATCTACTTCAAGTCCAAGGACAAGCTCTCCTGGCTCGCCGTGGCTGCGCGCAACCTCACGCTTGCCGAGGAGCTGGGGCTGGATATCTTCACGAATTGCTCGGGTTGCACGGCTACGCTCTCGGAAACGTACCACCTCCTCCAGGATGAAACGCTGCGAGCCAAGGTCAACGAACGCCTCAAACGGATTGACCGGGAGTACCGCGGGACCAGCCGTGTGCGTCACATCGCCACCGTTGTGCGGGACGAGGCCGGGTATGAGGCGGTTCAGCGCTCGGTGGTGCGCCCACTGGAGGGCCTCAAGGTCGCCATCCACTACGGCTGCCACCTGTTGAAACCCAGCCGGATCATGCAGGTGGATGACCCCAACGACCCGGACGTCATGGAGAAGCTGGTAACCGCGCTGGGGGCCACGCCCGTGCGACACCGCAACTGGTACCTCTGCTGCGGCAAGGCCTGCCAGACGGAGGACGTCCCGGCCAACATGATGCATGACCTGCTGGGCACGGTGAACGAGGAGCAGGCGGACATCCTCTGCATGATCTGTCCGACCTGCTTCGGCCAGTTCGACCACGGCCAGATGAAAGTGTCCAAGCAGTTCGGCGAGGACTACCACACGCCGCCCATTTACTACTTCCAGCTTCTGGCCTTTGCCCAGGGCGTGCCGTACGACGGGCTCGGCTTCGAGCGGCAGCGCTTCAAGCCCGAATGTCTGCGCCAGTTCGAGAGCGTCACCAGCCCCGCGGTCGAGGCATGAGCGGCGAATTGGACGCCTAGCGCAGGATTCGATCCGCCTTTCTATCGCATTTCGGCGCGGCCGGCGCGTTTTCTCTGCGGTTGCGCGAATGCGGTCGGCTATAATGGGGCGTGGGTAGCCGACAGGCTCTTATCAAACCCTGATGGAGAGGAACGTGAGATTCAACTTAACGTCATGTGTTGTTGTACTGGTGGTGTCCGGCGTCCTCGTGCTGCCAGTGCGTGCGCAGAAGCCGCGTGTTGAGGTTTCCGACGACGGTCACCAGGTCGTCGTACTCGGACAATCAGAGACCGATGGCACCGTTACCGTCCGCGGCTCGGGCGTCCCGTATGGCACAAGCCCCGATTGGCAGAACGACCTACGCCGGCAAGTCGGCGGCCTCCAGGCCGAGGACATGAACGGCGACGGCCTAATCGACGTCGTCGTCGGCTGCTACCACTCCGACAGCTACCCGCCCTATACGGATTGGGAAAACTACATCTACTACAACATCGGCGGCGAGCTCGAGGCCAGCCCCTCGTGGGTTTCCACCGACGAGGTCTCGACCGGCAATGTCCAGGTCGCGGACATTAACGGCGATACCTATCCCGACATCTTCGCGGCCACCGGCTATTACACGATGGACGCTTCGGTGATTTACTGGGGCAGCTCCAGCGGCCCGGCGCCCACGCCGGGATGGTACAGTGCCGAACCCGGCCGGGCCTGGAACAACTACGCCGTCCTGTTCGACTTCGATCACGATAACGACATTGATGTCATTACCGCCAATCAGGGCGTGTACCCCGACTCCTACCGCCCCATATACATCTTCCGCAACCACGATGGCACGCTGGAGACTGTGCCGAGCTGGCAGTCGGCCGAGTGGTCGATCCAGGGCTTTCTCGCCATGGCGGACTACGACGGCGACGGGTGGGAAGACCTGGCCGTCTCCAAGTGGGTAAACTTCGAAAGCGGCATCTACAAGAACGCGGGCGGCACGCTCCAGACCTCACCCGTCTGGACCACCGGCGATGACGACAGCGACAAGGGCGTCGCCTGGGCGGACGTGGACGATGACGACTGGCCGGATCTCGTGCTCGGCCATGACCCGACGCTGCTGTACGGCAATGAGGGCGGCACACTCTCGGTGACGTGGTCCTCCGGGGCCGGTTACTTCGGCCACAGCGACATTCGCTTCTGCGACGTTGACCGTGACGGCGATCCGGACCTCGCGGAAACGCATTTCTCCGACGGTAAGGTGCACATCTACCTGAACCAGGACGGAACGCTCGAGACGATGCCGTCCTGGACGTACGACTCGCCCACGGTCGGGACCGCGATCGCCTTCGGCGACATCACCGGCAACGGCTGGCCCGATCTGATCGTCGGCAACTCCGGCGAGCCGTCGGTTAAGGTCTTCTACGCCCAGATTCCCGGCGACCTGAATGGCGACGGCTGCGTCGATCAATCTGACCTGGGGATTCTGCTCGCCGACTGGGGCTGCACCGGCGGCGATTGCCCCGGCGACTGCGACAACGACGGCGACACGGACCAGTCCGACCTCGGCATCCTGCTGGCCCACTGGGGCGAGGGTTGCCCGTAGCACGAGCCTCTGGGAAACCGCAACCTACCGTCATCCTGAGTGAGCGTAGCGACCGAAGGATCTCACCGGGTGTCCCACATTCTACGAACGTGGCGACGCGATTCCCAGAGGTGCGGGTGCCCCAGGCTCTCCGAACGTGGAGGCGGCCGCGCCGCCCAGCTTGATGTGGAAGCTTGGGTGAGCCTTACTTGCGTGGGTAGCGTGTCATTCCGAGAAGCCCTTCGACGTTGCTCAGGGGGAACTCCGTGCCGAGGAATCTGGCCTCGGTCGCGCTATTGAGCCAGCTTCCTCCGCGCGTCCGCCATCGGCGGACGCGGTCGGAATGACATCTGGACCTTGCCCACTTTCCTAACGCTCACTCCGGACCCGACCTACATAGCTGGCTTGATTGTGGGGGCGGGGAGGCGGCACAATATGACCAGCGCGTCTATGGCCCTGAGCAGGGGCTCATCAAGTCGAGAAGGGCACGGACCGCAGAACAAGGAGGAAAAGATCATGTACGGTCGATTCACTTCCGCAAAGCTCCGCGTCGTAGTCGGTTTCGCACTCGTGGCGGTCGTGGGCACGGCGGTCGCCGAGGCACAATACGGGAACGGCTCGATCGTGGGCTGGGGTACCCAGGTGGTCGGTGTGGATCTGAGCGCGGGCTTCGCGGCAATCGCAGGTGGTGGGAACCACAGTCTCGGCCTCAGAGGCGAGGGCTCCATCGTGGGATGGGGGTGGAACTGGTCCGACCAATGCAACGCCCCTCAGCCCAACGCGGACTTCGTGGCCGTCGCGGCGGGCGAAGACCACAGTCTCGGCCTGAAGGCCGATGGCTCGATCGTGGCGTGGGGATGGAACAACGATGGTCAGTGCGACGTGCCGGCGCCGAACACCGCCTTCGTGGCGGTCGCGGGGGGTGGCTGGCACAGTCTCGGCCTGAA
>Ga0307379_10009739_pt1 | contig 12809 bp, 8 predicted proteins | sample UN2MG_FD_202237 | JGI IMG/M metagenome (GOLD analysis project Ga0307379, IMG submission 202237) | Soil microbial communities from Risofladan, Vaasa, Finland - UN-2 | ecosystem: Environmental > Terrestrial > Soil > Coastal area > Acid sulfate soil | place: Finland: Risofladan, Vaasa | collected... | reverse complement strand
GCCGCGATCGCTGCCGCGTTCGGCGGTGGCGGACATGCCCGCGCCGCCGGGGCCCGGATCGCCGGGACACTCGACGAAGTCAAGGCCCGGATCATCTCCCGTATCGTCCTCTAGCGGGCACCCCGGTCTTGACGTATCCAACGACCGCGGCGAAAGTCCCCCACCGGGCGAGAGCACAACCCACTGACACAGGAGACGGCTGACATGGTCGCTTGCTTACGCACTACCCTCGCAATCCTGCTGCTGAGCGTCGGACTGCTGTTGAGCCCGCAGGCAGCCCAAACCGCCACGGCGGAGATGGCTTCTCGTGTGCCGGCCGACACCGCGCTCTACATCGAGTGGGCCGGGCACGAGGCCATCCGTGCAGGCGGCGGGAGGGATTCGGTCTTCGGCAAGCTCATGGCCAACCCTGAGTTCCAGCGCATGATGAACGCCGTCGGCCAGGCAGCCGGGGCCGCCGTGCGGCAAACGCTGGGCAACGACGAAACCCAGGCCCAGATGTCCGAGAGCATCATCGAGCTGGTCAAGGTGCTCTGGTCGAAACCCATGGCGGTGGCCGTGCTCGGCGCCGAACCGTCCATGATCGGGCCGGTCCCCCAGGTTGTCATCGCGGTGAACGCAGGCGACGCGTCCGCCGCCCTGCTGGAACGCGTCCAGGGCCTGCTGGCCGCCCTGCCGCCCTTTGCCGTTTCCCGGGACGAGGTGGTCCAGACGACGACATTCAAGCGGTACGACCCGCTCGTCGCCGTGCGGCTGGGTGTCGCGGACGGGGTCCTGTGGATCATGGTCGGTGAAGGAACGGCCGCAAGAATCCTGGATGTGCAATCAGGAGCCGCACCCGCCCTGACGAACTCGGAGCGCTATCAAAACGCGATAAAGAAGATCGGCACCGAAGGTCGCACACCGGTCGGCCTGTTCCATCTCGACGTCGTCCACACGCTGGCGGCGGCCCGGCAGATCATGACCGCCATGACCGGCGAGGAGGCTTTCCCGCCGCTGGTCGAAACGCTGGTGGCGGAAGCCGGAGTCAACGACCTCCAGTCCATCACCGCGACCGAGCAGATCGCCGGGCGCGGCCACCGTCACTCGATCTACATCGCGTCACCCGGCCCCAAGAAGGGCCTGCTGAAACTGTACGATGCCGGCCCCGTCACCGACGACGATCTCCTGGTCATCCCCAGCGACGCCACCTTCGCCAAGGCCGCCAACCTGCGGCTCTCCGACGTGTACGACGAGGCCATGCGCATCGTCAACGCCGTCGGTGAGGCGGAACCCCAGGTGCCCCAGACGGTCGCCGACGCCCTGGCCGAGGTCGAGCGGCAGACCGGCATGAAGCTGAAGGAGGATATCCTCGATCTGTTCGACGACGGTTGGGTGGTCTTCGACGCCCCGAGCAACGGCGGCCTCATCGTCACCGGCGTCACCATGGTCGTCGAGACGAAGGACCCCGAGAAGGTCGATGCGCTCATCCGCAAGGGCCTGCAGGCGTTTGGCGACATGATCGGTTCGGAAGAAGCCTTCATGGTCAAGACCTACAAACACGGCGAGCAGGCCATCAACTTCATCAACATCACGGCCGGCCCCTCGCCGGTCGCGCCGGCCTGGGCGTTCCACAAGAACCGCCTGATCCTGGCCCTTTACCCGCAGATCGTGGGTCAGGTGATCGACCGTCTGGCATCGCCCGCCGCGGCCAGCCGCTCGATCCTCGAGAACCCGGACTTTGTTCGGGCCCGCAAGCTGCTCCCCAAGGACTGCAGCGCGATCGTTTACATCGACACCGCGGCAGGCGTCAGCCAACTCTACTCGGTCGCTCTGCCGGCCGTCTCGATGGGCTGCTCGATGGCTCAGCAGGCCGGCATCCCACTGGACGTCTCGGCTTGGCCGCAGCGCGAGGTGTTCATGCGAGATCTGTTCGGCGATGTCTGGGGCACACGCAGCGACGCGGACGGCGTGCTTATCGTCGGTCACGGCCCGTGGCCGATACCGGTACTGCCTGCGGCCGCGTTCGGGCCGGCGCTGTTGGGAGCGGCCGCTACGTTCGCGACCGCCCAGGCGGCGCCGGCACACCACGCGTTCGAGACCGCCACCGAGCGGCCGCCGGAATCCCCCGCCGCGTCGGAGCCCGCCAGTCAGGTCACCGGCAAGCTGCAACGGATCAGCGTGGCCATGCAGCTTTATGCCCTGGAGAATCAGGAACGGTTCCCGCCCGATCTGGAAACCCTGCTGGCCGGCGGTAATGTAACGCCGGAAGATCTGAAACCGCCGGAAGGCCTGCCACCGTTTGTCTACCTGAACGGCCAGACCCTCAAGATGGACGAGAGCAACGTCCTGGTCTACTGCTACGTTGACACTCTGGACCGCCTGCGCGCCCTGGGATACCTCGAGGGTGACACTCCCGATCCTGAATGGAAGGCAGCCTGGGTGCTGACTTTGGACGGTTCTGTTCAACGCATGAGTGAAGAGGAATTCCACACCGCCCTTCAAGCCACCAAACAGGCTCTCGGGCGCTAGGATTGCCCCTACCAGTAGAACGGCGAAACCGGACCGTTAAGAGTGGAGGATGAGCACGGCCCTGACCGGTGACGAATCGCCATCCGTGAGAACGAGCGTCGATACGGCCGCCGGCATGAAGCGCCTGCTGGTCCTGTTCGCGCTCTCGGGCACAGCCGGCCTGATCTATGAGGTCGCCTGGTTTCAGCTCCTGCGGCTGACCATTGGGGCCAGCTCCCAGAGCCTGGGTGCTCTCCTGGCGTGCTTCATGGGCGGGCTGTTCGTCGGCAGTCTGCTCTATGCGTATGCCGCACCCCGTCGCTGGCACCCGCTGAAAACCTACGCCATGATCGAGCTGGCCATCGGCGTCATCGGCCTGGCCATGCCCTACCTGATCGGTCTGGTTCGGACCTCCTATCTGGCCCACGCGGAATCCGCCCGGACGGCCATGTTGCTCAGGTGCCTCATCTGTGCACTCTTTCTTGCGCCGCCCACCATCCTGATGGGGGCGACTCTGCCGGCGCTGTCGCGCTGGATCAAGAGCAACAACCGACAGGCCGCCGCCATCGGCCGCCTCTACGCCGCCAACATCATCGGTGCGGTTGCCGGTGCGCTCGGAGCGGCATTCCTGCTTCTGCCGGCTCTCCAGATCATCGGCGCGAACCGTACCGCAGCGGCGCTGAACCTCCTGGTGGCTCTGATCGCCTGGACCATTCGGGGGGATTACACGCCACCGCCCCGGCAGGCGCCGGATACCGGGCGGGCCATCTCGAGCGGCACGACGGTCATTCTCCTGGCCTACGCCTTGAACGGCGTCGCCTCATTATCGTTCGAGGTGGTCTGGGCTCGGCTGTTGTCCATGGCCTTCGGGGCCACGGTGTACGCCTTCGCAATCGTGTTGGGTGCTTTTCTGCTGGGCCTCGGGCTGGGCGGGGCGGCCGGCAGCACCTGGGGACCGCGCCTCAAGAACCCGCGCCGGGCATTCGCCGCGGTGCAGTTGTGCGTCCTCGCCGCAGTGAGCGGCACCGCCTTACTCGTCCCCGCGATGGCCAAGACCATGACGTCGATTGACACCGGCCCATCCGCCGGCCCCTTGATCTGGAGCCTGACCAACCTGGTGCGCGCCCTGGCCGTCGTCTTGCCGGGAGCATTCCTCTGGGGCGCCTCCTTCCCGATCGCCCTTTTGTGCCTGGGGCGCAATCTGGGTGACGCGGCCAAGCCCGTGGCCCATCTGTATGCGTTCAATACCGTCGGAGCCGTCCTCGGATCGCTGGCCGTCAGCTTCGTTCTGATACCCAGCTTCGGCAGCGCGACGGCCACCGCCCACCTGATCGTCGTGCCGCTCGTCGCGGCCGTGGTGTTGCTCTTGCCGCGCCGAGTGCCCGCCTGGTTCTCATTCGCTCTGGCCGGGGCCGCCATTGTCTTCGCCTACGGCACGCCGCTAGCGTCGCACTGCAACCAGTGGATCGGCACGCTCATCGCCAGAATCAACGAGATGCCCGACCTGGGATACATCCTGGCTATCCCACTGCTCATCGGCGTCATCCTGTTCATCGCGACGCGCGTCCGTTACTGGTGGGCCTACATCGCGGCCGGCGGCGGCATCGCCCTCGCCCTGACGGCCAGTGTGCCGCCGCAGTTGTACATGCTCGGTCGTCACTTCGCTTACCAGACCGCCCGCCGCGATTATTCCGAGGTCATCCTGTTCGAGGAAGGTGCCATGGAGCCCGTCGTCGTCTTCTACAACATCGACGGATCCATGCAGGTGGCCATCAACAGCAAGGTCTGCGCCACCGCCCAGCCGCCGGACATGCAGACCCAGCGGCTGCTCGGACATCTGCCGGTGCTCTTCAGCAGCGACCCGGGCCATTCCGTCGTGGTCGGGCTCGGAGCGGGCGTTACCTCGGGTGCCGTCGCGATCCACGAAAACGTCGAGCGCATCGACATCATCGAGCTGGAGCCGAAGGTGGAGTTGGCCGCCAGGGAGTTCGCCGAGTTCAATCACGCCGTGATGGACAACCCCAAAGTGCGTCTGACCATCGACGACGGGCGGCATTTCATCTCCGCCTCCTCGAAGAAGTTCGGCGTGATTACTTCCGACCCCGTCGATCCCTGGATGGCCGGAGCGGCCGCGATCTACACCGTGGAGTACTTCAAGGCCTGCCGGCAGCACCTGATCGACGGCGGCGTGTTCACGCAATGGATGGGCTTGTACGAGATCGACGTCGACGGCATGCGATCCCTTCTGGCTGCGTTCGCCGAGGCCTTCCCCGAGGGCGGGTTCTGGATCACTCCGCGCGACATCCTGATGATCGGCTCCACGCGCAAGATCACCATCGACGTGGATGCCCTGCGCCGGCGCCTCGAAACCGAACCGGCGATTGCGGAATCACTCGCCTGCGTCGGGATTCACAGCGTCGAAGAACTCCTGGGCTGTTACTTGTGCTCCTGCCAATCACTGGATGGCTTCCTCGCTGGCGCGCCGGTTAATCGCGACAGCAACCTCTATATTCAGTTCTCCGGAGGTTTCAGTTTCTACGACTGGGACCAGCCCCCGCTGAGTCCGGTGATGGCCGCCCATCGGGCCTATGACCCGCAGATGTTCCTTCTCCCCGAGGGGCAGGAGCAGAGCTTCCGCGAGGCCCTCCAGCAGCAGTGGCGCCTCTACGACGAGGTGGTCGTGGCGCGCGAGAACGAACTCTATCGCCAACAGCAGGAGCGCCGGTCGCCGTAAGCACCGACGCCCATGAACCGGCCGAGGTAACCCCCTCTTCGATGCGTCATCCCGGCGTCGAAACGGTCGCCGTATCCCGGACGCCGCCCACGAGCCGCAGGCCGAGCTGACGACTGTATCCGGCTCAGAACAGGGGCTTTCCCCGCATGTTCTCCGGAACGGGCAGGCCCAACTGCTTCAGAATCGTCGGCGCAACGTCGTACAGCGTGGGTCCGTCCACGCGGCCGTGGCCTTGAAGTGACGGATTCGAGACGATGTAGATGCCATCCTGGGCGTGGTTGGCATCGTCGGTTCCGGCCTGGTGATCGAACGAGTACACGCTGTCGTGCCCCAGCGTGCCGACGCCGCGCCAACGCAGGCCGCCGAACAGGACGATCAGGTCCGGCGGCACGCGTTCGATCCGCTCGTACAGATCCTCCGGCCGATACGCCTTCGTGCCCATCGGCCGACCCTCGTGATCGACCAGGGCCTCCAGCTTCTCTTTGATCTCCGTGCGTACCTTCTCGTAGTCACCAGCGGGAACCACTCCCTGCGGCTCGCGTCCCTGCACGTTCAGGAAACAGCCCGAGTAGTAGCCGCCCTCGCCCCACGCTACGGTCCGCGTCCAGTCCACCAGTTCCGGGCGAAAGCGCTCCCCGGGACCCGGCGGCTCCTTCAACACCAGGTATCCCTCGTTCATCAGCCAGGTGTTGAAGCAGAACCCACCCACCATGCACTGGGCTCCGTGGTCGCTCGCAATCCACACCGCGGTCCGCTCCAGATCGAGCAGCTCGAGCGTCTCCCCCACCAGCCCGTCCAGGTGGACCAGATAATCGTGAATGGCGTTCTCGAACGGATTGCCCGGCTCGTAGCGACGGTGGGCGGGGTCCATGAACGCCCAGAACCCATGATGCATCCGGTCCAGGCCGATCTCGACCATCCACAGCAGGTCCCACGGCTTGTTGCGGACCAGGTACTTGACTACCTCGAACCGCGCCTTGGTCATCTCGTAAATCTGATCGAGCAGTTGCCGCTTGTCTTCCGTGCGAAAGGCGTCGACATCCACCGCGTACCGGCCCGCGACGCTCTTGATCTCGTGCTTGAGCGACCGCGGCCAGGTGTAGTCGCTGTGCTCCACGTCCGGCGTCAGGAAGCTGGTGACCATGTGGCCTGCGATCGGCCGAACGATGGGATAGGTCCCGGGAACGCCGACGACGATCGACTGCTTCCCGTGTTCGCCGAGAATGTCCCAGACGCGCGGCTCGCCCACCGCCACCGACGTGGCGATGTACTTGTTCTCGTAGGAATGGTCCTTGCGGTTCTGGAACCCGTAGATGCCCAGCGCCCCGGGGTCCTGGCCGGTGGCCATGCACGACCAGGCCGGCACCGTCACCGGAGGGATCGAGCTGGTGAGTGTCCCATAGGTCCCCCCGCTCATCAGCCGCTTGAGGTTCGGCAGATCCTCCGCCCAACGCTCGAAGGTCAGCAACGGATCGGCACAGTCCAATCCGAAGAGAGCTACCTTCTCGATCGCGCCCATGATGTGCCCTCTGATCGACCGATCCAGGGCCAAGCGACAAGCGAACGGCGGCCGGCACGCACATCCAACAGGCAAGCAGCCCTAGCTCGGGTGGCGTCCCCTCGAAGCGACGGGACCCGCCGCCGGCGCTAACCCCCTTGCCCGACAACCTCCCCGATGGCCGCGATCACCGGGTCGTGGACCCGCCCGTTCGTCGCGACCACGCCCTTGTTGTTCCTGAGCGTTCGCCCCAGCGAGAAATCCAGCGCCCGCCCGTAAACGTCGCTGACCCGCCCGCCGGCCTCGGTAACCACCAGCGAGCCGGCGGCGTGGTCCCAGATGCGCTCTTCGTAGTCTTTACGCGTCGGCAAACGCAGGTAGATGGATGCGTCACCGCGGGCGACCGCCGCGTATTTGCACTGGCTGTCGATACGCGTCGGGGCCGCCTGCACGCCGAGGATCTTCGCCACCTTCGCCGAGTCGTCATGGGCCGAGTGGGCGGACTCCACCGATTCGCAGAACGACGCCGCAACCGGGTCGGTCACGTCGCTCACCGCAATCTCTCGCTCGTCAGCGCCGTCGATCGGGCGCATCACCGCGCCCTGCCCGCGGACGGCGACGAACAGACACCCCTTCGGCCCGTCAGGTTGAGCCCAATCCAGCGGCAGGTTCGGACAACCCAGAACGCCGACCACAACCTCACCCTCCTCGAGCAGGGCCAGCGCAACAGCGTACTGATCGCCGCGAAGGAATCCCTTCGTTCCGTCGATCGGATCGAGCGCCCAGTACCGTCCCTGTGCCCCCCCACCGTAGGTACCGCGGTCGATGGCCGCGAGGGTCTGCGTATCATCCAGGTCCGGCCGAATGCTCCGCACGTGCTGCACGACCCGCTCCTTCAGCTCCACGTTGGCCGGTTCGCGGAGTTGGGCCGCGTCCTCCTCTGCCACCAGTGGGTCCTGCGGGAAGGCCTCGGCCAGATCGGCGCTGACCAGCGCCTGAGCGCCGAAGTCGGCCACCGTCACCGGCGACCGGTCCTTCTTGGCCAACGTCTCTTCGGACACAAGTGCGGCCTGAACCGCCCGACAGAGCCGGCAGGCCTTGACCACCGCGTCTACGGCGACGCGACGTTCGGTTTCGTAGGTCACGGTCATTACCTCGGACAGTTCGATTGTCTCGACGATCGGTGCGGAGTATTGAGCGTGCCATCACCAGGCCCGCCGCGGTGGACGGCCCCCCCGCCACGGCAGCTCGCGCGACCCGGCCGGCACGACTGTCAGTTCGACCCGGCGCGGTCGTAATCCTGCTAACTCGCCGTCTCGCTCTTCCCCCCCGCCGCCTTGCCGGCGGCCCGATTGCGATACAGCGACGGGTCGACCACTTCCATCATCGCGCCGGTGTTGAGGTCGCCGCCCAGGAAGGCGTTAATGGCCCGAACCACCGGCTCGGGGTCCCGCATAATCTCGTTGTAATCCACGTACAGGGCCTTGAAGCAGTCGTGACCCGCCATCCACTTGTCCACCTGCTTCATCTGGGCCTGGAACGCCTTGATGACCTTCTCCCGATCGGCCTCGGCCCACTCTTTGCCGTGCCGATCCAGCATGATGTTCTGCGACTTGACCACCTCCTCCAGGTGGCGCTTCATGAATACCACGCGGTATTCCCGGTTCAGCGGCAGGTCCAGCAGCAAAAGGTGCACCATCTTGACCACCTTGCCCGGCGCCTGCTTGACCCAGGATGCGTCCTTCCGCGTCCGCTTGACCGCCTCGAACTCGTAGTAGCCCTTGGGGTTGTCCGCGTCGGCCACTCGAATGTTGTCCGTCAGTACCGGGATGCCGGCCTTGTCGAGCATCTGCATCATCATGGAGGTTCCCGACCGCGGCAGGCCGGATACAATCGCGATGTACTCCCTCGCTGCTGACATGGATATCATTGACCTCCTAACCGGTCGATCATCCTCTTGGCGCTACTTCCGCCACCAGGCTCCATCCGTCGAATCGTCGCCCGGCCGCAACGGACTCCCACATCTCGTCAGGCCGGCAGGCGTCGACCGTCGCCCTCAGGCCGGCTCCTGCCGTCTCAGGTGTTCCTCCGCCAGCGGCAGCACGCGATCCACTGCCTGGCGGATGCTGCCCTCCAGCACCACGCCGGCCGCTTGATCGTGCCCTCCCCCACCCAGCTCCTCGGCCAGCGCGAGCACCGAGATCCCCGCCTCCCCGCGCAGGTTGATTCGGATCTTGCCGCGAATCCCCTCGGTGAACAGGATCGCCATCCCGATTCCGTTCAGCGATCGCGGGACGTCCACCTGCTCGTCGATGTCGGCGGGGCCGCAGTCGCAGCCTGCGATCTCGTCGTGGTCCGCCGTGCTGTAGGCGATCCGCCCGTCGGCCGCCAGGTGCGTGTTGGCGTAGATCACCCGCAACAGCCGGAACTCGCTGATCCGCTTGTTGCGATACAACCGCTCGCCGATCTCCGCCACCCTGGCTCCGGCATCGACGAGTTCGGCCGCGACGGCCAGCGCCGCCCCTTTGTCCGGGAACAACGTGAACCCCCGCGTGTCCGCGTGGATGCCGGCGTACAGCAGCGACGCCGTCACCGCATCCACCGGACGACCCGCCGCCTCGAGCACGCGGTAGACCAACTCGGCCGTGCTGGATGCCTCCGGCGCAACCCAATTGACATCACCGAACCGACTGTTCGTCTGGTGATGGTCGATGTTGACCACGGTCCGGCCCGCGCTCCAGGCCGACGGCGCGCCCGGGCCTACGTTGCACCGCTCCTTCGTCGCCGCGTCGACGACGATGAACCCGTCGGCGTCGGCCAGCCCTTCCGACCCCACCACGTCAACGGCGGCCCAATCGACCAGGAATTGCAGCCGTTGCGAGACACTGCCCGCCGGCAGACAGACACGTCCGTCCCCGCCGGGCCGGTTCCGGGCAACGGCCAGCATGGAGCCCAGGCAGTCGGTGTCGGGCACGACGTGTCCGATCACCAGCGGCCGCTTCATGCCGGTGATCGCAACGGTCAGCTCCGGGGGCACCGCCGCGGGCCTTGCTTGTGTCTCGGCCACCTGCTGCGTCCTGGCGCTGTGATCCCGCGCCGCGGCGAAGAGCCCGCTACGCATCTTTCATGGCGTCGATAAGGATGTCCGCCACCTCGGGCCGCGTGAACTCGACCGGCGGTCGCTCGCCCTTGCGGAGCATCTCGCGCACCTTCGTCCCCGAGAGGAAGATCTGGTCGCCCTCGATCTTCGGGAACGTCTTGCCGCTGACCATGCAGCCGGCCTTCTTCGACCACGCGGCGTGCTCGAACTTCAGCGGGACGATCTGCAGGCCGTCCTCCGGAATCTCGTCGAATATCTTCTGGGCGTCATACGTCCCGTAGTAGTCGCCGACGCCGGCGTGGTCACGCCCCACGATGAAGTGGCTCACACCGTAGTTCTGACGGTAGATCGCATGCAGGATGGCCTCGCGCGGGCCGGCGTAGCGCATGGCCGCCGGCATGATCGACAGCATGGTGTGGTCCGGGTGGTAGTAATTCTCGATCAACACCCGGTAGCACCGCATGCGGACCTCGCCCGGAATGTCCCCCTCCTTGGTCGCTCCCATCAACGGGTGGATCAACAGCCCGTCCGTGATCTCCTGGGCGCACTTGGTCAGGTACTCGTGGGCCCGGTGGATCGGGTTGCGGGTCTGGAACGCCACCACCGTCCTCCAACCGCGACGCTCGAACTCCGCCCGCGTCCTGGCCGGCGGCAGACGATAGTCCGGAAACATCGGGTCGTGCCGCGGCGTGATCACGTCGATCGGACCGGCCAGACAGGTGTCACCCTCCTCCATCACGACTTTGACACCCGGGTGGGCCCCGTCCTCGGTTCCATAGGCCTTGATGGCCTGTTTACGCTTGTCCTGTTTGTACTTCTCCTGCACGGTCAGGTAGCCGAGCAGCCGACCCCCATCGTCGTTGAGGCCGACCTTCTGGCCGACCGAAACCTTCTTGGCGGTCGCGTCATCCACGGCACAGGTGATCGGGATCGGCCAGACCGTGCCGTTGGCCAGGGTAATGTTGTCGCAGGCGCTGTGGTAGTCCGCCTCGCCCATGAAGCCCTCGAGCGGGCTCATGGCCCCGATGGCGATCATCTCGAAGTCGCACTGCTGCCGCTCGGTGAGCTGGATCGACGGGGTTTTCGGGTCCGCCTTGAGCCCCTCCTGAAGACGGTTGACTAGCCTTCCGCCGTGTGGATCAACGATGTGTGCCAGTACCATGGAGTGTTCCCTTTCCGCCTTCGGGGCAGCCTGATGCAAACCTTGGATTCTCAGCTCAACAACAATCCCGCGAGCATAGAGTCTAGCGTTGCTCAATGCAAATGCCGTGCCAGGACCGCGCCGCCCCGGATCCGTGACACTTCCGGCCAAATTCGGTTTTGGGTGCCACGGGCGGCTCGTCCGCCCGTGCGGTCTCTCGGGTGGGCGTGTGGAGCACACACACCGGCAGGCAAGCTGCCAGTGGCACCCACCTGAACCGTCGCGCACCCGCTGCCGCCCTTCCCGCGAAGCGGACATGGCGTCCCGCACGACCGGGTCCGCCGAACCGCGCAGCCGCTACGTGAGACGGACGGCCCGCCGGGCGCCCTCGGGGCGCGCCGTGGCTGCGAAATATGAAGAGTCTGTTGCTGCAACGGCGGAAACGCCGGTTTCGACTTCTCCCGGGAAGCCCCATCCACTCGCCCGACGCTGCCTGCGCGTTCCGGGTCCTCTGCGGCGGCTCCCCGCCGGAGACGCCCCTACCAACGCCGGCTCAGGCGTCTTACTTGCGCTTCACCGGGCTGACCACCATGATCAGGCGTGCGCCTTCCGTCCGTGGGGGACGCTCGATCTTGACCGTCTCACCCAGAGTCTTCACGATCTGACTGAACGCTGACAGGCCGACCTCCTGATGCGCCCGTTCCCGCCCGCGGAACAGCATCGTGAACTGGACCTTGCACCCCTCTTCCAGAAACCGGATCGCCCGGTTCAGCTTGATCTGCCTGTCGTTGTCGTCGGTCTTGGGCCTCAGCCGAATCTCTTTGAGCGTGATTTCGTGACTTGTCCGCTCTTTGAGCTTCTTCTTCTGCTGGTACTTGTACTTGCCGTAATCCATGATCCGGCAGACCGGCGGATGCTCCAACGGCCCAACCTCGACCAGATCCATCCCCGCCTCACGAGCCAGCCGTTTGGCCTCGTCGGTCGGCGTGACGCCGAGCATCTCCTCGTTCTGGTCGATTACCCGTATCGGCGACATGCGGATCTGTTCGTTGAGTCTCAGCGCCTTTGCAATGGGCCCTCACCTTCCTTTCTGAAGAAGTGCCGACCACTACCGCGCCACGGGCAACGTGCCCGGGCCGGGTCGCTCAAACGTGCATGGGCACGTCCTTGGTTCCTTTACTCTCGATCTCCATCCGACATGAGTCCAGGAAGTTGGCCAGCGGGTACGTCCCCAGCGTCCTGCCGTCGCGGTCGTTGATGTTGACCGTGCCCTGGGTCGCCTCCTGTTCGCCGACCACAAGAATGTACGGAATCTTCATGCCCCGAAGCCGATGCTTCTTCGGGCCGATCTTGTCGCTCGAAACGTCCAGTTCGCAACGCAGCCCGGACTCCGTGCACTGGGCCGCCACCTCCCGACCGTAGCGCTCGCTCTTCTCGCTGATGGTCGCAACCGCAACCTGCACCGGCGCCAGCCACAGCGGGAACGCCCCGGCGAAATGCTCGATCAGAATGCCCACGAACCGCTCCATGCTGCCGAACGGAGCCCGGTGAATCATGATCGGGCGGTGGTGCTTGTTGTCAGCCCCGACATAGTTCAGGTCGAAGCGCTCCGGCAGGTTGTAGTCCACCTGCACCGTGCCCAGCTGCCACTCCCGTCCGATGCAGTCGCGCACCAGAAAATCGATCTTGGGACCGTAGAACGCCGCCTCGCCGACCTCCTCGGTGAAATCCAGACCCATCCGCTCGGCGATGCTCCGCAGCACCGCTTCGGCCTGGATCCACAGCTCGGTGTTGCCCACGTACTTGTCCGAGTCGCGATCACCCAGCCCCAGCCGCACCCGGTAGT
>Ga0307379_10009737_pt1 | contig 12810 bp, 13 predicted proteins | sample UN2MG_FD_202237 | JGI IMG/M metagenome (GOLD analysis project Ga0307379, IMG submission 202237) | Soil microbial communities from Risofladan, Vaasa, Finland - UN-2 | ecosystem: Environmental > Terrestrial > Soil > Coastal area > Acid sulfate soil | place: Finland: Risofladan, Vaasa | collected... | reverse complement strand
ATTGCAGGCAAATATATTATATCCTTCCCGATAATTGGCAGCCATCCAATAGGCATAAACCTTAGCAGCGGCATAGGGACTTCTCGGTCTAAAGGGAGTGTCTTCATTCTGGGGTGCCGGGGCATCACCATACATCTCACTACTGGAGGCTTGATAAAATTTAGCCTTTATTCCACTTCTTCTTACTGCTTCTAATATCCTAGTAGTGCCCAAGCCAGTAATATCTCCAGTATATTCCGGTATATCAAAGCTAACCCGGACATGACTTTGGGCTCCTAAATGATAAATCTCATCAGGTTTTATATTATAGATAAGATTAGTAAGCTGCCCTGAATCACTGAGGTCTCCATAATGAAGATGTAATCTTACCCCTGCTAAATGGGGGTCTTTATAGATATGGTCTATTCTACTGGTATTAAAGGTGCTTGCTCGCCTGATAAGACCGTGAACTTTATAACCTTTGAATAATAAAAATTCTGCTAGATAGGAACCATCCTGACCGGTAATGCCGGTTATCAGTGCTTTCTTCATTTTTCGTTTCTCCTTTTTTCCTTAAAATTATCTATAGCTTTTTGATATCCATAAATGAAATTATTAATAATATTCCCCCAATTAAAACGTTTAACTTGTTTTTTGCTATTCTCAATGTTTAAACTTCTTAATTCTTTATTCTCTAACATATCTAATATCATCTTCGCCATTTCTTCTTCGTTGTTTGGATTGAAAACAAATCTATTATCTCCAATAGTCTCAGGTAAAGATGTTACATTCGAACAGATTACTGGTTTTTTTAAAGACATCGCCTCTATTAGTGGAAAAGAACCTGCTTCATATAGGGTTGGTATTACTACTAAATCTGAATAAATATATAAACTATAAAGTTCAGCCATAGAAACAAAACTCAAAAAAGAAATTTGCTCATTTAATTCTTTTTTGTCAATATGCTCTCTTATATTTTTAAAATTATCATCCATATTCCCCGTACAAATTAAATATATTTTTCTCTTATATTTATCTCTTAAAATTACTAATGCATCTAATAACTTTATATGATTTTTATGTTTCCAAGTCTGTGCTGGATAAAATATAAAATTGTTTTTAATATTAAACTTATTGAATAAATCATCCTTTTTGATAACATCAATATGCTTGAATCTATTCTCTATCCCTAAATATGTAACAATTATTTTTTCTATAGGTATGTTGTAAAATTTAACAATATCTTCTTTTATATGTGTAAAAGAAACCAATATATGGTCACATTCCATTGCAGATTTTTTATAATAAATATTTCTATATTTTAATTGCTTTTCAGTAAAAAAATTAGGATAATATTCTTGCTGCAAATCATGTAAAGTTATCAAAGTTGGGACATTCCAATTGTATATAGGAAAACATTGAAAAGGAAAATGAATAACATCTAAGTTTAAATCATATATTAATGGTTTAACATTACCTATATATTTAGAAAGATATTCTATAAATTTTAATTTATTTATAAATATTTCCGTAAAATTTCTGCTATATCTATTATAAAAAATCCGTCTAAAAAAATAATTAAGTTTTGTAGTTATAAGGAAACTTACATTAGGATTTCTTCTAAATTGAGAAAAATATTTATTAAAATAATCCACATTTGTAATGATACATACACGATGTTCACTCTCTTCAATTAAAGCTAAAATAAGTTTTTCAATATATTGACTTACCCCTGATGGTTTTTTAGTATCAATATCAGCGTAAATTCCTATTTTCATTTATCATTCAACCTTTTTGCGGGACACCCAACATATATACCTGGAGTATTAATATCTTTTACAACTACCGAACCAGCGCCTACTATAACATTGTTACAAATGCAAATCCCATCTCTTATTGTAGAATTAGCACCAATAAACGAATTATTTCCAATTTTTACTCTTCCTAATAAAATTGCACCTGGAGCAATATGTACATTATTCCCGATAATAACTTCGTGTTCAATAACTGCATGATTATTTATAATATTGTTATATCCAATAGAAACTTCCGGTCCAATATAAACCCCATGAGCTATACAATTATTAGGCTTTTTAATTTCTTTAACATTATAAATAAAACTTTTTTGAGATATACAAAAACCAATTTTATATCCTTGTACTTGTAATTCTTTAAATTTCTTTTCTCTTAAATTATTTTCACCTATTGAAATTATATGTAAATCATCTGGATAATAATTAATATTATCCATTACTCTTACTTTTAAAATAGTTTCATTAATATATTTAGGAATATCAATACATATAATATTATCAGGTTTATATTGTTGTAATAATATAGAAATAACTGTTCTAGTGTGCCCTCCAGCACCATGAATTATAATTCTTCCAGACATTTTTTTACCTTTCCACAAATATATTCTATTTTTTCTTTTTTTAATAATGTAGAACTCGGTAAATTTAATCCTTTATCAGCTAATAATTTAGCAACTTTACATTCGCTATTTTTATACCTACTATAAGGTGGCATTTCTGTTATTAAATAAAAAAACGGTCTTGTTTCAATCCCCAGTTTTTCTAGTTCTTCTCTAAACTTTTCTCTTTTCTCTCTACTATAATTATTTAAAATAATTGAATACATCCAATAGGTATTGATAGTATGAAATTTTTCTGTAGGTATTATTATATTTGGAATGTCCATCAAATATTTATCGTATAATTGGGCAATATTTCTTTTTGCCTTTACTAATTCATCAACCCTCTCCATTTGAGCACATCCTAATGCTGCCTGCATATTAGTCATTCTATAATTATAACCAATTATATCAAACCAATATCTCTTATTAGGATTCATACCTTGGCCTTTTAGAATTCTTAACTTATTTGCCATTTCACTGTCCTTAGTAACTACCATACCGCCTTCTCCGGTAGTGATGGTTTTATTTCCATAAAAACTAAAAGTACTAATATCACCAAAACTACCCGTTTTTTGTCCAAAATATTCGCTACCTAACGCTTCGGCAGCATCCTCAATCACAAATAGATTATTTGTTTTAGCAATTTTCAAGATTGCATTCATGTTACATGGATTTCCATATAAATGTACAGGAATAATTGCTCTAGTCTTTTTTGTAATTAATCTTTCAATGCTTTTAGGATCAATATTCCAAGTATCTTTTTCTGAATCTGCAAAAACTGGAGTGGCACCTACATAAGTTACGGAATTAGCCGTGGCAATATAAGTTAAATTCGGAACAATAACTTCGTCTCCGGGACCAATATTTAAGGCTAACAACGCTAAATGTAAGGCAACAGTCCCATTTGAAACAGATATAGCATAATTAACTCCGGTATATTCAGCGAACATTTTTTCAAATTCATTAATATATTTACCCGTTGAAGAAATCCATGTAGATTTAACTACATCTGTAATATATTCAAGTTCTTTCCCTTTTAAGTTTGGCTCACTTACTGGAATATATTTTTTATTCAATATAATCACCTCAATTTAATATATTTATCTAGTAAAATATTTTTCTACAAATTAAAAGAAACTTTTACATTCCCACATAAATTTGGCTTGCAAAAATTTGATGGTCATATAATATTTTCATTATCCGCACCAAATTTTTCATTTTAGAAATAAAAAAAATTCATATAGTCCATTGTTACAAAACTTCTATTTTTTATAAAAATAAATTAAATTATATTTATTACCCTATAAATTCTTAATTTTTATTTTTTCTTTTGTTTTAACATTATATACTTCCAAATCTTCTATTGTTTTTTTTCTATCTTCTCCTGAAATATAAGTTAATTTCCCCATTCTATCTCTTGCCTCTCTAACATTACTAGAAACATACCCTTCTTCTGGGGTAAGTTCTTTAAAATTCCTTGCTAAATCTTTTCTTACGAAAAAGGCATTATTACCAGCACTATTACTTCCGATAAAAATATAGCCTTTTCTATTGCCAAGATAGCATAACGCAGGTAGAGAAGCTCCAAAATATAGATTAGAATAATGAGCTTCTGTTCTATTAAAATTAGGATCATAGGGTATCGTTACAGCATCTTTACAGCCAAAAATACTATTATATTCACATATAACTATTCTGGGGTTTACCACCTTAATAGCATCCCAAACCCAATAATCATTTCCATCAATATCTATACTTAATAATCCTATGTCTCCTTCAAATCCATTTGAACTAAATACATTATTTATATTTTCCTTTGTAATAAATTCATTAATTGCTGTTATGTTATATTTCCAGTAAATCTCATCATTTTTTATATAATCAATACTTTTACTATCAGAATCTATAATTAATCCTTTCCAATTGTTATTAATTAAAAGAAATTTGGTATTTGATTCTTTATAGTTTTGAACTCCAAATTCTATAAATATTTTGTTTTTCATAGAGATATTATTTATTAAATATTGTATTATACCGTCTTCACCAAATTGCGAAAATACTTTAAAGTCAACTTCAGCAAGATTATTTACAATTCCTTTATTTTTTATATTTTCTATAAGTATTTTTGCTAATAATAATTTTATAATTTCATTATCTTTTTTTATATCTAATAAAACATATTTTTTAATTTTATTTAAATACATTTGAAAATATTTTTTCAAGTTTTATCCTTCTCTCTAATTCTTTTTTAAATTATCTTTTTTAAATAAAGTTATATATATTCCCGTCAATTTTAATATATTTGATATTTCTACTTTTATTTTATTCTTTAAACTTATATGAAAAAATATTTTATATTCTTTTATAATTTTATCGTTAATAATAATTTCGTTTGGAAGATTCAGCAAATTGATATTTTCTTTAATTATCTTTACTTTATATCTATTATTAATTCCACCATGGATTCCTGTTCCATCATTACCAATGTTTTTTATTTTTGATTTTACTGGATTTATACAAATACCATCGTTTTTTATAATATTTATTGCCCAAAACACTGCCCAAGAATCAATTTTACCGTTAATTTGATTTTTTAACATTGGGATTAAATCTTCACCTGCTCGATTTATTTTTTTTCTTAAATTAGATGATTTTTCTATTTCATCCAATATTAATTTATTTCTACCAAAATATTTCCAAGCCCGTCTCCAAGTGCCCCATCCCCACGAAGATGAACGGTAAGAAAAATATATATCATATGGATAATTATCGGGAATCTTAATTGGCAAAGAATAACCTGTTATATTCATTACTTTTTTATTATTTTTATATTTATCAAAACATTTTTCCATAAAAGCAATAAAATCATCAGAGGGTATGCAATCATCCTCTAATACAATAATTCTTTCATGTTTTTCTAAAACATAATTAACACCGTATACTATAGAATTAGCAAGACCTTTATTCTCTTTGCTTTTTATTGTCTCAGTTTCACACCAATCTATAGAATCAATTAAATTTCTAACTTTGTCAACGGAATCTTTATCTTTTTCATATTTAATCCCATCTGAAAAAATATATAATTTTGGTATATTATTTCTTTGCAAACCCTTAAGAACTTCCTGCGTATGTTCTGGTCTATTATAAACAAATAAAGCTATTCCTATTTTCATTAGATTATTTATTCCACCTTTAACAAAAAAAATAGAAAAGAAACAAATTTAAATATTTTTAATTCATCTTTTTATTATCCAAATATCTCACAAAATAATTAATAGTCTTTTTCAAACCTTCATCAAGTTGTTATTATAAGTTCGCATTTTAATTCTTTAAGGGTTATCAAGAAAGCGAATTATATTTTTTTATTTCCGGTAAAGAAATTATCCACGCAAATTATTTCATTACCTTTGTTTAAAAGCTTTTCACAAAGGTATGAGCCAATAAATCCCGCTCCACCGGTTACAAGAATTCGTTTTTTCATAAAGAGCCTCAAACATTAAAAGAATTATTTCTATAAAACACCGTATTCATTGTTTTTGCAACTAAATTATAACCCTTATCTATCAAAAATTTATAAATTTTAGAATTATCTGGACTATCAAAAGAAAAATTTAAATCTTCTACTAGAATAACATTTGGCTTATATTTACTCCAGTCATTAGATGTTAAAACTTGAAAATCTAAACCTTCTACATCTACAGATAGGAAATCTATTGTTGTATTGCTAGGCAAATAAGCATCTAATACCTCTGCAAGAGTTAAAGTTTCTATTTTTAATTCATCAATAATTTTATATTCCTCTTTTTTATTTCTTTCTATAGATAGGGTTTTTGAAAAACCATTTAAAGCGGGGTCATTAAAACAATAATATATTAAAGTTTGCCGTTTATCAGAAATAGCAAATTCTAAATTTATATCCCTTGGTCTTATTTTTCTAAACATTTTCACACACCCTGGCTTAGCATCAATGTTTATACCTCGCCATCCTTTTTTATAAAAATGGTAAGTGTTAGAAAAACGTTTCGGATGATGTGCTCCAACATCAATATAAAAACCTACTGTCTTTTTTTCTCCTAATATCCTTCTTAAAATTATATCCTCTCCTTCCTGAGAATAGGATTTTATTGCATAAATATCAAAAAATATACTTTTCATCTTTATTAAAAATTTATAATACTTAACAGGAATAATTTTTTTAATAATCTTTTTTATTTTATTCACTTTCTTTTTGTATCCTTTTAATGCAGCCTAACGGTGAAAATGATTTAAACATTAAAATAGAATTTTTATAAGTTTTTGGTATTAAAACAATTAAAAAAACTGAAACAAAATATGAAATAACTGTTGCAATTGCAGCACCGTTTATTTTAAATTTTGGTATCAAAATAATATTTAATATTACATTAACAATCGCTCCCGTAATCGACTTCAAAAATGAAATTTTTGTATAATTTTCAGCTAATAAATATTGACTGCTTGCTACTCCTAAAAATACAAATACTCCAGCCCAGACATATATCCTTAGTACTCCTGCAGCCTCTTGATATTGAATGCCAAATAATATATTTATAATATTATTAGACAAAAGCATAATTGGTAAAGCTATACCCATAGCTAACCAAACCATCAAATCATATAATTTTTGAAGTCTTTCGTAGTATAATTTTTCACTAATCTTTTTTGCATTAATTATTGCCGGAAAAAGTGAATTTGTAATAGCCATTGGAATAAAATACCATACTTCTGACAATCTAACTGCTACTGCATAATTACCTACTGCCTTTGCGTCCAGCATATTCTTTATCATTACTTGGTCAATTTTCATATAAATAGATATAGCTATACCTGAAAATATAAGTGGCCAAGAATCATTTAATAATCTTTTTGTTAAATCAAAATATATCCTCCATCTAAATAAACTTAACTTTTGTTTTATATACACCGCAATAAGCCCTGAGGCTAAAATTATACTTTGGAGCAGGATAACCATTGCAAAATATATCAAACCCATATTAAAATATATTAATAAAAGTTTTATAATAGCACATAAAATTATAGAAGATATTTGAGCATAAACTGTATATTTTGATAATACCCTTGACTGAAAATAAAAATTTATTACGTTAAAAGATTGAAAAATTGTCCCAATAACAATTATAAAAATAAGTAAATTTGTAAAATCATCATTATTAGTAAATCTTATGGCAATGGTAAGTATTCCAATCGCTAAGATAGCGCCAACAACCTTAAGGATAAAGGTAGTTCCTAATAATTCATCTCTTTTTTTTTCATCCTTAACTAACTCTCTAACTACAATATTATCCAATCCTAAGGTAGCAATGCCTGCGAAAAGACCCACAAAACTTACTGAATAGCTCAATAATCCAAAATTAGCTGGACCCAAGTATCGAGCTACATATACACCAACCAAGAAAGTTACGGCCATCTCAACAATTCTTTCAAAGAATAGCCAGCCCGTATTTACAAAATATTTCTTAAATCCTGCAGACAATTCTATTTCTTTTATTTTATCTTTTAAAATATTATTAATTTTCAATATTTAATATCCATTTTTAACTTATAATTATATAAAAGTATTCTCATTTTCTATACTAAATTATTAAGACAATACCTAAATATTTATTTCTTTACAAATTTTTAATGTTTTATTTTCTCCCTACTCCCTCATAATGAAAACCTAGGGATTTTGCTTTTTCTGGGTCGTATAAGTTTCTTAGGTCGAACAGAATGGGTTTATTAAGATATTTCTTTATTTTTAATAAATCAAGATTTCTAAATTGATTCCATTCTGTGGCTATTACCAGAGCATCACTTCCCTGGGCGGTTTCGTGTTCATCTTGACAATAAGTTAAGTTGGGGAGAATTTTCCGGGTATTATCCATAGCCAGGGGGTCGAAGCATCTTATTTTTGCCCCTTCTTTTAGTAATAGCTGGATAATATCAATTGAAGGAGACTTTCGAATATCATCGGTATTTTGCTTAAAAGCTAAACCTAAGACACCTATGGTTTTATCTTTAAGATCTCCGAGCAGGTGTTTTATCTTCTCTATCATTAATTCTCTCTGCCTTTTATTTGCAGAGATTACTGCCTGTAAAGTTTTAAATTCGTATCCATAAATGGTAGCAATACTATATAGTGCTTCAGTATCTTTGGGAAAACAGGAACCACCGAAGCCGGGACCGGGATGTAAAAATTTAGGGCTGATTCGGCCATCAAGACCCATTGCTTTGGCAATCTGATGAACATCTGCACCAACTTTATCACACAAGTTGGCAATCTCATTAATGAAGGTAATCTTGGTAGCTAAAAAGGCATTACAGGCATATTTGATTAACTCTGCAGTTTCAGGATTGGTAATCACAAAAGGTGTGTCAATTAAGTAAAGGGGACGGTAGATTTCCTGCATTATCTTTAAGGCTTTGGGGCTGTTGGTGCCGATTACTATTTTATCTGGATGGGTAAAGTCATAGACTGCTGAGCCCTCGCGGAGGAATTCGGGGTTGGAGACGATGTCAAAGCCTAAAGAATAATTTTTACGCTGATTTTTAGTTACTATCTCTTTAATCCGGGCAGCAGTGCCCACGGGAACAGTGCTTTTATTCACGATAACTTTATAGTTATTAAGGTAGCCGGCAATCTGCTTAGCTACTTTTTCAATTTGAGTGAGGTCAGCCGAACCGTTGTGATTGGGAGGCGTTCCTACAGCAATAAATATTGCTTTGGATTGTATAACTGCTTTTTTTATGTCGGTTGTAAAACTAAGCCTGCCTGCTTTGACATTTTTTTCGATTAAATCTTCCAAGTTTGGTTCATAAATGGGAACTTTACCGGAATTGAGGCATTCGATTTTCTCACTATCTTTATCCACGCAAATGACTTCTAATCCAAAATCAGAAAGACAAGTTCCTGTAACCAGTCCGACGTAACCAGTGCCTATAATGGTTATTTTCACAGTTTTATACCTCCGTTTGTTATAATTTAACGAACGTAATTTTATTTTGATTGTGTTAGAATATTTTCGATATTGATAATTTTAATATGGCTTTTAATATTTTTATATTTTTTTAAATTTTTATTTAATTCCTCTGAATTAACCGTTGAGAGTATCGTTATTTTTTGATTGGAAATATTTTTATTATCAGAATATTGAGATAAAAAATTTTCAACTGGAATCGTTTGATAGCTTAAAAATTTATCTTTGCATGATGATTCTTCACGTAAGATAGAATGCAATTTTAGAGAACTGTCTAAAATGGATAAATAGGTTATCTCTGCAAGCTGGTTGGTTCCATAGATGACTACTTCCCTTTCGCCTTTATTATAGATTTTCGTTAGATGAGCGGCGAGTATGTTTTTAGTATATTGATAATAATTTTGCGTTTCCCGGAAACGAGCGTAGACCAAATGGGTAACCCTGGACATGCCTTGAGGAGTAACCAGGTAAATCAATTTTCTACCGGTTAATTTTTTAGCTTTAATCCATCCCCGATGAATGAGATTTTGTAGGATAGCGTTAGTAAAGCCTAAAGAGATGTTTAGACGATGAGCTAAAGACCTCTGAGTTAGGGAAGGATTTTGTTTTAGTTCTAATAGAGTGTCAAGTTCGGGCTTGGACATAAGAGTCTCCCTTCAGTAGTCTGGTTTTTAGTTTATAGTTTTTTGTTTTTAGATGAGATTGCTTCGCTTGCCTTTAGCAAACTCCAATGACAGAAAATTATTTAACCCTCACCCTACCCTCTCCCCTCAAGGGCGAGGGATAAGTTGAACATACTCCTGCTGTTACAAGAATGATAAAGTAAAAATTAGAGTTCTCAAAAATTGAATGTTCAGGATGTGAACTTAGGTAAATTATAGTATATTTTGGTGGGGAAAGTCAAGAGAAACAGAAATGTATCAAAATTATAAAAAAATGTTATTGAAATTAGAAAAAACATATTGTAATATATTTTAGAACATTTGTTTTAGATAATATCCTGCGCCTAAACATTTCTCTTTTGTGGGAGATAAATAATGAAAGGAGTTTGTTAATTTATAGGAAATATCAAATCAATACATAAAATTGTCCGTAAAACATAAATATAGAAAGGAAGAAGATATGGAAAGAGAAATTGAAGATAATGAGAGAAATGTTTCAAGAACCGGTTTTACTATAATTCATAAGGATTTTTTAAGCAATTGGATAAAAGTAATAGGTGCAGGGCCTACAATGCTCTATTTGCAGTTACTAAGCTATTGTTATGGAAAAAAAACACATGCTTGGCCATCTGTAGGAACATTAGCTAAAAATAGTGTTAGAAAATACCGTGAAGTTTTAATTAAATATGGATTAATTAAGAAGATGTATAAGAGAAAATCGGCAGATGGAAGTTATCAAACCAACGTTTATGAAATAGTTAGATCTGAAGATTTACCATATCCGGGGCAGAAAGAAGGTGAATAAGTGTGGTGCAAATATGTCAATAATTGAAATAATTTGAAGGATGACAAAATTGCACCAGGGGTGGTGTAATTTTGAAATGATTTTAATGATTTTATGGTCATTTTTGCACTAGGGGTAGTGAAAGATTTATGCGGAAGTAGCTCAAAGTTTAATCTCCCATAATAACAATATAATAAAAACAACAACAATAACAATGTTAGGGTGTCAAAATTGTACTTGGGTAAATCCAATTTTGACACCCTAACAGTAACAAAGAAGAAGATGCTGCTGTTGTTTTTTTAAAATTTAAGAGAAGAAGGAAAGAAGATGCAAGATGTAAGATGAGATTGCCGTACCCTGATAAATTAGAACTCGCAATGACATTTAAAGATAAGAAGGGACCTCAAGGGGGAGGAGATAATTAATAGACAGGAAATATATTAAACTGTAAGTATATTTTTCCAGCTGTAATTGGTAATGTTATCTTTTACCATAAAGTTATCGTCAGAGCAGGATATAACCACGGCAGTTTTGACCTTTGAGCCTAAGTCGTTGGCAAGTCTTTTTAATGAAGTTATATGCTTAGGGGTAATTGTCATTGAACTTTTTATTTCAAATAAGTGCAGGAAACCTCCTATTTCGATAACTAAATCTACTTCAAGGCCATCTCTTGAACGCAAGTAGTACATAGAAGCCCTTTCCCCAAAATGTAAGAACTTCTTTAGGAAATCATTGATAATCATGGTTTCAAATAAATTTCCAAAATGAGGACTCTTAAGCAGAGTATCAGTATCGTTAAGTCCTAATAAATAGGAACATAAGGCGGTATCGCCAAAATATAGTTTGGGACTTTTTACTATACGTTTACCAATGTTTTGGTAATAAGGATAAAGAAGGTACAATTGATGCGCTGTTTCTAAAAGAGAAAGCCATCTTTTTGCGGTTGGTACGCTAATTCCAATATCCCGAGCAATATCTGATATGTTGAGAATTTGTCCTGTTCTAATCGCACAGGTTATTAAAAATCTTTCAAATTGGCTAAGGTCTCCTATATTAGCCAAATTTCTTACATCTCTTTCTAAATATGTATTAATGTAAGAACTGCACCAAAGCTTTCTATCCACTTTTTTGTTAGCAGCAATTTCCGGGAAAAATCCTCGCATCATAATTTCACTAAGGGAGTTTTTTCTGTCAAATTTATTGGCCAAATTTAATCTTTTTATCCAGACGGAAATATCCTGAGCATTACGGGCATTATCAACTCTTTCTGAAAGGGAAAAAGGTAAAAGGAATAGAATTGCTGCCCTGCCAGCTAATGATTGGGTAATATTATGCATAAGAATAAAATTTTGAGAACCAGTAAATAACCATTGGCCAGGCTTACGATCCTCGTCTATCCTGGTTTTTATATAGGATAATAATTCAGGTACATATTGAATTTCATCAATAATTAGAGGTGGTCGGTATTGATTCAAAAAACCGGCTGGATCCTATTTCGCTCGAATTCTCACGTCAGGATCTTCCAGGCTCACCAAGGTGTGGGTTTTAGAAAAGAGCATCTTAAAAAGAGTAGTCTTTCCTGATTGACGTGGACCAGTAACCACGATAGCAGGAAAGGTTTTAATTGCTTTGAGGATAGTTTTTTCTAATACTCGTACTTTTAATTTCATATAGCTTCAGGCCTTCTTCCATGCCTTTCTGCCTTATTTTATATTTTTTCTGATATTATTATAACCCTTAATATTTAATATATCAAGTTAAATATTCAGGGTAAATTAGTCGTTAGTGAATAGTAAATAGTCGTTAGTATTAATTCTCACCTGCTGTGAATTTAAACATACTCGCTTTGGCATCTTCTAACATTCTCAATTTTTTTACCCTTCTTAAATTAATTCCAAGCTCTGAAGCAATAGGCTCAAGTAGTTTGAGGGTCTCTTCTTTTTTAACCAATATTTCTTGGGGAAGTATTTTCCT
>Ga0307379_10009736_pt1 | contig 12810 bp, 9 predicted proteins | sample UN2MG_FD_202237 | JGI IMG/M metagenome (GOLD analysis project Ga0307379, IMG submission 202237) | Soil microbial communities from Risofladan, Vaasa, Finland - UN-2 | ecosystem: Environmental > Terrestrial > Soil > Coastal area > Acid sulfate soil | place: Finland: Risofladan, Vaasa | collected... | reverse complement strand
CCATGTTTGCGAAATCGATCAGCTATGTTTTTGACATGCCGTTTGAGTTCCTTGCCGTCTCTGCCCAAACGACTGGGAACATTGGCTGTTGCCGCTTGAATGATATCCTGCTTGGCCTGTTCTAACGGATGTTCCAGCCCTTCCTTGCATTCGCCGTTAGTCTCGGCTATCGTGCCGTCGGCGTCGATGATGGCTTCGTCAAAGAATCCGTCAGGCTGCTTGGCCCATACTCTTATGCGGATCTCATTGATGATGTCCATTAAGATTTCGACATCTTCTCTCGTGAATCGGCGGCAGAAGTCTCCGGCCGTGGTGGGATCGGGAATCCGCTGGGCCCCGAGGGTATCCAGGTATACTTCGTCGTTTCGCAGACGCTCGATGTCTTCAAGGCAGTCGCCATTACAGATAATGTTGTAGGCGATATTCAGGACATGATCCGATTCATAATAGGGCACATGGTGTTTGAGCAGCGTCAATCGATCATTGAGGGCTTGGATCAACCCCGTGTGTCGAGCCAGATGCTGCATGCATCCGATCCCACCGTAGGCCAAACCACGGCTTCGGTCGGCGATCTCGTAGTGAATGTTCTTGGCCGAGAACATCGGCTTGTCCTGTTCGTTCCTGTGAATATCCCGGAGTCGATATTGAATTCTTTGCTTGCGTCGCTTGAGTTGTTTTGCTATTCTCTTGCTCACTCGAAATGCCTCCTTGCATCTGAACATTGCTTTTGAGGTTTCTTTTGTTAAAGTCCTTTATAAGCAAAGATACGGGGCATTTCGAGTATTGTTCTGAAGCCCTGCATAATAAAATTCAAGATGTCACGCTTGTATAGGGACTAGAAAGAGTATGGGCTCACGGCCCGTACCGGTCCCGATCATGGCTGAGCTTAAGAAATACGTTTCACGATTAGATCCTGAACAAGAAAATATATTCGTTGACTGTTTCAAGCAATACAGATGGAACAAGATACGTAAAAAGCTTGGTTTGGGTGATTTCAAATTTCATGATCTGCGTAAAACATTTGGCTCTGTGCTTGCTCAGAATAGTGTATCCACGGCTGTTATACAGAGACTGCTGGAACATTCTTCGGCAGATCTGACAAATAAAGTATATACGAATGTTGATCCTGTCTTGCGCCAAGCAGTGGATCAAATACCAGCTGATGGCTGGCTGAAGGGCTAGTAAACACAAGGTGACATACCGCAAGAGGATGTCTCAAAGTAATTATGGTAATTGAGATTCTCCTATTTGACTTTGGACTCTGCAGAGGGGCCGTTTCTATATCAACTCATATGATAATCACAAGCTAATGTCTTGCGGTTAGTTATGAATTTAGAGTGTGGCTGCCTTTTTTTAGAAGCTACAACTGATTCGTGATTATTTGTTAGGAAACATCACTATATCTTCAGGAGTAGAAAAGGAAAAGTGGTGCATGTATTATGAGAGGTTTTCGGAAACTGACCTGCGTCCAATTCCTGGTGAACCTGTAATGAGACTTTTCTTCAGAATCTTTGGATTGTTCTACGAATACACATAAAATTTTCTACTGAGCATAAGCCCTTGTTATTTAATGACTTCTGCAATATATAGTGTGAAATCTTAGTATTCTTACTGATTTTTATTTCCAAATTGTTGAGGTAACGTCTATTTCCTTAAAGGACAAGTATGGCTGAAATGCAATCAAACAATGATCAATCGGAGTTGGCGCGGGGAAAATCATTTCTGCGTCTATATCAAACGAATGAGCGGAGGCTCTATGGTTTCATTCTGGCCCTGGTGCCGGACTGGTCGGAAGCTGATGATTTGATGCAGGAGACCGCCACAGTCATGTGGTCCAAATTCGATGAGTTTGAGCCAGGCACGGACTTTGCCGCTTGGGCGTTTTGCATCGCGCGCTACCAAGTGATGAATCACCGTAAGAAAAAACGAACTCAGAAGGTGCGATTCAGCGACCAAACTGTGGAAGCTGTCGCAGAACGTATGATCTCCGCCACCGAAAACCTCGATGACTTTTGTGATGTGCTTCGAGATTGCCTCAGGAAGTTGTCAGAACGCGATCAGCAACTCATACATTTGCGCTACGAACTCAATGCTACTACCCGGACTGTTGCTGGACGTATTGGTCATGGCATTGATGCGGTATACAAGGCTCTAAACCGCATTCATATTCAATTGCTTCAGTGTATCCGTCGAACCCTTGCCATGGAGGAATCCATATGACGGCGAAATCGGAAGAATTTCATGAGTTTTTCGAATTGCTCGGTGCGCTGCGCGATGGGGTAATCACAGAACAGCAGCTTGCCAAGCTTGATCAGTCGCTCGCTTCTGATCCAGAAATGCAGGAGTATTACGTTAATTACATGCTGCTGTGCGCAGAGCTTCGCAGGTATTACGGTACCTCCGAATCGCATGAAACGTCCGCCTTAAAAGCAGCGTTGATGTTACCATCGGCACCGGAGCAGCCTCTTATCGAGTCAATCGACCAGGATGAACAACTTGCTGCAGAACGTGCCACAGAAGAGGCTGCAAAGCAGGCCGAGGCCCGAAAACAAGCTATAAAGAAGTTCGCCGAAGATGCACTTGAAGAGTTCAAGGAACAAGAGCGACGCCGACAGGAAGAGCTTGCTTACAGAGAGTACCTTGCAAGGCGACGTCAACTGGCTTTCAGTGTGAGTTCCATAGCCACTATAATAGTCGCCGTGGCCTTCGTTTGGCTTTTTAGGCTGAAACCTCAGCCTCCGGCTCCGTCAGCACCTGTACTCCCTCCAGTGGTGGCCACCATCACGCGATCACTCGACGCGCAGTGGAGCCGAGGTGACTTTTCCACCCGGGCGGGTACGCGGCTTACCGCCTCACCAATGTATCTGAAATATGGACTGGTTCAAATTGTCTTTGACGGTGGCGCCAAGGTCATTCTGCAGGCACCAGCCGACTTACAGTTGGAAGATACCGGCCAAATGTTTCTGCGAAGCGGCGTAATTTCGGCTGAAGTTCCCGAGCGAACCACAGGCCTTATAGTTCGAACACCCACCGGGACGGTAGTGGACTATGGTACTGAGTTTGCCGTTGTTGTCCACAAGAGTAAGGAGACCGAGGTACATGTTTACAAAGGCAAGGTGGCCCTTAGAAGCGGCTCGGACCCAGTGCGTATCGGTGTTGAATCAAAGATGCTAACCGAAGGTCAGGCCGGTGCTGTTGATACTGCGGGCAATATTATCAACCAGGAATTTCGACCCAATCGCTTTATCCGCAAGATACCGGACAGCGCCGGGTTTGGCCTGCCGGGCAAACGCTTGAATCTGGCGGACATCGTTGTCGGCGGCAATGGTTTCGGCACCGGCAAGCCCGACCATATGATCGACCTTACAACGGGTCAAATCTTTAGAATCGATTCCGGCAGCAACAACTCGCCGGTTAAGGGGCCGCTGGCCCTAGAAGCTAGATTCCTTCCCGGTATCGACTACTTGTTCGTGCCTGATGGTGGTGAAGGTTCCGTCCGGATCAGCTCAGTCGGTCATGAGTTTGCCGAATGCCCGGATACGGATGGCTATTCCTACTGTTCAGTCGCGAACGGAGGTGTGCTACGTCACAATATGCGTCTTGGACAAGTGGCGGAACTCGTGCTGGGAGGCAGAAAGTATGGCACGCTAACCTTTCCAGCGATGTCGATGCACGCCAATGTCGGCATCACATTTGACTTGGACACTATTCGTGAAGCAGTGCCGGGAATTCAAATCGAGCGATTCTCTGCTCTGTGCGGCGTATCTGAAACCGCTCTGCGAGAGACTCGGTACACCGTAAAAGAACACAACCGAACAGATTTCTGGGTGCTGGTTGATGGTCGGGTGTGTTATCAGCGATTGAGTGTTCAGGCTGGAGCTGGCGCGGCGCAGGTGAGTATCGAGCTTAGTGGTGAGAGTCGATTCTTAACATTAGTGGTCACTGATGGCGGTGACGACCACGGTTATGACTGGGGTGTTTTTGCTATGCCAGCACTGGAGCTGGCTTCGGCAATGATGGAGTGGAAGGCAGATGAGGTGGAGAAGTAGAATCAAGCAGAGGAGTGTAGTAGGTAGAAAAGAGTTGTTCATGCTGTCTGTGTCGAACCTTCGTGCTGTCGCGTTCGTGCTTGGAGGAAAACACAGCTACGGATTTAGAGTGAACGCCAGCTTGATGGATTTCCAAGAACATTGGGTAGGGGAGCAATAAGATGTGTGAAACAAAAAAGAAAGGATTTACGCTCATCGAACTGCTGGTAGTGATTGCCATCATTGCGCTGCTCATGGGCATTCTTATGCCGGCTTTGAACAAGGTCAGAAAGCTGGCCCGGTCCGCCGTCTGCAAAGCCAATTTGCGCCAATGGGGAACAGTATTTTATATGTACACCACAGACAATGACGGCAAATTCTGGGTAGAGCCCAACGTATGGGCAACCGGTACGGCCCAGGGCGGATGGATGCCTTACTTGAGCAGTTTGTATGGTAATTTCGATGAGTTTCGTCTGTGCCCATCAGCCAACAAAATAAACGGAACAGAAGGTGGTATCGGCACTACTTTCAAACAATGGGGTCCGGGCCAGATTATGATAAACCACCAATTCGGCGAAGATGCCTCGAAGAATTACGGCAGTTACGGGACAAATCTGTGGATCAACTCGCTTGGCCCTGAATCACCGCACGGATGGAGAGGTCAGCCCCAACGACAGTGGAAGACCATTATCTCCGCGCGCCTGCCCGCTCAGGTCCCCATGGTGTCGGATTGTACTTGGTTTGGGACTAATCCTATAAGTATCAAAGATCAATCATGGCCGAACGGCGGCGAGCCGACACCTTCCCGGGACTGGTGGGAAAGCCAGGATCCGATCAGTTTTGGCGGGTGGGGTTACGACATGGCCAGGGTCTGCATTGACCGGCACGGTCGGGGTGTTAACCTCGTTTTTATGGATGGCTCAGTGCGCAAGGTCTTTCTCAAGAATTTATGGAGTCTTAAATGGCATAAAGAATTCGAGCTGATTGACGAGATCAAAATCCCCTAGCTCAACTGAGTGATGAATTCCTATTTCAGAAAGGAGGTGGGACCAAATAGGGGCAGAATGACTATCAGAGTAAGAAACACGTATCGGTAACTGAGTTTTGGAGCGTATCAGAGTATGGTTGTTAACATTTATGAAAAGAGGAGGATTACTATGTTTAGAAAAATGATTTACTTAATGTTTGTGGTCGTAATTAGTTTCGGTATGTCTGTGACCACAAATGCATCCGTAAAGTTTGTAGGTAGTGATACCATCACCCAGTCAAACTGGCGTACGGCAGCGGTCTTGGAGTCGGACCTCGAATACGGCACGGATGGATATGTCATCTATGGTCTGAATGTTGGTGATTCAATATATACCGACTATGACGCATCGTCGGTGTATGCCGAATCGGATAACCTGGTCAGCCTGCCGGCTTACATCGACGATATCAGCTTGGCGGATACTACGGGTATGTGGTCTGGCAGCGGCAACTTCGGGCAGATCGAAGACCCTGCCAACGGTAACGCCCTGACCAATACGCCTCTTCTGGCCAATGGCGATCCAGATCCCTGGGTATTCACTATCACTCGCACCACTACTGAGGCCTTTCGTTTGACCGTGATGCTCTCCAATGGCGACAACGTTCCGTCAAACTGGATCACTACGGTCGATGCCGGCGGATCAGCAACGCATGATTTTCCCGTGCCGGATACATCAAACGCCACCTATTACGAGGTGTTTGATGTTCCTCGCGGCTCCGGGGCAGTCACTGTAACAGTGGAATATATCACCGACGGCAGTCAGTTTAACCTGACAGGCTTTGCGTTCGATAGCGCCTCTGAACTGGCTTCGAATCCGAGACCTGGTGACGGGGAGCCAAATGTGCCTCGTGATGTTGTCCTCAACTGGTCGCCGGGGAAATTCGCCGCTCAGCACGCCGTTTATTTTGGAACGAATTTCGACGACGTCAATGAGGCCGATAGTAACAATTCAGTGGTAATACAGGACGCTAACACCTATGATCCCGGACAGCTTGAGTTCGGAAAGAAGTATTACTGGCGGATTGATGAAGTCAATAATGCAGACCCCAACAGCCCCTGGAGGGGCGACGTCTGGAGCTTTGAAGTGGAGCCCGTGGGTTATCCCATTGCCGGAGATATGATCACGGCCACGGCTTCCAGCTTCAATAGAGCGGACATGGGACCGAAAAAGACCATCGACGGCTCCGGACTCGATGACGCAGATCAGCATGGTACCGAGGGAGCTGATATGTGGCTCAGTGCAGAAAGCGATCAGGATATCTGGATTCAGTACGCGTTTACCAAACCGCAAAAACTACACCAAATGTGGGTCTGGAATTCCAATCAGTCCATCGAATCCATCGTCAAATTTGGTGCCAAGAATGTGACCATCGAAACCTCAATGGACGGTACGACCTGGACGACCCTTGACAACGTGCCCGAATTCACCCAAGCATCCGGTTTCTCGGACTATACCCACAACACGGTTGTGGACTTTGGCCGTGTCAGCGCCCAGTACGTTAAGCTCACCGTTAACGGTGGGTGGGGCCAGCTAGGACAGGTTGGTCTCAGCGAAGTGCGATTCTTCGCCATCCCCGTTTATGCCAGGCAGCCCCAGCCTGAGCTTGGGGCCTCTGACCAGGAACCTCCCGTGGTCCTGAGATGGCGCGCGGGACGGGATGCAGCAATCCACGACGTCTATCTGGGTACCGATCCGAATGCCTTGACACTGGCGGGCCAGACCTCTGAGACCCATTACACCGTGTCCGTGGCCCTGGATCAGACCCACTACTGGCGTGTTGATGAGGTCAATAGTCTCAATCCTGACAGTCCATGGGTAGGTAACCTCTGGAGCTTCACGACAGGTGATTTCCTTATCGTGGACGACTTTGAGGACTATAATGCCGGCGATAACCAGATATGGTACGCATGGCATGATGGGCTTGGCTACGGCGCGCCGGGAACCGATCCTTACTTTGTCGGCAACGGCACAGGTGCGGCCGTAGGTGACGAAACTACTGCTTCCTATACCGAGGAAACCATCGTCCATAGTGGCAGCCAATCTATGCCGTACAACTATGGCCAGAACGGTGCAGCGATTTCCGAGGCTACGCTGCCAATTGATGCACAGGATTGGAGCGAGAACGAGGTTCGGAGCTTGTCGCTGATGTTCTACGGCAATCCGGACAACACGCCCGGCCAGATGTACGTGGGGATCAACGGCAGCCGGATCGTGGATTATCCGGGGACCCCGGATGACATGAAGCAGTCCCTGTGGCACACGTGGCAGATCGACCTTCAATCCCACGGGATCACCACCGTCAACAGTCTGACACTCGGTATAGAGGGGGGGGCAGGTACGATCTTCGTAGATGACATCAGGTTGTATCCCCTAGTTCCGGAGTACGTCACACCCGTAGCACCGGATAACGTGAGTCTGGTGGCGCATTATACATTGGATGGTCACGCAAACGATGACTCCGGCAATGGTGCTGACGGCGTGGAAAATGGCGTCCCGATCTTCTATGAAGCCGGCGTCGAGGGTCAGGCCATCCGACTGGATGGCATCGACGATTTTATTGATTTGGGTGTTCCAGAACATTGGCCGGCCGGCGCTGCCCCACGCACCTTGTGTGCCTGGGCCCAGACGTTTTCAGTGGAACCTGGCTGGCGTGTAATTGCCGGTTACGGCTCACCGGCCGGAGGGGAGGGCACGGGTCTTGTGATGAACGGTACCTCACTCTACGGTTCAGGCTATGGCAGCGATGTAAATATCGACAACTTCTGGAGTGTGGAAGAATGGCACCACGTGGGCCTGACCTACGATGGAACCACCGTGCGTTTGTATGCCGATGGCATTGAAGTCGTGTCCGGTGAAAGGGATTGGAACACGATCATTACAGTGGCTCGTATTGGGCGACAGGTAAACGAGGCCCGGGAATTCTGGGACGGCCGGGTAGATGAGGTCCACCTTTACAATCGAGCACTGTCTATGGCGGAGATGGCGTGGCTGGCGGGCAGAACGGCGCCGGTTGCCAAGCCATTCTAAGCAGTTATGTTTACAAAGGTATAAAGATTACTGTTGGAAATAGAGCTTTCTACTCACATGATTAGAGGATTGAATGACAGCCATCCTTTTAGCGACCCATATCTATGTATGGGTCGCTATATGGATAAGGATGGTCGAAAATGCTGAGAAGATGGTTAAGGATTATCGTAGCCTGTTCCGGGATGTGCGGCTATAATGGTTTGGCAGGCGGACGGCCGAACCCGGAGCAAACGTTTGACGCGCACAAACACAATGCTTCTTCTACCGTTGACTTCATCTATAGATCGGTGACAGGAATAGGGCATGAAGACGGTGTGTGTCGGCGCGATCCCAGCGATATCATCAAGTCAGGTGACATCTACTTTGTCTGGTATACCAAGGTGCCGGCGGGATCACCGTTGTATCCGTCAGGATATTTCGGCACAATTTGGTATGCCACGAGTCAAGACGGTGTCCATTGGACAGAGCAGGGCGAAGCCTTAGGCAAAGGCCCGAATGGCAGTTTTGACGCCTATGCTGTCTTTACACCTGGGATCCTTGCTGCTAAGGGAAAGTACTATCTTTACTACACAGCCGTACAGGACGGTTTTGTCAACAATAACACAAGTGACTATACGGCCATCGGCATGGCCGAATCCGATTCGCCTCATGGCCCGTGGACCAGATTTCCTACCAATCCCATTGTAAAGCCAAGCAAGGATCATACAAAATTTGATAGTTATCGCGTAGATGACAGTTGCTTGCTGGTGCGTGACGGGCGCATCTGGTTGTACTACAAGGGCCGCCGATACAATGAAACGCCAGGTCAAACGAAGATGGGAGTGGCCATTGCCGAAGAGCCTCACGGACCTTATGTCAAAGTGACGGATGTATTTGCGGATCATTCCATTTGGGCTGAAAGTCACGAGGTATTGGTGTGGCCGCAAGGGTCCGGCGTAGCGGCATTGGCCTCGATTTCCCAGACGATTCAGTTTGCAGCAGACGGTTTACATTTCGAGCGTTTGACATCAGTACGTCATCGCCCTAATGCGCCCGGAGGATATCGACCGGATACCTTTGCAGACAGTAAGAAACCTCGCTCGATGCAGTGGGGAATTTCCATGGTGCACGGTCGTGACCCTTATCTGCGCAGGTTCGACATGCTCACCGGGGGAGACCGGAGGTAAAGGTAAATGAAATAAGTTATTCATCACAAAACCCAATGAATATATACATGAATCATCAGAATAAGGTAATGTAAGGAATCGTTATGAATTGTCAATCGAATAATGGAAATGCATGTTCATCAGGTTGCGGGTGTTGGATGCAACACACAAAAAGACTGGATAGGCGTGATTTCATGAAAATGGTGGGCGTCGGTGCGGCGACTTTATCCACCGCCGGATCATGGCAGGTCTTTGCCGGAACGTTTGACAACGAGTATCTCAAAATCATTCCTACGGACAAAAAGCTTGATCCGGCCTGGGTGCGTTCACTATTCGAACGTGGTCAAAAACAGACCTACTCCAATGAAGAACTGAAGTACATTGGCATGCCAGTTGGGGGGATCGGCGCCGGACATGTGTACCTCGGTGGCGACGGACGCCTGTGGTTGTGGGAGATCTTCAATAAGTCCTATGCCCGTGGATTTCTGGGAAAAGGAACCAGTGGTGAGACGTTCTTGCATCCCTTTGAGCAGATTCATCCTTTTTCACAAGGATTTGGATTGCGATTGCATGCGGCAGGTAAGGAGCAGACTCGTTCGTTGGATAGCGAAGGATTTGCGAATGTCAGTTTCGATGGCCGTTATCCGATGGGACTGGTTAGTTACCAGGATCCGGCCTGCCCGGTTGAAGTACGGCTCGAGGCCTTTAGTCCCTTTATTCCCTTGGATTTGGAAAATTCCGGATATCCGGCAATCATCATGCGTTACTCTATAAAAAACACCAGTCCGGGCCCGGTCAAGGCAACCTTAGCCGGCTGGACTGGCAATCCTGTGTGTCTCGACAGCGGTCAACCGAAGGACACGTTACTTCGCAATCGTATCCAACGCTCCGACCGATGGACAACTCTGGAGTGCAGCGCCGAGCGTCCCTCTGAAACACAAACCATCCAAAAACGACCGGATATACTATTCGATGATTTTGAAAAAACCTCTTACGAGGGCTGGACCGTGGATGGGCAGGCCTTTGGCAGCGGACCGGTGGCGATAAAGGACATTCCCAGTTACCAGGGAGATGTAAAGGGCAGTGGTCATCGTGTGGTCAATTCCCACGCTTCCGCACCTGGGGACACCGTGCAAAGCAAAGATGCGGCGACAGGCACACTTTTGAGTCGGCCTTTCATAATCGAACGTTACTTTATCAGCTTTCGCATCGGTGGCGGTAACCATAATCCCCAAGCCGATATCAACTTTCTTACCGGCAAGGGGAATGCCGGTGGCACAGGGATAGAGCTGTGGGTGGACGGTAAACCGATCCGCTTTGTCACCGGATACGATGCCAATCAGATGCGTATCGAATCGATAGATGTCACCGACTTGCAGGGCAAGACAGCACAACTGAAAATCATTGACCGGGAATCCGGAGGTTGGGGGAATATCGGGATCGACGAAATCATCTTTACGGATGAGAAAAAGCACGAGGATGCCGGACCCCTGGAACAGCGTTACGATTTCGGCACCCTGGCCTTGGTACTTGTGGATCAGGCCGATCACGCCGCAGCAGGCACTACACAGGACGGCATTTACAGTGCAGACAATTCGGATGCGACAAAACCGTGGGGAGAGCGTCTGACCGGTGCCTTGAGTAAGACCTTGCACCTCGATCCTCAAGAACACAAAACCGTAACCTTTGTGTTTGCCTGGCATTTCCCACACCTGTCCCTGAATCTATTGGGCAAGGTTGGACGCCATTACATGCGCCGATTCAAGGATGCCACTGCTGTGGCCACCCATGTTGCCAAGCACTTGGATCCGCTTTATGACCAGACCCGGCGCTGGACCGAAACGTGGTACGACTCGACCCTGCCCTACTGGCTGCTCGACCGCACGATGGCCAATACCTCGATTCTCGCCACGAACACCTTTTACTACTTCGAAAACGGACGGTTTTATGGATGGGAAGGTATTAACTGTTGTGAGGGGACGTGTGCCCACGTCTGGCACTATGCCCAGGCACCCGGACGCATATTCCCGCAGATCGAACGGAGTATACGCGAACGCGTAGACTTCGGTTTGGCCTTTGGTCAGGACGGCGCCATTCATTACCGTGGCGAATTCCATGACCACCATGCCGACGACGGCCAATGCGGGCGCATCCTTGGTGTACTGCGTGAGCATCAGATGTCTAAGGACGACACGTTTCTCCGCAAGCTGTGGCCCAAGGTGAAGCAATCCATCGCATTCATGATATGGCGTGACGCAGATCAAGACGGTCTGCTCAATGGGGCCCAGCCCAACACCCTGGACGCTGACTGGTACGGAAAGATCAGCTTTACCAGCTCGCTATACCTGGCCGCACTCAAGGCCGGGCAGCAGATGGCCCGTGAGATGGACGACAATGTCTTTGCAGAACGGTGCCGAATCATTGCAGAAACCGGTGCGCGCAACATCCTGCAAACATACAACGGTGAATACTTCTATCAGATCGAAGATCCCGAGCATCATGACAAAATCGGCATTGGACCCGGCTGCTACATCGATCAGATCTTCGGGCAGACCTGGGCGCACTGGGTCGGTCTCGGTCGGCTCTTCGATCGGGAGAAACAACTGTCGGCCTTGCGTGCTCTGTGGAAATACAACTTCGTGCCGGACGTAGGACCCTTCCGCGATCACTTCAAACGCGGACGCTGGTATGCCATGGCCGGTGATGCCGGGCTGATCATGTGCTCTTGGCCCAAGGGCGGCAAGAATCCTAATTTCGCCAAGCACTGGCAATATGGTTATTTCAATGAGTGCATGAGTGGCTTTGAATGGCAGGCCGCGGCCCACATGATCTGGGAAAGCTACGATCAACCCGACTTGCTGCAAGATGGCTTGGCTATCAGCCGTGCGATCCACGACCGTTATGACGGCCGACGGCGCAACCCCTACAATGAAATCGAATGCTCCGATCACTATGCTCGTTCCATGGCCAGCTACGGCGTGTTCCAGGCAGTGTGCGGCTTTGAGTATCATGGCCCCAAAGGACATATCGGCTTTGCCCCTCGACTAAAACCAGCGGATTTCAAAGCGGCTTTCACCGCCGCCGAGGGTTGGGGTACATTTGCCCAGCGCCGCGAAGGCACCACGCAACAAGAAACTGTCGTGGTCAAATGGGGCCGGCTCAAGTTGCGAAGTCTGGCGTTTGTGGTTCCCAGGAACGTGACTGTCAATCAGGTGAAGATCAGCGCTGACGGTAAAGTGCTGCCTTGTCGCCACGACCTAACCGAGGGTCGGCTGGTCATCAAACTGGAAACCGCAATAACCTTAGAGGCCGGGCAGGCTATGACAATCGCTATAAGATATTGATCAGGATTGCAATGTTTCGTTAGGAATGGAAATTCCGGTAAATAGACAAACGTGGTTTACCATTATAAAAGCAAGGATTTGATTCTTAGTTCTCATGAAACACTTCGACCCGGTAGGGTGCAAATATTATCCCCACATAACTCCTTCTACAGCAGTGACATAAGGTCGTCGCGGATGAAAGTGATTGCCTGTTGAAGGAGGATTTCGTAGTGTATCCGGACTATGAAACAGAAAATGT
>Ga0307379_10009735_pt1 | contig 12810 bp, 9 predicted proteins | sample UN2MG_FD_202237 | JGI IMG/M metagenome (GOLD analysis project Ga0307379, IMG submission 202237) | Soil microbial communities from Risofladan, Vaasa, Finland - UN-2 | ecosystem: Environmental > Terrestrial > Soil > Coastal area > Acid sulfate soil | place: Finland: Risofladan, Vaasa | collected... | reverse complement strand
CGATTTGGGAGTGGGGGGGGGGGGTGGCTCCGAGGCACATCCCTTCGGAACGGGACCCTGGCGCGCGCCTGCCAACAATACCAATACATTTGCCAGAGAATCGCACATCGATATCATGGCTTCCAGAGCAGGGCAGGACCCTGTGGAATTTCGCCTGAAAAATTTGAAGGACGAGAGAATGCGGAGGATTCTGCAGGCAGCGGCTGAGAAGGCCGGCTGGTCTGCCGCAAAAAGTCCCAGCGGGCGAGGCCTTGGAGTGGCCTGCGGCATCGATTCGGGCACTTATGTGGCACATATAGCAGAGGTTGAGGTCGACAAACAAACCGGAGGCGTACGGGTCAAGCGAGTAGTCTGTGCCCAGGACATGGGTATCGTCGTAAATCCGGAAGGTGCAATCATTCAGATGGAAGGTTGCATCACGATGGGCCTGGGTTACGCTCTGACCGAAGAAATCCGCTTCAAAGGAGGAACAATTCTCGATTCGAACTTCGACACTTACGAACTGCCTCGTTTCTCCTGGTTGCCGGTAATAGAAACGGTTCTGATAAAGGCGGATGATATCTCTCCACAGGGAGGCGGCGAGCCGGCCATTATCTGTATGGGCGGCGTGATTGCCAACGCAATTTTCGATGCAACAGGCGCCAGACTGCTCCAGCTTCCAATGACTCCGCAAAGAGTCAAACAGGCGCTCGCAAGCCGTGCCTGAGATACAGGTTAGTTCTAAGGGATCAGTTACCATAGTCCTGGATAGTCCGGGCCTTCGAAATTGGCTTTGTTTTTTCGCCGCTCACATCCCCTAAAAATCTCCGTAATTTCTTTTTACATATCCATTTACGCCCATTTTGCTATTCGTAAAATTGGCTTTGTTTTTTCGCCGCCTTTTCATACTCAAATCTCCATAAAATCTTATATCTGAGATACTTATATTTAATTGAGCACATACAAATTGGCTTTGTTTTTTCAAATCGTTTCGGATTTCGAACTTCGTGCTTCGGATTTCCGGCCAAAGGCTGGATATTGGCTTTGTTTTGGCTTTGTTTTTTCGCGGCCCAAAAGCGTAAAAAAACCTCATAATACCTTGTTATAATTGACTTTGCGCTCATTTTGACCTATCGTAAATTGGCTTTGTTTTTTCAAATTAATGCGAATTTTACTCACTAATTTGCCACATTTTGCCGTGTTTTCTGCGCCATTCGGCGTATTTTCGCGCGTTTTGGTTGTGGTTTTGTCTTGAAAATTCAGGATTTTGAACATTTGACATTGTTTTGGATTTAGGATTTAGTGCTTAGAATTTCCCGGCTAATTGCCGGCGATTTGCATTTTGATTTTTGATTTGCTTCCGTCCTCCTCTGACTGCTGTATCCTGTATCCTATTTATTTTTACCTATTATACACCAAAAAAGGCCAAAATACAAGTAAAATCTCCATCTTTACCCCAAATTGTCCTTTATACGGCCATTTCAAAATACTTTCTTTTTTTAAGCGGTGGGTGGCAGCCACTGAGCGAATGCAGTGAGCGAAGTGGATGGTAAAAGTGTTTCAAGGAACATAGTATTTCACTATAATCTGTTCATGGAAAAAGAGAGATTTATAAAAAAGAAGTGCAAGAGTTACAACATCTCAGGCCATGCTCATGAGCTAACGTTTAGTTGCTACAGGAACCGAAAATTTCTTTTATCCCACAGAACATGTCAATGGCTGATAAAGTCTATCGAAAAGGCAAGGGAAAAACATAATTTCTCTTTATGGGCTTATGTCTTCATGCCCAATCATGTTCATCTTCTGCTAAATCCTATGGAGAAGGAATATGATATTTCAAATATACTAAAAGATTTAAAAACTGATACGGCACGAAAGGCTGTAAAATATCTAAAAGAAAATAATCCTTCCGGGCTGTCAAAGTTAAGCACTTCCCAAAAGTACAGAAAACACAGATTCTGGCAAAAAGGCGGCGGCTATGACAGGAATATCATTAAAGAAAATACCCTGATGGATTCTGTTAAGTATATTCATTATAATCCAGTAAGGAAAGACCTTGTAGATGAACCTGGAAAGTGGTACTACTCAAGTTACAATTGCTGGTTCAATGGTGTTGATGAACCACTCCGAATTGACAAGGAAACCTGGCCTTTGTTTTAGGAGAATTTTTTTACTTTTAAAAGTACCATCCACTTCGTTTTACTCAGTGGCTGCCACCCGTCGTTTTACTTAGTGGCTGCCACCCGTCGCTGACGACGTCATGAGGGGAGCCGAAGGATAAACACGGTTGATTGTGTAAATTGTGGATGCCGTTACTCGGGGCACGGGACACGAAAAAATTTGCTTTTTTTCAAATTTTATTATCAGCATTTCCCCATCGATAAAAACCTGTACAACGTGATAAGTAAATGCGTAGATGTGTAAATGCGTTTATGCATGGCCTTCTTGTGCTCTTTTGCATTTTTTGGCTTGAAAAACCGACGAAATAGCGTAGAATTTTCTTTGACGAGCGAGCTTTTTAATTGATTTGATTAAAGGATGATCGATTATTTAATTGAAAAGCAGGCTTTTGGAGTATATTTAGGCTCAACCTGCGGTGGAGGAGCGCTTCACCTATAACTGAACGGTTACAAAAAACGCAACTTTTTTATTGACGAGGGGATAGCTAATTTGATATAAAGAATTTAGTAAGGTCTGTGAATTTTCGGTTTTACTGCAGGTAGGGTTTTTATATTTTTTAAGGATCTTCCGAGAGGCATAGAGCCATAAAACACGCATAAGACCATCGGAGTTTTACACTTCGTAAATCAACAATTCATTTTTCAAAGAAGGAGGTAGTGTCAGATGTAACGAATTTTTTATTATCCTAAGTCGGCACCTTAAGGGATGGTGCATTTTTTTATTTATTTTGTTGTTTGAGAAATGTGTGCTTTGTCTTATGGCCGGAGCTTGGCTACTTTATTAATTAACTTTTTCAAAGGAAGATTCTTATGAGTAGAAAATTGATTTGTCTAATTTCTTTTGCTATAGCGCTGAGCATGGCGGGCAATGCCTCGGCCGATCTGGTCGCTCATTGGAGACTCGACGAGGTTTCCGGCACCACTGCCAGGGACTCATCCGGAAATGGTAATGATGGTACAGTCATGGGCGCGCCACAGTGGGTGACTGGAAAGATAGATGGTGGGCTGGAGACTTTCGTTAACGGCGACTACATTGAGAAAAAAATAGATGAAGAAGTATGGGACAATTTCACTATTGCATTTTGGGTCAAAGCAACTAAAGTAAACCAGGGCGTCTACCGTTCTGCATTTAGCAACCGTTACCCTAACGACGGTGGCTTTCAGATTGATGTGAATGGCGAAAACCCGGGGAGTTACAGGGTTCAACCCCATAATTTACTAATCGGTCCAGTCACAACAGACTGGGTTCATCTTGCCGTGACCTGCGTTGGTTCATCCGTGAAACTTTACTACGACGGCAGTATGGTTAGGGAAGGATCGCTCACCGAAACCGATAGGTTATTCAACAGATTCCTCGTAGGTGCAAACAGAAGGTTAGAAATTTTTCTTGTTTGTACTATCGATGACTTTCGAGCTTACAATCATGCGTTGTCGGAGGCCAAACTTCAAACTGTTATGTTAGGTGAAGTTGAAATTAGGCCTTCTTATGCCTTTGGACCAGAGCCTGCTGATTATGCCACAGATGTGCCGCGGGATGTGGTCCTCAGCTGGACGCCGGGAGAGTTCGCCAACACACATGATGTTTACCTGGGCACGGTTATCGACGATGTCAACGACGCCGGCAGAAGCGATCAGCGGGGCGTGCTGGCCAGTCAAGGTCAAACCGCTGCAGCTTATGGTCCCGGCCGTCTAGAATTCGGCCAAACTTATTTCTGGCGTGTTGATGAGGTCAATGCTCCACCGGACTACACCATCTTTAAGGGCGATGTGTGGAGCTTTACGGTCGAGCCGTTTGCTTATCCGATTGAGAGTATTACTGCCACAGCTTCCAGCGCGATCAAGGCAGGTGAGGGACCCGGAAATACCGTCAACGGTTCCGGACTGGATGATGATGACCTGCACTCAACAGAAAATACGGCTATGTGGCTCAGTAGTTTCGTCGATCCCGATAGGGCCTGGATCCAATATGAGTTCGACAGTGTCCATAAATTGTATCGGATGTGGGTTTGGAACTATAATAGTTCCGTTGAGCCTGTTGTCGGCTTCGGCGTCAAGGAAGCCACTATTGAGTACTCGGTCGATGGCACCAACTGGGCCATATTGGGCACTACTCACGAGTTTGCCCAGGGTTCTGGTTCGGCTGGTTATGCCCCCAATACTACCGTTGACCTTGGTGGTGTGGCGGCAAAATATGTCAAGATCGCTGCTAACAGCAACTGGGGAGGTATCCTGAACCAATATGGTCTGAGCGAGGTGCGATTCTTCAGCATACCCGTCTTAGCCAGAGAACCAAGTCCGGTTTCCGGCGCAACAGATGTAGACGTGGATGCGATCCTTAGCTTCAGAGCGGGAAGAGAGGCTGCTAAGCATGATGTGTACCTTGGCACCGACGAGCAGGCCGTGGTCGACGGCACCACGCCTGTTACTACCGTGACCGAGCCCAGCTATGCTCCCTCCCTTGATTTAGCCGGCACGTACTACTGGCGGATTGACGAAATTAACGATGCCGAGATTCCAACAACCTGGCAGGGTGATATCTGGAACCTCTCGACACAGGAGTATCTTGTTGTGGACGATTTCGAGTCCTACAATGACATTCCTGCCGGGGAGGAAGGCAGCAACTTAGTATACGGGACATGGGCAGACGGGTTTGAGAATCCGGCAAACGGTTCGACCATAGGTTATAATGTACCGTTCCAGCCCACAATCGAGACCTCGCTTGTTTATGACGGCAAACAGTCGGTGCCGCTTTTCTACGACAACACCGCGGCCGCCTATTCCGAGGTCACAGCGAATGTCGCTGATTTAGATGTCGGCCGGGATTGGACCGAGCATGGCATTAAGGCCCTGACGCTGCGGTTCTTCGGCGATCCAAACAATGCTTTACAGCAGATGTATGTGAAGATTAATGGCTCCAGGGTAACATACGATGGCAGCGCCGAGGACACAAGGCTGACGGAGTGGCAGATGTGGTATATTGACCTGGCCTCGATAGGCGTGAGCCTTAGCAATGTTACTGAGCTGGCCATTGGCTTTGAGCGTATTGGAGCGGTTGGCGGCCAGGGAATGGTTTTGCTCGACGGCATCAGGCTGTATTCTTATGATCGTCAGTTGACCACGCCGGCAGACCCTGGCACAACTGATCTGCAGGCACACTATGAATTTGAAGGTAATACCAACGACAGTTCCGGCAACGCACGCAACGGCGCTGCCATGGGCAATCCTGATTATGTGGCCGGCAAGGTCGGACAGGCCATTAACCTTAGTGGTCTCAACGACTATGTGGAGATAACCGGTTACAAGGGCATTCTCGGCTCGAGTGCGGTCACTGTGACGGCCTGGGTTAAGACGGTCAGCACAGACACCGGCGCCATCGTAGGCTGGGGTCCCGACGTTGAAGGTCAGAGATTCGGCTTCCGTCTCGACGTTGGCAGGCTGCGGTTAGAGCATCAGGGCGGCAATGTCCAGGCAGACACCTTAGTGAACGACGGTGGTTGGCACCACGTTGCGGTGACGGTACAAGAGAACGCCACAATCTCATATCCGGAGGTGATACTTTACCTTGACGGCATGGACGACACCAGGCCGACTACAGACCCCGATGCGTTCAACCTCACCGCAGGGGAGGATGTCAGTATTGGCAGGCGGCCCGCAAACAACGATAGATTCTTCCTGGGTCAGATCGACGAAGTCCGTATTTACAACGGAACGTTGACACAAGAGGAGATTGCATGGTTGTCCGGCCGGACCAGGCCGTTTGACAAGCCGCTTTAATATACGTACAGACACTTTGGCCTGTGCCAAGTTAGTGGATTCGCAGCATTAAGAGCGACTCCGACCGTAGCGGTACAGCGTTGGTACCGGGCTGCATAGTCAGCCGGTGATTTTGCATCATTTCGGGGCCTTTGCCGATTGATTCGGCATAGGCCCCGTTCGTTTGTGTGCCCGGCAGGGCACACCTACTTGGAGTTGAGGCGAAAATTTAGATTTTATTAGGGACGTATATTAATTTTTTGCAACTTCCTCTGACGTTATCGAAGGTGTTGGCGGATAATAAAAAAGAGGCAAGTGGTGCGAAACATCTCAGCCTGGGAATATAATCCCCAAATTTCTTTTCTGTCCATTTAAAATAATTGTATTGCGGCGGAATAATCTGTTATAATTCCACGAATAGAAAATCCGCAGCAATTTCGAATTTTCGAAGCATTCAAAATAATTTTACGTTTAAGATTAGCTTTGCTATAATGCCCGAAATGGATTTTGGGCATTTATCTGAGTATAGTCATATTGAAAGTATCGGATTAAATTTTTATTCATTTTTTAAATTTTAGGAGGCTAAGCTATGCAAGGTATTTACTCCCGCCGTAATTTCCTAAAGACCGCAGCGGCCGGCGGCGCTGCTCTGGCAATTCCCGCCGCAAGCTATTCTCGCATCATAGGTGCCAATGACCGCATTTCAATAGGTCTGATCGGCTGTGGTGGACGGGGGGTCGGCACCCACATGCCCGGCGTACATAAGCACCAGGACAGCCAGAACTTCGAGATTACCGCCGTATGCGACCCCTGGCGGCTTCGTCGCGAAGAGGCAGCCGCCCTTGCCAAAGAATGGTATGGACGTGAAGCCCGAAAGTTCTCGTCGTACCGCGACCTGGTTGCTCTCAAGGATGTTGACGCCGTTATGATTGCCTCGTGCGACCACCAGCATACAACTCACCTCAAGGCGGTTGCAGAGGCCGGCAAAGACACATACTGCGAGAAGCCGCTGGCAATGAGGCTCGACAGGCTCCGTGACGCCTGCGACGCCGTCAAAGAGGCCAAAATAGTCGCCCAGATAGGCACGCAATTGCGAAGTTTTCCCAGCTTCACCGGATGCCGCGAGCTTTATAAGTCAGGTATCCTCGGCAAGGTCGGACGAATTGAACAATGTCGCAATAGTGCAGAGCCCTACTGGTACAGGTACGTCAAGGACGTTCAGGCCAGGGACGTTGACTGGGATGAGTTTCTGATGGATCGCCCGAAGCGTCCGTTCAATCCGGTGCAGTACTCGGGTTGGTATGGCTACCGGGACTTCTCCGACGGGCCCGTGCCGGGACTGGGCAGTCACTTTATTGACCTGGTGCACTACATTACAGGCGCGAAGTTCCCGACGAGCTGCGTCTGTCTGGGCGGGACTTTTACCTGGAAAGACAAGAACAACTTTACCTGTCCCGACCACGTCCAGGCGTTGTGGATTTACCCCGAGGGCTTTATGGTCAGCTACTCGACGAACTTCGGCAACGGCAGCGGCAACAGTTTCAAGATATTCGGCGACGCCGGTGTCCTCGATATGGTCAACTGGAATGAGCCGATTTTGAGTGCCGATGGTGCAATCAGTACGAAAAAGGGCCCGATACGCGGCAAGATTCCCGTAAAGGATATAGAGCGGCCGGACCATTTCCTCGACTGGCTGCAGTGCCTGCGGACGCGCAAGACACCCAACGCCTCTATCGACGCCGGTTACCAGCATGCGGTGGCGGTTATTATGGCGATGAAGTCGTACGACACGGGCCTGAGAATGATTTACGACGCCGAGAAACGTGAGATTAGTCGTGGTTGAGACTGAGCCGGCCTTTTAATTTAGATTAATTTTTCGCAACGAGTAAGGAGAAAAATGCAGATGAACTCTTTTAACAGATTGTCCCGCAGAGATTTCCTGGGCCAGAGCCTGAGGCTCGGGGCGGCAGGCCTTGCTGTTTCATATACAACTGGGGCGTCCGCCTCGGCAGCATCGTCACAGGCACACAACAAGTGGCAGATCGGCTGCTATACGCGGCCCTGGGCGAAGTATGATTATCGCGTGGCACTCGATGCCATCGCTGAGGCTGGATTCAAGTATGCCGGGCTGATGAGCACGAATACCAAGACGCGACTTATAATCTCGGTAGACACCACGCTCGAAGAAGCCGTGCAGGTTGGCGAGGAGGTTAAAAAACGTGGGATGAAAATCCCTTCACTTTGGGGCGGGTCAATCCCGGTGGACAAGTCACTTAAGGCAGGTATCGAGGGCCTTCGCAGACTTATCGATAACTGTGTCGCCTGCGGTGCGGGCAATCTGCTCATGGGCGGCATAGGCAAAGAAAAGCTCTATGATGCGTACTACAAGGCCATTGACGAGTGCTGCGATTATGCCGCCGAAAAAGGTATCGGCATGAGCCTTAAGCCCCATGGGGGCCTCAATGCTACCGGGGCACAGTGCCGCAAGACCATTGAGAAAATCAACCACAAGAGCTTCCGAATCTGGTACGATCCGGGCAACATCTTCTACTACTCGGAGGGCAAGCTTGACCCGGTCGACGATGCCGCCTCTGTCGATGGACTTGTCGTCGGCATGTGTGTCAAGGATTACAAGCCCCCCAAGGATGTATCGGTGACACCGGGGACCGGTAAAGTAAATTTCGGTGCTGTTCTGGCACGCCTTGAGCAGGGTGGCTTCAACGGCGGTCCTCTAATCGTGGAATGTTTGGATCCGGGAGACCTGAAGCAGACACTCGCGGAGGCCAGGAAGGCCCGGGAGTTCCTGGAAGAGCTGACCGGCCAGAAGACATCTTCAAAAAGCGGGGCCTCAGTCCGCGGCGCTCAACTGACTGCGGGCCTGGGAGTCACCGACATAACCCCTCCGGTCAATTATCGCATGAGCGGATACTTCAGCGAGAGACTGAGCACAGGGACATCAAATCCGCTTCGTGCCAAGGCGATGGTCCTTCGCCAGAATAACGAATCTGCGGCCATGGTGTTTTGCGATATCATCGGTCTGCCGTTGGCAGTTTCATCGCGAGCTCGCAAGCTTGCCGCCGAGAATACCGGTATACCGGCGGCGAACATCCTCTTGGCCGCCACACACTCCCACACCGGACCGCTTTATTTTGGTGCACTGAGAAAGCACTTCCATGACCTGGCGATTGCTGAGCATGGCAGCGACCCATGCGAGAAGGTCGATTATCAGTTCGAGCTTGTCGTGGAAATTGTAAAGGCCATCATGGTTGCCGACGCGGCTTCAAAGCCCGTCCGTATCCAGGCCGGCGTAGCAGAACAACGAGGTTTGTCGTTCAATAGACGGTTCCACATGAAGGACGGGACGGTCCGGTTTAATCCCGGCTCGCTTAATCCTGATATTGTTCGGCCTGCGGGCCCAGTCGATCCTGAAGTAGGTACTGTATTGTTCCGCGAGACCGGCGGCGGTCATAGTGCCACTGCGGCACTCGTAAACTTTGCCATGCATCTCGACACCGTTGGCGGAAAAAAATACGCAGCCGACTATCCTTTCTACCTGGAAAAGTCACTCCGTGAAAAGTATGGTGACCAACTCGTTCTGCTGTTCGGTACGGGTACCTGCGGCGATATTAACCACATCGACGTTTCGAAAAAGGAACGCCTCAAGACAGAATTCATAGGCAGGACGCTGGCTGAAACCGTTATTGCAAAAATGGAATCTCTGCAATCCGTTGGCGAGCCGTCACTGGCTGTGCGAAGTGCGGTTGTCGAGGTGCCGCTTCAGCGCTACGGGCCGAAGGACGTTGCCTGGGCCCGTGAGAACATCAAGAAGGTCGGAACAGGGAAATTGTCGTTTATCAAACAGGTCGAGGCGTACAAGATACTGGCCGTCGAGATGCGTGGCAGCTCGGTAATACCGCTCGAAGTTCAGGTGTTTCGGCTGAATAATGAGGTAGCCGTGGTTGGTCTGCCGGGCGAGGTTTTTGTTGACCTGGGTCTTGCTATAAAACGAGCCAGCCCGTTTGCGACTACGCTTGTTATAGAATTGTGCCAGGACGCACCGGCCTACATCCCCACGAAGAAGGCATTTGCCGAAGGCAGCTACGAAACGGTAAATTCCCGGATCGCTCCCGGGGGTGGTGAAGTAATGGCCGAGGCGGCAATCCGGCTCCTGAAGTCACTCGGTTAGATGTGAACCGGCAGTAGCAGGGAAAGACCGAATGAGATTTACAAAATTGCATGGATTGGGCAATGACTATGTTTATGTCAATTGCTTCGAGGAAAAGATCGAGAATCCCGCGGAATTGGCAAAAGTTGTCAGCGACCGGCATCGAGGTATTGGAGCCGACGGATTGATTCTCATAGCTCCCTCAGAAACAGCGGATGTGCGGATGCGAATTTTCAACGCCGACGGCTCAGAAGCTGAAATGTGCGGAAATGGAATCCGGTGTGTGGCGAAATACGCTTATGAGCACAAATTAGCCGTGGCCGGCGGGGCTTTTTCCGTGCCTGGCCAGCAGTCCTTTCCTGCTTCGTTGGATATAGAGACAGGCAACGGGATTTTGAGAGTTGGCCTTGCTATCGACAGTGATGACAAGGTACAGCAGGTATGTGTGAATATGGGCCGGCCGATTCTTAAACCGGAAGATATACCTGTGAATTTGGCCGGCGAAAAAGTTGTTGAACAGCCAATCGATATTCTCGGGCAGAAGTTGCTGATGACCTGCGTTTCGATGGGCAATCCGCATGCAGTGTTTTTCTGTGATGATGTGGGGTTAGTTGAGCTTGAGAAACTCGGCCCGGCTATCGAAAACCACGGCCTGTTCCCGAACAGAATCAATGTCCACTTTGTTCAGATCGATACGCCGACGGAATTTACAATGCGAACCTGGGAAAGAGGCAGCGGCATTACGATGGCTTGCGGCAGCGGTGCCTGTGCCGCTTTTGTGGCAGGGGTGCTTACAGGCAGAGAAGAACGATTATGCACAGCACATTTACCCGGCGGTGATCTTGGTCTGAACTGGTGCGAAAAAGATAATTGTCTCTATATGACCGGGCCGGCTGAAGAAGTTTTCGAGGGTATCTGGCCCCAAAAGTAACTCTCATATGCAAAGCCTGGGTGGGCGGCAGAATTGCAGAGCAATACCGCATCTGTTGGAAGATAACTCTGTGCCCACGGGAGAACCGTAGGTGTCATCTATTCTCAGGACTTTTGCGAACCCCGCGACCTTACCGCCAAATTCAAGAAGGCTTGATGTCGGTGGTATGGACAATTCTATTTGTAATAAGTTGCCTTGCTTAAATGTGTTGGCTGTGGTCTTAAAATACAAACCGCCGGGACTGACATTTACTGTGTAGCCGTTATAGTATTTGTCAGTTGTGGAACCAACTTTCCGGCATGAAATATCATACTTTGCCCCCAGTCGCTTATACTTACGTTTTTCAGACCGATCCATCATTCGCATCCTTGCATCACACTGTCTTGTCCATTTTTTCCTTACGAAGTTAAGTAATGTTGATTAGAGCAAAATTCATTCCAAGACGTACAACAGACAAATGCCCCATTTTAACTTTTACAAGTGCTTACTTGATATAACGTTAAATTGAAATATCAGGTCAGTATCGATAGAATGAATAGAGAGGCGGCTTTTGGCGTTTATTAATAGCAACATCAGTGGCGGGCTTTATTCGCAGTTGCCTGAATATAAGGACAGGGTGGATTTGTTTAGCTGCTTATTTAATAAAAAGTTACGTTTCCTACTAAATATGCAACTCTTTTAGTCCGAAAAAAGGAACAGGTGCGTTGTTTTTTTGCAACGCCTATGCTTGACAATAGAAAAGTTAGGTCTTATTATTATAGTTATGCCGGAACATCCAAAACAACAATCTGAAGGGTCGGGTAAAAATAGCGATTCGCTCAATGAACAAGCTAAGAATGACCACTTGAGATTTGAGTTACTTGGCAAATCAATCATCCAGTCATTGCCGATGGGAATTGTCGCTTTCGATTCGGATTTGAGAATTATCGAGGCCAACCCTCAGGCGTCAAATCTAATCGAACTGGGTGATGACATCGACAAATCCCTGGCGAAAGGTACGGATGACAAGATATGGATGGGCTGGACGCAACAATTAAAGGCAGTGATTTCAGGAGGAAAAACAGGCTACTTTGAGGAAGTAAGCTATACATCTGACGGTAAAACAAAACTGTTGCAAATTGTTTGCACAGCCCTGAAGGATATTACAACAGCAAAAAATATCGGCGGTATCGTCTTAATCGAAGATGTCACCGAGAAGGTCAATATACAAAGAAGATTGGCTAATGCTGAAAGATTGGCTACAGTTGGCAAGCATGCCTCTAAGGTCGCACACGAGTTGAATAATCCTATGGATGGGATACTGCGATATATTAATCTTGCGATAAGAATTGTTGAGCAGGAAAACCTCGAAAAACCTAAAGAGTACCTGATTCAATGCCGACAGGGACTTATGAGAATGGTTCAAATCGTCAGCGAGTTACTTGAATTCTCTCGCAGCACTTACACCCCGTTTGAATATGTCAAAATAGAAAAGATTATCGAAGATGCCTTGAAAACAATGGAATCAAAAGCAGAGAGTTCTAATATTCGGATATTACGAAATTACACACTCGGCATGCCGCAGATCAGGAGCGGCAATCTGTTTCAGGTATTCTGTAATCTTACGAAGAACGCCATGGATGCAATGCCGGATGGTGGGCAACTGAGAATCTCAACACATCAGGCGGCGGAAAATACCATCGTAGTGGAATTCTGCGACACTGGAACAGGTTTGCCGACGGAAAGCGCAGAGGCTATATTTGAGCCATTTTTTACCACAAAAGATAAAGGCAGAGGGACAGGATTAGGATTAGCGATTTGCA
>Ga0307379_10009734_pt1 | contig 12811 bp, 10 predicted proteins | sample UN2MG_FD_202237 | JGI IMG/M metagenome (GOLD analysis project Ga0307379, IMG submission 202237) | Soil microbial communities from Risofladan, Vaasa, Finland - UN-2 | ecosystem: Environmental > Terrestrial > Soil > Coastal area > Acid sulfate soil | place: Finland: Risofladan, Vaasa | collected... | reverse complement strand
ACAGCGCCCGGCCGTATATCTGATGTTCTTTCTCGTGGTCGTTATCGTAAGCTACGGTGCTTACGAATTTTTTTTACTGGGACAACACTAAGCGCCTTAGCCAGGAGAACAAAATGCGGGAATCCACACTTTGGATGCTGCACCTGCTCGCCGGAGCCGTGATGCTGGTGGTTCTCGGGATTCATTTCGGCGTGATGCACATTGGAGAGGTCTTCGGCATACCCCGGGTGGAAGTTCTCACCTTTCCCTCTGTCCAGGCGCGCTCCGAAATGGCCTTTTTTCTAGTCGTTTACCTGATTTTACTGATCGCGGCCCTTTATCACAGCCTTTACGGCTTAAGGGCGATAATATTCGAGCTGCCGATAATCGGGCCGACCGTCAAAAGGGCACTCAACATCCTGTTAATTTTTAGCGGTTGGGGATTTTTCTTCTACGGAGCTTATGTGATAATTGCCGGCTTTGCAGGATAAAAGGAGAAAAAATGCTTGCCACTGAATCAAAAGACAATATCAGTCAAAAGGGACAGGAAGTCCAAATTAAAATACTCAGGTTCGATCCTGATAAAGACAAGACCCCTTATTTCCAGAGCTACCGCCTGAAGCACGAGCGGGGAATGACAGTTCTTGATGCGCTGATGCTGATCAAGGAGACTCAGGATCCCACTCTTTCCTATCGAAAGTCTTGCCGCATGGGTATTTGCGGTTCCTGCGCCATGCAGGTGAACGGTAAGCCTGTTCTGACCTGCCAGACCCAGATCAAAGAACTCAACAGCGACCGGATCGTAGTCCGGCCGCTTCCCAACTACCCGATCCTGCGGGATGTAGTTCCTGATTTACGGAACCTTTTCAATCAGCACCAAAATATCAAACCCCATATCATCCGGACCGATATGGAAGAGGTCAACAATCCGAGCGGAGAGTTCGTGCAGACACCTGAGGAACTGGAAAAATATCTTCAGTTCAGTTACTGCGTCAAATGCGGCGCCTGCCTTGCCGCCTGTCCCACCTGCGCGACGGATGAGAGTTTTACAGGCCCCCAGGCTCTGATGACCGCCTATCGATATGTTTCGGATTCACGGGACGCCGGGCTTGAGAATCGCCTGGAAGCCCTTGACATCCGGGATGGAGTCTGGCGCTGCCATTTCGCCGGCGCCTGTTCAGAGGCCTGCCCGAAAGGCGTAGACCCGGCCCTGGGAATCCAGCTTCTGAAAAAGGAAGTTTTCAAACTCCGCGTTCTGGGCCTCAAAAAGGAGCCAGCTCCTCTGGCCCTGAAACCCGCTAATGTCGGGCACCGGAAAGATATCCCCAAGGCTCCTGAGCGGAATGTGGAAAAATAACATACCGAATTACGCTGAATCCTTAATTTAAAGACAAGATTGTTACTTTAACCTTGCTCGAAGAAAACCGTAACCGCTTAGAAAAAAGAGACTGTAACTCCTTAAAAAACAAAGACATCCCGGACCAGGAACAAATACATTCCCCACGCTCAAAGTTAGTGTTCAAAAAAACGACTGCTCGATATTTCTTGTACTTCCCTCTTTAAATGCCTATTATTAAAATGATGTTTTTATTTGGTTCAAGCCTTGAGAAGTTTGTTATTCACTGTTTCCGGGGTTTAGTCTAAAAAGCTTTTATACCGTTTATCCACATTGAAAATGGGCGCATCACATCTCGGGCTTAAACCGGCTACTAAATGATTTTTCTGAGTTTTGTCAAGTACCCGGTAAGAGAATGCAAGGTTATCGTTCCAGTTGCCTTGCTCCCGTGAATCCCGAATGAGGATTCAGCCGCTTTCCGTGATTTTCGACAGCAGAAAAATTAAACCTGAAGCATAAAATGGCCGAAAACTTCAATTGTCGGTATATTGAGCCATTTAACTCTAGAATTTATAACCTTTTGAAGGTAATCCTCCCGAATATATTTTCCCCATTTGATCGTCAATCCGGCACGGTGCCCCGATGAATCCACTAATATTTATTATAATTTTTATTGTTTGCATGGTTCTTCTTATTTTCATCTGGTTCACGGTGATGCGAATCCAGCGGGAACGTAAAATCACTGAATTCAAAATCGCCTATCTTCGCCTGGCCGGTCAGGAAGAAAACGCTTATCAGCGCTACATCATGGCCGAAAGAAAAATGCAAGAAATCGAGCTGGATATCGAGAAGAGCCGGGAAATTATTACTGGACTAAAAGCTAAACTGATTCAAAGAAGACAGGCGCTGCGTGAACTTATCGAACAGCTCAGGATTATTAAAACCAAACTCAAAATACAGGAGTCCTCCAGTGCAAATCTGGATATAGAGGTTGAAAACACCAAACTGACAAGTGAAATCAAAACCCTGCTGATTCTAAGCAATGAAGACAAGATAAGAATAATAGCCGAGAAAAAACGGGTTGAAGAAAAAAAAGAAGATCTGCCCATAGTGACGCAGGAATCAGAGCAGCTTTATAGCAGCTGGGAAGGTTTGCGCAAGGAACTCCAACAGGTCGAAAATAATTTCCGCCATTTGGATGAGGTGGCTTTCAAGCGCTTATCCGAGTCGTTTATCAAGAAGAAAACCGCTGAAAGCAAGCTGGATCCGGAAAGGGAGATAATTAACCTCTTGTTGCTGCTCAACAACAAGCGGGGTTTGCTTTATGTGCGAAAAAAGGAAGCCGCCAAGGATCCGACTACAGACTCATTGCAATTGTTAGATAAGTATGAGACTGATATCAAGAAGCTTGAATCTCAGTTAATCACTAAAAGCAGGAGTTATGGCATCACGACTAAAAGGTTAAGCGAGTTGAAAAATCTTTTTCTCAAGTAGATGCCGGAACCTCCTGGAAAGCCTCTCGATCGGGAGCTATTTTTCAGTGCCGGATTTTAGCAGGAAAATTGTTTTTTTCTCCATGTCTTTGCTTCTGGTCCTTGTTTTCAATCTGGAGGCCCAGCAAAATGTCCGCCCGGACAGTGCTGCTGCGGATTCTTTGCTTCCGAAACAACCTGAGCCGACAGTCACAGTTGGGCTGGCCGATACCATTCCGGGCGATTTTTTCCAGATCGTGGATAACCTGGGCCTGAACAGCTATACTTACCGTCTGATCACGCGCTTCCAGACAATCCCGGAGAGCGTGATTCTCCAATCTCTGGCAGAGGCCAATATCCAGGTGGATTACCAGCGGTCGAACGCTTATGTAGTAGCCCATGCTATCAAGATACTCTGTCAGTTAGACAGCCTCTGGAACGACTTTTTCTCTGATTTGGAGATCCAGATCAGAGAACCTAATATTATGCGTTTCAATTTTCGCGACGACCAGAAATGGAAAAGCTACGCTCTAAACGAACTCTTCTATTCGACTTTTTTTCAGGAATTGCTGCTTATTATGGGAAATATCGGGATTGCAGAGTCAAGAGATGGCAAGCAGTGGCTCGCTGGTTGGCCGAATGAACTACGGTGGAAATACCGTGAGTACGCATTCGAATACATGCCGGAAGATATGAAGATAAAGGTGATAGACTTAAGAAAAGGGAGAGGGCAACCGTCTGCTGAGGAGCCTTCCACCATTCGTATTCTGCCTTCCAAGCCGATTCTGCCTGCTGAATCCAGCGACTCGATGGAACCAGCGCTGAAAATCCCCAAATTCAAGCCTTGATTTTAATAATTCAGGAACCTTTCTTTTCTTTTTCGAGTTAGAGTATCATAAAAACACTATTGGAGATTCTTGCTTTTTTCAGTCAAAACAGGGGCGGCGGGCCGGCATCCTTTTTGCGAAACCACCAAGGAAAGAAAGCATTTCGGCGCTGATTCAAAGCAAAAAGGATGCCGGCCTGCCCCCTTGCTCCCGACTTTATTCGCAGCTTGCAGCGCTTCGAGATATTAAAGCGCCCGGACTTTCCACCGCACCTTTTTCCCTCTTTTACTGAGCCTGAACCGCTTTTAAATAATTCTTGAAATGGCTTTAAATATACCGTTTGTAGCAAATCACTGTATTTGTTAGGATTGACTTTGACCGGTAGGGCTGCTATTTTTGTTCGTGTTCTGAATTTATTTACGGATCAACCAGCCTCAAATCAAGCGGTTACTATGAAAATTGCTGCTTTGGGCCCTTCAGGGACATTCTCTCATGAGGCCTGTGCGAGACTTGATCCGCAGGCCGAGATAATTTTCCAGCGCACCATCCGCGATGTCTTCACTTTTACTGGGGAGGGCAAAGCCGATGCAGGCCTGGTCCCGCTTGAAAACTCTGTCTCCGGGAGTGTCGGCGAAACCCTGGATGCCCTCACTGATACGGAGCTGCAAATCGAAAAGGAACACATTCACCCGGTAATTCAATATTTGGCAGGTACAAAGAACACAAAAAGCATAAGCACAATCCTCGCCCATCCCCAGTCCTATGCTCAGTGTGAAAAATTTATCGACGCGAATTACCCTGATGCAGAGATCATTCAGACCTCCTCGAACGGTAAAAGCGCTGAGATTCTTCTGGAAAAGAATCGCGAGGATTGGGCGGCCATCGTGCCCGAGCTGGCTATCAAACTTTACGGGCTGAAAAACATTCGTTCAAGCATCCAGGACAACCGCTACAATGTGACCCGGTTCATCATTATCTCCCGCAACATTGCCCAGCCCACAGGCTACGACCGGACCAGCCTCGCCCTCTATCCCCAGGTGGACTATCCCGGACTGCTGCACGAGTTGCTCGGACATTTTGCCGGCAACGGGATAAACCTGAGCAAAATCGAATCCCGTCCCTCCAAAGGCCGCCTCGGCGACTACATCTTTTTCATCGATGTGCTCGGCCACCAGCAAGATGACCGTGTGGCGAGCGCGCTGGAAGCTCTCAGAAAGAAGGCCTTCCTCAAAGTGCTGGGTTCCTACCCCCGCCAGTACTAGACCCGCTAAAAATTCGTCTGTCCAGACCGGCTTATCCCGTTATTTTAAGGCAGATAAAGTCCACGGCTCCTTTCGGACACTGTTTTCCAAAGGCAATTGACAGTTGTTCACCATGGTTATAGATTAGAATTTCCTTATTGATTCCTGGTCCTGCCAGCACAGGGCTTGGGCCCAATGTTGTTCACTTTAGGCGGGAAAGGCAAACGATGTCATTCCCGCTCAAGCGGGAATCCAGGTTTTTAAGCCGATTTTCTGGACCCCCGCTTTCGCGGGGGTGACAAAAAGAGAGTGTTGTCGCTTTAAGTGAACAGTATTAGGCTTAGGCCCCTGTGAGCCGGCTTTATAATCCGTCAATGCAATGCAACTGGATAAACTCAAACTCCTGATTGGATTCTATGGCTGAAAAAACTTGCACTCTCGGTATCGACCTCGGCGGGACAAATATTGTCTTCGGCCTGGTCTCCCCGAAAGGGGAATTGCTTTACCATTTCGACCGTCCCACTGAGCCGCACAAAGGGCCTGACAAGGTAATGGAGAACATTTTGAAAGGTATCGACGATATTTTAGCTGACTCGGGCGAATACCGGGTAAACGGGATCGGTCTCGGCTCACCGGGCAGCATTAATACCGATCGCGGCCAGGTGATCCAGTGCGCTCCCAATATCCCGAACTGGAGCGGCCGTCAGATCAGAGAACCGATCGCCGAGCGTTTCGGTCTGCCCACGTTCGTGGACAATGACGCCAAGATGGCCGTGATCGGGGAAGCGACTTTCGGAGCCGGCGCCGGCAAGCGGTACCTTTTTGTGGTCACTCTCGGCACAGGGATCGGCGGAGGTGTGGTGCTCGACGGGCGGATCCACCGGGGCGCTTTTTTCTGCGCCGGGGAAATCGGCCACTCAGCCGTGCAGATAAATGGAAGGCGCTGTGCCTGCGGCCTGGATGGCCATCTCGAGGCCTACGCCTCTGCAAAAGGTCTTGTCGGACAGGTCCGTGACGCCCTTAACGCAGGAAGAAAGTCCCTGGTCACCGAATGGGTCGGCAGCGAGCTGGAAAAACTGACCGCCAAAATGGTGCTCGATGCAGCCAGGCTGGGCGATCAGCTCGCTTTGGAAGTCGTCAACCTCTCTTTCCATTACCTGGGCATGGCCCTCGCCGGCTTTTCCATGGTCTTCGATCCGGAGATGATAGTCCTTTCCGGCGGAATTGCCCTGGCCGGAAAGATCCTTTTCGATCCTGTACTCGAGGCCTACAAGCGCTATCTGTTTTACAAGGAAATCCGCATAGCCCCTATTGTCCCTGCCAAGCTCGGTTTTGAGGCAGGTATGGTGGGTGCGGCTGCCATGGCGATGATCGAACTCAACTTAAACGAAAGCTAGTGCTTTGACGACTTAGAAATGCCTGATAACTTGCGCAGATCAAATGACTAAAAAGGTTTGAGTCATACTTGAACAGGCTATAGGCTATGGGCTATAGGTCCCTTCACCCCACCACCGGCTCGTAAGAGAATATTGGGCTCGGGCAGGGTGGTCCTCCAGCCTTGCCTTATAGCTTATAGAGCATAAACAGATCAGGTAAAAAGTCTCGACCCGGCAAAACTGACTTGTCAGAGCACTGGAAACCTCCTTTAAAGATTTAAACCAGGATCTGAAGATTTAAATGCCCCACGTATTGGCTCTTGATTTCGACGGCGTAATCTGCGACAGTCTCCTCGAAGCTTACCTTCTCACCTGTCGGATCGCACCGAAATTCGACCCCTCTCTCGCTCCGGCGCAAAACTGGACTCCCACTCTGACAGATATCCAGAAATTCCGGGACTGCAACCCCGGGCACTGGCAGCACTTCATCAGTATCGTCCCTTTCGCCAACCGCGCCGAGGGTTATCTGGTTATCCAGAAAGCCGTGTCCCTGAAACGCAACCTGAGCACCCAGGAGGATTTTGACTCTTTCTGCTCCAGCAGTCTGAAAGCTGAGGATCTGGAAGCTTTTCACGAGGAGTTCTACAGGGAAAGATATTCGCTCGAGGCCCGGGACAGGGAGGGCTGGCTCCGGTTGAACGAACCTTTTCCAGGGGTCAAGGCGGCTCTCGGAGAGCTTTCTGAAAGATTTGCGCTGAGTGTCGTGACCTCCAAAGATGCAAAGACAGTCCGCGCGCTTCTCGAGCACTATGGCGTCTCTCCCCTTTTCAAGCCCGGCTTGATTCTGGATAAGGAGACCGGCGCTTCCAAAAGAGCCCACCTGGGCGCCTTGCGTGAAATATTCGGCTGTTCTTTCCGGGAGATCACATTTATAGATGATAAAGTAGCCCACCTGATCGACTGCCAAGATCTCGGCATACGCCTTTATCTTTCAGCCTGGGGTTACAACGGCTCCCAGGAACGCCGTCTCGCCGAAAGCCGCGGTATAGCAGTGCTCGAACTTAATAATCTTGCATCTCTACACCCCTAGCAGAACAAAGGAGGAGAGGACATGAAAAAGACGACTCTACTGCTGAGTTCGGTTTTATGCGTTTTTTACCTTTCCTTTGCCGGTCATGCCCTGGCGGCGCCCCGTGTGGCCTACATTGACATAGCTCCCCTCCAGGAATATCTGCCCCATAAAATATACGAGCCGGGACAGGTCTGCCGCGGCCATGTGAGTGTGGAGGAAGCTTCCGGAAGCCACACTGTCTGTATTTTCTGGCTCGACGCCTACGGCCGAATCTCCGGAGCCGATACGGTGCAGGTCGGCCCGCCGGTGTTCTCCGCTGATTTCAGTATCGCTCTCCAGAACCCGCTCAGCTTTTACAACAGGCTCGAGTCCGCTCTGGATGGTGTAATGCAAACCGCGAGTGTCGAGTTCAACATCCGGCCGGCCAGCCGCCGGTGGGACGATTATTACAGCGCAGTCTGGGCGGGCTACCAGTACGAATATTTCCCGGCCCTTCGCCAGGCAGGTATCAACACCCACATGGTTTACAAGGATTTTCCCTATTACGAGCAGGTTGTGGCCCGCGATTTTGATACTTACGTGGATAATATCTGCTGGCGGGTCTTTGCACCCTACCACAAGTGGCGCTACCGCTGGAATGCGATAAAAAAACAAGTGGCCGCCTCCCCCTACAACATGACCCTGCTGACCCGCATACCGTCTTTCGAAGACCCGGCCACCGAGGAGGCTATCCGCTCCACTGTGCAGCAGATTGTCAATTACCATAAGCCACACCGGCCTATCTTCTATAACCTGGCTGATGAGATCGGCATCGGCGACCAGAGCGGGGTGATCGATTTCGACCACACGGTATTCGCCAGGAACGCTTTTATCGACTACCTAAGGAACAAATATGCTACCGTGGATGCCCTGAACCGCCAGTGGGAAACCGAGTTTATCTCTTTCTATGAGGCAGCCGGGAGCACGGAGACTCTCACTGACCGGGCTATGGACCGGATCTGGGAGAAAGAGCTGCCCAAGGCTTTCGCAAGAGTGGAAGAGGCCCGGGAGCGCTTCGGAGTGCACCTGGGTAGTTTAGAGGATTACGTGGCTCTCAATGCGCTCCTCAAAAGCACGCCGCCCAAATCAGTCGAAGAAATAGAGAGGCTCCTGCCCAGGCTGAAATCGGAATTCAATCTTTCTTCTGTAACCGCAGAGGAGCTTGCCGCATTTGCAGGTAAATTCCACGAATGGACGACCGGCCTGTCGGTTTCCAACCCGCGGGACTGGAACCTGAGCCCGTGGGCAGACCACAAGGACTTTATGGACAGGAGCATGGCCCGCGCGCTCGGCAAAGCTTACGAATACGCCCGCCAGGCAGATCCGGAGGGTGTGTTCGGCTTTACCGGTGGCCACAGTCCCGGGGCCTTTGCCGGCTATAACCTGGAATTTTTAAGCCGCGTGGTAGATCTACAGGTGCCTTACAATCTGGCCGATGATGTCGAGATACTGCGTTCCCTGAATAAAAAGCTAATTCTTCTATCCCCGACCTGGGGCACGGACGAAAGGGGGGTGCGTACGCTGTGGTACCAGTTTTTCCACAACGACCACGGCGTGATTTTCTGGGATAATGATGAACCGCAGAACAAGTTTATCGATAAAAAAACCGGTGAACTCACCAACCGCGCGCGGGTCTTCCAGCCGGACCTTCACGAGCTCACCGGGGGGATCGGCAAGCTCATCCTCGGGTCGGAGAGAATGCACGACCGGATCGCGGTGCTCTACTCCCATCCCTCGATCCGGGTGCACTGGATGATCCAGCACTTGCATCTGGGCCGGGAATGGACGCTCAGGGAAAGCTGGCACGAATTTCGAGAACTCTATTTCAACCAGGTGCACAGCTCGCTGCTCAAGCTCATCGAAGACCACTTTCTGCAGTACGACTTTGTCAGCTACAAGCAGGTGGAGGAAGGTAAACTCGATGAAGGCGAATACGACATCCTCTTTCTGCCGCAGACAATCGCTGTCTCGGACTGCGAGGCCCGGGCTGTCGAGCGCTTTGTGGCCCGCGGTGGCACTGTGGTCGCGGACTGCCGCCTGGGGCTCACGGACGAAAGCGGCAAATGCCGAAAGGTGGGGGCACTTGACAAAATATTCGGTATCTGTTGCGCAGAAGGTGGAACCGGCATAGTGAACCGGGTAACGGACTCTGGCGCTGTCAAAGAGAAGCTTGCCGGAGTTCCGATCTACATTAACAGTTACGGTAAAGGGAAAGCGATCTATCTCGACCGCTCGCTGGATGATTACTACATGCTTCGTACAAAACCCGGAAAGGACGCCGAGCTTTATAATTTATTCGGAGCCGTGCTGGCGCGCGCAGGAGTCAAACCCGCAGTGCGCGTGAGCTGCGCCGATGGCAGCCGCCTCCCCGGTACCGAGCTGGTGCGCTACCAAAACGGAGAGCAGACTGTTTTAGCCCTGTTTAGAAACCCTCAGATGCGGGTGATCGGTACAGGTGGCACTGAAAAGGTGGACAACAGCGCTTTCGAGAAAACCGAAACAGTAAGCGTAAAACTTCCCGCTCCGGCGCATGTCTACAATGTCCGCGGAGGCGGTACCGGTGAAAAATACCTGGGCCGCGGCTCTGTGTTCAAACTCACTCTCGACCCTTGGCGCCCGACTATTTTAACTGTCTCTTCCCGGCACATCTCTTCCCTGGATGTCACACCATCTGTAAAAGAAATAGAGTCCGGCCGTCCGGTCAGTTTTTCGATCGATCTCAAGGGAGCTGACCCGACCAGCGAGATAAATAACATAATCAATGTCCGGGTGACCGGTCCCCATGGCCTGAGGCTCTATCACTACGACTCAAACTTTGGTTTTACCGGTACGGAAGCAAAATTCTGCCTGCCTTTTGCAGTAAACGACCCGGCCGGTCAGTACAGAGTCGCCTTTCGCCACATTTCCACTGCGCTGGAAAAGGAGATCGCAATCGACTTGAAACCTTAGCCCCTTTAGTGTTGTCAATACTTGTTCCAGATTTGATACGCACCTGGAGTTTACTATTGCGTTTTTTTGTCTTTCCCTTGACATCGAAATCCCAAAATATTATAATGTGACTATTCAGTCACAATTTTGGGAGGTCATAAATATGCCAACTGAAACCTTTCATAAGCTCAATCCTGATAAAAAACAAAAAATAATCCGCTGCGCAATCGAGAATTTTGCCCACAACGGCTATACAGGCACCAGCATGGACTCGGTAGCTGAATGCGCAAAAGTGGCCAAAGGCGCGTTGTATCGCTATTTCACCAGCAAAAAAGACCTTTATATGCTGGTCGTGGATAATCTGGTCGACGATATTGACCGATATGCACAGGAATTTATAGAAAGCCATAGTACGAACAATGCTTTTGAAACTTTTCGTGACCATATGGTCTCAATTCATGAGCTTTATAAAAGATTTTCCGTGCATCAGCAAGTCCTCTGTAACATCCTGTATCAGGAAGAACTGGAATTCAAAGGAGAAGTGCTGGCCAAGTTTGGCAAGCTCACAACCCAGTACACAAGACTCGTTCTTCAGCGCGGCATTGCCCGGGGCGAGATCCGGGAAGACATCGATCTGGATGCAGCGGGTTTTGTTATTGAAAGTGTAACCGACCGTTTTCACGACGGTACGACAATGCCTTATCTGGATCACGGCTTCGGACTCTACCAGCAGCCCCAGGAAGTGATCAACCGCAAGGCGGACCAGATAATAGAATCCTTCCGCCGGGCATTCGGCAAGCTCAACCCTGACACGGGGGATTTCGTTTCAACAGTCAATAAATCCGGAATCAGTAGAATATCATCCAATATGGACAGGAGCTATTGAGTGATGGTAAAAAGGTATTTCCACGCTGCTGCAGGTTTGACTATCGGTTCAATCCTGTTATTTGTCCAAGCCTGTCCGGCTATAACCGTGGCCGAGACGGTCTCTTTCGCCATGGAGCACAACCGGGATATCCTGGCCGTTAAGCAGCAGATCGCTGAAAGGCGGGGCCAGGTCATCGAGGCCAGGGCCGACGCTTTTCCACAGTTGAATCTCTCGATATCCTCTTTTAGAATGAGGGATCCCGGATTCCTGAACAGCACTTTCGGGCAGGCGCTCCTGAAAGGCGAAAGCATTTCCGGGGATGGTGAAAATGGCGGCATGCCCTTCCCCATCGAGGCGATCATGCCCAGGCCGATAACCTATTACGATATGGTCATGAATGTCAGCCAGCCAATTTTTACCTGGGGCAAAGTCTCAAACGCAGTCCAACTGGCCAAAATGGGAATAAACGATATTGACCTCAGCCTCGAGGCGATGCGGCAGGATGTGGCCTATCAGGTGACCAGCGCCTATTACGATGTGCTGCTCGCACAAGAGACCATTGCCATGTATGAAAAGTCCATCGAAACCCAGAAAAGGTACCTCCGGCAGACCAGGGATTTTTTCGAGCTGGGTGACGCGACCCGCCTGGATGTCCTGCGTGCAGAGGCGCAACTTGCCGCCACGGAACCCGGCCTGCTGGAGGCAAACAACAGCCTGATCCAGGCCCAGAAAAACCTCAACTTTCTCCTGGGCCGTCCCCTGGACTCAGAGCTCTACACTGCCGATGTCAAAGTAATGGAGGATTATTCCCCGCCCTCGCTCGAGGAGGTGATAGTCCGGGCGGCAGCCAACCGGCCCGACCTGAGACGGCTTAACCTTCAGGTTGAAATGTACGATAAGACAATCAATGTTTTCAAGGCCGATTTCAGGCCCCGGGCGGACCTGTTCGGTTCTTACGGCTTTTCGACCATCCGGACCCAGGACCTGTTCGACCGCAACTTCGAGTCCTGGCGCATTGCACTACAGGTCAGTGTCCCGGTGTTCGACGGTTTCAAGAACCGCGGGGTGATCATGCAGTACAAATCCCGGCAAAGCCAGACAGAGATTGCCAGTGCAAAACTGGCCGAACAAATCAGGCTCGATGCCCTCCAGAGTATCGATGCCTGCAGCTCTGCGGCAGAGGTCTACAGGGCCCGCAAAATCTCACTCGAAAGTGTCGAGGAAGAGGAGCGCGTTACCGCCGATCAATTCGAACAGGGACTGGCCACCATGTACGAACTGCTTGACTCAAACCGCAGAGTTATCGAGACGAGAATCAACTACCTCGACGCCCGTTACAATCTGCTGCGGGAAATAGCCGCCCTGAAAAGAGTGATGGGAATTCCTGTTGACGCACTTTTCTCAAATAATGGTTAGAAAACGCTAAAAATTACCTGCTGGAGATTGCCATGACAAAAAACGAGATTCTTAAATACCCGTTACTGACACTGTTCTCACTGACCCTGGCTTTAGCCGGCTGCCAGAAAAGCGAGGCCCAGGATCCCGGCCAGGTGACGGCCCGGCCTGTAAAGCTCACCAATGTGGAGGTTCAGACAGTCCATTCCACAGAGCTCGAAGAGTATCTGACACTGACCGGCCATACAGAAGCCGCACACGATATAATTATCTCCTCG
>Ga0307379_10009733_pt1 | contig 12811 bp, 15 predicted proteins | sample UN2MG_FD_202237 | JGI IMG/M metagenome (GOLD analysis project Ga0307379, IMG submission 202237) | Soil microbial communities from Risofladan, Vaasa, Finland - UN-2 | ecosystem: Environmental > Terrestrial > Soil > Coastal area > Acid sulfate soil | place: Finland: Risofladan, Vaasa | collected... | reverse complement strand
CAAGATTCTTGATGATCGGCTGACCAAGACGAATGTCGTTGCTCACGCCATTGAGCGAAGGACTTGCTCCAGGCGGAACGTAGTTCGCGCCTCCTTGATCTGGAGATCCCATGAGTGCAGCAGGGAGAATCGAAAGCGCAACGGTCAACACCGTTGTCGTGATTGCCGCAAGGATGCCCGCTGTTGAAGAAACGCCAATAGTAGTTCCAGCGATCAACGCACCACCAGCCGTTCCTGCTCCTCCTGCTGCGAACGCGGATGCAAGCAACGGCAGCAGAAGAGGACCTTGTGGAATGTGAACAGCAAGAATCATGCAGTCTGCGGCAGGATAATAGACGTCCCAGTCTTCGAGCTCGATCTCTGTGTGTCCGCCGAGATATACGTGAAGCGGCGCGAGCCCCTCGTGGTCGACGTCGAAGTACTCATCCAGCATCTCCGTGACGGACAAGCCGCACGGAACCTCTTTCACAGAAGCGGCATCAATCTCAAGATGGCTCGTCGCATAGGCAAACGTCACCAGTCCTTCTACGATCATGACTTCAGCCGACATAACGATACAGCCTCACAAATTCCCACTCATCAGCTCCAGTGCTCAGGCGCTCCGTCGTCACACAAGATCCAACGATCATGCTCAAGAAGTGGTCGTTCCCGATCATTACGCCGATGTGGTGGAGGTCGTACCTGGATTGAAGATACGTGACTACGTCCCACGGACGCGGCTCTTCATCTTCTGCTAGTCTGCGCCATCCAGACTTCAGCTGATCGCGGATCGTGTCTGGAGTCGGACGCGTCATCCCATCATAGATCGCCAGATCAACGCCGATCTTCTCTTTCAGGAACAGACGAGTCCAGCCCCAACAGTCGGCTCCAGTGAGTTCTCTGCCGAACTCTTTGTAGGGGACGGCCATCCAGTCACGATACTCGCTTGTATCGACAGCGTAGACTTTCATCGCAGACCTGGGAAGGTGATGCCGTCGTAACGACGAACTGGATAGGGTCCTGTGAACTCTCGCTTGCGCAGCGTGAACGAGATGCCGAATCTGCCCTTCACTTTCTTCAAGCGCAGGTCCGTGATTTGTTCGTCACGTGTAGGCTGAACGAGTCCTGTCGTCGTGTCAATCGTCACGGTGAATACATCCACACGCGGAGGCTTCACGCTCAGGCTTCGCATCAGATCTGAATACAGATCGCCGACACCGAGCACGTTGATGATCAACTGAGGAACCTCTTCCTCCTCACGGTTGATCGGTGACCAGTCCATGGACACTGCCGTGAACGTATCCCCACCATGATTGATGCTCTGCGTATGATCGCAAAGACGGATCGGCCATCGTGAATCGCTGTATGTCGGATCTTGTTCATCGGGCTGGAATATCTCAACACACAGAATGGGAGCCTTCTTCGTCGTACGCCTTGCCATCTGCTGACGTACGGATGCCGAGGGTGTTACGTCGGCCATCAGGCAAGCACCTCTGTGATCTCACAGCCTACCGTCCAGAGATCGCCGCCCTGGGTCTTGGCATCAGGTGGCTTGAACATCTGACATACGATCGTGCCACCGACGCCGGGATGCGGATGAGGGAAGTCGAATTCAATCGTGCCGTCTTCAATCGTATCTTCCCACCATGTCCTCAGCTGAGTTACCTCAGCGGCCGTGAGCCAGAATACGCATGTGAACGGCTTCGGTCCTGCAAGGCCGATGCGCCGACTCATGACAGGACCTTCATCAACGCCGTCATGATGCGCCGTGTTCCGAAACTTTTCTCCGTAGTTCGAAACTTGAGGCGTCTGAGGGAAAGGAGCCACGAGCCAAGTGGTCATCGCTCACCTCCTGTAAAACGAGTCGTTGATTGCTGTTCCATCGTGCGTGCAAAGCGTCCGCGTCTAGTGATGTCTTCTTGATTGACGTCAGTCACAGTGTTGGTGATCATGACTCTGTTCTGCGCTGTCTGAACAACTGAAGTTTCAGTCTTCGTCGGACTAGCTGTGCTGCTGTTGTTCACGACATCAACGCGGAGATTGATGCCACCTCCTCCTCCTCCTCCACTCGAAGGAGCACTAGAGGCTGAGGACATCGCCGCTCGTTGTCCAGGAGTACGGACATGAACGCTTTCATCTGGCGAAGCCATGAACTGAACAAGCTGACTGTCTGTTCCTCCGCCGCCTCCAACCTTGAAATCTCCTCCCATCGCACTGCCAAGAGGGGCGATTTGATAGTTGAAGCTTCCTCCTCCAGGAGCAGAGCCTAGACCCTGCGGTCCATTCGCTAATCCACCACCGAACAAACTACCGATTCCGCCAGTAAATGCACCGACAATGCTATTGACGAGCGGCTCAACGATCGTAGCTTGGAAGATCATCTCTGCGATTTGGAGCGCAAGGTTCTTGAACGCAGCTTCAGCATCCTGAGCTTGGAAGACCATCGAAGTAAGCGTCTTGCCCATCGCATCACCGAACTCGCGTGCGAGCGGCGGTCCAGCCGCTATCTTGTCCGTTGCGTCCTTGAATCGCTTTGCGAACACTTCTGTAGCTCGCGCTGCCTGAGCCTCGTTTATGACGTTCCTTTCAAGAGCTTCGTTGACCAGCAGAAGTGAATCTGCATAGTCATCCGCCGGAGTGCGGATGGCTTGCAACACAGAACTAAATTCTTTCGATTCCTTGGTCGCGCCAAAGATCTTGTCTTTGAAGATTTCAGTCACTCGTGCTGCGTCTTCAACACTGATCTCATTTTCTTTCAACGCAAAATTGATTGCCTTCGTTGCTTCTTCAAAGCGTTCCTGCTTTGTGATAGACAGCTCAAGGACCTGACTGTACACGTCCTGCTTCACAGTCGCAGTATCCATACGAAGTTGGAATGCAGCAGCAGAAGCCTCAGCGTCAAGGAACGCTTTGTGCTCCTTTTCAATTTCCTCACGCGCTGCCGTGTTAGAAGCGAGATTGCTATTCGCTTCATCAACAAGCCTGAGAGCTACTTCATACCTTCCAAGCTCATTGCGCAGTGTCTGGATAGCTTCGCTACGCTCGCGCAAGATCGTGCGCTCAACGCCGGCTCGTTTCTCTTCTCCGTTGTCGGCGTCCTCTGGGAACTGAGTACGACCAAAGATTGATCTGAGTCGCGCATCAACTTCTCTTGCAACATCGGGTCGCACAAGATCATCCGCTGTGATTGCATCACGAGCGATCTTTTCCTTTAGCTCCTTGACTTTGTTGCCGACGTTGCGAGACATCGCTTCGCCGACCTTGCCTGTCTGCTTGCCGAATGTCGTTGCGAAGTTTTCAGCTTCATCCAGAAGAGATCTTGTTTCTGTGAATGCTCCGGCGGTCGCTGTCTTGTACAGACCCCACATCGTAATGAGGCTGAAGCCAATGGACAAGATCTTCGTCATCGGTGTAGGAGCAAGACCGAGCGCTGTCGCTAGTTTGCCTGACGCTGTTCCAGCGACAGCGGCAGCAGAAGCGAACCCTCTGACCTGAAGCGTGAGGCGAGCGAAGCCAAGAGCTGCCGCTGCTGTCTGAGCTGCGATGGGTACAAGGAACTTCGCTGCGAATTGAAGCGATGCAAGCGCACCGAGCGTCTTTGCAAGTACGACGATGCGATCAGCGAGGGTAGTGAACTGGCGTCTGTTCTTGCCAAGCGACTCGCCCATCCCCGCCCAGACACGAAGAACACTCGTGGTCGTATCCAGCATCGTGCGGAACGCACCAGTCAGCCCACCATCACCAGTCTGCAAGATTAGCTCTTGTATAACCGATATCAGGTTCTTGCTTGCACCGAATAGATTGTCCGACATGGTGTCGGCCATTCTTTTCGCAGCACCCTGAGCGCTACGAATGCGCTTCTCGAAATCTGCTGTCTTAGCTGACGTACGCGCAAGGATGACAGCAACGCCGGCCGCTCTGTCACCGAAGATCTTGGAGGCACGCTCAACGTTGAGATTTGCGTTACCGAGTTTCGCCATCACTTCTGTGAGGGAGTTGGTACGCAGATCAAGATCGCTAAGCGAAAGGTCCATGTCTGCAAACGCAGCGACGGCAGACTCCGTCGGCGAAGACAGATTGATCATCACTCGGCGAAGGCCGGTACCAGCAAGACCAGCCTGGATGCCTGCATTACCGAGCTGAGCTGCCGCCGCTGCTACTTCTTCAAGCTCAATGCCAGCGACAGATGCGATCGGACCAGCGAACTTGAGTGCTTCGCTCAGCTGTTCAATGTTCGTATTTGACTTTGATGCCGTGAACGCAAGTGTGTCAACAACGCGATTTAGATTTTCGGCTTTGATACCGAACTGTGTCGCAATGTTAGACGCGATGTCCGCTGCATTGCCCAGATCAATCGCGCCGGCAGCAGCGAGATTGAGGGTAGGCTCCAACGCTGCGATTGACTCGCGCGATTCAAAGCCAGCCAATGACAAGAACTTAAGACCACTCGCGGCTTCCGTTGCAGAGAACCGCGTCGTTGCACCGAGCCTTCGTGCCTCGGCTTCCATCGCCTTGAACTCATTGTCAGTGATGTCACCGACAAGAGCCTTGACGTTGCTCATCTCCTTTTCGAAGTTTTTGATCACGTTGAATACGGCTGTCAAACCGAATCCAGCGCCAAGACCCAATCCGCCAAGCGCGAGCTTCGCGCTTCTGAACGCACCGGCTAGCTTTCCGATGCTCCCAGATCCAATCTTGTTCAGCTTGCGCTGAAGCTCATCAACGCTGTTTCTGCCACGAATGAATTGACCGAGCTCATTGCGAGCGAGCTTGGTATGTGTTCCGGTCCTGCGCAGATCTGCGATGAAACGATCAAACGCAGGCTTCGCTTCGTTGCGGATCTTATCAGCAAGACCACGGATTCCAGTTGGCGACTTAATGAAACGACCAAGCTCATCCCGAGTTCGCCTAGTGGAACTCTCAATCTTTCCAGTTGACTGAGTCCACGTAGCAGCGCCCGAGACTGCTCCCGATGAGTCTATCCCTAGCCTGATGATCCGTTCAAGTGTCGCCATGTTTCCTCAGGAAATGGATGTCCATCTTTTCAACGACGTGGAAGTACCATTCACGATCCAGATCGTCAATCAGATGTATGTTCAACCAAGACTCCAAATCAACAAGACTGATCGGTGCTCTTGCGTGAACCCTTCTTCGATCGCAAGTGAGGAAACATGACAGGATTCTTTGTAGGTACCCGGGAGGTTCTGGCCTTTCTTGCAGAGCCTTGACATACCCTTTCCCGTGTTGTCGCTCTAGCTTTCGCAGGAAGGCTTCGTGAGGTCCCCAGCCTACCTGCTCCCACTCGAGTACCTCTATCAGTTTCCCGCGTCTTTCTCCACATCCGAGTTCTTCAGGAACGTCTTTTCGGTTCCGGCTTTATCAGCCACGGCGTCCAAGATCAGTTGATAACGCTCATCACGCAAGATTTCGTATGCGCGCTCATGACTGAAGACGATGGGTGTACCGTCTTCCTCCTCCAGCCCTCGCCAATCGACCATGCAAGCCTCTACGAGCACTTCAATGGTCATTTCGATCGCTTCTTCCGTGGTCGGCTCCGCGCCTTTCAGCTCGGGGTTTTCACGCCGCTCACGCTGGATACGATCTGTAACAGAACGAGCAGCCTTGGAAGCCGCTGAGCGCAAGCAGCACTCCCAGCCTCCAGGCATCTTCGTCCACTTGCCTTCTTGAATGCCGATGACATCCAATTCAATTGCCGATAGCTTCATTGTTCTCTGCTCCTCTGCTCTTGTTGTTACGCCACGATCCGACTGATTCCGAACTGGAACGGACTGGACGTTGCGTTGAACTTGCGCTTGAAGGCCGTCATTTCAATGTCAACCATGATGTCCTGATCCTTGCCAGGAGTCAGCGTGTCGGCCTTCGTGATAACTGCCTGACCGATGTCGAACACGTAGGCGTTGCCGAGCGTGTCCTCACAGACGATCATGCCTCCTGTGCGTGTCGTCGCTGCCGGCGTTGTCTCATTGTAGCCGTAGTCGACGTTCACCTTCTTGAAGCCAAGGTAGTCATCCAGCACTCTGTTGTCGCGGAAGTACGCCGTCATTGCGATCGTCACGCGCTGAGTACCACGTCCAATTCCGACAGGGGAAATTGAACCGATAACAGGCTGAGGTCGAAGAGCGTTGTTCATGGTGAGCGTGAGCGACTTGACGTCTGCGTACTTGTACGGAGCGCCAGTATCTGATGTCTTTGCGCACGAGTACAGTTCGATGTGGTCCACAGCGTTCATGACTTCGCCAGTTCCAGGAGCAACGTTCGCTCCTGTAGCAAGCGTGTCGCCGACGATTGCGATCTTCCCTCGCACTCCGTACGTCACCTTCGGGATGGCCTCTGATTCAATGGCGAGCGCCATTGTATCGACACGAAATCCGTTCATCGTGATGACTGTGCCGTTGCTGCTCTCATCCGAGTCAGGGAAGTTCTTCTGCACCGAGAAACTCGTGTTGCCTGTATCCGTTGCGTTGGCGGTGACGAGCGACTCATGGATGACACGAACTCCAGCATCAGCAGCGGAGGTGACAGCAATGTTGTCGCCGTCATCCAGGAGCAGACCGACGCCAGCTTGAACTTCCAGGATGCGCCAGATACCGTTGTTCGCAGTCGAACCACCGAATGTCCATCCGCTCATGCGAACGTGTCCGCCTGCGATGAAGGCGTTATATGCGGCAGGAGTAGCGTCGTCTTCCAGGAGCCACGTACCATCTCCATTCGCAGTCGCTGAGCATGTGGCTGTCTGATCGTATGCGGCTGTCCAATTGCGCATCTGCGCGTACTTGAGAAGATCGTCTTCTCCCCACGAAAGATGCTGAACGATGTCACCACTCACGTCAGCGCCAACGCGAACGATATCCGGAGTCAGGCGGTCGCTACCGACCTCCTCGGATTCTGCTGTTCGCGTTTCCTGCTTGAGCGACTCACTGATGATGCGCATCTCCTGATACGCTCCAGCAGTGACAACGCCCCACGTCGTCGGTTCGTCTCTGAAAGAAAGATTTGCAGAGGATGAGTCAGCGAGTCCCATTCGGGCACTCCTTTATGTGTAAGCGTTCACAGTGAACGGAGCAAGAAGGTTGAGTTGATAGTACCGCTCTTGCGGCACCTCTTGGGTGAACGGAGCATTGAAAGTCAAGCCGACAACTGGAGTGTAAAGATCACGAACGATCTTTCCAGCCTCATCAGCCATCTTTTCAGCTTGCATGACACCGACGCCTTTCGGTGTGCAGCAACGGACAACTAGGATTCCAGAATACGAAACGAGTCGCGACTTCTTTCCTCCTCTGCCTCTGCCAGAAACTGTTGGATACGTGGCTTCTCCTGTGGTCGCAGACACAGACCACCACGATGAGCGAGAGACGCTATCAGGATCGAATATCGGTTCGTCAATGTCCACGTTGTCGACCATGACAGTGATACCCGAATCCGTGATTTGCAAAGCCTGGATCATCCATCTCACTATGAAGGATTTCGTTTCCCAGTAGGATACCGATGCGACTTCCGTCATAGGTTGAACTGTCCCATGATTTCCTGGACCGTGAGGTCGACCATGTGATCAAGATCCTCAAGGTTTTGAATCCAAGGCACATTGTTGACAAGCCAGATCGTATCAAACGGCTTCACCTGTTTGATGACGCCACTCCCCTGACCGATCGCTTGCGCACCCGAAGGATCAAGGCGTTCTAGTGTTCCAGTGAGCGGTGTACCGATGGACGTCTGCCAGTTACCGCGCGTCCTACCTGTTACAACGCGCGTCTTGAGCACGACGCCGCGCAGAGCCTGGAGCCCGACATCGCGAATCGTCAACGACATGAGCTTCTCTGCGTTCTTCGCGTCGTTCGCAAGCTTCAGTAGGAAGCGATCAAGGCTACTCACATGTCCCTCAAGATCAAGCGATACGCTGCCGGAAGCTCGTCAGCATCAAACTTATCCACTGCAACGCAACGCATCTTCCTACCGGACGGCGAGATCTGTACTGTCATGCCGATTGCGATCGGTACAGTCAAGCCAGTCTGTTTCACCCACGTGACTGCGTCACTGATCTGCACGTTGTCGTCTGTCTGTGCACGCTGAGTGCTGACACGGCCGAACGGAGCGCACTTCGCTGTCTGCTGCGTATCCGTTGTGAGTCTGATCGCTCGGCCAGTCGTTACATCAAAGCCACCGAAGCCATCGGCCGTCAAGATCATGTCAATGCCGAACTTGTCAATGACCTTGACAGCGGCAGCTCGCATCTTGTTGCCGAAAGCTGTGCTCATGCGCGCACGATTCCAACAGGATTGAGAAGAGGACGAAGGATGCGAGCCGCTGTGCGATACACAGGCTCGCCAGCTGATCCTGATCCGCCGTCGTATTCAACCTTCGTCATGAGGTCGCCGATCTTGTCTTCCGTAAGAATGATTCCGCTTTCGCCTGCGACTACATTAGGAAGGAGAACTGAAGCTTGCACGAGACGGGCAACGGCAAGCTCCAGCGTTGCGTTCTTGACTTCGCGAGGAACCGCTCCATCCTCAATGTACTCGCCTGTCTCGTCATATGCGTATTGACGAGGCCAGTCAAGACCTTGAGTTCTGGTGTCGCGCTGACCAACGAAACGAGCACCGAACTTCCCGTCGATGTATGTGGTCGCCTCAATCATCGCAGCTTCTTTTTCCACTTGAACAATGGAAATCGTGAGGTTGCGATCGGTGACCCAAGCATCAAGCTCGGCTTCACTGACGTAGCTATTCGCTGCCGCCAGACCCGTTCCGTCTTCAGGCGTGAACGCCATCAGTCATCTTCCTTGTCGGCTTTCGCCTTTCCCTTCGCGCGAACTCCGGGAGCGGGAGGACGAGGCTTATCATCGCCCTTCTCATTGCCAAGATCAACAGGCTTCCGAACGCCGGCCTGAGGCGGATTCGCAAGTGCGATCTTGTCTTCCTGATTGATCAGGGAGTAACGATCCGGCTCCGTCGCAATCCACTCACGCGCATCTGCGCTGTAGAGCATGATCGTTTCGTCTTCTTGACTGTCGTGAACGAGCACTTTCGCTGCCACTTGATTCCTCCTGACTTGAAAGAGATGTGGAAACGGGGAGGGCTTGCGCCCTCCCCATCAACGATCAGACACCGACGGGATTCTTGGCGAGGAACGCCGAGTAATTGATTCCCGATGCGATCGCCCCGGCGACGACAGTGTACAGACGAACGTAACGAAGCAGACTCGCTCCATGTCGATTCGTGAAGCCCACCGTATAACGCCCGATGACGTCCACTGCGGTCGAGTCGGTGTAGTGCCCCGTTGCACCGCCACCGAGCAGGATGGCTCCAAGATCCCAGACATCGGTCTTCGTACCGAAGCCTGCGATGTTCGTTCCCTGAGCCACGATTGCGTAGTTCTCGTCTGTGGAAGCCACTTCGATCGCCGTTACGTCAACGACGAGCGTTCCGCTGTAGTACGAACTGCCGAGATCCACCACGGTCGCGACCGCAGCACTCGCACCGATCACGCCAGCAGCCTTGAGAATGTGGTCGGCGTCCAGCGTGTAGCTGTTCTGAAAGGGCGACATGATTGAACTGGACATGTCATTTCTCCTATTTGAATTGAAGTGTGTCAGTCTACCTTAGACTGACACAGGACGAGCCATGTGACTACTAGGCGACGGCCGGGATGTTCTCGATGTTGCTGAATCGGGTCACCGAACGAGGATGTCCAATCTGGAAATTGGAGTACCACTCCATCCGGGTATCGATACGCGGAGAAGTGTTGTCCTCTCCAAGATTGCGAACCTGGATCGGCGAGCTCTGGATCCCCTCGATGCCGGTAGAACCGAAGGAACAAACGTAGATCGAAGTCGTATCACCCGTCTCTGTGAACGGGAGCACGACGTCTGCGTCAGCCGCATCTGTCACAACGACAATTTCGAGTCCGTTGTACATCTGGATCTGACGACCGAACTGATCCTTGCCGTATTGGATGTTCGTACCACCGACACCAGTTGCAGTCAGACGATGTGCCTGAGTGAAGATCAGGCTCATCTCGCGTCCCATCAGGAGATGCGTGGGCTTGTGAGTCCGCGCAATGGCCTCGTCCAGCTTGAGCATGGACATCGCTTCGTTGAGTCCGTTGTTCGCGACGATGTTCGCGCCGCTCAAACGAGTCTGCAATCCAGCGATGTCACGCGGCTGCGCACCATCATCACCCTTGAAGAAGTCCAGAAGCCAATTGTTGGCGACCGACTTGATCATGAGTTGCTGCTGTCGCGTTGCCTGCACTTCGCCCTTCGTCTCGATGATGAAAGGATCGATGCCAATCTCTCCACCATAGATCTTGAGGGCCTGGACGATCTCATCGATGCGCCCGAAGGATCGCGTGTACCCCTCGTTCACACCACGAGTGGACGTAGTCGGCAGTTCCGCTTCGAGCAGAATACCGTCATGTCCTCCGATGATGCTTCGGAAAGGCATCAGCTCAAAAAGACGATTCGATTCCACGAACGTCTCGATCACGCCCTGACGAAAGATCTCTCTGTCGCCCATGCCTTTCGCTGCTTCCAAAAGAGTCAGATTGGCCATTGAGTAGCTCCTGATGTGCTACTGAGAATCAACCGCGATAGCCGAGCTTTTCCTCAGTAGTCATTTTTTCAACGTCGTTGGCAGAACTCCCGCCCGACGATCCTTTGGAACCGCCTCCCTTTGATGGATCCCACCAGTGAGGCTTCGATTCCTTCATGTCCTTCATCCACTCGTCTGTGCTGAGTCCCGGCGTCACGCCGACACCATCTCGCGTACGAGCCTCGCCTTCCTCTGTGAACTCGAAGATCCGTTCGTACATCAGGACGTCTTCCACTGCAGAAGAACGAACGCCCATCGTGGCGATCGCTTTGTTCAGCGCCGATGTGATCTTGCCGGAAGTGATTTCGCCTTGGAGCGCATCACGCGACCCGACAGCTTCTTCCCGATCCTTTTCGGCCTTCTGGAGCTTGCGCTCAATCGGGCCCATCAGTCGCTTCACTCTTGCTTCCGCTGCTTTGTTGATGCGTTCCTCAACGGTCGCATCATCCCCATCGTCCACGCGCCCGCGAAGCTCTTCCAGCTCCTCAAGCGAAGACGCGATCTCTTCCGGCGACTGATCGCCGAAAGCCTTGAGGGCATCGTTTGCTTTCTTGAGATCAGCACGCACCTTGCGATTGGCCTCGTTCAGCTTGTCGATGTCCTTCTGCGTCTTGATTCCTGTCACGCCAGTGAAAACGAACTTGTCGTCTTCCTCTGTGAACAGATCAGCGTAGCCGTCCGGGATTCCTTCCTTGCTGTCGTAGCTTGATTCGAGTTTCACTTTGGTCCTTCCTCTGATTGCAGCTCCGGAGTCACTCCTTCGCTGTTCGGCGTCACGCCTACATTCCTTCGCGTATCACACGCTCCGGGTCAGCACAGATGAGCGGTTTAACGCTCAAGGTTTCGCGGGCAGACCAATCTGCTCTCGCGCTTGATTCTCGGTGAGCTTGGGATTTCCTTCCATCACAATGCGGACCATCTCTTCTTCGTCCGTCACCTCAATGGATTCATCCCCAATGATGCCAGGACGATGCGATATGTCGTCCGCTGAAAATCTTGCGTTGCGCTCTGCCATCAGGTGTTCTCCACTTCCTCAAGGATGATACGGATCCGCTGTCCACCGCTCTTTGTCTTAGGCTCCTTGAACCAATTGAGGATCCGAAACTGCGTATCCTTCGGCACAAGCAACTCAAACTCTTCTTCATTGAAGCCGATGTTCTCAATGGAGCGCGCTCGGCTTGCTCGTCCAGGCTTCAAGCGAATTTCAAACATGATCCCAGGATTTACATGACCACTGAACTGCTCGGCCACTCCAGGTTCTGAAGAGAATCCAGTGTGCGATCGCCACTTCCAGTCAGTGCGTCCGCTCTCCAAGTAATCCAAGAGCCATTGTCTGTTCTGTTCTTTCGTTCTTGGATTCGGTACCTGTGCGATACGAGCACCGCCCCTGAACTTGATGTCGTCTGCGAAGCTCTCGCCTCTGTACAGCGTAGAGCCCTTCCATCCGGGAGCAAGATCAAGAGTGTTTTCAATAGCCTTGACATGCGCCTTGAGCTCAGCGTAGTCAGGATGTGTAGGCAAGATCTGTCCACGCTGGAACGCCCTGATCTCAGCAGAGTCTCCCTTCCAAACGTCAATGGCTTCGTCAAGCTGCGAGTATAGCTTCTCAGCTTGCGCTTTTGAATGACCTTTGCGCTGAAGCTGAGTGATGATGTTGTCTTCTTGAAACACTTCGCTCTTGTGCTTGTCAAAGGCTCGCCTCGGCATAGGCACAGTCTGTTTCAAGGTTCTTGGAGCAGCCTCAGCTCGTCTTGCTTGCTCAGCGACAGATCTTGCCACTCGCCTCTCTGTTTCCGCTTCAGCCTTTGCAATTTGCTCAGCGAGCTCGCGCTCAAACTTCGCATTCGCCTTCTTTGCTGCGGCGGCCTTCAGCTTCTCCTCTTCAATCTGCTTCAGGAACTTCGCTTGCGATGCGAGCTTCTCCGCCTCGGTTGCTTTCTTCAGCTCCTCAAGCTCTTTCGCAATCGCTTCGGTCTTCGCCTTCTCCTTTGCGAAGTCATCAGCAATGGCAGGCTTCGGCTTCGGCGCGGTCTTCTTCTTGATAGCGCTCTTCACAAGCTTCGGCTTGAAGGTAACAGGCTTGAACGTAGCGATCGGTGCTTCGCTGAATGCAGCAGACTCAAACTTGCCGATCTGGTCAAGGCTAAGCGTTCTTCCTGTGCGATCAACAAACTGAGTGATGTCCACCTTCTTGTTGCTGCGTAGCAGCTCCGCACGTTTCAGGC
>Ga0307379_10009732_pt1 | contig 12812 bp, 10 predicted proteins | sample UN2MG_FD_202237 | JGI IMG/M metagenome (GOLD analysis project Ga0307379, IMG submission 202237) | Soil microbial communities from Risofladan, Vaasa, Finland - UN-2 | ecosystem: Environmental > Terrestrial > Soil > Coastal area > Acid sulfate soil | place: Finland: Risofladan, Vaasa | collected... | reverse complement strand
GGCGGGTTTCGAACGCAACTACTCGCGATTCTGGCGGATAACGGAGTATGTTGACGACGAGAACCGCGACGAGACCTCCTGGCGTTTATTGTGGCGCCTTGTTCGCTACGACCGGTATCGGAATTACCGCACGTTCAACGTGCTGGGGCCGCTGTTTCGATATGAGCGCGAGCCGGAAGTTCAGACGCGCTTCACGCTGCTGAGCGGGCTGTTCAGCATCGGGAGACGCAACGGAGGGCTTACGCTCAGGGTGCTGTATATTCCGCTGGCAAGCGGCAACGATACCGAGCCGGCACAAGCCGGAGCATTAAACTCGGAGACGCCCAGTGACAGGTAGAACGATACCGGCCGCCGCAGGCTCGATGCTGATCGATATGGTATACGCGGCCGGCTATAACCTCACGGTTCTGTTGCGGTCGATGAGCTACGCAGGCAGCATTTTCCGCAGCAGCGGCGAGGTTCTGCGCCAGATGTGGGTCATGGGGGCAGCAAGCCTGCCCGTTACGCTGCTGGTGGCGCTGTTCACGGGGATGGTGCTCGCCCTGCAAACGGGCATGGAGCTGATGCGCTGGGGCATCCAGGAAAACATCGGCGTGATCGTAACGGCGTCGATGACGCGCGAAATGGGGCCGCTGTGGACTGGTATCATTCTGGCGGCGCGCGTCGGTTCCGGCATGGCGGCCGAACTCGGCACGATGGCTGTTTCGGAGGAGATCGACGCCCTCGAGGTAATGTCGATCGATCCCGCCCGCTTCCTGATCCTGCCGCGCCTTGCGGCGCTGATTGTTATGGCGCCGATACTGACCATCTACGCCAACTTCGTGGGCGTGCTCGGGGGCGGAATTGTCGGCTACAACCAGATCGGCGTCAGCTATTCGCGCTATTTCCAGAACGGCCTCGACGGCCTGGCTCTCAAGGACATCAACACCGGCCTGGTGAAATCGGTGGTTTTTGCCATCATCATCATAGCGGTAAGCTGCGGCAAGGGGATGAAAGCATCGGGCGGGGCCGTGGGAGTGGGCCAGGCCACACGCGACACCGTGGTGGTGTCGCTGATATTCATCATCGCGTTCAACTATTTCATTACGAGTGCTGCTCAGTGGATCCCGTAATCCAGCTCATAGACGTGCACAAATCGTTCGGCGGCCGCACGATCCTCGCAGGGCTTGACCTCGAGGTTCAGCGCGGCCAGACGATGGTCATCATCGGGCGCAGCGGAATCGGCAAGAGCATCACCCTCAAGCACATAATCGGCCTGGTGCGGCCGGACAGCGGCAAGGTTATCGTGGACCGCGTGGACGTCGGGAGCGCAAATCACAAGCAACTGCTCGAGCTTCGCTCGAAGATGGGGGTGTTGTTTCAGTCGGGTGCGCTGATGCACTGGCTTACCGTGGCGGAAAACGTGGCCCTGCCCCTGCGCGAGCTGGGAGGACACAGCGAAAGGCGCATCCGCGAGATCGTGAAGGAAAAACTCGCCCTCGTGGAGCTGCGCGGCGCCGAAGACCTCCGGCCCGATCAGATCAGCGGCGGAATGCAGAAAAGAGCCGCACTGGCCAGGGCTATCGCCCGTGGCCCGGAGATCATGTTGTACGATGAGCCGACCTCGGGGCTTGATCCCGTTATAGCACACGCAACCGACGAGCTGATACTCAGCATCCAGGAAAAACTGGGCGTTACGTCGGTTGTGGTAACGCACGACATGAACAGCGCCTACACCATAGCCAACCGCATCGCCATGCTGCACGAAGGAAGCATCGAGCAGGAAGGCACGCCCGATGAAATCCGCAACACCGCCAACCCGGTCGTGCGGCAGTTTATACACGGCCTCACAAAAGGCCCGCTGACGGATACATCGCCGGAGGATTGAACGCACAAAGGCCGCCACAGACGGCTCGCCGGCCGCTGGGTCTCAGCCCGGAGCACATGGAGTTATGAACACTACGAAGGAAGTCATCGTCGGTATCATATTTCTTGTCGGCATCATCGTGCTGGGCATTTTCACGATAACAGTTTCCGACTATAACCCCTTCCGCGACGAGGAATTGCTGCAGATACATTTCTGCGACGTGCAGGGGCTGAAAGTGGGCGACGAAGTTCGAACCGCCGGCATTGAGATCGGCAAGGTGCGCAAGGTTGAACTGACCAACGGCGAAGCCACGGTCACCATCGGCCTGCACATCGATCTGCCGGTCTACGAGAACGCTCAATTCGACATCGAGAGCGTGTCGCCCTTGGGCGGCAAGTTCGTGAAAATATACTCCGGCGAGAAATCCACCGGCCTGGCCGACACTGCAAAGACATTTGAGGGCAATCCCCCGCCGGAAGACATCACCAACGCGCTCAACAAGCTCGTGAAGGAGGTGCGCGAAGGCGAGGGCACGCTGGCCAAGCTGATCCGCGAAGACGAGATATACAACGACATCAGGAACGTTACCGCCTCGCTGAGCGGCGTGGCCGACGACATCCGCGAAGGCAGGGGCTTGCTCGGAAAGATAGCCGGGCCGGACAGCGAGCAGATTTACGCGGACGTCCGCGAGGTAATTTCAGTGGTGCGCGACGCAGCCGACCAGATCAAGAACAAGCAGGGCACGCTGGGCAAGCTGATCTACGACGAAGCCCTGTACGCGCAGCTCGACAACGCATCGAAATCCGTCGAAACGATCCTGGCCGACCTCCGCGAGGGTAAGGGCACCATCGGCAAGCTGCTGACCGACGAGAAGCTGTACGATGACATCGCCGAGATCGCCGCATCGATTCAATCGGGCGACGGCGTGCTGGCGCAGTTGGTAAACGACGAGAAAATGGGGCAGGAGATACGCGAGATAGTCGCAAACATCAACGCCATATCTGCGTCGCTCGAGCGCGGCGACGGCACGCTCGGAAAACTTGTGAAAGATCCGAAGATTTATGAAGATGCCGCCGAGATGATGGCTTCGCTGAAAGGCGCGGCACAGAAAATAGCCGACGGCGATGGAACGATAGGCAAGCTCATCAACGAATCGGAGCTGTACGCCAAGATCGACCGCCTCGTGACAGAACTGACCGAAGCCACCGAAGACGCCCGCGAAGCAGCCCCCATCACCGCATTTGCCACCGTGCTGCTGGCCGGCTTCCGATGAAGTGTGAAGTGGGAAGTGTGAGGTGCGAAGAGAAAAGAGGGAAGAAAAGAAGAAGAACTCACGCGGAGCCGCGGAGCCGCGGAGAGGCGGAGGAAAGAATGGAAGGTGGGAAGTGGGAAGCATGAGACCTATGAGACCCATGTGATCTATTCTTCATCCGTCGCCCTGCTCCACCTTCCTGATCAGCCATCGCTCGGCGTTCAGCAGCAGCTCGCGCGGTTGCGATCTGGCCGGCACGTAAAACAGCATCTTCACGATGCGATAGTTGTCGTCGGGATACAACCTGTCCCACATCTCCTTGCAGGTGTATTTCTTACCGTCCTTCATCGTGACCCAGATCGAATCCTGCATGGAGCACCATTCCTCGCGGCTGACGTCCCATTTTTCGTGACGATAGCTTTTGAAGACCAGCTCGAGGTAGGTCCAGTCGCTTTCGGCCCTGAATGCGAAGCTGTATTCTCTTATCAGGTACCGGTGGTACATGGTGGCGGAAAGCAGTTCATCGTTGCCCGTCGGCTTCGGGTCGTCCATGCGGGCATAGACCTTCCCATTGGTCGCCGGGCCGGTTTCCGGCGGCTGCTGCCGATGGAGCTTCGGCGGCTTGGGCACGATCCGGCGCGGCGTGTTGTCATCGTGGCTGCCTGTAATTTCCGTTCCCTGCGGGCGGCCCGTGCGCCGGTTTGGCTGCGGTGCGGACACCCTCGACGGGTCGCCGATGGCAACGTTGCCCGCCGTCTCCTGGTTGGTTTTGTATCTGGCGTATATCACACCGCACATGCACGCTGCCACAAAGACCCCGAGGAAGAAAGACAATCCATTACTTCCGAGGCGCGATGGGCGGCGCGTTGATGTGCGACCTGGGCGAGACATACCGAACCTCCTACGTTGCGGCCGGTCGGAGCTTGAAGCCCGTGCGGCCTTCCGGAACCTGGCGGCATCAACGGCCGCCGGGTTTCCCTCCGTCATTCGGAGGGATCCTTCCACAACGGCAATTATAGCCGCAAGACGCGAGCGGGTCAAGGTGATAACCGGCCTGGGAATGTTTGGAACACGAAACGGGTTTGCACCAGAATTCGAGCCTGCCCCTGCTCGTTCGTGATGCGGCACATTTCACACTTCACACTCCCCCCCCGTCCCTACCTGGTGATCGTCTGGGCGGGCTGCATTCGTTCAATCACGCCCCCGGCTTCCAGCGTCGATATCGACTTCTGCATCGATATCATGCCTATCGACGAGCCGGTCATGATCGCGTTCTTGATCTGGGCGGTCTCGCCCTTGCGGATCAGGTTGGCAACGGCAGGCGAGTTGACCAGGAATTCGCAGGCGGCGGTTCTGCCTCCGCCGCGGCGCTCGATCAACTGCTGCGACAACACTCCGGCGAGCGTCATCGACAGTTGCAGCCGTATCTGCGCCTGCATGTGTCCGTCGAAAACGTCCACGATCCTGTCGAGCGTCTGAGCACAATCATTCGTATGGAGCGTCGACAGCACCAGGTGGCCTGTTTCGGCGGCCGTCAGGGCCGTTTCGATAGTCTCGCGGTCGCGCATCTCGCCGACCATTATAACGTCGGGGTTCTGCCGCAGCACGTGCCGCAGCGCCGATGCGAACGACGGTGTGTCGCGCCCCACCTCGCGCTGCTCGATGATGCTCATATCGTTCTTGAAAACATGCTCGATGGGATCCTCAACCGTGATTATGTGGCAGGCGCGCGTCTTGTTGATTTCGTTCACAACCGCCGCGAGTGTGGTCGACTTGCCGCTGCCCGTCGGCCCCGTCACAAGCAGCAGCCCCTGCCTTTTCGCCGCCAGTTCCTTCAGCACCTCCGGCAGCCCCAGATCGGACAGCAGCGGTGTGCTGGACGCAACCAGCCGGATCGAGCACGCAATGTTGCCACGCTGCATGTGCACGTTCACGCGGAACCTCCCCAGGCCCGTCACGCCGTATGACAGGTCGACGTCCTTCACGCGCTCCAGCGTCTGAAAATCTTCATCGCCCAGGCACTGCATTACCGTCTCGCGGCATTCCTCCGGACCCAGCGCCGCCATCTGAAGCGGCGACAGCTTGCCGTCCACGCGAAATGTTGGCGGAGCATCGGCCGATAGAATCAGGTCCGATGCCTTCCTGTTTATCATCATCGCAAGCAGCTTGTTGAGGTCCATATTGTTCTCTCCGTGGAATGCCGCGCAGGGTCGGGCAGGGCAAGCCCTCACCCTTCACACTTCCCGCCCTGCAGTTGGTCGCACCGCATTGATACGAGGGCAGGTTTGAAACCTGCCCCTACCTCATGCTTCACACTTCACTCATCGCTCTCTCATCTCCGCGTCTCCGCGTGAACCCTCTTTCCCCCTTCACACTTCACACTGCCCAGAGCTCCTGTCCTGCCCGCATTCGCGGGCAGTCGGTCGCACTGGGCTACTGTTAGGGCCAGTGCCTTCGGCACTTCTAATCGGAGGGGAAGATTCATGATGATTCCCCGCCACGACGCCTGACACCTGACCCTCTTCACTCGTCATTCTCTTCTCTTCCCTCTCCGCGTCTCCGCGTGAACCCTCTTTCCCCCTTCACACTTCACACCTCACACTTCACACTTCCAGCGACACCGTCTTGGGCGGCCCGGCGGCCACGGTGGCGCTGTCTTTCTCGGCCGCAGTTCTGGCGGCGGCGACAACCGCTTCCGTCACCTCGAGGTCGCTTTGTCCTTCGATGAACACGGCCCGCATCACTTCTTCAATGGTTGTTTCGCCCTTGCGGACAAGCTGGAAACCCGACTCCTTCAGCGAGGGCAACCCGCTGCGGTTGCGGCCGTCGCGGAGCTGATCGAGCGTCGAATTCGTCAGGATCAGATTCCGCATATCGGTGTCGACCTTCAGCATCTCGTATATGCCCCGCCTGCCCTTGTAGCCGGAATCGAAGCAGTGCTTGCAGCCAGTGCCCACCGACATCGTCAGCGGCTTCGAATCTTTCCAGCCCACGCGCTGCAGCAGCGACGCGGGCGGAATGAAGGTCGTGCGGCAGGCCGTGCAGATGCGGCGCACAAGCCGCTGCGCCACCACGCCGGTCAGGGCCGACGCTATCAGGTATGGCTCGATGCCCATGTCGGCCATGCGTGTTATCGCGCCGCAACTGTCGTTTGTGTGCAGCGTCGAGATCACCAGGTGGCCGGTGAGAGCCGCCTGTATCGCGATCTCGGCAGTTTCGCGGTCGCGAATCTCGCCCACCATCACCACGTCGGGGTCCTGCCTCAGCACGTGCCGCAGCACGTTTGCGAAGCTCAAGTCCATCCGCTCGTTCACCTGAACCTGGTTGATCAGGGTAAGCTGATACTCAACCGGGTCTTCGATGGTAACGATGTTCTTTTCCATCGACGATATCATGTTGATCGCGGAATACAGCGTTGTGGTCTTGCCGCTGCCGGTCGGCCCTGTTACAAGTATCAGGCCATACGGCTGGCTGAGCATCTCGACAACCGCGTCCTTCGAGGTGCCGTCCAGCCCGAGCTGATCCAGCGGCACTATCGCGCGGCTCTGATCCAGAATACGCATGACGATTTTTTCGCCGATGACCGTCGGCAGCGACGACACGCGCAGGTCGACCTCCCGCCCCTCGGCCGCCACGCGAATCCGCCCTTCCTGCGGCCTCCGCCGCTCGCCGATGTCAAGATTCGCCATCACCTTCACGCGCGATATCACCGCCGGATGCAGCTCCATCTTGTTGCTCATGACCTCGCGCAGAATGCCGTCAACGCGGTAGCGCACGCGCATCCGCTTGCGGTCCGGCTCGATGTGAATATCGCTGGCGCCCTCCTTGATGGCGTTCAGCACAACCACGTTCACCAGGTTGATGATCGGGCTGCCTTCCGCCATCTCCTCAAGCTCAGACAGGCTGGCGTGGCTGGCATCTTCAACGACCTCCATGTCGGTCTGGTCGAGCGTCGACAGGAATTCGTCGACCTCCATCGACTTGCCGTAATACTCGGCGATGAACGACGCTATCTCCGACGAACGGCACAGGACGGGCTGAATCCGGCAACCGGTGAGGCTTGTGAGCTGGTCTATCACGAACAGCGACTGCGGGTCCGACATCGCAACGGTGAGGGCGTCTCTCACTTTGAACATCGCGATCACCTGGTACAGCTCCGCCTTGTCCTGCGGAATCACCCCCACGACCTTCGGGTCGATCAGCCCCTTACGCAGCCACACGTGCGGAACGCCTAGCTGCTGCCCCAGCGTGCGTGCGATATCCTGCTCGCTTACAAGCTCCATATCGCAAAGCACCTGGCCCAGCCGCTGGCCGGTTTCCTCCTGCTTCTCGAGCGCCGCCTTGAGCTGATCTTCGGTGATCAGACCCGACGCCATCAGCATCTGGCCCAACTTGCCGCCCGAGCCCGCAGCTCCGGCGCGGCGATCCGTCGCCCGCCGATCATCCATGCGACGATCCGTCGCGCGCCGCTCAGCCGCTTCGTTGTTGGTGCTGCCGTTGTTCACAGCAGGCTCCTTCGCGCCTCGTTCAGTTCCGCGTGCAGTTCGATCTTGTTGCCGAGGCGCGTGGCGACCATGATGTCGCGCACGATATCACTCGGGTTCGCAATGCGGATGCCGCCGCCTTTAGATGCGGCCCGTTCGCTCGCGTCCAGAAGTATCTCAAGCCCTTCGCTTTCGATGAAAGGCACCGCGTTCAAGTCGAGAACGATCTTCACACGCCCTCTGCTCATCTGCTCGTCCAGCAGCGCCTCGAGCTGCACTCGGTCTTCGTCTATCACCGCCCCGATAGGCGCGATTACCGTAACCGTGCCCTGCTGGCTCTGCTCGATCTTCATCGGCTACTCCTGTAGGGGCAGGGCTTGCCCTGCCCTGCCGGCGGGTTGTCCTTCAATATTTCATTCTTCGTTTCAAGCCCGCAGGGCGACAGACTTCAGCCACGTGGCGTAAGCCCGTGGAACCATTGCATGCATCGCATCTGAGCCCCCGCAAGGAGGGCGGCAGAAAAGACGGGCGGGCACAGAGACCCGTCCCTACACTAGCTCACTTCACACTTCCCTCATCCCTTCTTCTCCTCTTCCATTCTTTCCTCCTCATCTCCGCGTCTCCGCGTCTCCGCGTGAAACCTCTTCATTCTTCACACTTCCCCCTTCACACTTCACAGCTCACAGTTCACACTTCAAGATGGCCGGAGTTCCGGGATGCCTGCGGTTTCTCCGCCGCCGGAAGCGGCTGCCCGGGTTCGCTTGTCTGCGCGCTCTCGTCCTGCGTCATGAGCGAATCGGCATCTGCCGAGGTCTCGCTGGTTGGGCATCCGGCCACCACGATTCGGTTCCTTCCCGCCTCCTTCGCCTCATACAGTGCGCAGTCGGCTGCTTTGGTCAACGACGCCACGTCGGAGGCGTGATCCGGAAACGCCGCCACGCCGCAACTCACCGTCACTTGCAGAAGCAGGCTGCCGTTTGCGTGTTCGACTGGAAACTCCTGTGCCTCAACAGCCCGCCGGATGCGTTCAGCCGCGTGACGTCCTTCTTCAACAATCAGCCCGGGCAGAAGCACGATGAACTCCTCGCCGCCATAGCGGGCCAAAACATCGCAATCGCGAACCGTGCTCCGGCACAGCTCAGCGAAGGAGGTCAGCACCGCGTCGCCGGCCTGGTGGCCGTATGTATCGTTTACGGGCTTGAAGTGGTCGATGTCGAACAGCAGCACGCACAGGCTGCCGCCTTCGAGGCGCTGCTTCGACAGCTCGCGGCTCAGCTCGTTATAAAAGTAGCCGCGATTGAAAAGCTTTGTCAGCGTGTCGCGGTCGGCCATGTCCCTGATCTTCATGAACAGCCGCGCGTTGGTAAACGCGATCGACGTGATGTTCGACAGCATCGACAGCAACGAGGTATCGCGCTTCTCGTCAAGCAGCGAGTCGTCGTGGAAACTGTTGATCGTGACGATGCCCGTGATCTCGTTCTGCTCCATCAGCGCGGTTGCCATCACCACGTTGAGCCTGCTGCCGGCTGCAATGTCGGCAAGCTCAGTGTCGGCCGTCATTGCGGCCTTCGTGCCGTCGGCCGAAGGATCAAACAGGGCGATCGCCCGCGGCGACCGCATCACGTACTCGACAAGCGGGTCGCCGACCGGCAGGATATCCGGCTGATCGAACGGAACGTCGGAGCTGTATCCGAATTTCGCGTGCAGTGTGAATTTCCTTGCCGCCTCGCCCTGCGAATCGTCGATGAAATATATGCAGCCGGTGTCGGCGTTCAGGCACTTGCGAAGCACGAGGAAGAACGTTTCGATCAGTTCCTCGGGATTCAGGTGGCTGTAGATTTTCTCCGCGGCCTCCTCAAGCAGCAACACCAGCGACGAATACATGTCCACGTCCTGCCGCACGCGCCGCATATGCGACTTCGCATCGCTTATAGCGCAGGCGCTTTCCTTCTGCTGCATGTACAGCTTCTTGAGGTAATCCTCCGCCCGGCGCGATTCCTTGCTGAATGCGCTCGACCACCTGCTCGAGATGATGCTGACCGCTGCACCTATCGAGACCAGCAGCATGAATTTCTCGACGGGCCCCACAACAGTGCCCGCACTCCCGGATGGATTCAGCGACAGCACAAGAGCCAGGCTCTGATTTAGCGCCAGCGCCGTCGCAAAACTATCCGCCAGCACCGCCACGCAAGACGCCCCCACCACCAGCAGCATTCCGCCGGTATGCGCGAGCATCACGATGAAAACCGGTATCACGGCATACAGGAGATTGGCGTATTCGAAGCCCGACGCCGCCATACACGCCCGCACGGCTATAAGCCCGAGCAGCCATACGCTCAGCCAGAAAGGATTTGCAAACCACTTGTTCGCAGTAGGCTTCATACGATCTTGTTTCACTCCCAACGCCGAATGCCCAGCCCCGGCAAGCGGTCGCTCTTCAACTGCTCCTGCTGTATCTTCAGTTTCGATCCGATTCTTCCGCCGTCACGCTCTTCGCCTCGACGTGCTCGAGGAAGGCGTCTTTGTTGGACACCAGCGCGGCGGCGGCCTCGGGATACAATTGCGTGCCCGCTGCTTCCTCGATGATCTGCAGCGCCTTCTCGACGCCGAACTTCGGCCTGTAGCAGCGGTCGCTCGTGAGGGCGTCGAACGTGTCCGCCACTGCTATTATCCGCGCCCGCTGCGGAATCTCGTCGCCCTTCAGCCCGTCGGGATAGCCCTTCCCGTCGATGCGTTCGTGGTGGTGGCGGATGTCGGGCAGGCAATGACTCAACTGGCCGATGGGGCTTAGCATGTCCGCACCGAAACCCGGGTGCTCCTTGATGACTGCAAACTCCTCGGCCGTCAGAGCGCCGGGCTTCTTGAGTATTTCCTCGGGCACCTTGATCTTGCCGATGTCGTGCAGCAGCGAAGACCTGCTTAGCGCTTCCTTTTCGCTCAGCGGCAGGTTCAGCATATTCCCCAGGAGCATCGAGAATGTGCTGACGCGCTCCGAATGACCCCGCGTGTAGGCGTCTTTGCCTTCTATGATCCGCACGAGGGCTTTGATCGTGTTCAGAAAAAACTCGTCAAGCTCCTTATACAGATTTGCATTGCGGATCACCGTGCCGGATCTGCGCATCACGGCGCTCACGAGCATCGCCTCGCCGCTCTTGAAATCGCCCTGGAATTTGAACAGCACCAGCGTGCCGTAATACTCCTCCTCAACCGCCACCGGATAACCCGAGGCGGCCGAGAAGGTTTCCGACAACTGCTGCGTATCGGCGTCCGCCGCCATTGTATTGACCGTCAGCACCGAACCACCCGACGCAACGCGCTCCGCAATCGCGCGCGATACGCGCCTGACGTCGCGGTCAAGCGACCGCGCTTCTCCGCGCGAGTCAATCCAACGCACCCACTCGCCTTCGCCGCCGTTTAGCCCCTCCTTCGAGCCGGCCGGCACCCAGCATGCGGCGTCGTAATTAACAAGGTCCTTGAAACTCTCCACAACGTAGTCGATCACCGATGCGGTCTCGGCGCGGATCGGAATCCGCTCGCCGATCTCATACATCAGCGCCAGCTCTTCATAGCGCAGGGACAGGTCGCTGGTAAGGCTGCGCACCTCCAGTTCATAGAAGCTGCTCTGCGCCACCAGCAGGCTCAGCGAGTTCAGCAGCGGATCGATGCCTGTCGTCGTCTGTATTCCATTGCCCGGCGCAGGCACGCGCAACCCGGCCGGCACCTCGCAGACCAGCACGGCGCCGAACTGGGCCGCCGAATGCATAACGGGCAATGCCTCGATCCTCCCGCCCCCCTCGCAACTGCCGCAGCAAGGACCGTGCGTGTTCAGCACTTCAGAAGCCAGCCGCGAACGCATCGTGGCGCACTGCTTCGAGCAACTGCCCGCACACCCGCCCGCGCAGGTCACAACGTTGCCGTCGTTATCCACGAGTTCTATGCACAGAGCGCCGTCGCGGTTAAGATGCCGGACGAGTTCCGCCACACCCGGTGCGGTCAGATCGGCGCTCAGTCTGCCTTTCACCACGCTCATCGATTTCTCCTTACAGGCCCGGAAGACGCGCCACGCCGCATTCTTCCAGCAAGCCTCGATCCTGCTACGTTACCGGTGCGCCTTCCCTATCCAGCCGGTAACTCTCGATGGTCTCCAGCACCTTTCGCGGGCTGAATGGCTTCGAAATGAAACGGCGCCTGTTGCTGCTTTCCACCCAGATGCGGCTCTCCTCGTCGAGCTGCGCAGTCAGCACTATCGTCAGATACTCACGATCGGAAAACAGCTCCTCGCAACGCCGGCACAAGTCGATGCCGCTCATTCCCGGCATCTTCACGTCGGTGATCACAACGTCCGGCTTGAGGTCTCTGATCTTCGCCAGCCCTTCTTCGGCGGTGACCGCTCTCGCAACACGGTAGCCGGCGTTCTCCAGCTTCAACTGAACCACCCGGCTCACGCAAAGATCGTCGTCTATCGACAACACCAGATATCCATTGCCGTACATTGTCAGGGACTCCCTTGGTCCTCGAACATCGGGCGGGCACAGAGACCCGCCCCTACATCGCGCTCCCAACACCGGGCGGGCATATGCCTCCGCCAAGGCTCGGGCCTTCACCCTTCACACTTCCCATTTCAACATTCACACTTCAACTAAGCGGCAGGCAAAGCGTAAACTTGCTACCCTTGCCTTCTTCGCTCACCAGGCGAAGGTCGCCTCCGTGGAGGCAGGCGATCTCGCGGGCGAGCGCGAGGCCCAGGCCGTTGCCCGTGACCTTCTCGTTTGCCGTTCGCTTACCGCGGTAAAATTTCTCGAAAACCTTTTCCTGCTCGTCCGGGGGGATTCCCCAGCCGGTATCTACAACGTTGATCTTCAGCTCGTTCGCCTCCACCTCGCCGGCCAGCACCACCTTGCCGCCGGGTTCCGTATACTTGATCGCGTTGCCCAGCAGGTTCATCATAATCACCCGCACCAGCTCCTTGTCCAGTTCCGCGTCGGGCATGTCCTCGGGCAACTGCGACATCAGCTCGATCTGCTTGCCCTTGGCGGTGCCATACACCGACGCCAGCGCATCCTCAAGCAGCTTGCGGGTTTTCACCGACGACCGGTTCAGCACCAGCCCGCCCACCTCGATCTTCGAGATGTTCAGCATGTTATCGATGAGCCGCGACAGCCTGTCGGCTTCCTCGTTGATCGTATTGAAGAATTCCGCCCGGAGCTGCGGCGTGTCCGCCTCATTGTCG
>Ga0307379_10009731_pt1 | contig 12813 bp, 10 predicted proteins | sample UN2MG_FD_202237 | JGI IMG/M metagenome (GOLD analysis project Ga0307379, IMG submission 202237) | Soil microbial communities from Risofladan, Vaasa, Finland - UN-2 | ecosystem: Environmental > Terrestrial > Soil > Coastal area > Acid sulfate soil | place: Finland: Risofladan, Vaasa | collected... | reverse complement strand
CAGCGGCGGAGCGTAGAGGTTGACCGCGTATCCGTCGGCCGCCCGCTTGATCGGCCCGGCGAAGATCAGGATCAGGATCACCGCCACGCCGCAGATGTTGGCCAGCACCAGCCCGCCCAGCGGCGCCCGAACGGTCTCCTGCCCGTCGTCCACCAGCATCATCCGCACGACCACGCGCAGGTAGAAGTACAGGCTGACCAGGGTGTTGATCACGGCCACGAGGAACAGGATCCAGTACAACCAGTGGGCCATGTCGCCCTGACTGGCCAGGGCGTACAGAATCCAGTACTTGGCCACGAACCCGGCAAACGGCGGCAGCCCCACCAGCGACATCAAACAGAACAGCATCGGCACCGCCAGCCACGGCGCCCGTCGGATCAGCCCGTTGAACGCATCCAGGTTGTCGCTGCCCGTGTGCCAGTAGACCAGGGCGGTGATGCCGAACGCACCCAGGTTCATGAACAGGTAGATCAGCACGTACACCAGAACGGCCGAGACCGCGTATTGCGCCCCGGCCGACCCCGGCTGAGCGAAGATGGCGACGGCCATCAGCATGTAGCCCGCGTGGGCGATGGACGAATAGGCCAGCAGCCGCTTGACCGAGGTCTGCTTGTAGGCGGCCAGGTTGCCGTACGTGCAGGTCACCATGGCGAAGATGCCCAGCGTCCAGGCCAGAGGCGACACGACCGCCATGGCCTCTTGCTGCCCCACCGCCCCCGACACCGTCTGCACCAGGCGCAGCAACAGCAGCAGGCCGGCAGCCTTGCTGGCTACGCTCAGCCAGGTGGTGACCTCGATCCGCGCTCCCTGGAACGCGTCGGGACACCAGAAGTGGAACGGGACGGCCGAGATCTTGAACCCCACGCCGCAGAAGAAGCACAACAGGGCCATGTACACGGTGGCCAGGTTGCGCCCGGCCAGCAGGTCGCCCACCACGTTGTCGGCGATCGCCGTAAAGCTGAGCGTCTGGTACATGCCGTAAAGCAGGCTCACGCCGTACAGCATGATGGCGGCGCAGATCGAGCCGAACACCGCGTATTTCAGCGACACCTCCCCCGCCCGCCGATCGCGCTTGTCGAACGCGACGATCGCGTAGCTGGGCAGCGAGGCCAGCTCGATCGCCAACACGATCATCAGCAGGTTCAGCGAGCTGACCATCAGGATCATGCCCAACGCACTGCCCAGCAGCAGGACGAAGAATTCCGGCGCCGCCCGCTCGCTGTCGGCCGATCCGATCCACCACAAGGCCGTGATACAGGCCGCAAACAGCAGCAGCACCAGCTTGAAGTACACGCTGAGGTTGTCGGCGATGAGCATGCCCGAGGCCGCCGCCGGGGCCAGTCCGGTCTCGCCGCCGTCGGCCACCTCGCCCGCCACACGCCAGGTCAGCAGACCGGCCGCGATGATCCCCGCCAAAACGATCGACCCCGTCAGCCGGGACGACCGACCCAGGATCAGAGGCAGGATCAACAGCAGCGCTATGGTCGCGACGATGGCCAGCTCCGGCGAGAACCAGAACAGCTCGCGCGAGGTCGGCATCCAGAATTGAGCGAGTAACGACGTCATTCGTATCGAACGTCTCTTTCTGGTCCGCGGGCTTCTCTTCCTGAGCCGCGGGCTTCAGCCCGCGCGGCGCGGACGCCGCGGCTCGGGCAACCCTTACGCCATCAGCCGGCCATGGCTAGCAGCATCTCGTTCACTCCGCTGATGTGGTCCAGCATCAGCGTCAGCGTCCCGTTCATGAAGTCGAACAGCGCTTGCTTGGGCAGGATGCCCAGCACGATCGCCAGCACGGCGAACGGCGCCAGGACGAACAGCTCGCGACCGGTCGCCTCGGGGAACTTCGCGTATTCCTCGCGGACCTTGCCCAGGTACACCCGCTGAATGAGCCACAGGATGTACCCGGCCGTCAGGATCACGCCGGCGGCCGCCAGAACGGCCATCGGCACCGCCCAGGAGTAGGTCTCCCGGGCCTCGAACGTCCCTAACAGCACGTACACCTCACCGATGAAGCCACACAATCCCGGCAGGCCCAGCGCTGCAAAGAACCCCAGCGTCGCCATGGTGCCGTATTTCGGCATGGTCAACCACAGCCCGCCGAAGTCGTTGATGCGCCGATGGTGGGCTCGGTCGTAGATTATGCCGACTAAGAAAAAGCACATGGGTGAGGAAATCCCGTGGGCGATCATCTGGAACATCGCCCCCTGGAATCCCGTCTTGGTCATCACCGCGATGCCCAGCATCACGTAGCCCATGTGCGACACCGAGCTGTAGGCGACCAGCTTCTTGAAGTCGGTCTGGGCCATGGCGCACAGGGCGCCATACAGGATGCTGATCACACCGATCACGGCCAGGAAGAAGGACCAGTGCTCGCCTCCGCTGGGGAAGATCGGATAGCACAGCCGCAAGAAGCCGTACCCCCCCATCTTCAGCAGCACGCCCGCCAGGATCATGCTGATCGGCGTCGGGGCCTCCACGTGCGCGTCGGGTAACCACGTGTGGAACGGCACCGCCGGCAGCTTGATGGCAAACCCGATCCACAGCAGCATGAACACCAGCGGCGCGAAGCGGTAGCCCATCAGTAACGTACTGGCCGCTCCGAAGTGCGTCTGGATCGCCTGGTTGGTGGAAAGCTCGATCAGGTCGAAGGTGCCCTGGGTGATCGGCTCACCGGTTCGGTAGCTGTCGGCCAGCGAGGGGTCGGCGGCCAGGGCGGGGTTCTGCGTCGGATCCAGCGCGTCGGCGCTGTAGTAGTACAGCCCCAGCAGGGCCACCAGCATCAGCACGCTGCCGGCCAGCGTGAACAGGAAGAACTTGATGGCCGCGTATTCCTTCTTCGGCCCGCCCCACACTCCGATGAGGAAGTACATCGGCAGCAGCATCACTTCCCAGAAGATGTAGAACAGGAAGAAGTCCAGCGAGACGAACACCCCCAGCATGCCGGTTTCCAGCAGCAGGAACAGGATGAAGTACGCCCGGCAGCCCTTGTTGATCTTCCACTTGTCGAAGTTCCAACTGGCCACGCAGGCCAGGAACGACACCAGCGTCGTCAGGATGAACAGCGGGAAGCTCAGCCCGTCCATCCCCAGGTAGTACTCGATGGTGAAGTTCTCACCGGTGATCCACGGGAAGCGCTGCACGTGGTGCAGGTGCCCGTAGGCGCTGCCGAAGACCTCGGTGGTCTGCGCGGGATCGCCCCCGCCCATGAACGTGCTGAAAAGCATCAGCGACAGCAGCAGCGTCAACAGCGACGCCACCACCGCGACCACGCGGATCATCGGCCTGGGAACGACCAGGCACCCCGCCGCACCGATGAGTGGCAGGAACACGATCCAGGAAAGTAACGAATCCACGGCTATTCCATCCGTTTATCTAGTGTTCCGACGATCCAATGTTCCAACTTCTCCACGCCCTGTCCCGGGCCGCTACAGCCTGACCCCGATGAGAATGCCCAGCAGGATCACCGCGGCCGAACCGGCCGCGAACAGGACATAATTGCGAATCCGCCCGGTCTGCGGTCGGCGGACCGTGTCGCCCAGCTTCAGCATGCTGTCCGCCACCCCGTTGACCACGCCGTCCACGCCCTCGGCGTCCAGAATCCAGCCCGAGAAGGCCGAGAACCGCTCGGTGATCTTGGCCGCGAGGTTGAAGAACAAATCGATCACGTAGGTGTCGAACAGGCGGCACAGCCAGGCGAATCCCTGGCACCCGCGCACCCAGACGAAGTTGTACACGTGGTCGAAGTAGAGCTTCTGTACCAGAATCCGGTGGAAGAACCCGATCACCGGCATCCGCGATATCTGCGTCGCCAGCGCCAGGCCGTTGCGATAAATCAGCCAGGCCGCGACGAACCCCACCACGAAGGCGAACCCCACGATCGGCGCCAGGTTCGAATGCACCGCATGAGGCATCATCAGACCGGCCGCGTGGCCGGCGTCGGTGGCGTGCCCGTCGATTCCGACGATCAACGTCGCGTCGGTCGCGGCCGGAGCGGCGCTGGCCAGCATCGGGCGGAAGATCCAGTAACTGGCAAACGCCGTGCCCACCGCCAGCACGATCAGCGGCACGTACATCAGCTTCATCTCGTGGGCGTGCTCGTACACGTGCTCGTCACGCGGCTTGCCCATGAAGGTCAGCCACCACACCCGCATCATGTAGAACGGCGTCACGTAGGCGATGATCACCGGCAGCCAGAACATCCAGCGGGGCAGCTTCTTGGTGCCCGAGGCCAGGGCCAGCAACGAATGCTGATCCACCCCGTGGGCCCCGGCGGCCTGGTCGGCCGTATGAGCGTCCGGCGGAATCGCGTGGCGTGCCTGGCCTTGATCGCCCGGCTGCGCTTCGCCGTGACCCGGCTGACCGTGGGCCTGCCCGCCGCCCTCCTGGTTGGAGCCCGATACCAGCAGATAGCTCGCCCCATCATCGACCGGCGCCGCCGCGTGATGGGCCTCGACGCCCTCCGGCGGCCAGTAGTCGGTCCGTTGCAGAGCGACGGCCAGAATCTCGTCCTTGCTGTGGAATCCCCCAAGGCCCAGGCTGGTCCAGGGAATCCCCGCCCCCGCTATGGCCAGCACTCCGACGAAGAACGTCCAGCAGGTGAACGGCATCTTCTTGCGAAGGCCGCCCATCTTGGTGATCTCCTGCTCGTGATGACAGCCCTCGATCACCTGCCCCGAACCCAGGAACAGCATGGCCTTGAAGAACGCATGGGTCATCAGGTGGAACAGCGCCGCCACCCAGGCCCCCACGCCCAACCCGAAGATCATGTAGCCGAGCTGCGACAGCGTCGAATAGGCCAGCACCTTCTTGATGTCGGTCTGCACGATTGCGATCAGCGCGGTCATGGTCAGCGTGATGCAGCCGATCACCGCGACGAACAACTGCGCGTCCGGCGTCAGCAGACGGAACACCCGGGCCACCAGGTACACGCCCGCCGCCACCATCGTCGCCGCGTGGATCAGGGCACTGACCGGTGTAGGGCCGGCCATCGCGTCCGGCAGCCACACGTGCAGCGGGAACTGAGCGCTCTTGCCGATCGCACCGCAGAACAGGCCGATGCCCATCAGCGTGGCCAGCGTCATTCCCGACACTTCCCAGCCGAACAGGTTGATGGTCGTCCCGAAGACGCCCGATCCGGCCTCGTACTGAAAGGCGAATTCCCGGGCCGCCTGATCCAGGTCCAGCGTCCCCAGGAACGTGAAGACCATCATCAGCCCGAACAGGAAGCCGAAGTCACCCACCCGGTTGACCACGAAGGCCTTGATGCCCGCGTCCGAGGCGAACTTCTTGTCGAAGTAGAACCCGATCAGGAAGTAGCTGCACAGCCCCACCAGTTCCCAGAAAACGAACAGAAACAGCAGGCTGCTCGAGACCGTCAGCCCCAGCATGCTGAACCCGAACAGCGACAGGAAGGTGAAGAAGCGGTGGTACTTGCTCTGCCCGTCGATCTCGTCGCTGTGGCCCGACATGTAGCCGATGCTGAACACGAAAATCCAGAACGACACGAAGGTGACCATGAAGAACATGATCACCGTCAGCGAGTCCAGCTTCACGCCCAGGGTGATGGGCATGTCACCCATCGAGGCCCACTCGAAGCGGTACGCGCCGGCCTGCAACTCCGCCTGCTCGGCCGGATCGAGCCCGTGCCAGCCGGCCAGTACGATGGTGGCCAGCACGCAACTGATGCCCATGCCCGCCACGGCGAACCACCCGCTGTTGGGCTTGCCCAGCCGATGCCCGAAGAACACCAGCAGCACGAAGCTCACCAGCGGCAGCAGCGTCCCGATGACCAGGAATTGTTCGTACCAACTCATGACTTAATGGCGAATCATGCGTAGCGAAAAGCGAATGATCAGTCGGTCAGGCCGCAATCCGCGAGTCGCCGTCATCCCTTCGCCGCGTCTCCTCGGTCCACGTCGATGGTGGCCAGGTTCTTGTAGAAATTCGTACAGATGGCCACCGCGACGGCCGCCTCCGCCGCCGCCAGCACGATCACGAACAGGGCCAGGATACGCCCGTCCACCGATCCCGTGCTGTGATACCGCCCGAAGGCCACCAGGTTGATGTTGACCGCGTTGAGCACCAGCTCCACGCCGATCAGAATGCCGATCGCGTTGCGCTTGGTCATCATCACGAAGACCCCCGCGACAAACACGATCGCCGCAACAACCAGATAATGATTCAGTCCGATGAATGTCATGCCAGTCTCAGTTCGGGAACCACATCCCGACTTGCTAGTCGCTATTTCTCCTGACGGGCCAAGTACGCCGCTCCGATCATCACCGCCAGCAGCAGCACGCTGGCCACCTCGAACGGCGCCAGGTAGGTGGTCAGCAGTTCCGTGCCCAGCGTCGCCACTGCGTGAGGTTCGGCCGGCTGGTCCTGCGGCCACTCCGTTCCCATCAGCGTCCCGATCAGGGCCACCGCCAGCAGGACGCTCACCACCACCGCCGCCAGCAGTTCGCCCCTCTTGATCTCGAAGCGGGCCCAGGGAGACTTGCTGGTCAGCATCACGCCGAAGATCAGCAGCACCAGCGTCCCGCCTGCATACACGATCAACTGAATCGTCGCGATAAAGTAGGCCGCCAGCAGGAAGTACAACACCGCCACCGAGCCCAGCGTGATGAACAGCCACACCGCCATCCGAACGATGTTTTTGCTGATGCAGATCGCCAGAGCCGACACGATCACCACGAGCGCGAAGCCGTAGAAGAAGGCCGCCTCCAGCACGGCACTCACCGGCGAGTCACTGGTCGCGGCCGGGACTTCCGCCGGGGCGTCCAGCGCAAGACTCGGAGCCTCCTGGCCCGGCGTCGGGGCGTCCTGGGCCAGCACCGGAGCGCACAGCGTCAACAGAACGATCAACGCCGCCGCCGACACCGCCCGGCGTCCACACGCCGTTGTCCAACCCACCGTCCGCGAATACGTCGAGCAAGTCTGCATGAATCACGAACCAGGTAAATGATCAACCGCCAGGTAACCGATCAGCCGGCGGCGGTTGGCGAACCCGTAAGCCGCGATACCCACCGCGACGCCCAGGAAGCAGACGCCCACGATGGACAACAGTACGTTCACAATCGCGTACACGATCGACCCGGCCGGGAACCACAACATCCACAACGCATGTCCCAGCAGGGTCACCAGCGCGATCGGCAGAATCACCTGTACGCACGCGTGCAGCACCTGGTCGATCCGGATGCGCGGAAGCGTCCAGCGGAGCCACAGTTGCACGTACAGGAAGAACACGCACTTGAACAGGAACCAGACCGGACCGCTGAACAGAATCCCGTTCAGCCCCTTGGCCCAGATGCTGCTGCTCTCCAGGGCCCAGCTCTGCGGCAACGGCGAGTGCCACGCCCCCAGGAACAACGTCACGCACAGGGCGCTGACCACGAACATGGCCGCGTACTCGGCGAAGAAGAACATCGCCCAGCGAAAACCCGAATACTCGGTGTGGAAGCCGGCTACCAACTCGCTCTCGGCCTCGGGAAGGTCGAACGGCGCCCGCTTGCAACTGGCCAGCGAGCAGATGAAGTAGACCACAAAGGCTACGAAGGCGAACGGATTGTGGAAGGCCGCCCAGGTGTGCCAGCCGCCGCTCTGGGCCTCGCCGATGACCACCAGGTTCAGCGAGCCGGCCGTCATCACCGGAACCAGCAGCGCCAGTCCCATCGGCACCTCGTACGAGACCATCTGGCAGGCCTCGCGCATCGCCCCGTACACGCTCCACTTGTTGTTGCTGGCCCAACCGCCGACGATCACGGACACCACCTCGACACCCAGCATGCCCAACACGAGCAGCAGGGCCACGTCCACGTTGCGGAACACCCAGTACGTCCCCAGCGGCAGCGCGCAGAACGCCAGAAACGCCGGCGCGAACGCGAAGTACGGAGCGACCAGAAACAGCGGCTTGTCCGCGCCACCGGGCACCAAGTCCTCTTTGATGATCAGCTTGACCCCGTCGGCGAAGGACTGGGCCCACCCGTGCCAGCATCCCGCCCGCATCGGGCCAAGGCGGGACTGAATCCGCCCCGCCACCTTCCGCTCCCACCAGATGGCGTAAACCGGAATGATGTTGAACAGGATCAGGATGCCGGTGACGGCGATCAGATCGCGGACGATCTCCGATTGCAGCACCCACAACAGGTACTTGACCGCCCCGGCCGCCGGAACGCTGTGTTCGACCAGCCAGACGTCGATCTCCGCGACCGTGAGCGTCAGCCCGGCGAAGCTGGTCGCCTCGGTGTTCGCCGTCGATGCCGCGATGTCGTCCACCACGCCGAACAGGCCCATGCAGCCCCAGCTCGCCAGCACCGAGAGCGCCACCGCGGTCAGCAGAATCGGGCCGGGGACCGCCCGCACGATGGGAGCGGCCACCCGGTACACAACGGTGGCCAGGGCGATGATGAACCGGGCCGACGCACGGTACTGAACAGGTCGCCGGTGTTCCCAGGGGACCGACATTCGACTCACGTCCGTGCTCCCCTTCAGCCTGCGTCTTTCCCCCGCGCCGAGGAAACGAGGCAGGCATTCCAGCTTGACGCCGTATGAAAACAATCGCCGTCCGGGCAACCGCCCGGACGGTCAGCGATCAACCTCTCCCAGAACGATATCGATCGAGCCCAGGATGGCCGGCACGTCGGCCAGCAGACAGTTCCGCGTCACGTAATGCATGATGCACAGGTTGCAGAACGCCGGCCCGCGCACCTTCACCCGCGACGGAATCGCCGAACCGTCACCCTGAACGTAAAAGCCCAATTGCCCCCGCGGGTTCTCCACCTCGACGTAGACCTCGTCCTCGGGGAGCTTCACGTTGCGGTTCTTTTTGTGCAGCACGCCTTCCTTCTCGGCCGGCGGAAGGTCGCCCAATGCCTGACGGATGATCCGCACCGACTGCTGCATCTCCAGGATGCGCACGAAGTACCGGCACCAGCAGTCGCCCAGCACCACACCCTTGGGGAATCGGCCCTGCCCGCCCGGCATGCCCACCGGAACGTCGAAGTCGAACCGGTCGTACACCTCGTACGGCGTGGCCTTGCGCAGATCGAACTTGACCCCGCTGCCCCGCAGGTTCGCCCCGGTCAGCCCGTAGGCGATCGCCTCCTCGGGCGTGACCACGCCCACGTCGGCCGTCCGCTTGACGAAAATGTGGTTGAAGCTCAGGAGCTGGTTGTACTCCTCGACCTTCGGCTCGAAGTAGTCGCAGAACTCCAGGCACTTCTCCACGAAACCCTCCGGCAGATCGTGCGTCACACCGCCGATGGTGATGTAGCTGTAGGTCAGCCGCGCCCCGCAGGTGCTCTCGAACAGATCGAGAATCATCTCCCGCTCGCGGAAGCAGTACAGCAGCGGCGACCAGGCCCCCATGTCCAGACCGAAGCAGCCGATGGCCACCAGGTGCGACGCGATCCGGTTCAGCTCCGCGAAGATCACCCGGATGTACTTGGCCCGCTCCGGCACTTCCAGACCGGTCAGCTTCTCGACCGCCAGGGCGAACCCCTGGTTGTTGTTCATGCCGGCCAGGTAGTCCATCCGGTCGCTATACGGGATCCACTGATACGGGGCCACGTTCTCCCCGATCTTCTCCGCGCAGCGGTGCAGGTAGCCGATGTGCGGCTCCGCCTCCAGGATCAGCTCGCCGTCCGTCCGCAGCACCAGCCGCAGCACGCCGTGCGTCGAAGGATGCTGCGGGCCCATGTTGACCAGCATCTCCTCCGTGCGGACGTCGCCCTGGGCCTCGCGGTCCGGGTCCGCGACGGCGTCGGCTCGGGTTTCCAGCACCTCGGACATGCACATATCTCCTCAGCCACCGGCCGAAAACGGCCTAGTGCCTGGGGCTGTAAAGCTCGTGCTCCGTCGTTCCCGGAATGCCGTGATACTCCACCGGGAACTCGTAATCCTTCCGCAACGGGTGACCTTCCCAGTCCTCCGGGCACAGGATGCGGCGCAAGTCCGGATGACCGTCGAAGACGACCCCCATCAGATCGTAGGCCTCCCGCTCGTGCCAGTTTGCCGCCGGCCAGAGGTCCGCCACCGACGGAATGTGCGGGTCGTTCCGCTCCGTGCAGACCCGCACCGCGAACGCGTGACGCACGGTCATCAGCTCCTCGGCCGACACCGGCGACAGCGCCAGCAGGTCGTACACGCAGGCCAGCTTGTCGTCGGCCAGCAGATCAACCGACGAGATGCAGCGCAGCAGGTTGAAGCCCATCTCCGGATCGTCGCGCAGGAAGCGGGCCACCTCCGACCACTTCGCCGCCACAACCACCACGTGCGGATGGGCGCTCTGCGGCACCGCCTCGACGACGGCCTCGCCGAACTGCTTCTGGAGATGGGCACAGATATCTTCGGGTGACATAACCGGGTCAGCTTCCTCGCCGTCTTCGTTCGCTCGGGCGACCGCGATCTTTGCGGCCACCGCGCCGGCTAAACCGCCAGCGCCTCCTTGTTCGCCTCGACCACCGGGTCCTTGGCCCGCGACATGTGCCGGATCTTGTCCTGCAGCCTCAGAATGCCCTCCAGCAGCGCTTCGGGCCGCGGCGGGCATCCCGGGATGTACACGTCCACCGGAACGATCAGGTCCACGCCCTTGACCACGTGATAACCGTGCTTGAAGTACGGCCCGCCGCCAACCGTGCAGGCCCCCATCGCGATCACCCAACGCGGCTCCGGCATCTGGCTGAAAAGACGCTTGAGCCGGCTGGCCATCTTGTACGTCACCGTGCCGGCCACGATCATCAGGTCCGCCTGGCGCGGAGTGGCCCGGTAGGCCCCCCAGCCGAAACGGTCCAGGTCCCACCGCGACATGCCGGTGGCCATCATCTCGATCGCGCAGCAGGCCAGCCCGAACGTCAGCGGCCAGATGCTGTACGCCCGGGCCCAGTTCTGGGCCCAGTCCACCGAGGTGAGGATCAAGCCCTCCTCGAATCGGTTCTCTATCCAGCTCATGCGCTTGCCTCGCGCTCCAGCAGGGTCTCGCCCCGTTCACTCGGCGATGCCCGGACCCAGTCCAGGTATCCGTAACGCCACAGGTAGAGGAACCCCACCACGATCACGCCGAAAAAGAACAGCATGTCGTACAGGGCTGCCGTCTTGACCTGCTGGTCGCCTCCGCCGAACACCACCGCCCACGGCCAGAACAGGGCGATCTCGACGTCGAAGATGATGAACACCAACGCCACCACGTAGAACCGCAGGTCGAACTGCACCCAACTGTCCCCGATCGGCGGCTCCCCGCACTCGTACGGCAAAGCCTTCTCGGCGTCCGGCAGCGACGGCCGAAAGAACCGCCCCGCCAGCAGAATCACAAACGGCACCAGCACGCCAACCGCCAGGAACAGCACGATGCCCAGCACCAGTTCCGTACTGGTGTCGCCGCGGACGATCGCGTCGGTCTGGGCCAGAAGGTCTGCTGTCATCGCAGGTTCACTCGCTCGACTTCCTCTTGTCGGGGCCGCCGTCGCTCTTGGCCGGAGGGTCTGACGCCGGCGCCGCATCCGGCTTGGGCGCCGCGCCCTCTGTTCCGCCCGGATTGGCCTTGGCCACCGGTTTCGCCGCCGCACCACCGGCTTCAGCGGCATCCGGCTTGGCCGCCGCCTCGGCGGGCTCCTTCTTGGGTTTGGGCGGCGGCTTCCGCTCGGTCATCGCAAGTTCCATCTCCTTGCGACGCTCCGCCGCGTCCCGACCGTCCTTGCTGAAGCGGTAGGCCTCCCAGTCGGCCTTCTTCTGGGCCGCCCATTCCGGAAGCTTGTCTTTCTGCATCCACAGCGGCTGCGGCGTCTGCAGGCCCCGCATGGCCAGCTCTGTGAACTCCACGATCATGCTGCCCCGATCAAAGGCCGACATGTCGTGCACGTTCCCCATGTGGATGCAATCCGTCGGACAGGGCCCGGTGCACAACGCGCAGAACATGCACTTGGAGTAGTCGATGGCATAGCGGGTCATCGCCCCGCCCATGGCCAGTCCCGTGGCCTTGTCCAGCTTCCGGGGGCCGGTCTTCTCGATGTAGATGCAGTCCACCGGGCAGGCCTTGGCGCAGTTGTCGCACGCGATGCACTTCTCGATCTCGTAAAAATGGAAGCCCCGGAACCGAGGCTGGAGCGTCGGGGCCACCTCGGGGTACTGGACCGTCAGCGTCCGGGCAAAGCAGTACTTCAGCGTGATCCGCATCCCGATCAGGATGGTCTTGACCGTCTGGTAGACGTTGTGGAAGTAGTCGCGCATCCGCGCTCCATCCGATTCAAGCCTGCCGGCCGGCTCCCGCGAGTCCTTCCGGGCCGGGGAAATCGCGGCATTCTAAAGACCGGCACTAGCAATTTCAATGCCGGAAACGGCCAAGATCGAACGCCTCTCGTCGCCCACACGCCCACCGACCGAACACCGCGCAGCCGGCACGGATAAGAGCAGAGTCGGCCAGGACGCGTGCCCGGCCTGGGCGTCGACCTCATCTGCAAAGCAGGGGGCCTTCGTCTGCGGCTCGAACTGTGCGGATTATCTCGCTTCAGATCAGCAATCCGGCGGAACGTGGTCCGGGCGGACGGCCCCGCAGAATGCCCATCGACCGGGCACCTGTCCCGAAATCGGGGCAACAGCCCCTCACCGACCCTGCAGGGAACGGGTCGGCCGGCCCCCTGCCATGCCGGCCGACCTCGCTTCCGATCATCGAGCCGCGGCCGCCGCGAGAACGCGCCCGAAGCCTGCCAGCCCGTTGGAGAATCCAGACTTTCCATTGTGGGACCGGCTTTCCAGCCGTTCACTTTCCAGCCGGTCAGCAGGCTCACGGGTTTGTGGAGTCGAGCGGTGGCGCGGTGGCGT
>Ga0307379_10009730_pt1 | contig 12813 bp, 11 predicted proteins | sample UN2MG_FD_202237 | JGI IMG/M metagenome (GOLD analysis project Ga0307379, IMG submission 202237) | Soil microbial communities from Risofladan, Vaasa, Finland - UN-2 | ecosystem: Environmental > Terrestrial > Soil > Coastal area > Acid sulfate soil | place: Finland: Risofladan, Vaasa | collected... | reverse complement strand
ACCAAGGCGCTGGTTGCGATGAGCATCCTGGCGGTGGTGGCGTTGGGTTTGGCGATTAATCGGCAGACGGACGACCTGGTCTCAGCGCTTGACAACTCGTTCGAGAAGGGGGAGCGTGAGGAGTGGCGGTGCGCGTTCCTGAAGCGTTTGGCGATGGCGGACTCGGTCGAAGCGGCCGCACAGGTAGCCATCGATTACGCCGGCGAAGCGGTGGGGGCGCGGCGAATCAGTGTGAGGATTGCCGAGGAAGGGGCGCTTCGGATCCAGGCTTTGTGCGCGGGCATCGGCCGCGAACTCGGCCTCTCAGAGGAACGCCTGCAGGCCCTCTCCTGTGCCGCCGAGTTGCACGACATCGGCACACTGGCCATTCCCGATAGGATTCTTCGGGCCGAACGCCCCTTGACCGACACCGAGTGGGTCCTTGTGCGCCAGCACCCGTTGTGCGGCATCCAACTGATCGAACACATCAGCTTTCTGAAGTTGGCGAAGCCCATCATGCTCCGCCACCACGAGCGGATCGACGGCAGCGGGTATCCGGATGGCTGCTCAGGCGATGAGATTCCGCTGGAGTCCAAGATTCTGGCCGTCGTGGACTCCTACAATGCCATGACCAGCGCGCGGCCGTATCGGCCGCCACTCACGCACGAGGCGGCGGTGGCGGAACTCAGGCGCTGTGCAGGCACCCAGTTCGATGTCGATTGTGTCGAGACGTTCCTGGGGCTGCTGAGCAGGGAAGACGCCGAGTCGGCCCCGATAAGTATCGGGGCCGGGGAAGCCTCCTGAAGCGGAAAACGGCTCGTCCGCCGGCTGCTCCCATCCTTCACTGGCCGGAAGGTGACCCGGTCGCAAAGGGTTTCGCTTTTTCTCTCGACAGGATGATATCCGGCGCAACGTAGAACGGCTGCGCCTTGGTCGGCGTCGGGAGGTTGGTGGTTTTCGGCGCGTAGCCGGGCTTGCCTGCACTGGCATGGATGGCGTGGGCCAATTGCACCACGTCGAAGCCTTCCCCCAGTTCGAGTTCGTAGGTTCCATCGGTCTTGGTGATGCCGGCGGTTGCCAGGGACCTCGAGCCGAACGCCGTGGAAATTCCGGCCCGAAGCCAGAGGTGCGCCCGCGGCAGACCCTCGCCGGTTTCGGCGTCCAGCACGCGGCCGCGCAGGCAATACAGTTGGGGCTTCCGCTCCGCTTGCGGCTGGCATCCGGCCGCGAGGGCGATCAGACAGACGGCCATCAGCCATCGGGCTTGGGCCAGACGGCGAAGGCCGCTGGGAAAACGGACAGTTCGAGTGGATATAGGCACAACCCGCCCCCGGTCAGGTCTCCCCACGCTATGCCCTGCATGGTACGAACCGAGCGTCTCGGGTCAAGCGAAAAATGCGGCCCACGGCCACGCGTCACTCCGCCCGCCTGGCGCGATATGCTTCGGGCGTTTCGGCAAACTTCCTCTCGACCTTGTACCGGTACTCCGGTCCCGCGTTGTAGGTGCAGAAGGGGTACAAACGGCCGTCCGGGGCGGCGTAATGGATGACACATCGCCGCGCGCGGTCCGTCTGGTAATTGTAGCGGTCCTGAAAGTGCATGCCAGCGACCATGAGGCTGCGGAAGGTCTTCTTGCCGACCTTGCCGCGGCCGACCTTCTTATCGACCATGCCGTTCAGCGTGTGGAGCCACCCGTCGAAGGTCATACCGGCCGGGGCGTGCTCGGGCCGAAAATGCCGCTTCAGCGCGAGGAAGGATCGGGCCTTTGTGAAAAGTTTGAAGCGGCTCCGCTCACCCTTCCGGGCCAGCCGCCACATCTCGTCGAGCAATCCCCTCAAGTCGAAAAACTGCGGAATCGGGACCGGCCGCCCGTCCGTGCCAACGAAAAGATAAGTTCCCAGCGAACAGTGCGGGTGACAGGACATGATGAGGTTCGCTTCGCCGCGCACCGCCGCCACCAGCCGCGCAAACGGCTGGACGCACGACAGGGGGAACCAGTCCTCGTAGGGGTCGCCGATGCCGGTCTGACGGGCCACGTCGTGCGCCAGGTCCGTCAGCGTGTACCGGCGGCGGAGGCGCTCGCGTGCGTCGATACGACCGGTGAACACGACGGGCTGGAAGGAGATGCCCGCGATCGTCTCGATCCGCTCGAGGGCATACCGCACGATGTCGCCGACCTGATGGTCGTTCACGCCGCGGACGATGGTGGGCACGAGGACGATCTTCATGTCGGTGTCGGCGATGCGCTCGATGCACCGTTCCTTCTCCCGCCTGAGCGGCCGGCCGCGGGTCTTTTCCCACACCTCGTCCGTTGTGCCGTCGAACTGAAGATAGATGTCGTGGAGCCCCGCTTCGGCGCAGCGCTTGGCGAAGTCGGGCTCGCGGGCGAACCTGAGGCCGTTCGTCGCAATCTGTATGTGCGAGAACCCCGCGTCGCGTGCCGCGCGTAAACAGTCCAGAAAGCGGGGATGGAGGGTCGGTTCGCCGCCCGAGAACTGGATCGCCCGCGCCGGCGACGGCCGCATCGCCCGGTATGTCCGCAGCATCCCGACGACCTGCTCGAGCGTCGGCTCATAGACGTAACCGGAGGCGCCCGAGTTCGCAAAGCAGATGGGGCACGCCAGGTCGCAGCGGTTCGTCAGGTCGATGTTCCCGAGAGCGGTGTTCGACGCGTGGTCCGGACACAGGCCGCATTGGAACGGGCACCGGCTGGTGGCCTCCGCGTTGGGGTTTTCGAGGCCGTCGCCGTCGGCGTAGTGAAATTCTTCGGCCTTCAGGTAAAGCCGCGCGTCGCCCCAGATAATGTCCTCGAACGGGCCGTGCTCCGGGCAGGTTTTCTCCATCCAGACCTGGCCGCCCTTTTCGGAAAGCGTGGCGGGAATCAGGCGCATGCACTCGGGACAGACCGACTCGGTTTGTTTCGGCAAGCCGCGCTTCAAGGGAGGGATGCGGCGGCCGGTCAGCGTGCGTTTCGCTTCATTGGTTTCCGAGAGGTCTTCGCCGATAGCCGGATTCATAAGCCTTCCTCTTGGAGTTGCCCCATTATAGCGCTCGAACCGGCGACATGCCACCCTATTTATCGAGCACTAGGTATGACAACCGCCCTCACTAGCCGCCGGGAATCAACTTCACGACGAGGTTGAAAACAACATGGACGCCCGAGGCGATGCCGAACCCCCGCGTCGCAAACAGCACGGCGAGATAGACTCCCGCCGCCGTGCGGAAGAGGAACGTCGGCCACGTGAACAACTGGGGGTCGCCCAGCGTGTGGGCTCCCGCGAACAGCCCCGCCGCCACCAACACGCCCGCCACGACCGCGCCGCGGCGCTCAAGACGGAAGACGTGCTGCATGAGGAACACCAGCCCGCCAATGAGCGCCAAGCGGAAAATGAGTTCCTCGTAGATGCCGGCGCCGATGCTGGTCATGGCGGCGGCCAGCAGGCCGGAAGGCGCGTCCTCCGCCAACTCCAGCGCGCTTGGCGGGGCCGCCGACTGGAACACCCGCTGAAGCGCCACAAGCGGGACCGTCAGCATCATCGTCTCCAGCACCATCGCGGGAAGGAGGGCCAGACGGAATCGCCACGGGTCCTTGCGCGCAAGGTGCCAGGCCAATAGCGCGCCGACGACGAGGCCGGCCGGCGCGAGCACGCCCGCCAGACCCACAAGCGCGAGCGCGCGGCGAAGCAGGAGGTCCACGCCGGCCGCCAAATCAGGACGCACCCACACCAGGCCCGCTGTGTAAAAGACCAGGAAGGGTGACAGAAAGACGAGACTCGGCCACGGCCGCGCCGCTTCCGGTGCGAAAAGAAGCCGGCCGTCGTGGCTCCGGCGACGCGCGGCGGCCGGGCGTCTTCGGGGATGCACCGATCTCACCATGGCGGGAATCTACCAAACCCGTCGTTCCAACACTAACCCAAAAACGGGCCGCTGCGTGGCAGGAGGCGCTGCGAATGATCTTGAAAGGGACCACAAAACGGACTACGTTACGCCTGTTGCCGCATGGCGGATTGTCGGAAAGATAGCCCAGCAGGTTAGGGCAGGTCCTGCTCGTATTAGCGTCACCGAATCGGAGCCGGACACGAGGCCGGGGCCTGAAAGGGACGGTGTGCAGACGGGCGAAAAGATCCGCCGGTTTTACGAGGCGCTCCTTGCGGCCTACGGACCCCAGGGTTGGTGGCCCGCCGACACGCCGTTCGAGGTGGCCGTCGGCGCCGTCCTGACACAGAACACCGCCTGGCGAAACGTCGAACGCGCCATCGCCAACCTGCGGCGCGAAGGGCTGCTGTCGCCCGAGGCGCTGGCCCGCGTGGATGCTGAACGCCTGGCCGCCTGCCTCCGTCCCGCCGGATACTTCCGCATCAAGGCCGGACGCCTGAAGAACTTCATCCGCCTGCTGACCGAGCGGTTCGGCGGCCGCCTGGAGGATTTGTTCGCCCTTTCGACTTCGGAGTTGCGCGAGACGATTCTCGGGGTTTCCGGAATCGGGCCGGAGACGGCCGACTCGATCGTTTTGTATGCGGCTCATCGGCCGGTGTTCGTCGTGGATACATACACCGCCCGCGTGCTCCATCGTCACGGTCTGGCGGAGCAGGACGCGACGTATGCGGACCTCCAGGAACTGATGCAGTCCAGCCTCCCGGACGACGTGGAGGTGTTTCAGGAATATCACGCGCTTCTGGTGGCGGTGGCGAAGCGGCACTGCAAGAAGCGGCGGCCGGTGTGTCCGGGATGCCCGCTCGAGCCCTTTTTGGAAGAAGGCCAGCCGGTCACCCCCATGTGGTGACGCGGCCGGTCTTCCTCGCGCCCTACGCCTTTTCGGGCGTTTGCTCGGCCTGGCGGAGGCGGGGGGAGGTCGGCTTCGCCGCACTGCCCACCAGCCGAGCCGCTGCGGCCAGTTCGAGCCGGCTCTTCGGGTCGTCGGCCAGGAGCGGACGACTCGGCCCGCGCAGTTCCCGACGCACCGCGAAGCGGGTCTCCGGATTAATTTCGTGCCAAGCGCACACACCGTTGCGGCCCCGGCGCTTGGTCTCGTAGAGCGCCTGGTCCGCCAGGAAAACCAAAAGTTCCGGGCTGACGACCTCGGCATCGTCCGGATACGTTGCTGTGCCCAGACTGAGCGCCACCCGGACCGATTTTCCTTTGCACTGGAATCGGTGCTTGCGGCAGGCGGCGAGGACTCGTCGGGCGAGGGCGGCGACCTCCTTGTGGCCGGCCCGCGGACAGACGAGGGCAAACTCGTCGCCCGCATACCGGGCCACCAGGTCCGACTCGCGGGCGCACTTTTTCAAAATCACCGCCACGTCCTTCAACACCATGTCCCCAAACGGGTGGCCATACTCATCGTTGATGCGCTTGAAGTAGTCAATGTCTGCAATAAGCATCGAAAGTTGATGGCCGTAGCGCCGGCTGATCTTGAACTCCGTTTTCAGCCACTCCATCAGATACCGATAGTTGTAGAGCGCCGTCAGGCCGTCCGTGATGCTGCGGACCTTCAGGTCGCGGTTGTCCTCGCGCAGTTGCTTCAAGAGGGCGTTCTCTCTGGCCAGGGTCTTTTCCAACTCGAGTCGGACCTGGCCGAGTTGATCGTACGCGCTCTTCAGGCGCAGCAGCGCGTGCACGCGGTGGCGGATGGTTTCCTGGTCGAACGGCGGCCCGAGGACATCGTCAATGTCGTTTTCCCTGAGGGTCAGGCGCTGGCGCGCCGAGGGTGCCTTGGGAGAGACCAGGAGCACCGGCAGATAGTGATGGCGGTGGAGACTCTTCAGGACCCGGGCCGTTTCAACCGGGTTGAAGTTGCCGCCACACTCGCCGAGGACGGCCAGATCAATCTTCTCGCTCTTGACGGCGGCCATGGCCGTCAGGCAATCCTCGGCCGTTTCCACACTCACCCCCAGGGCCTCGAGGATATGGCGGATTTGGGCGACACCCTCCTCCTCAGCGCCGATTACCAGGACACTGGCTCCAACAGTCATGTGACCTCCTCTCTTCGGTGCCAGCCCCCTCTCCTGGCCGCTTCCATTAGAAAGAATAGGGCCAACGGGGGGCGCGGCAACTGTGGACGATGGGAGGGCGACGTGGAGGCGGTCTAAGTGCTTTGTAAATAGGGACTTAGGGCCGGATGGGGGGCCGGGCTGCGCGCGCCGGCGCTTGCGCGCACCGGCCGGAATCCGACCGAAAAAAGACCGTCATTCCGCGCCTGCCGCCAGCAGTTTCGAGCCCGTCCGGATATAGCCGAGCCAGGAAACCAGACCGAGGGCGACCGTTACCCCCCAGAGGATTCGCAGGCTCCACCATGTCAGATCCGGCGCCCCCGCCACGAGGTCCGGCGTCGCGAGCGTAAAGAGAATCGACACGAACTGCATCACGGTCGCCGCTTTGCCGGTCAGGCTTGGCATCGCCTGGAACATGCCTACCAGCAGGAAGACGATGACAGTCCCGAGCAGTATGAACAGGTCCCGCGAAACCAGGGCCACGGCCGCCCACGTCGGAACGCCCAGATCCGGATACCGGCTCGAGAGAACGCCCTCGATGCTCATCGTCACCAGGGCACTGATCATCAGGGCCTTGTCGGCCAGCGGGTCGAGGATCGAGCCGATGCGCGTCACCGACCCTGTCCGCCGCGCGATGATTCCGTCCGCCGCGTCGCAAATGCCGATGATTACCGCCAGACCCATCGCGGCATACCGGTAGGCGGGATCGCCTGCCGCGTTCAAGAGAAGCAGAACAAACACCGGCACCATCAGCAGGCGAAGCACCGTGATGCGGTTCGGCCACGACATGACGCGCCCCTGAGGAGGATTCCGTAGTGGCAAGATAAAGTTACGTCCCCCCTCCGGAGGTGTCAACATTTTTGCGCGGGCGGCCTCCGCGTGGTCACACCCGCCCTTTGCCGGCAAAGGTTGAAGGTTGGACATCCCATCCGCGCGGTGGTAAACTGTTCTTTCGGGGCCGGCGCGACGGACGCATGGGAGGTTCACGAATGGCGGCTACGAAAACCCGTACCGAACGCGACGCGCTTGGGCCGGTCGAGGTCCCGGCGGACGCCTACTGGGGCGCGCAAACCCAGCGGGCCGTCGGGAACTTCCCCGTCTCCGGTCTGCGGGCGCATCCCGCGCTCATCCGGGCCTACTGCATGGTGAAACTCGCCGCCGCCCGCACCAACTGCCGCCTCTCGAAACTCGACTCGAAACTCTCCGCCGCCATCGAAAAGGCGTGCGAGGAAGTCCTCGCCGGCGCGCTCCTCGACCAGTGGGTCGTGGACGTTTATCAGGCCGGGGCCGGCACCAGTTTCAATATGAACACGAATGAGGTCCTCGCGAACCGCGCGAACGAAATCCTCGGCGCCCCCCTCGGGTCCTACCAGTTCGTCCACCCCAACGACCACGTTAACATGAGCCAATCAACCAATGACTCTTTTCCCACGGCGATGCACGTGGCGGCGCTGCTCGTCGGCGCGGAAGTCGCCGACGAGCTCTGGGGGTTGGCCGACGCGCTTGCCGAAAAGGGCCGCCAGTTCGATTCAATCATCAAGAGCGGCCGGACGCACCTTCAGGACGCCGTGCCCGTCCGCCTCGGCCAGGAGTTCGCCGCCTACGGGCTGGCGATTCGCCGCGCAGCAGAGCGGCTCGCTGAGGCGCTCGGCGCCTGCGGGGAACTTCCCCTTGGCGGCTCCGCCACGGGGACGGGCCTCAACACGCACCCGCAGTATGCCGCCATGGTCGCCGGAGACTTGTCGGAAATCTCCGGGTTGGATTTGCGCCCGGCCGAGAACCTGCACTTGGCGATGCAGTCGATGGCCCCGGTCGCCGGCGTCAGCGCTGCGCTTCGGAACCTGGCGCTGGAACTTGTGCGCATCGCGAACGACCTGCGCTTGCTCTCGAGCGGCCCTCGGACGGGCCTCGCCGAAATCCGCCTCCCGGCCGTCCAGCCCGGCTCCAGCATCATGCCCGGCAAAGTCAACCCCGTCATGGCGGAGTGCTTGAATATGATCGCCATGCAGGTCATCGGCAACGACACCGCCGTGGCGCTGGCGGTGCAGGCGGGCCAGTTGGAACTGAACGTGATGATGCCCCTCATGGCCCACAACGTCCTGGGGAGCATGGAAATCTTGAAAAACTTTCTGCCGGTCTTCACGGAGCGGTGCGTCAAGGGAATCGAAGCCGACGCCGACCGATGCCGGGCGTACTTCGAATCGTCGGTCGGTCTGGCGACGATCCTTAATCAGCACGTCGGCTACGAGAAGGCGGCCGAGGCGGCCAAGGAGGCCGCCGCGACCGGAAAAACCCTCCGAGAACTCATCTTGGAGCGGGGCCTGATGACGGCGGCCGAACTCGACGCCGCCCTCGACCCGCGCCGCGTGACCGAACCGAACGACCCGACGCAAGCCTGAGCGCGGGGCAGGGCGGCTTGAAGGCACTGCGACTTCATTATTCTGGGTACGCACATATCTCAAGGGGATGGCCATGCTCGTTCGCGAACCGATTGTGGCCGGCCAGTTCTATCCGGCCGGCCGCGACGCCTGCGTTGAAATGATCGAGTCGCTCCGCCCAGGGAAACTACCCGAAGACCTGCCCGATCGTCCTGTGGCCGGCGTTGTGCCTCACGCCGGCTGGGTCTTCTCCGGCGCGACGGCGCTGGCCGTGCTTGAGGCGATCCGGCAAGGCCGAACTCCGAAAACGTTCGTCCTCTTCGGGGCGGTCCACGGGCCGATTCGCGCAAGCGCCGTCTTCAGTTCAGGCGGGTGGCGGACGCCGCTCGGCCTGGCCGAGGTGGACGAGCGCCTCGCCGGCGAGGTCCTCGCACGGAGCGAGGGACTTGTGGCCGACGCGCCGCACGCCCACGAGGCGGAACACAGCATCGAGGTCCAGGTGCCGTTCATCCAGTACCTCTTTCCTGAAGCGCGAATCCTTCCGATTGCCGTCCTGCCGGACGAGCACGCCACCGAAATCGGCCGCATCGTCGGCCGGACTGTCGGCAGCCTGGACGCCGACGCCGTCTGCCTCGGCTCGACGGACCTGACGCATTACGGCCCGGCGTACGGGTTCACGCCGAAGGGTCTGGGCGAGGAGGCGCTTCGGTGGATGCGCGAAGAAAACGACCGCCGCATGGTGGACCTGATGCTGCGGCTCGACGCCGAGGCCGCGGTGCCGGAAGCCGAGACCCGCGCCAACGCCTGCGGCGCGGGCGCCGTTGCGGCCACCCTGGCTGCCGCGCGCGAACTTGGCGCTTCCTGTGGCCGCCTCGTCCACTACACCACGTCGTGCGACGTGATGCGCGAACGGATGGGCTCTCAAGGGATGGACGCCGCCGTCGGCTATGCCGGCGTCGTCTTTTAATCCGGCCCAGGGGCGGGGCACTTAAAGGCACTCTGAAAATCGCCGAAGGGGTGAACTTGGGGCCCACAAACTTCCGTGATAATCAATTTGGTCTCCTCATACTAAAGGCCTGCTTTGCAAAGCAAGGTGGGTGGGAAAAGACGGCTTCCTCTGTTGCTAGGGAGAAGGGGGCGGTTTACTTGGGGAGTGGTCTTGAAATGATCCACTGGCTCTCCGGGGTTTATGAGACAGTGGGGAGGGCGCAATGAAACCTGGTACGAAACTGGGCTTGGCCGGGGTACTGCTCTGCCTAAGCTGGTGAGCCCTGGCTGTCCTGTGGGATCACTATTGGTGGACATGCGATTTGCTGAGTCTTGGGGCGTGTGCCTCAGCCGGTTGGTGCTTCTTCTCCAGGGATGCCTCGGCACCGGAAAGGGTTCTGAGCGCCATCTTGTTTGGGTTTGGGATCTTGCAGATGGTGGCCGTCTCAGTCCGGTGGTGAAATGCCGCACGTTCCGTTTGCTCAACCGCGAAGTTTTCCTGGACGGCATCGACGGAACCGTTATACTTGAGGCACTGTTCCAGCGCCTAACCACTACCCTTCCCCTTTCCCGAGGCCGCTCACAGCGCGGCTGCTGATGAGGGTAAAATGGCAACCGCCAAAGACGACAGCGCGTGCGGCGTGCTGGAACTGCACGAGCGGGGCTACGGATTCTTGCGGGATCCCAAACGTGATTTCCGCCCCACCCAAAACGACGTTTTCGTCCCACCGGGGCTGGTCAAGCAATATGGCCTGAAAGAGGGCCTCGCGCTCGAAGGCCCGACCCGCCCGGACAGAAAGGGGCGCGGCCTGCAACTGGCCGACGTGACGACCATTTGCGGACAACCGCCGGACCTCTACGCCCCGCTTGCGTCATTCGGGCGGCTCACCGTCATCGATCCCGACGAAGCCCTCTGGCTCGAAACAGGGCCGGAGCCGCTCACCACCCGCGTCCTGGACCTCCTCGCGCCGATCGGCAAAGGCCAGCGGGGCCTCATCGTCTCGCCGCCGCGCGCCGGGAAGACCATCCTCCTCGAACACATGGCGCAGGCCGTCCATACCAACTACCCGGACGTGTGCCTCATGATGGTTCTGGTGGACGAGCGGCCGGAGGAGGTCACGCACTTCCGCCGGACGACCGGTGGCTTGGTCCTGGCATCCTCGAACGATCAGGATGTCGAGCAGCACGTGAGACTTGCGCGCCTGGCGTTCGCCCAGGCCAAGGCCGAAGTCGAGTTCGGCCGCGACGTCGTCCTCTTCATGGACAGCCTCACGCGCCTCGGCCGCACGTTCAACAAAGCCGTCCCGTCCAGCGGCCGCACGATGTCCGGCGGCATGGACATCCGGGCCCTGGAGGAACCCAAGCGCATGTTCGGCGCTGCCCGCAACATCGAAGGCGGAGGGAGCCTGACCGTCGTCGCCACCTGCCTCATCGAAACCGGCAGCCGCATGGACGAACTCATCTTCCAGGAATTCAAAGGCACGGGCAATATGGAGTGCGTCCTCGCGCGCGACCTGGCCGAGCGTCGGCTCTTCCCGGCGGTTGACATCCTCGCCTCCGGCACGCGCAAGGAAGAACGCTTCGTCAGCCCCGAGGAACTAAGGAAGCGCCATCTGATTCGCCGCCGCCTCGCCGACACCAAGCCCCACGAAGCCCTCGAGAGCCTGCTCTCGGCGCTTGCGTCCTATCCTTCGAATCGCGACCTGCTGGACGCGCTCTCGGCCGCCTAATGGTCCAACTCCATGACGCGCTTGCGGTAATGCCTGTAGTTGGACAGTGAAACGTCGGAGGGCACGGCGTGGTCGCAACTGGGGATGTAACGGCCGCGATCGACCATCGTCGGAACGATATATTCCAGCATCCGGTCGATGGCGTCGGGCCCCTTGGCCAGGACCCGCTTGTCGATACCCCCGCGCATGTGCATGTCGGGATAGCGCCGGCCGATCTCGACGACGTCGCACCCGCTCGCGACTTCGAACGGACTCATCGCATCCACGTCCACCTCGCGGTACACGTCGATGACGGGGCGGCAGTCGCCGTCCGTGTCGATCTCGAAGTGAAGCGTCTCGGTCTGACCACCTTTCAGTTCCTCATATAGTTCGCGATAGCAGGGCAGCAGAAACTCGCGCATCATCTTCGGCGAGATCAGCGGCCCGTGGTTGTAGCAGATGTCCTCGGCCAGGAACAATCTGAAAAACGGCCCCGTGTCTGTCTGACACCGCTTCAGGCCGAACACCGCGAGGTCGCGCCACGTCTCCATGAGCGAACGGACCAGGTCCGGCGCATCGTAGAAGGCGTACAGCAGGTCCTCCGGCCCGATCAGGCTCCGAAGGTACATATACCCGCCGATGACGCTGGCCGTGTGCAGGCACTCGCCGCGCCCGAGCCGCGCCCGGTTCCGCTCCACCTTCTCCTCGTAGCCTTCCCACCGCGCGGGCGTCTCGGGATCGAGCCGCGGCCGCACGTCGTTCTCCCAGTCCTTCCGCGACGCCACCGCGTGCTTCAGATACGTCGGCATGACCTGTTCCCGCTGGCCTTTGGGATAGCGTTTGACGCGGCCCACCCAGTCCCGAACGATTTCGTGCCGGCCCTCGACTTTGAGCACTTTCTCCTCATATCGCGGCTCCAGCGGCGCTTCGCACCAGCCGAGGTCCACGGCCTGCCCCATCCAAACGCCCGGGTCGAACCCGAAGTATTCGTTGAACCGGGAACCCGCCTTGCCGTCCTTGACCACGTCCGGGGGGATGCCCTCGCGCTCCCACCGCGCGAAGGTCTGGGGAAAGAAACCGAACGGGGTGCGCACGAGGTGGTCCACCGGTCCGCCCTCAAAACTTCGCCGCATTCTCTCGACTGGACCCATCGCGTGCCCTCCCAACAAAAATACGCGGCCAGGGTGCCCATCGGCCCTCCAGCCGCCGTCAAGATATCGTTGACTACGCCCTAGTCCCCAACAGAAAGAACCTGACGCCTGCTAACTCAGTTCGGCGCGGAAGGCGCAGCACGCTCGTCAGTCTTACCGAACGGTAGAAGCCCAGACTACTGGGCCTTGCGGAGCATGGCGGCCTTTTCCAAATCTGCCGACCCTTCCGCCACCCATTCCTCATCCGCCAGTTCGCCCCACCGGCAGGCGTAACGGTCCAGCCCGTCGGCCGCCTTCGTCAGAATCGCTTCGCCCCCCTCATACGTCGGCCGCGCGCCCGACTCCCGCACCACCTCCCGCAGGACGTGCGGGTGATCGATAATCATGCACGGCCGCAGATAGTCGTCCGAATAGGGCTGCCGGGCGCGGATGCGGCGGAAGAACGGGCTGTCCAGAACGTCATGAAGCGACTTGTCCCGGATGTTATCCACCGCGAACTGGGCGAAAACGCACGGCTCGACATCGCCATGCACGTTGATATGAATATAGTATCGCCCGCCCGCCATGCAACCGCCGACCAAGGCCCCGTCGTTCCAGAAATCCATCAGAAGCATCGGCA
>Ga0307379_10009722_pt1 | contig 12817 bp, 9 predicted proteins | sample UN2MG_FD_202237 | JGI IMG/M metagenome (GOLD analysis project Ga0307379, IMG submission 202237) | Soil microbial communities from Risofladan, Vaasa, Finland - UN-2 | ecosystem: Environmental > Terrestrial > Soil > Coastal area > Acid sulfate soil | place: Finland: Risofladan, Vaasa | collected... | reverse complement strand
AACCGCGTAGCTTGACCTTCGCATATAACAACCTCTCTGCCGGCCCATACTTTCTTGATTTTCTCGAAGTAATCACCACAATATTCGTAAAGCTCATCAGTTTTATCAAACATTATATAAACTCTGGTGAAAAAGGCATTATAATAAACACGGTTCATATCAAGATAAGAATATGCCATCTTTCTTTTCCGCGACATCCATTTCCTCCAGAACTTAGTCACCTCCGGCAGATAATTATGTAACGAACCAAAAGCAGGGGGCACGGCAATCAGCAAATTCGGGACATCGGATGCGATTACTTCTTTGAGTCGCGAAGCAAGTTCGGGGCTGCGGTTTTGAAAATTAATTCGGCCACCGTTCATAATACTAAATTCACCATCGCCAAAACGCGCCAGAGAGCATTTATCCCGCAAAATTTTATCCAAGGTTTCATCCACAGTTTTTATTTTCGGGAGTTGAAGAGAGAAGGCATTTTTTATCACATTATCATATATTTCGTAAGGCAGATTTTCGAGCTCGTGCTTCATTTGCTCCATCTGCTTATGTTTTTTGCCTGAGTAGAAGAGCCTTTTTTTGAATCGCTCCAATTCTTTTTTAATTTTTTTCAGCATTACACTTTAACCCGAAATCAAGCAGGCTATAGATTCTTTTTTTCCATTCTTACAGCATATATATATCCGGTCTTTGATTTTCTGGAGCCGATTTTGGTTTGAGCGGCAAAGCCGTTTTCAGTAAGGATATTAAGCAGCCTGTCAGGTTTTTCAAAATGATATTCCATCATAACCACATCTATGCTGCCAACAATATTTTGGTCATTAAGTCTTTCGAATATTTCGAACTCTGCGCCCTCGCAATCACATTTAACGATTATGTGTTTACCTTTATTTTCTTCTAAAATAGAGGCTATTTCCCTTGCCGCATCCTTTACAAAAACCATTTCTTTTTTTGTGCGTTTTTCGCCTTTACAAACATCGTGAGTAGTACTCATGCCCCCGGTCGCATTAGCCATATACGGCAGTTCCAGCGTTATGTCTGCTTTGCCAAGCCCGAAGTTAAAAGCATTTATTTTTTCACTCAGGTTCGGGTTAAGTTCCAGATTTCTTTTTGCCAACTGAAATGTCGGTTTAAACGGTTCGTAGGCGTATACTTTTTTTATGTTTTCATTAGCAGCAAAAAGTAAAGATGCTGTTGCCCGATTCATTCCTATGTCAATGAGTATTGACTGCCTTTTGATATTTAAGTTGTATTCGCTTTTAACAAAAACCTCTTTAATGAGATACAAGGGATGGTCTGGCGTGTCGGAAATATCTATCCTGACACCCTGTGGAGTGGTTATAATTCCGGAATCTATTTTAAATCCAGAATTCAGAAGTTCTCTTCGCCGTTTTTTAACATCTACGAGTTTATATCGGATTTTTTTGCGCCACTTTTTTTTAGGCACAAAACAGCACATAAAATTAACCAAGAACTTCATTATTAGAATCCGGTTTTTTGTAAACACAGTGTTAGTTGTTACCTCTTGCGTAATATCACCGCTATACGTTCATAAAGCCATCAATTTTATCAGCTACATATTCTATTTGTTCAGAGGTCAACTCAGGAAACATAGGCAGTGAAACCAACTGGTCTGCACATTTTTCAGCTACGGGGAAACTGCCCTTATTATAGCCAAGAAATTTATAGGCATTCTGAAGATGTATTGGAACGGGATAATGAATTCCGCAGAAGATGTCCCCCGATGCGAGGGTATCTATAAGTTGATCACGGTTTTTAGTGCGAACAGCGTAGATATGGTAAACGTGGCTGGCGTAAGCTGCTTCCACAGGAGTAATAATGTTATCGGTATCAGCCAGAAGATTATTATAGATTTTAGCATTTTCACGGCGCGCCTGATTCCATTTTGGGAGGTGCTTTAGTTTCACACTCAGTACCGCAGCTTGAAAACCATCCATACGAGCATTCCAGCCTATCATAGAGTGGTAGTACTTTTTCGTCTGGCCGTGATCGCGGAACATTTGTATTTTTTCATTTAGCTGCGCATTATTTGTCACAACAACACCAGCTTCACCATAGGCTCCAAGATTCTTGCCCGGGTAGAAGCTAAAGCAGCCAGCATCTCCAATTGAACCAGCGGGTCGGCTCTTATATTCGGCCCCATGGGCCTGGCATGCATCTTCAATAACATACAATCCGTGGGTTTTGGCAATTTTCAAAATTGGATCCATGTCTGCGGTTTGGCCGTAAAGATGTACTGGTATAATAGCTTTTGTTCTGGGTGTGATAGCAGCTTCGAGAAGCTGAGGATTCATATTGTATGTTTGCTCGTCGATATCAACAAATACCGGCTTGGCACCGGAAAAACTAATAGCTTCGGCAGTAGCAATAAAAGTATTCGGTGTAGTTATTACCTCATCGCCTTGCCCGATTCCTAATCCCAGAATAGCCGCCCAAAGCGCATCTGTTCCACTGCCGAGTCCTATGGCAAAATCGGTTTGACAAAATGAAGCAAATTCCTTCTCGAACTGTGTTACAAATGGCCCCCCAGCAAAAGCTGTATTGTCCAAAACCTGCTGCAAACCACTGGCAATCTCTTCACGGATAGACACATATTGGGCTTTTAAATCAAGGAACGGAACTTTCATTTACGGCTACTTTCTTTTATCATTAATATTTCGTATAACTCTTGCCGGATTTCCAGCGACAATTGTATTTTCAGGTACATCTTTAGTTACAACGCTGCCTGCTCCGATTATGGCATCAGAGCCCACCGTAATCCCGCATAAAACAGTTGCACTGGAACCGATTGATGCACCCTTTTTTATACGTGTCGGCACACAAGCCCAGTCGTCCTCCGTTTGCAAATTCCCCTGTTTTGTAGTTGCACGCGGATAAGGGTCATTGATAAAGGTGACATTGTGCCCAACAAAGACATTATCTTCTATGATGACACCCTCGCAGATAAACGTATGGCTGGAAATTTTACAATTAGCACCTATCTTGGCTTTTTTTTGTATTTCAACAAAAGTTCCAATTTTTGTATTGTCTCCGATTTCACAGCCGTATAAATTAATGAAGTCACAAAGCTTAACATTTTTGCCTAACTTTACATCCTCGGCTATTCTCTGTGTTGTCGTATTTTTTTTAGACAATTGTAATATCCTTTAACACGGGATTTTTACATTGGCGCCGTTTTTGTTGAGAGATTCAGAAGCGTACTCAAGGACTTGAACAACCTTCAAACCTTCTTCGCCATTAGAAAGTGGAGTTGACTTGTTTTTGATACAATCTATGAAATGTTGGCATTCAACTCTAAGGGGTTCGGTTAATTTCATATAAGGGCAATGCATATCACCATAGTGATAAGAATATTGAAACTCGGCAAATGTATCATAGTGTGGGGGGATATCAACACTTTTGTCATAAATCCTGATTTTTTCATTGGGCTCGATATCATCATATACCAGCATTTTTTTGGTTCCAACGAATGTAATTTCCCGAACTTTGTTGGGGTCGAGCCAGCTGCTCTGGATTATCGCCAAACCATTGTCACGAAAATTCAATGTCATACACGTTACATCTTCGATGCTTGGATTAACATGTGCTTTGCCCTGGCAATTTATCGACTCAGGCATATCTCCCATTAAATGAAGAATTATGGAAATATCGTGTGGTGCCAGATCCCATGCAACGTTAATATCTTTTTGAAACAGGCCGAGATTTAAGCGCTTACAGCTTATATATTGTATTTTCCCAAGCTCTCCTGAGTCAAAAATTTGTTTAATTTTCTGTATAGGGGTTGAGTATATAAAGGTGTGGCCTACCATTAAAATAAGTTTATTTTTTTTAGCAATCTCAATTAGATCTTTACATTCGGCCACTGAAGAAGCCATTGGTTTTTCGATGAAAGTATGCTTTCGGTTTTCGAGACTGAGCTTTGCCATTTCATAATGAAATCGAACAGGTGTTGCAATTGCAATGGCCTCTATATCAGGGTCATTGATTATGCCGGTATATTCTTTTGAAGTATGAATACGGGGGTACAAAGACTTTATATGGTCCAGGCGTTTTGTATCTATATCACATACACTTTTTACATCGCAGTCTGAAAGAGAAAAAAAATTTCGAACGAGATTGGGTCCCCAATACCCGCATCCAATCACTGCTGTATTGACCATATTAATACATTCCTTTTGCAATTTTATTTTAATCGGGGGATTTTATCAGAAAAATTTATTCAAAGCAAGTGAATTTCTCTGGGCATAAGCCCACAAAAAATCACTGATGCAAGGTCATAGAAAAGCTTTTGTTGGGGTGACCCCCAATATTTCAAATAAGCATGAAGATATTAATCTTTATTTCAGGAAAAATCGGGTACAAAGCCGGAATCAATTATGTTTTTCAGGAGTAGATGCGTTTTCCAGAGAGAAAGTACAGGGCAAGTATCCTCAGCTTTCTTCTCCAATAACGCATAAAACCCTGGCTTTTATGGCATTTATAAAACCTGCGATTAATCCAATAGTGCAAAACCTTTTTGCGACAGGAATCGATCTCGTCGGAACCCAGTTTCTTGATAACATTTGACCTCCGTTTCAATGTTTACATTTCTTGATAAGAACTCTCGACTAGTATCTTATCGCTCTTTCGGCCCCAGAGTACAACTTCTCGGGCATATCTTATTTTATCATTTTCAAAATCTTTTGGAGACAATTTTAAGAGCTGTCGTTCTTTTTTAAGAGGTTTTGGCTTTGAATGTAAACAGTGTTCAAAATATTCAGGCAGATTCGAAGAAAATTCATATTCCGTGACACCTGTTCCTGTCTGATAAGGTACCCTCATATTTTGATATTTTATCACTTCATACAATTCGTTTTCATCGTAAGATATTGCTTTTTCGGTTAAAAAACATTTGGTAATTTCAGAAAATTCTTCATAAAATTTATCTAGCTTTTCCGTAATGCGCAGAAAACCTGCCTCCTCGATATCCCAATACAAAGGTCCGTATTCTGCGATAATCTGTCCTCTTCCTTTACCTTTCAGCAGATTATCCAAATGGTTTTTGGAATGTTCAAGTTCCTGCCGAAAGACAGAACCTGTATCAGATGGAATTTGCAGTTCACAGATATATCTAATCAAATCTGCATACGATAGGTCATATCTGTCAACAAGATATTTAAGTATAAAAAAGCCTAGCTTCATACTATGCAGTAGCATTGTAAGCCAGCCAAATTTCGCAGAACTTCGCCAGTCACCGACAGGCATACTCCTGGTAGCGACAATTATATCCTGGTATTCCTGTATTTCACCTTGTTTTTTTGCGCTACTATGAATCTCTGTTAGTTCAATTTTCTTGGCAATAATCCCGAATTTCTGCTGATATTCTGGGTCTGCAAGTTCGGTATTTGGATATACCTCACAAAGATAAACAAACAGCTGACTTTTAAGCCCTGACCTCAAAAGCTGTTCTATACCATTTGTCCAGCTTTCATAGCTTTCGCCGGGCAATCCCAATATCATCTCAGAATAAACAGGGATGCTGTATTCATTGAACAGTGTCTGAAGGTTGTTATAGGTTGACCTTTTGATGTTTTTTCTTCTAACATTCTCAAGGGCTTGTTCGCAATAGGTTTGCCTGCTCAAAGTAATACCTTTTTCGAGATTGTTTTCATGCAGTAGCATCCCTATTTTGAAAATTCTCTTATCTGTATTTTTGCCGAAACACGTTCTGAATTTTTCGGGATACCCATATTTAGTCTTTGTATCCACAAGACAAGAAGCGATATCGTAATCTCTTTTATGCATCCCAAAGTTAGAATCAGCATTGAAAACATATCTTATTTGGTGTTTGCCACACCATTCAATTTCGGATTGAACTCTTTCGAGTGAATGAAAACGCCATTTGGTACTGAGTCCGCCTTGTCCCCAAAAGCAATAAGAACAGTTAAACGGACAGCCTCGATTAGTTTCCATTATTGCCTGAAAGTTCAAACCGTCATTTTCCTTAAAAAGATATTCGTAAACTCCATCAAGATATGGAGAAGGGAATTTATCAAGATCCTTCGGAGAAAGCCTCTCTTCGGCATTTTTAATATATCGACCTGTCTTCTTATCGCGCCATGATATCCCCGCAATGCCTGAAAAATCTTCAGAATCTATTGCTCTTTCAAGGATTTCTGTAAAGGTTATTTCACCTTCACCACGAACAGAAATATCTATAAACCAGTACCTGTCAAAATAACTTTGGGCTTCAAAAGGAACTTGAGGCCCTCCAAAAACAATCAGGCATTCGGGATAAAGCTGTTTTACTTTTTCTGCTATATGCAAATTAAGCTGTTCATTCCACATCGAAACCGAAAAAGCTGCGATCGAAGGCGATTTGTATTTTTCCAATATAAGCTCGGGCTTGTCTCTATAAAACAAAAAGGGTGAAAAGTCATAAACACTGGTAATTTTTCTGTGGTTTTTGGCATAAGCACAAAGTAGTCCTGATACAAACGGCAGGTACGCTATGTTGCTCATAAGAACATTGTACTCATTAAAATAGACTTTTCGTTTTGTTGTTTTCATAAGTATTTAATAAAAGAATCGAGATATTGTTTTTTAAGTTCAGGATCGGTTACGGGCAAATCTGCATCAATTATATTTTTCAGACGTAGATGCGTTTCCTCAAGAGAAAATAAAGGACAAGTATCTTCAGCTTTCTCCTCCAATAACGCATAAAACCATGACTTTTCTTGCATTTGTAAAACCTACGATTAATCCGATAGTGCAAAACCTTCTTGCGACAGGAATCGAGCTCATCGACACGCAGTTCCCTGATGACATTTGATTTTCCGTCTCTGAAGACATGCTTGCGGGTACCGGCAAACAGCTCATTACCATATTTGATGATAGCAGATTTGTACTGTTGCTTCAGGATTTTGTTAACGTCGCTTTGCCTAATGCCGCAGCTGTCATGATGTTCGCGGCCATAACAGGCGAAATCCGGCAGAAAAAGCGACAGATAACCACCGACATTGAAGTTGTAGTTAAATGCAAAAATTGTATGCATCTGAAGAAAACAGTCGTTGGGTTCATATTTAGGAAAGCACTTTCTGAACACATCGGCACGTACACACCACGTTAGTTCGAAGCAAAGACTGAAAGTACCGAGCCAAAAAAGGAAAAAATCCTCTTTGGACGGTGGAGGGCGCTTGATGAAATCCAGCCTGGGAGAGTCCATGATTTCTCCATCTTCGTTAATAGGCTTGCCTGACCCATAAACCATGGACACTTCGGGGTCATTATCAAGTACCTGAACACACTTTTTGAACCAATCACGGTCTAAATACCCATCTGATGTACAAGTCAGCATAATGTATTCACCGCGAGCCATTGTCATTGCCTTGGAGAATCCTTCATCTGCACGTCTGTCCGGTTCAGATATCCATCTAACATTATATCCATTGCGTTTATATTCCTTTAGGATGTCTAATGTATCATCTGTAGAGGCGCTATCTGCAATGACGTGTTCGTAATCTGTAAAACTCTGCTGAGCAATTGAGTCCAGTGTTTGCCGTAAGAAACGGCCACCATTTTTAGAAGCGGTAATAATAGATATTTTTGGTTTCGTGTTCATTTTTCCTGCCACGACTCGGTAGACAAATCATTTATTTTCGAAAGAACCGGATTTCGAACATGAATAAACATTTCCGTAACGAAGACATAAATTATTGCTATTAGAATAAATAAACTCATTAAAATAGTACAGAAAAAAGATACATTGTAAAATATATTTCCAAATTCAAAAATCACTTTGGAGGTTCCATAGGGTATCATAATTGATTTGTAGCCAATATTTGATTTAATAACGGGTATTTTTTTGCCATTCACATAAGCATTCCAGTGGGGATGATAGGCATCGGCATAATATAAAAAGCAATATTTATTTTCAGGCCCGTCGACAAACACCTCCAAATCCAGCGTGTTAAAGGAGAACTTTTCAACATTAATCTTTGCAGCAATCCGCTCATTGTAGTTCTTAAAATCAACAGCAGCCTGCTGTTGCACCAAGTAAGAAAACAGATTATCTTTTATTTTTTCAGCTTCTTTACTGGTTGTAAAGAGCATATCTCCGGTGAAACTGTCCAGATTGAATATCCCGCCCATCTCCGTCTCATTATCAACAAGGTTTAATCTGGAGAAAACGCCAAGTTTTGGATAACCGGCCCCCGAATACTTTTCGTATGTCACTTTCTTGCCGGGAAATTCTTTTTTAAAATCGTGATATTCTCTTACTGGCTTGAGTACATAATCCGCTCTATAACTTGAAACAAGGGAATCCGCAAAGAAAAACAAATCAATTGTATCATATACAGCACCCTTCTGAGCATCCCCCAAAACAGGATTAAATCGCTTCATTCGGTCATTACTGTTAAGGTGAGCCTTTGTCTCAGATAAGCGTTCTTCTGAAAAACTATATTTATATGGCATAAAAAGACTAATAGCCTCATCAGGAACCCTTGGCATCCTGTGATTAACCAGAGAGTATTTATAAAGAAAGAAATCGGAAACCATCAATAATAAAATCAGATTAATGAAACTCTTCCTGCTAATGATTGATTTGTGTTTTAGCCAAAACAACAAGAAACTCATGGACAATATTACATAAGGTAGTAATAAGAAAAATGTCACATCGGTCTTCGAAATGAGACTCAAAACATTCAAGGCTATATGCGGTTTAAATACCTGAGTATGGGCCATTATTGCCATACAAATTAGTATTATAACAACAATTGGCTTCGTGAAATTCGGTTTTTTGTCATTTGACAAAGATTCGATAAATATTTCAAACCCAAACCCTGCATAAAATACAATAAATAGTTTAAAAACAGTGGCAGTCAGTCCAATATGCCGAAATACTTTCCCGAGAGGATACAAATAGTAAAAGATGTGGGAAACAAATGTTCCGGAACTAAAGAGAAATATCACTAACGCAACAGCCCCTACAACATAAGATAATTTCTTCCTGCAGTGTAAAAACGATATTAAAACAAATGCGGGAAGAAAAAATCCAACAAATAAATTTATGTCTACCGTTTTATCATATCTTCTAAAAATCTCTTTAAACTTACCGAATCCTCTGGAACCACCGTACGTCAAAAACGTCTTTAGGGTATTTTCTCCGGAAGCCTCCCGTGTGTCAGAACTATAAGTTATTTCATTGTCAGTGTATTTAATGTAAAAGAAACTTAAGAGCATTATTGTTATAAAAACCGAGAGGACCAGAATACATCCCAGTCTTGTATTCTTCCGCAAAAATGTTTTTATTTCGCTGAAATATACAGGAGCAATAAGCAGAATATAGACTAACACAACAAATGAAACAAAGACACCGCAGTACACAAAATTACCATATACCGCGAGCGAGAAAAACAGTATTGCCAGTATCAAGTACCGGAAAAGCCTCGTTATAAAACATTTGTGAACGCAGTATAACACTATGGGAACAAAATAATACAGGTGGAAGTTCCACCAAATCTGTGGATACCATATAGCCGTTCCCATCAAAGTAACACTAACGAAAAAAACGGTTTTTGCGTTCTTATAATATAGTGACGAAAGCAGTATAACACCTAATAAAAAAAACAGTTCCTCAAACCACACTGCAAAATAAAACAAATAAAGATAATTAATTTTACCTACAAATATTCCAAGAAAATAAAAAAGCGGGGAAAGAAGTGTAAGTTGAGGAGTAAAATAATAATTGCCCACAAAGCCCTGATTTACAAAAGGAAACCAGAGAGGAAGGGAATGATTCTGAACAACCTCATTGAAATAAACATACTGCAATTGCAGGTACTGAAAGGTATCGTGGCAAACAGGCAATCTATTCTGATATATCAGAATAGGATAAATAGAGCTGTAAAGCAGTGCGACACAACCGAATATTTTTAATTTGCTATTAAGGAACATTACCCGTTCTCCAGCAGTTTTCTTCTAAGAGGTACAGCCAACATTCTCATGATATGTTCCCTGGTTTCTGTTCCGAACTTGTTTACAATCATATCAAGATATTCATTCCTACTATGATACCTGAGAAATGCTTCGTCACGAAATTTAAGCACCTCCTTAGGAGAAAGGTATTTCGTGGCCGCAGGGACACACTCATAACCATATAAGGAGTAAGTTTTCCAGCTCTCCGGTTCTTTAATCTTTTTGTAAGGCTCTGTACCCGGGTAAGCAAATACAGGATATATATTCGCCCACTCAAAGTTGTACTTTACCAGAAAATCATACGTTCGGTTCATTGTCTCATAATCTTCGTTTGGCAACCCGACCATAACATCAGCGCATATATGCAGCCCTTCATCCTGCGTCATTTTTACTACATCATCAACGTTACTCTTACAATTCTTTCTTGTCTCCTCCAGTATGTGTTCGGTCCCTGATTCGAAACCATAAGAGACCCAGTTCATACCAACCTTCTTAAGTCTTTTAAGTAAGTGCCTGTTTATGGTATCTACCCTGGAGTACCCCCACATATTTAAATCATATCCCTTTGTCTCAAGCTTATCACAGAATTCCTCCATTCTCCTCGGATTAACAACAAAAAGCTCGTCCAAAATTTTTATGTACTTTACATTGTGCTTTTCCACAAGCACGCTTATTTCATTAATTACGCTGTCAATACTTCTGAAACGCTGCACTCTTCTGCCGAACAAATTGTTAATACAGCAAAAATCACACTTGAACGGACATCCAAAACTTGTCCATAGAACTGCATAGGGTGTTCTATTGTTTATATCTCCAAAACAATGCCAGTTGTGTGCGCGATATCTGGACGGATTCATAGTGTCCCAATCAACCATCGGCAGGGTATCCATATTTTTCACCAGAGGGACATCCCCGGTTTGCTTATACACTGGTTTACTATTGCCATTGGTCTTGGCCAAATAAGAAAGACCGGCGACTTTTTCAATTTTCTCCTTGTTCTGCAAGGCATTAAATAAATTCACGATGGCTTCATATCCTTCACCTCTTATAACGAAATTTGCTCCTGTTTCCCTTAATGTCCTTTCCGGCAAAACTGTAGGATGAGGGCCCCAGATAAAAGACTTAACTTTACTGTCTCTCTGATTAAATTTTTTGAAAAAACTAACAATTCCCGCCATAGTCATCGTTGATGAGGACGGATTAGCTCCCGTAGAAATAAGACCACAGAGCAACGGCTGCTCTTGCTCTATAATGTCAATCAACTTATCCATAGATATTTTCTCAACATCTGACTCAATTATCTCAACATCTATGTTCTTTGATTTTATGTACGCAGCCAGCAAGCCCATTTGGATATTTGGCGGAATAGCAGAAAACTCGTCTGCGGTAGCAGCATAAAGTTCACTTTTGTAATTAACTGTGGCTAAAATTATTTTGCTTTTCATAAGAATACTCCCTTATTATTAATTATCAGCCGGTGCATTTATCTGATTCTTTTATAGTTGCGGTAAAAAAGGGTTCTCCGCAGGAATCTGGCAAAATCCAGTTCAGGTGCAAAACCATACCACTTTCTTTTAAGCTTAAACCTTTCAAACATACTGATAGGCGCAAAAACCAATTTCAAAATAAACCGTGTTAAACTGTTGCTGACTCCGCCGATGGCATTAAGGGAACTGTTCGCCAGTATGCTTGTGTAGGTTATATTTCCAATTTTCTTTCTATCGGGATAACTAAACCACGGTATCTTCCTGCCTTCAATATCATACTCATCGGAAAGCCAGTTAATCCAGCCTTCAAGAGTTTGTGGAGGTTTGAGGCCATGCTCCAAAGCCAAATCAAACAGAGGAGTCTTTGGCAAAGCAGTATAAGTACCAATAACCTCAAACTGAGCTTGAGGATTGTCCTTTTTAAGCCGAATCGAAAGATCAATGGTTTTATGTATATCATCAAACGTTTCCGTTGGAAATCCAATCATCAGGGCAAAGGCAGGGATTATCCCATGTTTTTTAGCCCTTAAATTTGCCTTCACCGTATCTTCCCAGCGTATACCTTTGTTCATTAATTCCAGAATTCTGTTTGAGCCCGACTCTGCACCAAATTTTAAGGTATCAGCTCCGCTTTTCTTTAATATGTCAATCTGCTCATCGCTGGAGCCGTTAAAAACATCGACCCTAGTACCAGATGTGTACCATTTTATTTTCAATCCGGATTTAATTATTCCGTCGCAGATTCCATATGCCCTGTTCCGATTAATATAAAACTCGTCATCTCTTATCCATATACTATCAAGATTGAATCTTTTTACCGGTTCAGTAATTACTTGCAGAGACTTTTCAACGGACATGGCACGCCATTTTCTTTGTCGTAAAGTAGCACTGGAACAAAATCCACACTGAAACGGACATCCACGGGAAGTTTGGCCGATATCCAAACTACGAGCGACGCCTTTAACATAAAAATCTCTATGGATATATTTTTCCACATCTAACAACTCCCAGGGCACAGGAAGAAGCTCTTCCACATCAAGTAAAGGACGTGGAGGCGTAACTATTGTCTTATCACCATCTTTAAAAGCAATTCCCTTAACCTGATTTAGCGGTCCTTTTGCTGCAAAAGTTTCGACCATCTCAGGAAAAGTTATATCTCCCTCCCCGATACAGACAGCATCAACATATTCGCTTTCCGATGTCTGCTCTGGAACGCTGGAAGGATGTGCCCCTCCCCATACTATCGGAACCTTCCCATTCGTTAATCTTCTAACTATCTTTGCAGCTTCAATTGCAAAATAAATCTGCGTGCCGGTCATTGAAGATATTCCCACACAAACAGGACTTGCCTTTAAGTA
>Ga0307379_10009721_pt1 | contig 12819 bp, 9 predicted proteins | sample UN2MG_FD_202237 | JGI IMG/M metagenome (GOLD analysis project Ga0307379, IMG submission 202237) | Soil microbial communities from Risofladan, Vaasa, Finland - UN-2 | ecosystem: Environmental > Terrestrial > Soil > Coastal area > Acid sulfate soil | place: Finland: Risofladan, Vaasa | collected... | reverse complement strand
GATCCGGCAAACCATTTTCGCCTGTGCCCCCCGGCGCAGGGGCTTACGCGAAATGGCCGGAACCCTCGCACAACTCTTCTCCACCGCCACCCGCGCCGCATAAAACCTGCGAAAGGCCAGCTCATGAACCGCGTGAAGAAATCCCAGGCACGGTTTCCCGAGAACTATCGCGCCATAGACCGTCCCCGAGGAAGCCGGGACTGCATCGCCGAGGCCGCCACGATACTCTCCGAAGCCGAGCGCCCGGTGATTGTGGCCGGGGCGGGCTGCCGATGGTCCGAAGCGCAGGCGGCGTTGAAGGGCTTCGCCGAACACACCGGCATCCCGGTTGTCACCCATGCGGGAGGCCGGGGCACCTTGCCCGACTCGCATCCGCTTTCGGTGTTTCCAGCATCTTCTGCCGCGCTTCGGGCCGACGCCGTGCTCTTGTTGGGCGTGCGGGTCGACTTTATGATGGGCTACGGACGAATGTTCCCGAAGCCGACGAAGGTGATCCAAGTGGACATCGAACCCTCCCGCTTGGGTTTCAACCGGGGGCCCGACTGCGCGGTTGCCGGCGACATCGCCCACGTGCTCGAAGACCTCCAAGACGCTCTGCCGAATACGGCCAACCGTCCATGGGCCAAGGAGGCCAAGGAGGCGGTCAAGCGGGGCGTGAAATGGGGCCGCGCCAAGATCAATCTCGACGCCGTTCCGTGCCATCCGTTGCGGGTCGCCGAAGAGCTTCGTGATTTCGGAGGCAAGGACGCACGCTACATTCTCGATGGCGGATTCACGAGCGTCTGGTCCATGGGCGTCCTGCCCGCCGAACGTCCCGGCGACGTGATGGGGGTAACCAGCGGTCCCATGGGATGTTTGGGCGTTGGGCTGCCCTTCGCCCTGGCTGCGAAGTCAGCCAACCCGGACCGAAACGTCTTCCTGATATGCGGCGACGGCGCTTTTGGCCTGAGCGCTGTCGAGATGGACACGGCCCTGCGCCACCATCTCCCGGTGGTGGCGGTCATCGTCAATGACGGCGCCTGGGGCATGATCAAGGCCGGCCAGATAGGCCTATACGGAAAAGACCGCCTTGTGGCGACCGAACTGGGGCACGTTCGCTACGACAAGTGGGTGGAGGGATTCGGAGGGCACGGCGAACTTGTCGCAAAGCCCGGGGACATCCGTCCCGCTCTCCAGCGCGCCCTCGCTTCGGGCAAGCCCGCTTGCGTCAACGTCATCTGCCGGACGGTGCCCAGATAGGACAAGAAAGGAGCACGCCGTGACGTCACGTGACAATCGTTTGAAACGCCGAGACTTCCTGCGGAAGTCGGTTGCCGGTGCTGCGCTGGCGGGCTGTGTGACGGTGCCTCGACATGTCCTCGGAGGCGCGGGGCATACGCCGCCGAGCGAGAAGGTCAACCTGGCCTTCATCGGCGTGGGCAATCGCGGATGGCAGGTCATTCAAGGGATGGCCGATCAGAACGTCGTCGCCTTGTGTGACGTCGATGCGAACTACCTGGCGAAGGCGTCCGGCCGCCACGAGAAGGCCAGGACCTACCGCGATTTCCGCAGGATGCTGGACACCGAGAGCAAAACCATCGACGCCGTCGTGGTCGCCACGCCGGACCACGTGCACATCCCCGTCAGTGTGATGGCCATGAAAATGGGCAAACACTGTTACTGCGAGAAACCGATGGGCCGCGACATCCACGAGGTCCGCGTGGCAACCCAAGTGGCCAGAAGGTACGGGCTGGCCACGCAGCTTGGGACGGGAGCGCACTCCGGCTACAACTATCGCAGTATGGTGGCCCTGGTCAAAGCCGGAACGATAGGAGAGGTGAGGGAAGTCCACTGCTGGTGCGATCAGGCATGGGCCCCCGGCGATCGGCCGAAGAATACACTGCCCGTTCCGGAGCACCTGGACTGGGACCTCTGGCTGGGCCCGGCTCCCGTTCGCCCTTACCACCCCTGCTATCACCCCAAGGCCTGGCGAAATTGGTGGGATTTCGGCAACGGGAGGCTCGGCGACATGGGCTGCCACATGATTGACCTTCCGTTCTCGGCGCTCGACCTGAAGTACCCTCTTACGGTGGAGGCGGAAAGCGCCAAGCCTGCCCACAAGGAAAGTGCGCCCCCCTGGCTCATCAGCAAGTGGACGTTCCCCAAACGGGGCGACCTGCCGCCGGTGGAACTGACATGGTACGATGGCGGCAAACGCCCCCCGCTGCAGAAAGAGCACAACATGCCCGACTGGCCCGAAGCCACGATCTTCGTTGGTTCCAAAGGGCTGCTGATAGCCGACTATGGCAGGTTCAATCTGTATCCGGAAGACCAGTTTGCCGGTGTCGTGCGGCCACGGCTGCCCCAAGGACTGTCCCACGCAGAGGAGTGGATAACCGCATGCAAGACCGGCAGTCCGACCGGCTGCCACTTCGACTATTCCGGACCCCTGACCGAGACGGTGCTGCTCGGAACGGTGGCCCATCGCGCCGGCAGGAAACTGGAGTGGGACGCGGAAAACATGAAGGTCACCAACTGTCCGGAGGCGAACCAGTTCGTTCGACGCGAGTACCGCAGAGGGTGGACACTGTAGATTGGAGACCATGCACATGACAGCGATGCCGTCTACTTGGTTGCGAGTCTTGGCCACAACGCTTCTGCTTCTGCTCGGCCGGGCCGCCACAGCCGGTGAAGATGGCTGGACGCCGCTCGGCGCCGACGACCACTTCGGCGTCTGGCACCAACCGACCGGCGATTGGTACGTGGCCGGCGACGCCATGGTCGATTCGAGCGACAGCAAACGTCTGGCCGGCAAGCCGGGCGCCGGCGTCATGATCAACGGCAAGACCGGCCGGACACGAAGCCTCGTGACGAAGCAGACGTTCGACGACGTCGAGTTGCACGTGGAGTTCATGGTGGCCAAGGGCTCCAACTCCGGCGTGATCTTCCATGGCAACTATGAAATCCAGATTCTGGACAGCCACGGCATAGAGAAGCCCACGGCGGGCCACTGCGGTGGCATCTATCCCCGGGCCGAGGCCAAACCGTCTTACCACCACATCGACGAGGGCTCGCCGCCCAAGGTCAACGCCGCCAAACCGCCCGGCGAGTGGCAGACCTTCGACATCATCTTCCAGGCACCCCGATTCGACAAGGCCGGCAGGAAGACGGCCCACGCCAGGTTCGTCAAGGTTGTGCACAATGGCCAGGTGATCCAGGAAGACCAGGAAGTGCCGTACGCCACCGGCACGAACTGGGATCGCAAACAGGTGCCCAGGGGGCCCATCATCTTCCAGGGCGACTACGGCCCGGTGGCGCTGCGCAACGTGCGCGTGCGGACCTGGAAGGCCGGCGCGGAACAGTTGAACGTGCCCCCGGAGGGGTTTACCGCTCTCTTCAACGGCAGGGATTTCCGGCCCAATCACCTGCTCAGTGCGCTCCAGCATTCGCCTCAGGATCTCCCTCGGGAGATCAGAAGCTCGCGTGATCTCTGCTCGCCTGGTCATGGCGCGAGCATGCTACAACAGAAGCCGGACAAGGTGGGGTCGATTGACGTTCGCCCGACGGCACGTCAGTCGAGCATTGTGGGGCTGGCGCTCTACGAACGGTGTTTGGCAGGTCCAGATTTTTTCTCGATCGACTTTCGCCCGACGGCACGTCAGTCGAGCATTGTGGGGCTGGTGCTCTATGAACGGTGTTTGGTGAGTCCGGGCTCTTCCTGGATTGACGTTAGCCTGACACTACAGAATCGTCGACGGTGCTCAGGCCTTTACAGATCTCCGCGTAGACGTACTGTACCGAGTGCAGGTATCGAGCGTCGCGTGGTCCGGACCCTTCCACGGAGACCACATACCCGGAGTCGTTGGAGTGCTTCTCCCGGAAGCGCTGGAGGCGTTTATGGAAGGCACCCCGCTTCTTCGGAGGCACATTGAGCGACTCGGCAAGGTCGGTCCCGCTCGAAAACGCCCCGCTCGGCCAGGGGAGTCTTGCCGAAGCGAGGGCCGCCGTTTCATCTTGTCGGCCTGCGACCGCCTCGGTTGATCGTCGCAGTCCCTCCGCACTTCGCTCGAGTTCCTTCGTGACTGCCGGGGGAACATCGGGCCGCCTCTTGGCCCGATCCCATCGGCCGAGCCACGTGCCGACCTTCTCAACGCACCGTCTTAGCATGCCGAGATGAACGGCCACCTCGAACGGTGGCCAGGCCCCCGAAGGGGAGCCTGCGGACTTGACCCTGACGCGCGTGCCGAGCCGGGGGCCAATCACCAGGTCCAGGGCACGACGAAGCCCCGCCCATCGGCCACGGACATCGATTTGGGCCAAGTGCGCGGGGCAGTCCGGCATCTCCGTCCGTTGGAGCGCTTCAGCCAAGGATTGCGCGGCTCCCCCAATCCGCATGATCTGCTCGCTCGTCGGCTGGGTCCCAGGAGTCAGACCGTACTGTCGTTCCCATGCGGCGAGTTCCGCCTCGCGGGCGTTCTCGATTTCACGGAACCGCCGGCGATCCGCGTCGGTGCCCGGAACGAGTCCCTCGTCCACGAACCGGCGGTATTCCTCGCCGCCCCGGTCTAGTGATAAAGCGCGCTCAATGAACGGGCGGCGCTGTGGCTCGTACTTGGCGAGGATCGCTCGCCGCGCGGCCATCGCCTGCTGATGCCTCGCACGGAGCCTCCCAGGGGTGGTGTCAGTGCGGGCCGACCTCGTTGACCTGCCTCGGCTCTTGGTCATGGTCAGTCCACCTCCTTCAGGGGCCTCGGCGGGGGCGGAAAGCTGGTGGCCGAAGCCTCGCGCTCGCACCCGATCGTCGAGGCGCGGCGTCAACGTCCGAAGCGATACTCTATCCCGGATCTTGGCGGCTGTCAACATTGAAATCCCATCATCTGCATGTGTCACGTTGTCGTGCCACACTTTGGTGGCTCAGGGGGCTTCAAGCCCAGTTGGTCGGCCGCGCGCCAGACAGGCGCGGGCAGCCTGTTTTTCGGGGGGATCGTGAGCGACGACCAACGTGGGGGTGTCGTTGCCGAGGGGCAGTGTGTCACGCTTTCGTTAGCGCACCTTTCCTACGAGGTCCGCGTCTATATCACACGCCGCGCGGGATCCAGACGCTCGCCCACGGCCACGGCCGTGACGTGCAGGAGTGGGAGCTGAGACCTTCCCGGCCCGGCAACCATTGGTTCGACTGCCTCGTGGGCTGTGCGGCAGGGGCGTCGATGTGCGGGATGCTGTTGGCCGGGGTACACGTAATGGCGGGGACGGCCAGGAAACAGTACACGCACGACGATCTGAGAAGACGCCAACCGCGGGCGCCAAGCCACTCACGGTGTTACGAGGCGAAGTCTCCCACCCACATAGGCGTTGGCCGCCGGAAACCGGGTGCGCCAATCCTAACTGTCAAGGATTCGTGCGGCCTCCTCCTGGTCGACGTTCGTAACGTACGGTACGCCGCTGACCTCCGCGGCTTCGCGGGTAAGAGCGGCGAGGTCGTCGCGGGAAATGTACTCGACCGCAAACTTGCGGCTGCCGGCCATCAGTTGGCGAAGGCCTTGTGCCAGCCGCTCGTAGTAGGTGTAGAGGCCGAGGGCGCCGGCCGGGAGCTTCTCGAAGGCGTCGTCGCCCAGTTCCTTGCGCAGGTGACTGGCGGTCACGAAGATCTCGTCCTTCGTGTGGCCGAAGCGTTCGATGTACACGGGCATTTCGTCGCTGTCGATTGCGAGGCCGATGGTCTTGCCGACCATGGCGGCGGCGATGGGCGCGCGGGCCATGCCGATGAGTTTCACGAAGGGTGAGCCGAGGGCGAGTCCCTTGAAGATCTGGTCCTCGAAGGCGAACCCCCCCGCGAGGGCCAGGGTGGGCAGCGGGGCCCCTTTCTGGGCCAGGCGTGTGGCGTACTGGTGGAGCAGGGAATGCAGATAGACCGGCGGAACGCCCCACTCGTTCATCATGCGCCAGGGGCTCATGCCGGTGCCGCCGCCGGCGCCGTCGACGGTCAGCAGGTCAATGCCATACTTCGAGGCGAACACGAGCGCCCGGGCCAGGTCGGCCGGACGGTAGGCGCCGGTCTTCAGGAACACGTACTTGGCGCCGGCCTGGCGGAGTTCCTCGACCCGCTTGGCAAAACCCTCCTCGGTGACGATGCCGACGCGCGAGTGCCGCTCGAACTCCTTGAACGCGCCGCGCTGGAAGTCGCGGATGACGTCCGGGTCGGTCGGGTTGGGCAGCACCAGGTAGCCGCGCTCGTGGAGGACCTGGGCCCTCTGGAGGTCCTTGATCTTGACTTCGCCGCCGATGTTCTTGGCGCCCTGGCCCCACTTGAGTTCGACGCACTGGACGCCGAGTTTCTCGATGGCGTATTCCTGGACGCCCAGCCGCGTGTCCTCGATGTTGGCCTGGACGATGATGGCACCGTACCCGTCTCGCTGGTGATCCTGGTAGAGTTTGACGCGGCGTTTGAGGTCGGCGGTGTCGACGACGCGGCCTTTCTTGATGACCGATTCGGGGTCCATGCCGACGACGTTCTCGCCGATCGTCAGGCCGGTCCCGGCCAGCGCCGACCCGATGGCCAGGCCTTCCCAGTTGTTCTTGGCGATGTTGGTCGAGCCGATGCCGGGGATGATCCACGGGTAGCGGAACCGGATCCCCTTGTCGTGGCCGATGGCAACTTCGAGGTTGACGGCCGGGAAGATGGCCTTGTCGCTGTCGGCCTCCACGCCGTGGGCGCCGATGACAGTGCCCATGATGTTGAAGTGGGAGTAGTCCACGGGGTAGGTCTTCTCCGCCGCCGTCGTGATGACGCCGAACGGCTGCGGGTAGATGACCTCGTGGCCGCGATAGGCCGACTTGCCGACCTCACACATGCCGATGCACCCGTCGACGCAGGTGACGCACATACCCGAGGCGGGGACGACGGAGCCCACCGTGCGGTTCTTGGAGAGCGTGGCGGCCGAAGCGTTGACCCTGGAGAGCGTGACGGACATGGTCGCTGGTTCCTTTCCGGTTACGTGTTCGGCTGGATTTCGCAGGCCACACAGGGCTGCATGTAGCACAGCATGTCGTCGAAGCCTTCTTTGTCGAAGCAGGGCGGGCTCAGGTTGGCGCACGCGCCGCAGATGGCCTTGTCCGGCTCGGTAAACGTGCAGCGGAGTTCGCACGCCGGGCACACGTACAGGCACGCGCCGCACAGGCGGCAGACGTCGCTCTTGACGTCAAACGGCGTGCCGATGCTCCGCTTCTCGCCGCGATAGCGAAAGCCGATGGCGCCGGCCATCATCTGCTCGCGGCACATCCGGACGCACCGTCCGCACAGGATGCAGGTCTCGTGCTCCTGCCGGAACCGCTGCTGCCGCACGTTGTGCGCCGCGGCGAGGTCCTGGATGGTCTTCGACTGCGGACACGAGGCCAGCAGCAGTTCCAGGATCATCTTGCGGGCCCGAACGACGCGCGACGAGGCCGTGCGGACCTTGAGGCCTGGTTCCGCAAGGTACGTGCACGATGTAACGAGTTTGGCCCTCGGCCCCTGGCCGATCTCCACAACGCACAGGCGGCAGGCGCCGTATGGCGTCAGGCCCTCCATGTGGCAGAGGGTCGGGATGGGGAAGCCGATGAACTGGGCGGCCTCCAGTAGCGTGGAGCCTTCCTCGACGGAGACCGGCAGGCCGTTGATGGTCAGCGTGATCATGCGGAGGTTCCCCCTGCGGCCGCGCTGCAGGCCTCTTCGCTCTGGGGTTGTGTGAACGCGAGGTCGCATCGCAGACACCGGCGGGCCTCGCGCATGGCCTCTTCGACGGACAAGGCCAGTTCGACTTCGGCAAAGTTCTTCTGCCTCGCCTGGATGGGCAGCGCGGGGGGCTCGGCCCGGGCGGCATCGTCGCGCTCCTCATCGCTGACGGGGGCGGACTCGACGAAAACGTCGGGCAACCGGATGCGTGGCGGTTCCGCGAGTTCCTGCCCGCGCAGGTAGCGGTCGATCACCCCTGCCGCGCGACGCCCCGCGGCGATGGCGTCGACGACCGTGTTGGGGCCCGTCACCAGATCGCCCCCTGCGAAGACGCCTTCGCGACTGGTGCGGAGCGTTCGCGGATCGACCTGGAGCCGGCCGCCCTTGTCCAGCACCAGGCCCATCGCGGGGAGGCAGTCGCTGTCGGGGCGTTCGCCGATGGCGACGATGAGCGTGTTCAGCGAGAGGCTGAACTCGCTGCCCGGCACGGGGACCGGCCTGCGGCGGCCGCTGGCGTCGATCTCGCCGAGCGTGTTGCGGATGCACTCGATGCCCACGAGGCGGCCGTTCTGCGAGTAGATCCGGACCGGCGAGACCATCGTTTCAACCGTGATGCCTTCCTTCACGGCCGTGTCGATGTAGCGGATCTTGACCGGGGAGACGAGCGTCTCAAGCCGGATCCCCTCCTCGATGGCGGCATCGACCTCTTCGGCATAGGCGGGCATCTCCTGGCTGGTGCGGCGGTAGAGCAGGGCAACGCTCTGGACGTTCTCCTGACGGATGGCGACGCGTGCGGCGTCGACGGCGGAGTTGCCGCCGCCGATGATCGCCACGTGGCCGCCGGCGAGTTCCTCGCCCCGGAGGTTGAAGGCCTTCAAGAACTCGATGGAGGGGTAGACGCCTTCGAGGGCCTCGCCCGCCAGGTCCAGCCGCCAACTCTTGTGGGCGCCCAGGGCGAGGAAGACCGCTTTGAAGCCGTCCGCGAAAAGGCCGTCAATGGTGATATCCCGCCCGAGCACCGTTCCGCACTTGACCGTGACGTTGCCGTCGAGGAGCGATGCGATCTCCTTCTTGAGCACGCTGCGGGGCAGGCGGTAAGGCGGAATGCAACTCGTGAGCATGCCGCCCGGTTCATCTTCCGCATCGAAGAGCGTCACCTTGCATCCCAGGAGCGCGAGGTGGTGGGCGGCCGACAGGCCGGCCGGGCCGGCCCCGACAACCGCCACCTTGGCGGCCTCTTTGCCTCGCCGCGCTGCCTTCGCGGGCTTGTAGACCGACGGGTCCACGCGGTCGGTGACAAACCGCTTCAGCGCGCGGACAGCGACGGGCTCGCCGCCGCTGATCCCCAACTGGCACTTCTGCTCGCACTTGCGGTCGCAGACCCGCGCGCAGATCGAAGGAAACGGGTTGGCCGAGCGGATGACCCGGTAGGCCTCGTCGTACCGGCCCTTCTCGATGAGGGCCACGTAACGCCACGCTTCGGTTTCCAGCGGGCACGCGGCCTGGCAGGAGGCGCCGACGAGGTTGCGGCAGACAAACGCGTCGCACTTCTTGTCCACGACGTGCCGTTCGTACTCCTGGCGGAAGTACCGCAGGGTGCTCAGGACCGGGTTCGACGCCGTCTGCCCCAGGCCGCACATCGTGGTGTCCTTGACGGTACGGGCCAGTTCCTCCAGCAGATCGAGGTGCTCGAGCGTGCCCCGACCGTTGGCGATGTCGTCGAGAATCTCGTACATCCGCTGCGTGCCTTTGCGGCAGGTGAAGCACTTGCCGCAGGATTCGTCTTTCAGGAAGTTCATGAAGTACTTGGCGACGTCCACCATGCAGGTGTTGGCGTCCATCACGATCATGCCGCCGGACCCCATGATGGAGCCGGCTTGGGCCAGGCTGTCGTAGTCGATGGGGAGGTCGAACTTTTCGGCCGGGATGCACCCGCCGGACGGGCCGCCGGTCTGGACGGCCTTGATCCTGGCCTTCCCGGCCGGGCCGCCGCCGATATCGTAAACGATCTGGCGGAAAGTGATACCCATCGGCACTTCCACGAGACCGGTGTTCCGGATTTTTCCGACCAAGCTGAAAATCTTGGTGCCCGAATTGCCTTGGGTGCCGATCTTCGCGAACTCCTCGGCGCCCTGGCGGAGGATGACGGGAATGTTGGCCCACGTCTCGACATTGTTGATGGCGGTGGGTTTCCCGTTGATGCCCCTCTGGATGGGGAAGGGGGGCCGCTGGCGCGGTTCGCCCATCTTGCCCTCGATGGAGCGGATGAGGGCGGTCTCTTCGCCGCACACGAAGGCGCCGGCGCCGCAGACGATCTGGATGTCGAACGCGAGGCCGCTCCCGAGGATGTTCTCACCCAGGACCCCGAGTTCGCGGGCCTGCCCGAGCGCGATCGTCAGGTGCCGGATGGCCAGCGGGTACTCGTTGCGGACGTAGACGATCCCCTCGGCAGCCCCCGTCGCGAAGGCGCCGATGACCATACCCTCGATGATGCTGTGGGGATTGCCTTCGAGGACGCTGCGGTCCATATAGGCGCCGGGGTCGCCTTCGTCGGCGTTGCAGACGAGACACTTGCCGCGAGGGCCCGGCTGCCGGGCCAGCCTCTCCCATTTCAGCCCCGTCGGGAACCCGCCGCCGCCCCGGCCGCGCAGGCCCGAGCGCTTGACCTCGTCCACGACGTCTTCGGGACGGCGCGCCGCCAGCATGTCGGCGAAGGTCTCGTACCCGCCGGCGGCGATGTAGTGGTAGATGCGCGTGGGGTCTACCCGCTCGTTGCCGGCCAGGATGCCCCGCACCTGCGTGCGGAAGAACGGGACATCCTCCTGCTTCTCCACGGGCTCGCCCGTCTCGCTATCCACGAGCAAAAGGTCGGCCAGCACTTCGTCCCGCGCTGCGGCACGGACGATGCGTCCCATGTCCTTGGGGCACACCGTGGGGTAGAAGGTCCGCCGTGGCTCGACGAGGAGCGAGGGCTCCATCTGGCAGAAGCCGTGGCACCCCGTGACACGCAGACGCACGGTCTGGGCGAGTCCCTGGGCGAGGATTTCGCGCTTGGCCGCGAGTACGAGATCCTCTGCCCCGCTGGCCAGGCCGCACGTCCCCGCAGGGATGACGATCGTCGCCGTGGGGACGGCCAGCGGGGCGCTCAATCGCTCACGCAACGTTTTCAGGTCCTGGATGGATGCCATCTTCTGCATGAACATTTCCTATGGCTTCGGGACGGCCTGGGCAAACCGGTGCCGACGCTCTCCCCTACAGGTTCACGCCATCAAGGTCGAGGCGGCGTTCCCGGCATCCTTGCCGCCTGCACATCTGGACGACACCTCCGCCGCGGACCAACACGAGGAGCATCGGGGCGCCGCAGGTGGTGCAGGCAGCGCGGCCCGCCAGTTCCGCATGGCAATGGGGGCAGAATACCTCGGCGATCGTGCCGACCGGGATGGTGTCGGGCAAGGCCGCGCTCGGACTACCGTACAGCGACGACAGGAGCCAGGGGACTTGGCGGCCTGGAGCCTGTCCCGAGCCCAGTCGGGGGGCCGCCACCACCAGCCGGATCGAGGGCAGACCGTCCACGGCGTGCTCAGCGTCCATCAGGCTGCGGTTGCAGCGCGGGCAACTGACGTCGATGGGGAACACCCGGCCGTCCTCTCGGAGGTCGCCGCCGGCGAACCCCTTGGCGGCGTCGTCGAGCATCTGCCGCACCCGGGACCTGCGGACCTTCGAGAAGTATCGCCCGTCAATGACGACGACCGGACCCAGCGCGCAAGCGCCCAGGCAGTTGACGGTCTCCAGCGTGAACTGCTTGTCGGGGGTGGTTTCGCCCCGTGGGATGCCCAGTTGCCGCTCGAACTCCTCGACGATCCGCGCCGCGCCCCGGACGTGGCAGGCCGTCCCCAGGCACGCGCAGACGAGGTGTTTGCCGCGCGGCTTCAGCGTGAAGAACCGGTAGAACGTGGCCACTCCAAAAACGTCTACCAGGGGCCGGCCGGTTTCGTCAGCGACGGTCCGGAGGGCCGCTTCGGGGAGGTAGCCGTACCGGACCTGGACCGCTTCGAGGATGGCAATCAGTCCGCCCCGGTCGTGCTCGTGCTGGCGGAGGATTTCCCGGACGCCCTCCAGGTCGACGCCCTCCAGGCTGCCCGCCTCGGCGGGCTGTGTCGTCGCGGTGTTTCGTATCATTCTATCGGTAGGCCTCGCAGGTCCAGACGCCGCCTTCGGGTTTGGGCACGACGCAGGTTTCGCGATTGTCGCAATCCGCGCAGAGGCCGACGCCTCGATAGTCGCGCACCGTTTCCCGGGTCGGAGTCCACGGGGCGGTGTCCGCCGCGACGGGGACATAGGCGTCGAACTCCTCACAGTAGAAAACGGGCCGCAGCGACGTGCCGTGGTTCCCGCAAGTGGTCGCGTGATTACACGTGCTGCACAGGTCCGTGTAGGCCTCAAGCGACGCGCAGGAGTTCACGGGTTTGGCGGGAGTCCCTCGGTTGCTGCATGTGGGTGCGCGAGCGCATGTCGAGCAGAGGTCGCGGTGCGGCGTCGACATGGTCCGGCCTCCTTTTCGTTTCAGGTGCGAGAGTTCGTGCACCAGAGGCTCGAGTCTCTCTCCACGCCCAACGTGCAGAACGCATGAGGCCTAATGGCCACACGCGACGAGGTGCAGAAGACGCAAACGTTGTGCCAGTCACACGGGGCAGTGGCGGAAACGCCGGCATGGACTGAAATGTGTCGAAAATCGGAGTCAAAACTGGTTACAGGCGCTTGTGCGGGAAAGCCGGCGGTGGTGGCCGTGCGCGGCCGCGGTCGGCAAACAGGTGGGGGAATATGAACCAGTGGGGCGAAACGCCCCGCCGCACGCGGGTTACCGTTCGGGCGGCGGCTCGGAGGTGGCCTTGAGTTTCTCCCGCAGCGTCTTGCGGTCAATCCCCAGGATCTTCGCGGCGGTGGTCTTGTTGCCCCCGACGCTGGCCAGAACGTTGCGGATGTATTCGGCCTCGACCTCCGCCAGCGTCCGGTTCACGCTGGGCTCCCGCAGTGCGGAGAAACGCATCACGGGGGGCAGGTCCGGAATCTCGATGCACTCGTCCTCCGTCATCACGAGAAGCCGGTAGATGGTGTTCTCCAACTCCCGC
>Ga0307379_10009717_pt1 | contig 12821 bp, 17 predicted proteins | sample UN2MG_FD_202237 | JGI IMG/M metagenome (GOLD analysis project Ga0307379, IMG submission 202237) | Soil microbial communities from Risofladan, Vaasa, Finland - UN-2 | ecosystem: Environmental > Terrestrial > Soil > Coastal area > Acid sulfate soil | place: Finland: Risofladan, Vaasa | collected... | reverse complement strand
CGTAGCCATTCGTATCGAAGAATTGGTGGCGGACGAGACGTTGCTTGCATACCATGATGGCGGGCAGCGATATTTCGCTATACGGCGCTACCAGGACCACCAGGGGCATAAATACTTTCCGAAGCGCGGGCCCAAATGCCCTATTCCGCCGCTCCCGGTTATCCGAAAACTTTCCGAGAAATCGCGGGAAAATTTCCGACAATGTGCGGAGAAATTATCCGCTCCTGTTGCTGTTGCTGTTGGTGTTGCTGTTGCAGTAGAAATAACAGGCGTCCCGCACAAAGCGTGCATGGCCGCCTATCACGAGGGATTCCTCAAACTCACCGGGGAGAAGCCGCCAATCCACGGGGCGGCTGACGGAGCGCAGCTCAAGCGTAGGCTGCGGCAATGCCGGGAAGAGGGCGAGTGGCAGAAGGTTCTCAAGGTGATCGAGTGGGCCGTCAGCGGCGAGGACAAGGCGTTTCGAGAGAACCCTCCCACACTCAAGACCATTCTCGGCGACTATCACTACACGCGGATCCTGGGCCGGCTCGCGATGGCATGGAAGGACGGGGCGCGATGAGCAATAAGCATTGGTGGGATGAGTCGGAGCAGGGCTCGGGGCAACGGCGACGACGTCCGCCGCCCGCGGTGGGTCCGCCCAAACAGTCGAGCCCGCGGGCGACGCCCGAGGAGTGGCGGAAGATGATTGACGATACCCTGAATCTAGTACCCAAGGGGTTGCGAGAAGAGCTGCTGCTGCGGCGGGCGCGGCGACGGCGAGAGGGGGGCGCCGCACCAGAGAAGGCCGTGGTGAACGTCACGTCGGCGACGGAGGCGGTCGCGGTCGCGAGCAAGATTCTCAAGCCAATGCCAGGAGGAAATGATGGACAATGACGCCGTCGAGGAGTTGATCCGGATGGTCCGCGCCTGCGTTGGGGCCGGACCTATCACAGCCACATCTCACCAAGGTACGCATTTGCTGGAAGCCGCCGCCGCTGCCGAGGAGCAACTCAAGCAGGAGCGCGAGGCCTTGGAGAATTTCGAGGCGGTAAAACGCAACCGCGATGGGCTGATGCGGCGATATGGGGAGTGCCAACAGGACGTGGCCGAACTCATCCAACTCAACGCGCAGAAGGACGCCGACCTTGCGGAGGAGCGGGAGCGAGTTGGCAGGCTTCAGCGGGCGCTGGCACACAGACTCGCATATACGGCCGGGGAGATTAGAAGCCTGGAGAAGGAGCGCGAGGAGCAGAAGCAGGCGGAGCGGGTGGTGGAGGTGCGATACGAGGATGGCGGCTGGAAACTGAATGGACATCTCATTTCCCTCGACGTGGCACACTTTGTCTTCGGAGACAGGGGGAGCGGCAGTCGTTACGCCATCAGCCGCCTGGAGCCGGAGCCGGAACAATCGAAAGACAGTGGGGTGAGCGAGATGCGTGAGTGTCCCCATTGGTCTATGGTCTGCAACTGTGGTGCCGCGCCGAACTCGCCGGACTGTCGGGGGGAGGGCGTCGAAGTATGCGCCCTGACCGAGGAGAGTTGCGACTATCGGGGCGAGAGGGCTGATGTACAGGACTGCTGGCGCTACCAGGAGCGCCGCGCCGACGCCGCCGAGGACCAACCCAAGTGGGAGCGCGAGGGGGAGCGGGTGGTGGAGGTGATTGTCGCGACTACCCCGCGAAATGGGATGGAAGAAGTCCACATGCTTGTGTTCCATAAGCCGGGCGGGCAGTGCCTTGGAGTTCCCGTGACAAACTGGCCGGGTTTCAGCCATGCATGGTCGTTGGCTAAAATACTCGGTCTTCCCTCGTCTGCTGGATGTTACCACCTCGCCCTGCACCGCCTGGAGCCGGAGCCGGAGAAGCCGAAGGTGCGGCCGTGGAGACTGAAGACGGGCACGATTATCTGCCCGTTGTGTCACGAAATACTGAAGCGAAATTGCGGGGATGATCCAAACATTCTGCCGCCCTGCTTCGGGTGCGAGGCGTCGTTTGGTGAACCCCGCGAACTGGCGGTGAGCGATGGCTGAGAAGTGGCGGCCCTGCAATAAGTGCAAGCATAGGGACGGATATTGGGGTTGTATATGCCGAACCCATCACGGCACCCGCTGCGGGAAGATGGTGCTGCCGCCGCCGTGCATTGATTTTGACCCGAAGGAGCCGACCAATGGCTGAGAACTGGCGAGAGTGTGGGTTTGCGGGGGAGCCGCACAAGATTAGGTCGGAGCAGATAATCCACATGAACCGAGCGCGTGATGGTTCTACTTGGGAAGAGACGGTGCGGTCCTGTCCCCTACCCCATGTAGAGTTCGTAGAGCCGGAAGACTGCGTCCCCTGCCCCGTGCCCGAACAGAAGCGCAAGGCCGACCTGTGGGATGCCTGCGGTCCCGCGCTGGTGGAGGCGGGTGACGGGTTGGTGTCTGCGCGAGCGCCGCGCCCTGGGAGGTAAGTGAGCGCATGACGCACGCCGAACTGGTAGATACGCTTGCCGCGCACCTCTGGCAGCCGAGTCGCCTCGTTTGGACGGGCGTGGCAATCGGCTCTGTCATGCTCCAACGTGGTTGCCCGGTGCCCGACGTACTGACGGCGCAGAAGAGTTACACGAATCCGAAACTGACGGCTTATGAGGTCAAGGTGAGCCGCGCGGACTTTCAGAGTGATATGCGGAGCGGCAAGTGGCTGCGATACCAGGAGGTAACGAATCGGGTGCTGTTCGCGGTGCCAAAGGAACTCGTGGACCCGAAGGAGGTTCCATCCGGGGCAGGGCTGATAGTCTGGAACTCGGAGCGCAAGACCTGGCGATGTCTCCGGGCCGGCCGACTCGCCCAGGTGGACCTCGCCGCCTTCGAGTGGCAGAGCTTGCTCTTTGCCCAGCCGTGGAGGGGAAAGGCCGTCCGTGACTTGCGGTATCGTCGCTCGGGTGTGGATGTGCACGACCTTGAGGAGATTGCGAAGGAGCAAGGCAAGGCGCTTGCTAAGGTGGCTGCACGGCTCGGGGAGGAGAGGAAGGAACACACGTTGCTGGGAGTTCTGCGGGAGCATTTCGGAGAGGAACTGCCTAGCGCATGGGGTCTTCGGGATGCGCTCAAGAAGGCGCGGGACGGACACTTGCGCGACGAATCTGGGCGCGCGATGCGTATACTTCAGAACGTCCTGGGAGGCGAGTAGAATGGAACGCTGCCCGAAGTGCGGGAGAATGACATGGAGCTACTGCTACGATCGTCACTCTATGCAGTGCTGCGCTTACGAGTGCAGCCATGAGGTGCCGATGTACGCTTCGCGTGAGGAATCTCTTAAGGCCCAGACCGCCCGCGCCGAGGCCGCGGAGAAGGAACTAGCGGAAGCAGAGCAACTGGTTCGGCTGGGAGCTGTCGCGCTCTGGGACGCGTCCTTGAATGGAACGCCCTTCGGTATGGGGCTGCACAAATGGCTATCTACACCAGAGCCAGGGGACTTGGTTATCGAGATCAGTACGAGCGAGGCCTGGCCAGGCCGAGGACAGGTTACTTGCGTAGACCGTATGGGAAGACTGGTATCCGTTCGTGATGTTGCCTTTCCGCGCGACCCCGAATGCCCTGAAGAGGACCTCGGGTCCCGTCAGGTTTGGTACATCGAGAGGAGGGATGGGCGACTGATTTCCTGGGAGAATTGTCGATTCATCAAGGTCATCGAGCAAGACGGGGAAACGTGGCCTTGGGGCGACGAACGAACTCGACCAGATCGCTCGGCGTGGCTGGATGCAGCACTACAAAGGCACGCAGATGAACTTTCGAAGGCAGTAAGGCCGTGGTGTGAAGATGCCGCCCGCGACGCGGCGGTGAAGGCCGAGGAGGAGGGGTGATGGCAAACCAGATATGTAAATTCCTTGTTCCCCGAGAAGACGCAGAATCGACGGATGTGTGCAGCCATCCGCGTGTGCGCGACAGGCATATGAGCCACGATAGCGCGTTCAGCATGGGAGAATGTGCACAGTTGATGCTAGACCGCGCCGAGGCCGCGGAGAAGCGGGTGGTTGAACTGGAGGGCGCGGTGGGGAAGGCGAGGGAGGCGCTGAAGACGTACTGCGCCGGATGTTGCAACATAGGGCCAATGGGCAGCGAACGCTGCTATGACCGATGCCCGCTACTGGATGCCGACCGCGCCCTGGGAGACTTCGACGACAATCGAAGCTCTGGCGGCAGACCTTCGAGTGGAGGTGAGTGAGATGGGAGACTTCTTCGATTCCTGTACGAAAGACGAGATCATAGCGCAATGGCAAGGGGCACAAGCCGAGATCGCATCTTTGAAAGAGGAGCTTGAGGAGGAGGCCGCCCGCGCCGAGGCCGCGGAAGCCGACTTGCAAGTTGCACAGTCCACGCTTGCTGACGAACAACACGAGCACTTGGGTGCGGTTGCTCTACTCGAAGACATTATCAGGCGCGGACGGCTTTTCACTATTACCCATCGAGGCAACGGAACCACAGACATCATTGAGCCGGAGCACGGGGGCGCAGTCGAGCCACGCACAGCCTGCGCGCTTCGACTGAAGGAGAACGGAACGTACCTGCTGCTTTCGCCCAAGTATAGACAATGCCTGGAGAATTGGCTAGAGGACTGCGGGACTCGTCGCCTTGCCGCCCACGAGGCGCGGGTGAAGGCCGAGGAGGTGAAGGGGTGAACACTTCCCGCAAGGGCGATCGCCTCGCCCTCCACGTCAAGCAGCAGGCAGAGGAGCGCGGCCTCCCCGTCCTCAAGGTGCGGGCGTCGGGCCATATGGGGGACCGGGGCCGCTAAGATGATTGCCGCAGGCGAGTTGACCGACTACCGTGTGCGGGCACCGCGGAAACCGAAGAAACCCGTTGCCACACCATAAACCACCATATCCTAGTCAGGACGGGGCAAAGGGGCAACCATGCCAGTCCCACCAGACAAGCCAGAAGAGTGCCTGCACCACGCCTATGGCTTCGTTCGTTCGTGTAAGAAGACGTATGGGCTGAGGACGGATGAGGTCGAGGACGCGGCGGGGGAGTTGACTGCCTACATGATTTCCATAGCCCTGCCGCACCTTGACCGGACGAGAACGCTCGCGGCCCAACGCAGATGGTGGCATCGGACCGTGCGTGGGGAGTTCATGCACTGGCTGCGGGACCGGCGGAACCTGATTCGTGTCCCGGGCCTGAGATGGGAGGCGGGGGATATCCCGGCCTACGCTGCCATCGTTCCGCAAGAGCAGTTGGCGGCAGTCGGATCGACGGTTCTGGACGGCTGGGAGGACCGGGTCTGTGACATCGTGGACTTGCAGGCCTGCCTGAAGCGTGCGGGACTGACGGCGGAGGAGAAGGAATGCCTGCGGCGGAGTGTGTTTGAGGTCGATCCGCCCCCCGACATGACGCGGCAGCACTGGTATTACGTGACGGGCAAGGCGCGGAAGAAACTGCGGGAAGCGAGGAACAACCCATGAATCGAGAAGCAGTAAGAGTCCTGGTCGAGACGTACTATGACATCCAAGACCTGAGAATCCGCACACAGAACCGTATCCGGGCGGCCCATGACAGGGGCGTGCTGGAAGAGGCCTGGGTCCAGAAGTTGCACGACCGCGTTGACGTGAAGATGCGGATGCAGGAGGATGCCGTCAAGCGCATGATTCAGGCGGAGATCAAGCACGAACCGTTGTGGGTGAGGTGGTTGCAGGGCGTCAAGGGCATCGGACCCTGTGTCGCGGGCGGTCTGCTGTCCTGGGCGGGTGATTGTTCGCAATTCACCAACGTGAGCAAACTGTGGGCCTATTCGGGTCTGCACGTCGTGGACGGCGCGGCCCCCAAACGCAAGAAGGGAGAGAAGGCGAACTGGAATCCCCGCCTACGGACGCTGGCATGGAAGGCCGCGAAGTCCTTCGTGATGGTGGGGAACGGCTACCGGGAACTCTACGAGCAGGAGAAGGTGCGCCTGCGTAGGTTACACCCAGACCCGGAGAGTTGGGACCCGCCGCGGTACATGAAGAAGGAAGACGACAACGGGAAGAAGGTCGAGATCATGCACTTCAGCGACGGTCATGTTGACGCGATGGCCCGGCGGAAGGTGGCGAAGGTGTTCTTCGCCCACTACTGGCAGATGGCGCGAGAGTCGGCAGGGCTGGACACGCGTTCGCCATGGGTGATAGAGCACGGCGGCCACCAGACGGAGATCCCGGTCGTGATGGAATGAGCCAAGGTAGCATGAGAACCATGCAACCGTTGTGAGCCGTCAAGGTATTGAAAACCAGTCCATGTATGCGAGCCACACAATGCATGAAAACCATGAGTTGCTTGCGAGCCATTGAGTTCCCGAGAACCACAGGAGCGGTGCGAGCCATGTAGGAGTTGAAGCCCATATGGGAAATGCGAGCCATGGGTCGCTTGAGAACCAAAAGACATATGCGAGCCAGGTTGGTCATGAGAACCAGAACGCTGCTGCGAGCTAGGCATCCTTTGAGAACCAAGGGGCGCGTGCGAGTCATCGACTGCCTGAGAACCGAACCCGCCATGCGAGCCAACCTTCCTGTGAGAACCAGACGCCCGGTGCGAGCCAGGCAACACCTGAGGCCCATTCCAGCGTTGCGAGCCGGAGAACAAACGAGGACCATGGAATCCATGCGAGCCACATTGACGGTGAGAACCAGGTGGCCGTTGCGAGCCATGTCAAAGGTGAGGCCCATATAAAACCTGCGATCCCCTAACCGGCGGAAACGGGAAGACGCCAGACAGACCTGAAGCATCCGTCGTGGCGGCGGGTTTATGGTCGAATCTTGGTATAATACCAGATGGCTAGAGTCGCATGAGTACGGCGTGAATCCGGCCCTTGGCCATATAACCCACCGTCGTTCCAAGTGAACGGGGGCCCGCCCAAGGGCAGATAGCTGGCAACGCGCGAGCCGGCAACTGCGGTCTGTATCGGTCTGATCAACCGGGCCAGACCCCAGGGGCCGGCTTTCGCTTTTTGGGCGACAGATGGCTGGATGGGAAGGGCAATGAGGATTCGAGACGAGGACGGTGCCTTGAGACTCGCGGCGGCTATCGTCAACCAGGCCCGCAAGGACCTGCGAGGGCAGGGCCCAGTCGAGAGGGAGAACTCTCGCGAATTCTTCCACGGCGACCTATTCACCACCATCTGCGAAGCCTGTGACCGTAAAGCCGAAGACGCGCGAAAGGCGCTGGGGGTGTGATATGAGCGTGACTCTCTCCCATGCCTAAGAAGACCACGAAATCCAAGAAGGCCGCTACGCCGGGTGCTTCGGCACCGCGGAAAAACAAGGGCGGCCGACCTCGGATCGCCATTGATTACGAGCTGCTCGGCCGCCTTGCGGCCTCCCACTGCCGGGATAACGAGATGGCGGACATCCTCGGCATCTCTGTCGATACCCTTGACCGACGCAAACAAGATGATCCGCGTTTTGCGGAGATTCTGAGCAAAGAACGGGCCAACCGCAAAATGGCACTTCGTCAGGCTCAATGGGAGAACGCCCTCGGCGGCAACTTCACCATGCAGATATGGCTCGGCAAGCAGCACCTGGGCCAGAAGGACCGCCAGACCACAGAGGTTGAGATCGACGTAGCCCATGCCCTTGCCCAAATAGGCCAAGCACTCGGCGACCTGATAAGAGACTTCGTCCCGCCTGAGCGCTGGGATGACGCAATGGAGCGAGTCCAGGTCATAGATGACACCATCAGCTCACGGATTACTGACCGCGACGGTCGAGAAAAGCCTTCGGTCCACTAGCGGCCGTCCGCTGATCAAGCTCCAGCCGCACGCCGGGCAGAAGGCGGTGCTGAAGCTGATTGCGGAGGCGGTCGCGGCGGGGGCGCGCTTCTTCGTCTTGGTTGCCCACCGGCGCTGGGGGAAGAACTGGCTCTGCATCCACGATGCCCTGCAGCAGGCGAAGCAGTTGACAGAGCAACCCGGACGGGAGCAACTGAACCCGCGAGTGGTGGTCTGGTTCGTCTTCCCGACGTACTTGCTGGCGGATGAGCTTTGGTCGGATCTCAAGGCGATGGTAGCGGGGAATGAGGGCGTCCGCACTATCAACACCAAGCCTTACGTGATGGAGATGCCCGGCGGGATTCATATCCACGTCCGGTCCGCTGACCACCCCGAGCATCTGGTAGCCGCCGGGATTGACTTGCTCTATATGATCGAGGCGGCCCGCATGAAGGAAGGCGCGTGGCTGACGATCCGGCCCACCTTGACCTCTCACGGGAGAGAGGGGCGGTGCATCTTCAACACGACGCCACTCCGCAGGAACTGGCTTTACCGGGCATGGCAGCAATCGCAGGACCCGCTGGCGGCCAACTGGGCGGGCTGTCGGATTCCCGCGTACAACGAGGATGGGACGCGCCACGAGTGGTCCATTATGCCATCCGACGAGCGGATCGCTGACGAGCGAGAGGACTACCCGGATAGCTGGTTCCGCCAGGAGTACGGGGCGGAGTTCGTGGAGACGGGCGGGGCGGTCTTTCGCGACGTGCGGTCCCGCATTGCCGCGGTGCCAGCAGAGCCTACGCGCCCGGTAGTGGCGGGCGTGGACCTCGCCAAGGTGGTTGATTTCACGGTCTTTGTCGCCTTCGACGGGGCGAGGCGCATGGTGGGCTTTGAGCGGATGCACGGCATTCCGTACCCTCAGCAGTCGGTGCGCCTCTGCCACTTCCTCGGCAAGCACAACGTCAAGACCGTCGCGGTGGAGTCTAACGGGCCCGGCGAGGCGTTCATGGATATTCTCAAGAGCGACCTCTACGACACCGGCATCCAATGCCAGGTGGAGGGCGTGGCGACTACCGCGCAGAGCAAGGAGCAGATGATTCAGCGGCTCGCCATGGGGATTCAGAAGGCGCAGGTTACGGTCCTGAATGAGCCCGTGCTGCTGGAGGAGCTGGAGGCGTATGAGATCACGAAGACGCCGGCCGGCAATGAGCGCTACGGTGCGCCCGAGGGGGAGCATGACGATACGGTAATGGCGTGCGCGCTGGCCTTCTCACAACTGAAGCGGACCGGGGCGCGGCCAAGGGGCTCGATTCCTGGCGCCGAGCCGGGGCGCGGGCTCAGGAAGGAGCCGTTCGGGGGGCAGCTATATCGTGGGTTCATCGGGGGTGGCCGGCGGTGATTGTGCAGGCCGACTGCACGGGGATGACTAGGTGAACGCGTGAAGACAAAGCAGCAGGCAATAAGCGCAGTCAAAGTCGGCAAACGGTTTCGGCGCGAGCTAGGCGAACTCGATTCCCTCATGGCCAGCATTCAAGCTGTGGGTCTACTCCATCCCATCGTCGTTGCGGACAATGGGACTCTCGTTGCGGGAGCGCGGCGCCTAGAGGCGTGTCGCCGACTAGGGTGGACAAAGATCACCGCGAGCGTGCTGAAGAATGACGATCCTCTCTGCCGCTTGGCAGAGGCCGACGAGAATGACAAGCGGCTCGAACTGCGTCCATCGGAGCAGGTCGCTGTCGGTAGATTCTACGCGGAGCAGGATCGCCAGGAGGCGGATGAGCGTAAGCAGGCGACGCAGGCGAAGCCGGGCGAAGGGAAGGTGGGCAGGAAATCCGGTGGTGTAAAAGTTACACCGCCGAAAGGTAAGTCTCGCGATAAGACTGCTAAACGTGCGGGGACTAGCTTTCTCACCCTAAAGAAGGCCGAGGAGGTCGTGTCGGCGGCAGAGGCGGACCCGAAGACATTCGGTGAAATAGCCGCGAAGATGGATGCGACCGGCAAGGTGAGTCAGGCTCACAAGGCCGTCAAGCAGAAACAGAAGGAAGCCAAACGCGCGGCGGAAGCGAAGGCCGCTCCCAAGCGCGATGAACATCTGCTGGTCGGCGACTTCCGCGAAGCAGGCAAACCGATAGCGGATGCTACCGTTGATCTGATTCTGACCGACCCGCCCTACGATGCTGACGGGGTGCTGCTACTTGCAGACCTCTCACAGTTTGCCGCACGCGTTCTCAAACCTGGCGGCATCTGCCTGGTGTACAGCGGTCAGTTCTACCTACCGCGGGTTTACCACGATCTGGCCAAACACCTGACTTACATGTGGACTTTCTGTATCCGGCACACGGGTGGGGAACAACGATTCCGCAAGTTCAATCTTCGCGTTGGCTGGAAGCCGGTTATCGCGTTCTATCGCGAACCACTGGAGCAATGGTGGGAGCCGTTCACTGATGTCTTCTCGGGCGGCAGAGAAAAGGATGATCACGACTGGCAGCAAGCGGAGGGGGAGGCGGCTGACTTCATAGAGCGACTATCGCCACCCGAAGGGCTGGTGCTTGACCCGATGTGCGGCTCCGGTACGGCCCTGGTGGCGGCGAAGCGTCTCGGTCGGCGTTATCTTGGCATAGAAGTCGATGGCGATACCGCGGCCCGGGCACGTGCAAGGCTAGCCAAATGAGCCGAGAGCGAAAGTTCGGGGAGGATACGCCATTCGGGAAGTGGGTTCGACACCATCCGAAACTCACGACTGATCCGCCGCACCGCCACCAATTGAGCGTGCAGAACCTTGACTACGTTTGGCATTGGTATGGGACAGACGACCTTATGTTGATAGAGGAGAAGATGTATGGCGGGATGGTGTCTTTCGCGCAGGCCGATACTCATAGCGTACTGAGTCAGATGATTGCTTATGGCGACGGCCAGCCCGTGCGAAACAAGCGCGGACAGCTACGGTCTATCCGGTGGAGGGGATACCACGTCCTTCAGTTTGAACACACGGACCCCACTGACGGCAGAATCCGGCTGGACGGGCGCTACATCACCGAGGAACAGTTACTGGCATTCCTGCGGTTTGAGGCACCCGATGATTGGTACTTCATTCCGGAATATGAGGCAGCGTGAACATTAAGCAAGGTCTGATCGCGGAGGCGCGATTGGCGCATTGGCTACAGCAACCGCAGTTGATGGCGGTGGCACCCTGACGAGTGCAGGAAAGGCGTATAGCTCGTGCACCATGTGTGTAAGGAGCGACGGGGTCGTTCGTTTTGACAACGGGCGACCCCAGCAGGAGATTGCTGAATGGCGACCAGGACGAAAGACCAGGTGAAGAAGGCGGCGACGGGGATGCTGAAGCAGCCGCTCACGTATTCCGAGGCGGTGACGCAGATCGGCACCACCGGCCTCAAGCGGGCAGGGCCGTACATCCGCGAGGAGTATCTCAGAGAACTTCAGGGCCGGCAGGGCCGCGCCAAGTTTCGGGAGATGTACAGCAACGACGTGGTGCGCCGCGCTGTCCGGGCCATCAAGCTCCCCATGCTGGCCGCCTCATGGAACGTCGAGGGGGCCGAGGGGCCGGACGCGGAGGCCGCCCAGGAGTTCGTTCTACAGTGCATCGACGATATGAGCCACACCTGGTTCGAGTTCATGGACGAGACTGTCACCGGCACCACGGTCTACGGGGCGAGCGTATTCCAACCGCTTTATAAGCGACGCCGGGGCCAGCGGCCCAAAGAGATCTACCTGCAGAGCGACTATGACGACGGCCTGTGGGGTTGGGAGTCATTCTCGCCCCGGGGGCAGGAGACCTGGGAGGGTTGGGTCTGGGATGAGGCTGGACGACTGACGCACCTGCGGCAGATGACCGAGACGGGCCTCGTGGAGGTGCCGCTCTACCGCTGTGTCCACTTCGTGAACGAGGGGAAGATGGGTGACCCGAACGGGGAGAGTATGCTGCGGGCCGCCTACGAGCCGTGGTATGGGCTCAGGCACGCCGACACCTGGATCGGGATTCTGATTGAGCGCATGGGCGGGGTGCCCATCGCCAAGGTCAACACGGCAGACCTTCCCATCTTCGACCCGAGCGACCCGGATATGGTTGCCCTGCGGGCCTATGTCGAGAATGGGCTGACGGCCTTCCGGCTCGACGAGCAAATGGGGGCGTTTCTGCCTTTTGGCATCGACTTTCAGATCGCGAAGGCGCCGATCAACATTGGCGATATCGAGAACTACATCCGGCTCTGCTCCTGGCGGATTCTCGGTTCCGTGCTGGCGCAGTTCCTCGAACTAGGTCAGGCACCGCAGGGCAGCTATTCGAAGAGCCAATCGGACAAGGAGTTCTTCCTGCTGGCGGAAGAGGCGTTCCTGCAACGGATGGTCGCAGAGACGCTGAACCGACAGGAGATCCCGCGGCTATTCGGCATGAATGCAGGTTCCTTCAGACTGACCAAGTTGCCGAGGCTGGTGCCGAGCGATATGCAGGTGCCGACGCTGGTCGAGCTGGCGGAGCCATTGTCGAAGCTGGTGCAATTCGGGGTTGTGCAGCCTGGGCCGAAGCTCCAGGAATACGTTCGTGGCATTGGCGACCTGCCCGAAGAGGACGAGGAAGCGATGGAAGAGACACCTACCATGCCGGCTGGACCGGCCAGGGAAGAGGGCGAGGAACCCGCCGAGGAAGCGAGCCCGGCAGAAGAGACGGCAAAGCACTGGACGGCGGCAGACCTGCTGTAGGGGAGTAGACGAGATGAATGAGCAAGACGGGGCGCGAGAGGGTGCGACGGTACGCAAGTGGCTACCGACCGTGACGCCGAGGGGAACGTGCGTGGTCGTTCAGGCGCGGCTACTCCCATCGCTCAAGCGAGAGCCGGAGCCTGAGGCTATCGGTACGGCGCAGCGAGCCTTCGTGAGTCCGCCGGGACATTTGGCACGCCTCTTCGGCGACACGCTGGAGAAGCGGGTGCGTCGCACCGTCCGACGCATTCAGCGATGGTGTGATGGTGAGAACGTGATGCGGGCACAAGTAGCCGCCTTGGGGATGGGATGACGACCGACGATCAGCAGCAGCACTTCAAGTGGGGCGTCTCGTTCGGGCAGAACTTTGGTGCGGCCCACCTGGACGACCGTCGGCATTGGTCGCGG
>Ga0307379_10009715_pt1 | contig 12822 bp, 9 predicted proteins | sample UN2MG_FD_202237 | JGI IMG/M metagenome (GOLD analysis project Ga0307379, IMG submission 202237) | Soil microbial communities from Risofladan, Vaasa, Finland - UN-2 | ecosystem: Environmental > Terrestrial > Soil > Coastal area > Acid sulfate soil | place: Finland: Risofladan, Vaasa | collected... | reverse complement strand
AAGCAGATTCTGCCGCTGCTCCTGATCGGCGTGCTGGTGGCGGGTTTCCTGCTCGGCCGGCCCAGGCACGACGGGCTGATTCCCAGTCGATACGTCCAGACGCTCGTGGGCGAGCGGCCGGACGCAGCCCTGGCAACGACTGGTGCGACCGGCACCGGCTGGGAAGGGCCCGTTCGGGCGCTTTGGCCGGCGTGGACTAATCTGTTCGCCTCGGTCGTAGGTGCGTTCATGTACTTCGCCACGCTCACGGAGGTGCCGATCGTCGAGGGCTTGATGGGGGCAGGCATGGGTAAGGGCCCGGCGCTGGCCTTGCTGCTGGCGGGTCCGGCGCTGTCGCTGCCGAACATGCTGGTCATCCGCAGTGTGATAGGCACACGCAAGACGGTAGTCTACAGTCTGCTGGTGGTCGTGATGGCTACGCTCAGTGGAATGATCTTCGGTGCGGTATTCTGAACATACCCTCCTGTAGGAGAACTCCAATGGCTGACTGCTGCGAAGACACGAGACCGAAAGAGGGCGGCGCCCAGTGCTGCGGGGACGGCAACTGCAAGAAGGTGCTGCTATACGCCTGCTCGGGCGCGGCGAACGTGGCGGAGGTGGCTGACCGGGTCGTCCGGGACCTGATGGCCGGCGGCGAGGGCAAGATGTTCTGCCTGGCCGGCCTGGGCGCGCGCATCGAGGCGATGGTGCAGACCGCCAGGGACGCCGATGCGAACGTTGTGATCGACGGATGCACCCTGGACTGCGGCAAGAAGATCTTCGACGACCTTGGCTTGACGAACTTCACGCATGTGAGGGTCACAGACCTGGGCATCGAGAAGGTTGAGGGCGCCCGCGCCACCGACGAAGAGGTGGACGACATCATCGAGGAGGTCCGCAAGGTCCTGAAGGACCTATGAGCGGCGCGCCCACCGGAGAGAAACAATGAGGAAGCTCCAGATTCTCGGCACCGGCTGTCCGAAGTGCCGTCAGCTCGCGGCCAACGCCGAGGCGGCCGCCAAGGCGCTGGGCATCGAGTACGAGATCGAGAAGGTCACGGACATCAACGAGATCATGAAGTTCGGAGTGATGATGACGCCGGCGCTAGCCGTGGACGGCCAGGTGAAGGTCGTGGGTAAGGTGCCCGAGCCGGAAACGATCAAGGCTCTGCTGGCGTGATCCCTTCCGTTGACCCGGATGGAACCGCGTCGTGTTGGTCCCGACTCTAGCTCAATGCCCTTGCAGTGGCGGCGAGGGAGGCGGGAGCGACCTTTCGCCCTGGGTCGGCTTGGCGGTCGTGGCCGGATTGTGGTGGGTGGTCCATTGGACCGCGTCAGTGAGGAGAAAGAAAGGTGTGTCAAAGATGAGCAAGATGGCAAAGGTCGCGATTGTGGTTGCGCTCGTCATCGTCGTCGGCGTGGTGATCGCGATTAAAAGGGGCGGCTCCGCGTCGAACGCGGGCGAGCCAGCGACGTCAGGTGCAAAGAAGCTGCCGAAGCTGCTCGACCTCGGGTCCAAGCAGTGCATCCCGTGCAAGATGATGGCTCCAATTCTTGAGGAGCTGAGGAAGGACTACGCCGGCAAGTTCACGGTCGAGTTCATCGACGTTTGGCTGAGGGAGAACGCCGAGGCCGCCAAGACCCACAAGATTCGCGTGATTCCCACCCAGATCTTCTTCAGCCAGGAGGGCAAGGAGCTGTGGCGGCACGAGGGTTTCCTGGGCAAGGATGCCATCCTCGCCAAGTGGAAGGAACTCGGCTACGACTTCAGCGGCGGGGCCCTGCCGAAGGTGGAGCGCTGGGAGCCGGCCAAGGCGGACACGCGAAGCAAGGACTCCGTCTGCTACATGTGCGACGGGGACATCGGCCTCAAGACAACCGTGGCGGTGAAGACCGAAAAGGGCGAGGTAAGGCTCTGCGGCCCACGCTGCTACTTCATCATGTACTCGGCCCTCACGGAGGACAGGACGGGTTTCGAGAAGAAGCTTTCGGTCATGGACTGGGCCACGGGGAAGCTGATTCCCGCGGCGTCGGCGGTATACCTTCGCGGCATCGATGCGAGAGGCCGCCCGACCGTCAAGGCGTTCGCCGACAGGGAGGCCGCCCTGAAGGAGCGGCAGGCCTCCGGCGGGAACATCATGTCGTACGACGTCCTGGGGCGTAAGGACCTTTCGCACCGCTGCGGCTTCTGCGATCGGGCGGTGTGTCCCGAGGACGCCGCGCTGGTCAAGGCCGGCGGGGTGTACACGTGGGGGTGCTGTCCGCACTGCGCCCTGGGCGTGGCTGCCAGAACGGGGAAGGACATCGAGGTTCACCAGCCTGACGCCCTGACGGGTGAGATGATCGTCGTCAAGACGCTTAGTGGCACCGTGGCCTCCCTGGAACCGAAGACTGCCGTGGCGTGGTTCGGCATGCGGAAGAAGCCCGACGGGAAATGGGGCTCGGCCGGCTGCTTCCACCAGGCGAGCTTCGTCAGCGTCGAAAACCTGAAGAAGTGGCTCGAGCAGCACCCGTACGAAACGGGCAAGTTGATCAGCATTCAGCAGGCCCTGGCGGACAAGATGAAGATGACGCCGCAGCAGATCGCCAAGGCCTGCAAGATCGGCCAGTGCGCCCCGAAATAGTGCGGAGGCTGCCGTGAAGGCGAAGAAGGCGATCTCCAGACTGCTGCTCGGCTTTGTCCTGATCAGCATCGGCTTCGCGATCGGGAAGGAAACCGCGCTGCGAAAGGCCCGCGACGCCCGACTGCCTCCATCTGCCTCGCGGTCTGATGCCGGCGAGACGGTGGTCGTTCACTACATGTACCCCACGATCCGCTGCGTGACGTGCAACCGGATCGAGAAGGCGGCCCATGACATCGTGCACGGGGAGTTCAACGACGCCCTCGAAGCAGGGCGCCTGAGCTGGAACATCGTGGACATCAACCAGAACGAGGAGCTGGCCAAGCGCTACAACGTCGCAACGAGCACGGTGGTTGTCGTGCGATACCGCGACGGCAAGGAGACGGGCTTCGAGCGGCTGGACGAGGTCTGGCCGCTTGCCGAGAAGCCGGCGGAGCTCCGGGCCTACATCCGGGGCGCCGTCCAGGCCGCACTCGATGGAGGCAAGGAGCAATGACCTGGCTGGCGATCGGCTCGGCGCTCTGGCTGGGCATCTTGACGTCGATCAGCCCCTGCCCGCTGGCCAGTAACATCGCTGCGATCTCCTTCCTCAGTCGGCGGGTTGGCAGGACGCGCGAAGTGTTGCTGTCGGGACTGCTCTACACGGCCGGTCGGACCGCGACCTACCTCGTGCTGGCTGTCATTGTCCTGGCGGGGCTGCTGGCCACGGGTGATATCGCGCGGTTCCTTCAGCGGTACCTCAATCAGATACTCGGGCCGGTGCTGATCATCGTCGGCATGGTTCTGCTGGGCATGCTGGGCGGGGCCCTTTCGCTCAACCTGGCTGGTCAAGGCGTGCAGGAGCGTGCCTCCAAGGGCGGCTGGTGGTGGTCTGGCCTGTTGGGCATTCTGTTTGCCCTGTCCTTCTGTCCGGTCTCGGCGGGGCTGTTCTTCGGGGGACTCATTGCCTTGTCTGCGGCTAATGGCTCACGAGTCCTGCTGCCCTCCCTCTTCGGGGTGGGCACTGCCCTGCCAGTGATCGTCTTTGCCTTCCTTATCGCTTTCGCGAGCCACTACGTCGGGAAGGCATTCAACCGCCTTACGCAGATCGAGCGATGGGTTCGAACGATAACGGGTGTCGTGTTCATCCTGGCGGGCATCTACTACAGCCTGTCGTATATCTATGACCTGTCATTTGCGCCTTGAGCCGGTCTTGACGGCGAGCGGGCCCACAATGCGCAGGAGCGCCGATGGCCGAGATCAGGAAAGTCCAACCCGCAGCCGGCTATCCTCCCGAGGAAGGATGCTACCTGCGCGGGAACGACCTGTCCCCCGTGGCGGTCGTGGTGATCTTGAAATGGATGCGAGAACAGACGCCTCCTGGGATCGAAGACCTCGTGCGGAGGGCCGCGGAGACAGGAGCGGCGCTGGCCGGCACGTTGCAGACGGAGAACATCGGCCTCGAGAAGGTGATCTGCAACGTCGTGGCCAACCCGAACATCCGCTACCTGGTCGTTTGCGGGCCTGAATCGCCGGGACACCTTGTAGGTGACGCAGTCCTGGCACTGGGCAAGAACGGCGTCGACGGGCAGCGGCGCATCATCGGCGCCAAGGCTCCTACACCCTACCTGTATAACATCCCGGCCGGCCACATAGAGCGGTTCCGCAAGCAGGTCGCGGTCATCGACCTCGTCAACGAGGGCTCGCCGGAGGTCATTCGTGAGGCCGTGTGCGCCTGCTACCAGGAACGCCCAACATTGCTCAGGGGCTACGAGTTGCACGACCCGGGGGCCTATCCGCAGCCGCCGCTCAGCGGGAAGATCACTTGGCGCATCAGGAATCCCGCGCGGGAACCAAAGACCGATGAGGAGCGCGGGCAGATGCGTCAGCTCCAGGACCTGATGGACCGCGTCAAACGGTCGGCCGACCAGAAACGCCGCGACAATCGGTGAACGACGGGAAGCACCATGGATACGCAGACATCTGTAGCAGGACAGACCAAGGGCCTGGGCGTCTTCGAGAAGTACCTGACCATATGGGTCATGCTCTGCATTGCCGCCGGGATTGTCCTGGGCAAGGCGGCCCCGGGGTTCGCCGGGGCCCTCGACCGCATGGCGATCTCCGTAAACGGCGCACCGATCGTGTCCATCCCCATCGCCGTCTGCCTGTTCTTCATGATGTACCCGATCATGGTGAAGATCGACTTCGCCGAGGTGGTCAAGGCCGGCAAGAGCATCAAGCCCGTCGGCCTGACCCTCTTCGTCAACTGGGCGATCAAGCCCTTCACCATGTACGCCATTGCGCTGCTGTTCCTCGGGACGCTGTTCCACGGATTCATCGGGCCGGATTCGGTGGACTACGTAAAGATGCCCCTGGGCATGCATGACCTCGCTGTCGGCGAAGGGCACGGCTCGGGCACTGTCGTGATGCACGATGGGCAAAAGATGCTCCAGGTGCCGCTGTGGCGCAGCTACCTGGCCGGCTGCATCCTGCTCGGCATCGCGCCATGCACCGCGATGGTGCTGGTGTGGGGGTACCTCGCCCGCGGCAACGACGGCCACACGTTGGTAATGGTAGCGATCAACTCATTGACCATGCTGTTCCTCTATGGTCCGCTCGGCGGCTTTCTGCTGGGCGTTGGACGACTTCCGGTGCCCTGGGAAGCCCTCCTGCTGTCGATCTCCATCTACGTGGCGCTGCCGCTGGCCGCGGGGTATGTCTCCCGCAAGCTGATCCTCAAGGCCAAGGGCAAGCAGTGGTTCGACGACAAGTTCCTTCGCGTCCTGACGCCGATCACGATCGTGGCCCTGCTGGCGACGCTGGTGCTGCTGTTCAGCTTCAAAGGCGAAACGATCCTGGGCGACCCGCTGACGATCCTGTGGATCGCCATCCCGCTGTTCGTTCAGACGATGTTGATCTTCGGCCTGGGATATGGCCTGTCAAAGCTGCTGAAGCTCAGCTACCCGGACGCCGCCCCCTCGGCCATGATCGGGGCATCCAACCACTTCGAGGTCGCCATCGCCATGTCGGCGATGCTGTTCGGGATTTCGTCCGGGGCGGCACTCGCGACGGTCGTCGGCGTACTGATCGAAGTGCCCGTCATGCTGTTGCTGGTGAAGGTCTGTCTGAGGACGCGGCGTTGGTTCACCGGCGGACAGGCCGTGCAGGTCGAGGGACGGCGAGTGGGGCGACCCACTTCGGACGCCACGGATCCGTGAGAAGGAGACGGACATGTCAGACCAGAACAACAACGGGACGCACAAACTCGTTAGGGAAGCCTATGCGGACGCAGCACGCAGGCAGTCTCCATGTTGTGGGACTGGCAGCCCTTGCTGTGGCGATCCGAAGGCTTACACCGTGCCCGATGGGCCGGTTCCCGAGGCCGAACTGGGACTGTCCTGCGGCAATCCGCTGGCCTTCGGATACATCAACAAAGGCGACGTGGTGCTGGACCTGGGCAGCGGCGCGGGCAAGGATGTCTTCCAGGCCGCCCAGAAGGTCGGCGACGCGGGCCGGGCCCTTGGGGTGGACATGACCGGCGAGATGATCGATCTGGCCCGTCGGAACGCCCTGAAGTTCCGCCAGACGACCGGCCTGAAGAACGTGGAGTTCCGCCAGGGCCTGATCGAGGACCTGCCCGTCGAGGACGCCTCCGTGGACGTGGTGATCTCAAACTGCGTCATCAACCTGTCGCCCGATAAGCCGAAGGTGTTCCGCGAGGTCCACCGCGTGCTCAAGCCCGGGGGGAGGATGACCGTCAGCGACATTGTGCTGAACCGCCCGCTGCCGCCGTCGGTCCGCGACGACCCGGGCTTCTATGCGGCCTGCATCGCCGGTGCTCTGCTCCGGGAGGACTACCTTCGGGCCATTGGCGAGGCAGGCTTCCGGAAGATCGAAGTCCTCGCCGACTCCAGCTACCAGGCATCCTGCGCCTGCGACGATCCGATCGTCAGCAGCGTCTCGGATGCGATGAACGGGGTGGCTTCGTCCATCACGGTGCGGGCGGTCAAGTGACTCACCCGCTGATGCGGGCTCGGGTCTGGATCTGCCTTCGCCCGCGGGGGCGGTTTGCCCCGGCGCGGGCCGGGCGCCGGGGGGTTTTTCCGAAGGATTTCTTCCCGCCGCTGACATCATATAGTGATGGCGCAGGCGCGGGCTCGGGTCGGGCTCGGCACGGTGCCGGGCCCGCCGCGCCCGTGTTGGGATTCGTCGGCTGTGCCGGATCGCAGTCAGGAGAAATCCCTTGGAACCCATCTTCGACGCCGCGTGGCACGCCAAGGCCCTGGCGGGGGACGCCGAGGCGGTGCGGCTGCTGGCCAGGACGGCGATCACCCCGCTGTACCGCTTCTGCTTCTACCGCGTGGGGCAGAACCTGCACCTCTGCGAAGACGTGGTCCAGGAGACGATGGTCCACGCCATCGGCGACCTTAGCCGCTACGACCCGAAGCGGTCGGGCGGCAGCATCTTCCCGTGGCTGTCGGGCCTGGCGCGAAACGAGATACGCCGGGTGCTGTCGAAGCACCGATCGGCCGTCAGCCTCGAGGCACTGTGGGCCAAGATGGACAAGGAACTACTGGCGGTCTACGCCCGGTTGGAGTCCGAGCCGTTTGCCGACGAGGTGCTTCGGCGCGACGAGACCCGCAGCATGGTAAACGCGGCCATGTCGCAGCTCCCGCCGCGATACGGCGCCGCACTGGAGGCAAAGTACATCCTCGGCCAGAGCATCCGCGATATCGCCGGCGCATGGCGGATCTCCGAGAAGGCCGTCGAGTCGCTGCTGAGCCGCGCGCGCGAGGCGTTCCGCGCGACGTTCGTTTCACTGGCGAAGAACATGACACTCGAGGTCGAGTCGGTCGGCACCGCCCGCGACGGCTGACGCCCGCGGACACGCAATACACGAAACGAGCACCCTGCGCCCGTTCGAGAGATTCTGGAAGAACGAGGACGAACGATGAACGACAACGCGAGCAAGCAGAACAAGGGCGCCCCTCGGCACGAGATCGGGGAGCAGAACATCGAGCGCCTGCTGAGCCGGGCGTACAGCCCTGAGGCCCCGGAGGCGGACTTCGCCGCCGGCGTCGAGGATCGGATGCTTCGGGCGGCGTCCGAGCGCGCCGCACGCCGGGCCGGGCGGTTTGTCCCGTCGCGGCGGCCGGCGACGGCGCCGTGGAAGTGGTTTTTCTCTTGGCCGGCTGTGGCGGCGGCTGCCGTGATCATCGCCGGGCTGATCACGTTGACAAGCCTGACGTGGCCGCCTGAGTATCGGCTCGACGGCCAGACGGTCTGGATCGACGGCAAGCCGTACAGGCTGGCGGATCTGGGCCCGCGAACGACGGATCAGATGCTGCGCGGGCGGGCGGCTGCCGTGTTCGAGCAGTGCATGGTGCCGCGCCGGCGCGCGGAGGCCGGGCCGATCAAGCCGGCCGCCGTCGGCGAGGTAATCAGGACGCAGGCCGACCAGCGGCGGCGCGTGCTGTTGGCCGACGGGTCGGTGCTGTACGTCAACGAGAACACCGTCGCCCGCATCGACGGCCGCAGCGCCGTCTCGCTCGACAGCGGCGAGCTGTTCGTCGAGGTAGCGGCCCGCGGCGCGGACGAGCGGTTCACCGTCCGCACGCCGCAGCGGCAGATCACCGCGATGGGCACCAAGTTCGCCGTCCGCGCCCGCGATGCCGGCACGAGTGTGCTGGTGACGCAGGGCAAGGTTAAGGTTACGGGCCTGGCGGACCTGCTGCAGGCCGGCAGGCAGCTCGCCCCGGCGCCCGACGGCAGCGGCGAGCGGGTCAGCCCGTTGCCGCGGGCCAGCAGCGAGCTTCAGTGGACGCGGGAGCTGATGGAGCAGTCCGCCTCGCCCATGGTGCCGGTGAGCGAATACGGCGGCGGGGCGCTGGTCGCCATCGACCCGCAGGGGCAGGAGGTCAAGCTCTCGCTGCGGAAGTTCCACGTGGACGTGTACGTCGAGGACGGCTTCACGCGGACCACCATCGACCAGACCTACTTCAACCACGAGAACCGCCGGCTGGAGGGCACGTTCTACTTCCCGCTGCCGCCGGATGCGTCGCTGTCGCGCCTGGCGATGTACGTCAACGGCAAGCTGATGGAAGGCGGGATGGCCGAGCGCGACTACGCCCGCAGCGTCTATGAGAGCATCGTGTACCGCCAGAAGGACCCGGCCCTGCTGGAGTGGGTTGACGGCAGCACGTTCAAGATGCGGGTCTTTCCGCTGGAGGCCAGGCAGGAAAAGCGGATCGTCCTGAGCTACACGCAGCGGGTGGCCGACGACTACGGCAAGGCGGAGATCCGCTTTCCGGCCGGGCACAACATGAAGCTGGTGCGCGAGTGGTCGTTCCGCGCGCGGGTCCGCAACGGGGCCGAGAAGGGCCCCGCGCCGATGATGTGGAACTGCTCGTCGCACGACCTGACGGCCCGCACCGAGGGCGAGGACCTCGTGCTGGAGGCCGGCCTGAAGAACGTGACGCCCGACAAGGACGTGGTGCTGGAGATCGAGGACGCCTCGGGCGGCGGCGCCTCGGGGGCGGCCCGCTTCGCCGGCTGCGTCCACGAGAGCTACCGATACCTGATGCTGCGCTGCCGTCCGGCGCTGGGCGTGCCGCCGCAGCGCCAACGGCGCGACTGGGTGTTCCTGTACGAATCCGGCGGCGACCGCGACCCCCTGCTGGGGCGCGTCCAGATCGACGTCATAGGGACCATTCTGGACAACGCCGAGCACGACGACCGCTTTGCGATACTGACGGCCGGCACGCGCACCTCGCTGGTGACCAACGGCTTCGAGGCGGCCACCCCGCAGAACGTCGCCGAGGCCGTCCGGCTGCTGGAGAAGACCCACCTGGTGGGCGCGCTGGACCTGGAGCAGGCGTTCGGGGCCGCCGGCAGGCTGCTGGCCGACTCACAAGCCGGGCACCTGGTTCACGTGGGCTCGGGCACGCCGATCCTCGGCCAGCGCAAGCAGGACGTGCTGGTCGGCATGATTCCCAACGGGACGAAGTACGTCGGCGTGGGCGTTGGCAAGCGGTGGAACCGGGCGCTGATGAAGGCGGCCGCCGCCAGGACCGGCGGCTACTACACGCAGATCAATCCCGACGAGAACGTCACCTGGCGGGCGTTTGAGCTGGTGAGCACGCTCAACACGCCGCGCCTTATGAACGTGAAGGTCGCCGACCCCGCAGGCGGCCTGGAGTTTCTCTGCTGCGAGGACGCCGTCGCCGATGGCGAGGAGATCTGCGCGATCGCGCGCGTGCACCGCACCGCCGAGCGGCCCGCGCAGGTGATCGTCAGCGGCATGCTCGACGGCGCGCCCTACTCGCAGAGCCTCCGCGTGGAGAAGCTGGACCGCGACGACGCCGACTGCCTGCCGCGAATCTGGGCCAAGCTCGAGATCGACCGCCTGCTCGCAGCCGGCGCCGAGAAGAACAAGGCCAAGATCGTCGAGCTGTCCAAGGCGATGTACGTGATGTCCCCGTTCACCAGCCTGCTGGTGCTGGAGAACGAGCAGATGTACAAGCAGTTCAAGATCGACCGCGGGCGGAAGGACCACTGGGCGCTGTATCCCTGCCCGGAGAAGATCCCCGTCGTCCACGAGCCGCTGGCCCGCGCTGGAGCGCCCGATGCAAACTCGCCGGCCAAGACCGGCAAGCCCGGCGTGCCGGCCGTCCTCCAGACCGTCCTCGTCCGCATCCCGCCGCCGGTCCTCCGCTGGCCGAACTGGAACGGGCAGTACTACCCGGTCCTGACGGCCTGGCAGGTGCTCACGGGCGCCTATGCGATTCCCGTCGACGTAACAGGGCTCGTAGTCCTTCGCAGCACTTTCAGTATGCGCGGCGGGGGGTGGGACTGGAATGGGGACGCCAGTGCAGACGTCGACTGGTACCGCCTAGACGGCGGCTTCCGGCACGGCGCTCGCTTGGGCGGACCGATGTCGATGGGTGGAAATGGCAGATTCTTTGACGACTCGTCGATCACCTGGGAAACGACCATAACGCGGCCCTTGGATCTTCCGGTGACAGCGGCCGAACCGGGGCCGCCCCCGGCGACGCCCCCGCCCTCCAGGCAGCCGACCGACCCGATGGCGTCAGTGGAGTGGCAACTGGAAGGCCTGAGGCGTAGGCGCGGGCAGGCCATGAATGCGCGCATGCCGTTCATGCCGTGGGGCCGCAAGGGCGCAAAGCTGAAATCCTCCTGGGGAGGCTTTGAGGCGTACTCATACTCCTTCGCCTGGGGGGACATCAAGAAGGACCTTTCCCCCGGGCGCTGGACCGACTTCGCCAGTAAGGACCTCGGTCGCCTCGCGTTTGGTGCTAGTGGCCTCCGCAGGGATCTTGGTGGGGGCGATCTCGACTGGCTGGCGGAGAGCGACCGGCCGATGACGCTCGCGCGGCTTCCTGAGCGCCGCGAAGGCGAGGGTGAGCAGGGCCGGCCGCGTGGAGGCTACCTGGACGCGTACGCGGGTGTTCTCAACGCGTGGCTGTCGCGGGGCGGGGGCCGGCGCGAGGTGCTCTACCAGCGGCCGCAGTTCACCGGCGACTGGCGGGTCTTCAGCGATCTGCTGGCCTATGCCCCAGGCATGAACACCTCGTGGGCCGACGTGCTAGCCGCCGTGGAGGCGGAGGCCGAACTCGGCGAGCGCGTCTCCGGGCGGGTCGATCCGGTGGCGGCCGCGATAATCGCCGCCGCCCGGAAGGCCGGCTGGCGAAGGATCACGATAGCCCCGGCCGACGGGCGGGCGTCCGGCACGCTGACCTTCGATGGCACGGGACGGTACGTCTTCAACGGCACGACGGCCGACGGCCTGGCCGAGAGGGTCATCTGCGACGGCAAGACGCTCGTGCACCTGTATCCCGAGCTGGGACTCGGCGCCCGCCGAGCCGTCAGCCGCTTCCACCGCGCCGCCTTTCAGTCGGCCTTGCCGTGGTTGACGGCGTCCGCGGAGGACCTGTCGGCGGCCGGCATGGACGTCGCTGCCCTCAACGATCACACGCTGGCCCTCACGCCGCACGGCGCCGCCGACGCCAAGGACGCCAACGGTCAGCCGGTGCCCTACTGGCAGGTCCGCCTGGCGGTCGCCGCCGACGGCAGGCCCGCCGAGCGGCGGATCGTCGAGATGCCCTCCGGCAAGGTCGTCCTGCGGCAGACGTATGCCGACGACGGGACCGTCAAGACCTACGACGCCGAGGGCAAGGTCCTGGCAGAGAGCAAGCTGGCCCTGGAGCGGGCCGCCGAGCCGGACCTGTCGCCCGACACCGGCGAGCTGGTCGTCGTGCCGATGCCCATCCGCACGCCGGAGAAGGCCAGCACCGGCACGTCCTTGGACAAGTGTGCCGAGGAAGATGCCCTGCGCGTGGTCATGGCCAACCTGTACCACAGCCCCCACCAGGCCCTGGACGCCATCGGCAGGCGGTTTTTCGCCCGCGGCGATCGACGGATCGGGCTGTACGTCCTGGTGGCGGCCGGCGGACACAACATCAACCCCGCCTCGAAGCTGAGCTTCGGCGGCAAGCAGTATTCGTTTGACCCGCTGGCCGCCCATCCGAACTCGGGTCTGGCGCGGTACCTGCACGGCGGGATGAAGCTGCGGACACAGGGCTACAACCACAACACGGCCGTCCCGGACGTGGAGACCTACGCCCGCGGGTTCGTCAAGGAGATCGCCTCGCTGCGGCGGCTGTGGCTGTTCTGGAACAGCGGCAAGGCCACCTCCGGCAGCCAGTCCGAGCGGAAGGCCCATCGCGCCAAGGCCCTGGACTTCGTCCGCGACTGCCGCAGCCCGGTGCTGGCGTGGGCCATGCTCAGCCAGGTGATGAACTACGGCGGCGGCCGCGATCACTGGCGCGATATGCCGGCGGCCTGCGAGCGGTTCGAGAAGACGCCCGGCCTGTCCTACTGTGCGCGGTACGAGCACGCCCGCGCCCTGCGGAACTCGGGCGACCACAAGGCCGCCCGGAAGCGATACCTGGAGCTGTACGAGGAAACGCTCAAGCAGGGCGTCCTGCCGCCAATCGATCACGAGTTCCGCAATGCCCTGAATTATCAGGATTCCGAGCACAAGCCGCAGTGGGCGGAGCTGATGCGCCAGACGTGCAGCCAGCTCATCGAGAAGAAGCGCTTCGCGGCGGCCGTCATGCTCGCCTGGCAGTGCGACCGCGTGAGCGATCAGCCCCTGGCGGGAGAGCTGCTGGCGGCTGCACTGGTCGCCGCGCCCGCCGAGCACGCCCCGGCGATTCGCCTGA